>Ga0209232_1000016_pt1 | contig 120201 bp, 110 predicted proteins | sample ETNvirenome_2_60_FD_184066 | JGI IMG/M metagenome (GOLD analysis project Ga0209232, IMG submission 184066) | Marine viral communities from the Pacific Ocean - ETNP_2_60 (SPAdes) (version 2) | ecosystem: Environmental > Aquatic > Marine > Oceanic | place: Pacific Ocean | collected 2013-06-22 | reverse complement strand
CGCAGTTGCGCGCCGCCGATCTGCCGATGGCGCGGCTGAAGACCGGGACGCCGCCGCGGCTCGACGGGCGGACGATCGACTGGGCGCGGCTCGAAGAACAGCCGTCGGACGGCGGGACATGGACCTGTTCCACGTGGAACAGCGCACGGATGGTGCCGCAGATTTTTTGCGCGATCACGCGCACCAACGCCGAGTCGCATGCGATCATTGCTGATAATCTTCATCGCTCGCCGCTGTTTACGGGCGCGATCGGGGCGGCGGGACCGCGTTATTGCCCCTCGATCGAGGACAAGATCCACCGCTTTGCCGATCGCGACGGGCATCAGGTCTTCCTCGAACCCGAGGGGCTCGACTCGCATCTTGTCTATCCGAACGGGATTTCGACCTCGCTGCCCGCCGACGTCCAGCTCGCGATGTTGCGGACGATGGATGGGCTGGCGGCGGTCGAAATGGTCGTTCCCGGCTATGCGGTCGAATATGACCATATCGATCCGCGCGCGCTCGACCGGACGTTGCAGGTTCGCGCGATGCCCGGGCTCTATTGCGCGGGGCAGATCAACGGCACCACCGGATATGAAGAGGCGGCGGCGCAGGGGCTGATCGCCGGGGCCAATGCGGCGCTGGCGGGGCAGGGCCGGGCGCCGCTGATCCTCGACCGGTCGCAAAGCTATATTGGGGTGATGGTCGACGACCTGGTGTTGCAGGGGGTGAGCGAACCCTATCGGATGCTCACCGCGCGCGCCGAATATCGGCTGCGGCTGCGCGCCGACAATGCCGCGACGCGGCTGACCCCGATCGGGATCGCGCTGGGTTTGGTTCGGCCCGCGACGGCCGACCTGTTCTCGGCGCGGCAGGCGGCGCGGGCCGTTGCCGAAGCCCTACTCGCGGTGCCGGTGGCGAGCGGCGATTATGGCACGATCGGGATCAGCATCCCCGGCGACGGAATCGCGCGAACCCGGATCGAGCTGTTGCGCTTTCCCGATGTGACGATGGCGACCTTGGTCACGCTCGCGCCCGAACTCGCCGCGATCGATCGCACCATCCTGGCCGAGCTGGTCGAGGACGCCCATTATGCGCCGTACATCGCGCGGCAGGACGCCGAGTTGCGGTCGCTGGCGGCAAACGAAGCGATCAGCCTCGATCCCGCGCTCGATTATGCCGCGATCGGCGGATTGTCGCGCGAGATGGTCGAGCGACTGGGCAAGGCACGCCCCGAAACGCTGGGGCAGGCAGGGCGCATCGACGGGGTGACCCCGGCGGCGCTGACCGCGATTCTGGTGCATAGTCGGCGGCGGGCGGCTTGAGACCGTAGCGGCAGGATATTGGATTTTCACGCACAGACACAAAGAGGATGGTTTCGGCCTCGGCAGGACATTCAGGGTGTCTCGACTTCGCTCGACACGAACGGCGGCTGGAGGCTGTGCTGAATTGTGGTGCGAGGCCCCTTGAATGAAGCCTGACGCGACATCCTTAAGTCTTTGTGTGAGCCAATAGAAATCTTACGCAAAGGCGCGAAAAGGGTAAGCGGGATTCCCGCCTTCGCGGGAATGGCAAAATTGGGGTTGTGAGTTGATGGATGGCGGTCAAGCGACACTGGGCAGCGAAGATGCGGCGCGTGACTGGATCGGGGCGGCCTTTGCGCCGTCCGCCGAACAGTGGGCGCGGCTGGAGCGATTTGCGACGATGCTGGTTGCCGAGAGTGAACAGCAAAATCTGATCGCGGCGTCGACGATCCCCATATTGTGGGTGCGGCATATCGCCGACAGCGCGCAACTGCTGGCGCTCGATGGCGCTCGCGATGGCCTGTGGCTCGATTTGGGGAGCGGGCCGGGGCTGCCGGGGCTGGTCGTTGCGCTGCTGAGTGAGCGGCCGATGATGCTGGTCGAATCGCGTCGGCGTCGCTGCGATTTTCTGCGCGCGGTGGTCGGCGAACTAGATCTGTCCCATGTCGAGGTCATCGAGGCGCCGCTCGAACGCATCGAAACCCAGGCGGCGGCGACGATCAGCGCGCGGGCGTTCGCGCCGCTCGACCGCTTGATCGACTTATCCGCGCGTTTTTCCACCGAATCGACGCGCTGGCTGCTGCCAAAGGGGCGAAACGCGGTTAAGGAACTGGCGTTGCTGCCGCTGGCGTGGCAGAATCTGTTTCACGTGGAACAAAGCCGTACCGACGCCGACAGCCAGATTTTGGTCGGAACCGGAAAAATCCCGGCAAAACAGCGAGGAAAGTCATGATCCGCATTGCTGTGGCGAACCAAAAGGGCGGGGTCGGCAAGACGACGACCGCGATCAACCTGGCGACTGCGCTCGCGGCGACCGGCTGGCGGACGCTGATCATCGACCTCGATCCGCAGGGCAATGCATCGACGGGGTTGGGGATCAAGCAGGCGCAGCGCGAATATTCGAGCTACGAACTGCTGCGCGGTGACGCGAGCTTGGCCGAATGTGCGATCCCGACCGCGGTACCGCGACTCGACATCGTGCCCGCGACGGTCGATCTGTCGGGCGCCGAGATCGAACTGATCGAATTTCAGGATCGGCTGCACCGCATGCAGCAGGCGCTGTCGGGCGCCGAAGCCGGGCAGTGGGACATTTGCCTGATCGATTGTCCGCCGTCATTGGGTATGTTGACGCTTAATGCACTAATCGCCGCCGAATCGCTGATCGTGCCGCTGCAATGCGAATTTTTCGCGCTTGAGGGGCTGAGCCAGCTACTGACAACGGTCGAGCGGGTGCGCGAGCGGTTCAACCAGAAATTGTCGATTCTGGGGGTCGCGCTAACGATGTTCGATCGCCGCAACCGGCTGACCGATCAGGTGTCGGACGATGTCCGCGAAGTGCTGGGGCCGGTGGTGTTCCAAACCGTCATCCCGCGCAACGTCCGCCTGTCGGAAGCACCGAGTCATGGTTTGCCGGCACTGATCTATGACCATCGTTGCGCCGGGTCGGCGGCGTATATTGCGCTGGCGCGCGAGTTGATCGATCGTCTGCCCAACGTCCGCAAGGCTGCATAAATGGTTGATAATAAAGACGAAGGTGGAGCATCGCCGGCACGCAAGCGACCGTCGGGGCTGGGGCGCGGGCTGAACGCGCTATTTGGTGACGTTGCCGCGGAGGCGCCGGTGCTCGCCAGTACGGGCAGCGCCGCAAAGACTGTGTCGACGGTGTCGGGCGACGCGGTGCAGCATGTGCCGCTGGGATCGATTCGGCCGCTGCCGGGACAGCCGCGGCGCCATTTCGACGACAATGCGATCACCGAACTCGCCGATTCGATCGGGCTGCGCGGGCTGTTGCAGCCGATCATCGTCCGCCGTGCCCCCGACGGTGACGGCTATCAGCTGGTTGCGGGCGAGCGGCGCTGGCGCGCCGCACAGCGGGCGGGACTCCATCAGATCCCGGCGCTGGTGCGCGAACTCGACGATGCCGCGACCTATGAAATCGCACTGGTCGAAAATATCCAGCGCCAAGACCTCAACGCGATCGAAGAAGCAGGCGCCTATCGCCGCCTGATCGACGATTTTGGGCATAATCAGGACGCGCTGGCCAAGCTGGTCGGCAAATCGCGCAGCCATGTCGCGAATCTGATGCGGCTGCTCGACCTGCCCGACGCGGTGCAGGCGCTGGTCGGCGACGGATCGCTGGCGATGGGCCACGCGCGCGCGCTGATCGGCGCCGTCGATGCCGAGGCGATCGCGCGGCGCGTGGTCAAGGACGGCCTGTCGGTGCGCGCGGTCGAGGCACTGGTGCGCGAGGACAAGGGCGGCGGGCGCAAGGCGCCGCTGGAGTATAAGAGCATGGACGGCGGGCGCGATCCCGACATCGTCGCCGTCGAACGCCATTTGTCCGAACTGCTCGGCATCGGGGTCGCGATCCAATATGCCGGCGGCGGCAAGGGGGCGCTGACGCTGAAATTCGCGTCGCTCGACCAGCTCGACATGATCTGCCAGCGATTGAGCGGCGAGGCGATCTGACAGATCAGCCCGTCATTCCGGCGCAGGCCGGAATCTCGACGTTGATCGCCAAAGGCCACGGCAAGGCCGCGCCTTTGCCGAGACGAGATAACGAGCGGGGTGCGAATCGATACCGCGCAGCGCGCTTAATTTGTGCCAGTCCGGGCCGTTAAGGAAGGACGGGCGGTCCCCACGACCCCTTCATCGTCAGGCTAAACCCCTGATTTACCTCGCTTACCACGGGTAGGGCGGGGCAATTCCTATTGCGTTGTTAACCAATCTTGCTGGCAAAGGTTGAACCTGTGCGCCGCTAAACAGGTCGGCGAATGGGGTGGGATTTCCATTCGAGTTTCGATTGTCAGTTTTCGAATTCAAGGGACCAAACATATGCGCAAATTTGGAATGAAGCGCGCCATCGTCGGCGCCGCGATTGCTGCCCTCGCCATGAACGCTTCGGCGGCCCATGCTGCAACGGCGACCGGGACGGCCACGGCCAAGATCCTGCGCCAGATCACGCTCACCAATACCAGCGACCTGCAATATGCGACGATCATTAGCGGTGCCACCGCTTCGACCGTCGCCGTGACGACCGCTGGCGCCCGCACCTGCGGCGCGGGCCTGACCTGCACCGGGACGACCACCGCGGCCAATTTCAACGTCGCCGGTACCGACGGCGCGGTTGTGCTGGTCGGCGGTGACGCCAACGTCACGCTCAACGGTTCGCTGGGCGGCACGATGGCCTCGACGCTGACCTATTCGGCGGCGAACATCACGCTGGGCGCGACCGGTGGTAGCTTTCAGGTCGGCGGCACGCTGAGCGTTGGCGCCAACCAGACCGCGGGCGACTATACGGGGACGTTCAACGTCACCGCCAACTACCAATAATATGGGGGGACCGGCGGGCTTCGGCTCGCCGGCCAAATAGGGGTCGCCAGGCGCAGGTCTGGCGACCCCATTTTTGTGTGCGGAATTCGCGCGCGGCGCGCGGCTTGGTTAGCGAAATATCAACCATGTTGGCGCAGGCAGGATGCGACCAGCGGAATGGTGTGGGCCATTCCGGACCAACGATTGTGGGGATCGTATTCATGCCTAGACTTTTCAAGGGCTTCGGCCTGTTTTTCGCGTTGGCGTTTGGCGGCGCGGCGCTGCCCGTCCAGGCGGCGGGCGACCTGCTCGTTGCGCCGACGCGGGTGGTGCTCGACGGATCGCGCGGCACCGAGGTGGTGCTGAACAACATCGGTGCCGAGCCCGCAACCTATCGCATCAGCCTCGAGATCAAGCGGATGACCGCGGTCGGTGGGCTCGACGAGATTGCCGAGGAAAACGTCAGTCCCGCCGAGCGCACCGCGCTCGACATGATCGCGTTCAGTCCGCGCCGCGTCACCCTGCCGCCCAATCAGCCGCAGGTGATCCGCGTCGGGGTGCGCATTCCCGAAGGCACGCCGCCGGGCGAATATCGCGCGCATATGCTGTTTCGCGCGGTGCCAGACGCCGCCGCGGCGGTCCCGTCGGACTCGTCGAAGCCGGCGGGCGGCGGTGTGTCGATCGCGCTTACCCCGATTTACGGCATCACCATTCCGGTGATCGTGCGCGTTGGCGATCTGGGCGCCGAGGCGGTGATCGGCGACGCGTGGGTCGCCGAGACGCCCGACGGTCCGGCGTTCAATTTCGACCTGACACGCAGCGGCAACCGATCGGTCTATGGCGACATCGAGGTGACGCGGCCGGGGGCGCCCGAACCGCTGCTGATCGCGCGCGGCATCGCGGTCTATCCCGAGGTCGCGGCGCGCCAGGTGTCGCTGCGCGTGCCGCCCGAACTCGCCGCCAAGCTGAAAGGGCCGGTGCACATCCGTTATAGCGAGGACCGCGAAATCGGCGGCGGCACGATCGACGAGGCGGATCGGGTGGTGAAGTGAGCGCATAGGGACGCCCAAGAGAAGCCGGGCCGTGCTCTGCGCGGTGCTTGCTCGATGGAAACCGGCGATATTCGCCGGGTTGGCGCTGGTCGGGCTTGTCCCGGCCGGCGCCGCGGCCGTTGATAACCAGCCCGTTTCGCTTGCCGCCGATGGCTGGGCGCCGACCGAGGACGACAGCTGGCTGTTCGACCTGCGCTCGGGACAGTATCGGCTCGGCGACGGCGTGCGCGGCTATCAGACGCCGCAGGGGGTGTGCGTCGACCTGGCCGACATCGTGCTGGCCCTCGACCTGGCGGTGCGCGTCGACAAGAAGTTGCGCCGCGCAACCGGCTGGGTGTTCGACGAGCGGCGCAGCCTGACGATCGACCGCGACGCGGGCGAAGTGCGCGCGGGCAGCCAGAGATTTCGGCTCTCGGCAACGATGATCCGCGATACCCCCGCCGGCTGGTGCATCGATCTGGACAGTTTGACCAGCTGGCTGGGGGTGCCGATCGCCGCCGACCTGTCGAACGCCGTGCTGCGGATCGAGACCAAGGACAAACTACCGTTCCAGCTTGCCGCCGAGCGGCGCGCGCGCGCCGCGGCGATCCGTCCGACGGCGCAATTCGACCTCGCCAGCCTGCCGCAGGCGTCGCGGCCGTATCAGGCGTGGGCGACGCCGTCGGTCGATGTTGTCGCTTCGGCGGGGTTTGTCTCCGACAAGCGCGGCGGTTCCTATGTTCAGGGGCGGTACGAGATTTTCGCCGCGGGCGAGGTGCTGGGGCAGAGTTTCGACGCGCGGCTGTCGTCGGACAACAAGGGGGTGCCCGACAGCCTGCGGATGCGGCTGTATCGCACCGATCCCGAAGGGCGGCTGCTCGGGCCGCTGAAGGCAACGCATTATGCCGCGGGCGATGTGAGCCTGTTGTCGACCGGAATCGTCGCATCGTCGGCGCCGGGGCGCGGCGCGGTGGTCACCAATCGCCCGGTCGAGCGCCCCGACAGTTTCGACAAGACCAATTTTCGCGGCGATCTGCCCGCGGGCTGGGACGCCGAACTGTATCGCAACGGCCAATTGCTGGCATTCACCAGCCCCAATGGCGACGGCCGCTACGAATTTCTCGACGTGCCGCTGCAATATGGATCGAACCGCTTTGAAATCGTCCTCTATGGCCCGCAGGGACAAATCAGGCGCGAAATCAAGCAGGTGCAGGTGGGGATGGACTCGATCCCGCCGCAGCAGACTTGGTATTGGGCGGGATTTGCACAGGAAGACGCCGACCTGATCGAATTTGGCGGGCGGCGGCGCGGTCCATTCCGCCGCGGCTGGCGCGGCACGTTGGGCGCCGAGCGCGGGCTCGATGCGCACACGTCGGTCGCGGCTTATGCCCATAGCCTGATGATCGAAAATGTCCGGCGCAATTATGCCGAGGTGGCGCTGCGCCGCTCGCTCGGCCCGACCTTGCTCGAGGTCGGCGGCAGCTATGCGGATGACGGCGGGGGCGCGGTGCGCGCGAGCTGGCTGGCGGCGTTCGGCGAAACCTATGTTCGCGCCGACGCGATGCGCGGCTGGAACGGCTTTGTGTCCGACCGTTTCCTGGGCAATATCAATGGCCTCTATTCGATTTCAGTCGATCAGTCGGTCAAGCTGGGGCAGACCGTGCTACCGCTGCATTTCGACGTCCGCCAGATCGATCGGCGGTCGGGGATCACCAGCCTGGAAGCCAGCGCGCGCGCATCGGCGAGTTTTCGCGCGCTGACCTTTACCGGCCAGCTCGACTGGAGTCGGACCAAGGTGCCGATCGGCCCCGATCCGCCCGACAATCTGACCGCCAGCCTGCTCGCCAATGCCCGGATCGGGCGTGTTCGCGTCCGCGGAGAGGCGCGCTTTGCGCTGTCGGGCGACAGCAGCGACACGCGGGTGGCGTTGATCGGCGAATGGGCGGGCAGGGGCGACGCCGAATGGCGCGCCGAACTCGGCTATGATCGCGGGTTCGACCGGGCACGGATCGGCGCTGGATATACCCGCCGTTTCAACCGGTTACAGCTGAGCGGCTTCGGCGAAGTGGCGAGCGACGGATCGCTCGCGGCGTCGCTGTCGCTCGCGTTCAGCTTTGGGCCGAAGCCGAATGGCGGCTGGCGCGTGTCGAGCGAAAAGCTGGCGAGTCGCGGCCAAGTGATCGCTGATGTGTGGATGGACGACAATGGCGACGGCATTCGCCAGTCGGGCGAGGCTGCGCTGGCAGGGGTGCCGCTGACCGCGGGCCACGGCTTTATCGACGCGGCGACCGACCAGCAGGGACAGGCGACGATCGACGGGCTGGAGCCGTTCCGTCCGGTGCTGATCGGGATCGATGCCGGCAGCCTGCCCGATCCCTATGTCCAGCCGGCGCTGCCCGGCGTGGTCGTGTCGCCGCGCCCCGGCGTCGCAACGCGCATCGCGCTTCCGATGTCGGCGGCGGGCGAGATCGAGGGGGTGGTGCGGCGCGACGGCGGCAATCCGGTCGAGGGGCTGAGCCTCGAGCTGGTCGATGCCGAAGGGCGGGTGCGCGCGACGACGCTGACCGAGTTCGACGGATATTTCCTTTTTGAAAGCGTCGCTTACGGGCGTTACACGGTGCGGCTGGGGCAGGCGTCAGCGGCGGCGCTGCGGCTCGACGGCGGTTTTGCAATTGCCGCGGTGCCGGGCAAGGCGACGCCGCGGGTGCGGCTGGGGACGCTGGCGTTGAAGCCGCTGCGCCGCGATGTGGCGGTGCAGGAAACGGCAGTTACGGGCGAGGGCAATGGCGCGCGCGGGCCGCCGGGCGCGGGGGATGGCGGACCTTAGGAAGCGATTGTCGGCTTTGGGATGGATTGCTGGGCATCCTGTCTTCGTCACCCCGGATCAAGTCCGGGATGACGAAGAGGAGAATATCCTCCCCATGGCTTCGCCACAGGGCGGATCAATGTACGCAACCGGGCGCAAACAGTCGTCCGCGCCATCTCAACTCAACAACGGCTCCAGCGCGTCCCATTCGCGGTCGACGACGCGGCGGCCGGCGTCGATCGCGGCGCGGATTTTGGCGGGGTTGAATTCGAGCGTTTCGGCGACTTCTTCCTCGGGTTCGATGATGCGGATCGGGGCGAAGCGGTAGCGCGAGATCTGGACGTCGAGCGGGCGGAGGATGCGCGCGGCCTGGGCGCCGCCGATGCCTTCGCTTTGCAGCGCGCGCAGCTGAGCCTCGCGCGCGGCGATCAGGTCGTTGATCAGCGCCGCGCCCGCGAGATCATTGGCCGACACCTCCGATTGCAATATGTCGACCGCGCGCAGCCCGATCTTGATCAAATTGGGGAAGATACGCACCGGGCCGGGCCGCGGCGCGGGCGAGGCGCGCACCGCGATCACGCCGCGCGGGTTCATTTCGAGCGCCGCGCTGAGCGGGGTCACGTCGCGCACCCCGCCATCGACCCATTGTTCCTCGGTCCCGTCGCTCGCGCGCGTCTTGAGCGGGTCGAAAAACAGCGGCATCGCACAGCTGGCATAGACCCAATTGTGGATGCCGGGCACGCTCTCGTCGATGCTGCGATAGGTGCCGGTGCCCAGATTGACGACCCCAAGCAACAATTTGCGCCCGCTGGCGCGCAGTTTGGCGTCGTTGGCAAAGCCCTTGAGCAGGCGCTTGAGCGGCGCGGTGTCGTAGATCGCATCCTCGCCGAGCAGCCCGCCGACGACGCCCAGCGGGCGCGATTTGTAGATCGAGCTGTTGCCGCGGATCGCGAGCCAGGCGTCGAGCAGGCCCGGAACATCGTCCTGCGCGACCCCCAGCGCCTGAATTGCGCCGGTTGATACGCCGGCGACGATGTCGAGGCGCACGCCGCGGCCCACGACGAGTTCGTGGACGACGCCGACCTGAAAGGCGCCCTTGGCGCCGCCGCCGCTCAGGACAATTGCCAGACCACCCGCCATGTCGCGCCTCCTTGGCCGGGGCAAGTTTATCGCAATTTGGGCAGCGCCCCAAGCCGGGAAAGGGCGTTTTGCCGAGAATTGCGACCCCGAATTAACCAGTCCTTAGCCATGATTGACCACAGCGGATCGCAGCCTTGGGCGGGCGCGAGAGATGGGGTTATACGCGTAATGCAGCGGACAGGCAGGGCAGGGCAGCTTATCGCGCGCATTGGGGGCGATGGGCTTGCCGTTTCGCTTTGGCTCATCCTCGCGCTGTTCAGCCTGTTCGGTCAATATGATGCCATCCCGCAGTTTCTTTATCCCGATCCCGACGATGCGATGCGGCTGGCGCAGGTGCGCGACCTGCTCGCCGGGCAAAGCTGGTTTGATATCCAGCAATATCGGGTCAATCCGACCGAGGGCGGCGGGCTTATGCACTGGTCGCGCTTTGTCGATGCGTCGATCGCGGGGCTTATCCTGATCCTGCAGCCTTTGTTGGGCGAGGCGGCGGGCGAGCGTTGGGCGCTGGCCCTTCAGCCCCAATTGCTGATCCTGCCGCTGTTCCTGCTCCTCGGCCGGATCCTGACTCTGCTGGGCGGTCGGCCGCTTGTCGTTGTCGGGCTGTTGATTGCATTCACCGGTGTCACCTTTTTGCAGTTTTTTGTGCCGATGCGCATCGATCACCACAGCTGGCAGCTGTTGCTGTCGGTCGCGATGTTCTGGATCGCGTTGCGGCCGGCGACATTTGCCAACGGCCTCGCGGCGGCGGCGATTATCACCGTGCACACCGAGATTTCGCTGGAAGGGCTACCCTATCTGGCGATCTTTGGGGCGCTGTTTGCCGCTGACTGGCTGCGCGATCCGGCGACGTCGCGGCGGCTTGCCGGTTTTGCGCTCGGATTGACAATCTTGCCGACCGTCTGGCTGCTGGCAATGCGCGGGACGCTATCGACGCTGACGGTGTTTTGCGACAGTTTTTCCTTGCCCTATGCGGCCGCGGTGGCGGCGACCGGGGCGATCACCTGGGCCTGGATTCAGGCGCCCGCGGCGCTGTCACGGTCGATGCCGCGCCGTGCTGCGGGTTTGTTGGCGGCTGGCGTGGTCGGCGGCGCGCTATTCATCCTGATCGGCAAGCCCTGTCTGTCCGGTCCTTTCGGCGCGCTCGATCCGCTGGTTCGGCACTATTGGTATGATCTGGTGTTCGAGGGGCGGCCGATCTGGACCCAGCAAGCACCCTATGCGATGCTCTATCTCGCGCCGACGCTGGTCGGGCTGGGGGCGCTGGCATGGGCGTGGCGGCAGAGCCGCAGTGATGTTTTCGCGGAAAATTGGACCCGCGCCACCGTGATCATCTTGGCCAGTGCGGCGACGTCGCTTTTCGTAACCCGCATGGGTGCGACGACCCATGCGTTTCTGATCCCCGCCTTTGCGGCGATGGCGATCGGCCTGTGGCACTGGAGCCGAAGCCGCAGCTCGCTGGCGGGCCGAGCGGTATCGGTCCTGCTGATCTTTGCGGCGTTGCCGGGGGTCGATGCAGCACTCGGCGCGAAGCTGGCTTTCACGGTGACGGGGGCGCCAACGCGCGAAGCGCAAGACATGGGCAAATGCCCCACCGCGCCTGCGCTCGCCGCGCTAAACTCATTGCCGCCGGCCCATATCTTCGCGCCGATCGACATTGGTCCGGCGTTGTTGGTCCGCACCCCGCACAGCGTTGTTGCGACCGGGCATCATCGCAATGCCGCCGCGATGCGCCAGATCATTGCGGCCTTTACCGCCGCGCCCGGCGCCGCGGAGCCGATCGTTCGTGCCGAGCGCGCCCAATATCTGGTCGCCTGCCTGGGTTTGCCCGAAATGCAACGCTTTGCGCGCGAGGCGCCCGGCGGCCTTGCCGCGCAGCTGGCGCAGGGAAAGCCGGTGCGCTGGCTGAGCCGTGATCCGCGGCTCTCGTCGGATACGTTCAGCGTGTATCGCATCCTGCCACCGCGCGGGCGGATCAGCGCATGAAACCGGTGCTGGATGACCATTTTCCTACCGTCATATTAACCATTTTTTAGCGCGTCCTGCGCCAGTTAGACCGTAATCTGTCTGTGGGGGAATTTAAGTGACCGACGCCCAAGTTTCGAAAAGCCGCCCGACCAGCGCCGACGTCGCCATCATTGGCGCCGGGCCGGCCGGGCTGACCGCCGCCTATCAGCTGACCCAACAGGGGTATAAGGTGACGGTGATCGAAAAGGACCCGGTCTATGTCGGCGGGATCAGCCGCACCGTCGAGCATGAAGGCTTTCGCTTTGACATCGGCGGCCACCGCTTCTTTTCCAAAAGCCAAGAAGTCGTCGATCTGTGGAACGAGATTCTGCCCGATGATTTCATCCAGCGCCCGCGGATGAGCCGCATTTATTACGAAGGTAAATTCTATTCCTATCCGCTGCGCGCGTTCGAGGCGCTGTGGAATCTGGGGATTGTCCGTTCGACTTTGTGCATGGTGAGCTATGCGCAGGCGAAGCTGCTGCCGAACAAGAATGTCCGCAGTTTCGAGGACTGGACGATCAACCAGTTCGGGCGGAAGCTCTATTCGATCTTTTTCAAAACCTATACCGAGAAGGTGTGGGGCATGCCGTGCGACGAAATGTCGGCCGACTGGGCGGCGCAGCGGATCAAGGGGCTGAGCCTGGGTGCCGCGGTGCTCGACGGGCTGAAGCGCAGCTTGGGGCTGAACAAGCGCCCGAATGACGGCATGGCGACCAAGACCCTGCTCGAAACCTTTCGCTATCCGCGGCTTGGCCCCGGCATGATGTGGGATGCGGCGCGCGACAAGGTGGTCGCGGGCGGCAACCATGTGCTGATGGCGCATAGCTTCAAGCAGCTGACGCAGGATCAGGTGAGCGGCCGCTGGCGGTTGACCGCCAATGGCCCGAACGGCGATGTCGTGATCGATGCGGCGCATGTCATCAGCTCGGCGCCGATGCGTGAGCTGGCAGCGCGTATCCATCCGCTGCCCGCCTGCGCGCTGAATGCGGCGCCGAACCTGAAATATCGCGACTTTCTGACCGTCGCGCTGAAAATCCGGTCGGCGGATCTGTTCCCCGACAACTGGATCTATATCCACGACAGCAAGGTGCAGGTCGGCCGGGTGCAGAATTTCCGCAGCTGGTCGCCCGAAATGGTGCCCGACCCCGAACTGGCGTGCGTGGGCCTGGAATATTTCTGTTTCGAGGGCGACGGGCTGTGGGCATCAAGCGACGAGGATCTGGTCGCGCTGGCGACCCGCGAAATGGCGATTCTCGGCCTGTGCGATCCCGAAGATGTCGTCGGCGGCGCGGTCGTGCGGCAGGAAAAGGCCTATCCGGTCTATGACGATGACTATGCCACGCATGTCGAAACGATGCGCAGCGAACTCGAGGCGCGCTATCCGACGCTGCACATGGTCGGGCGCAACGGCATGCACCGCTACAACAACCAGGATCATGCGATGATGACAGCGATGCTGACGGTGCGCAATATCGTCGCCGGAGACCGCGTCTATGACATCTGGGGCGTCAACGAGGATGCCGAATATCATGAAAGCGGCACCGAGGGCGAGCAGGCGGCGCTGGCGTCGGTCCGCGACGTCCCGGCGCGCGTGACGAAGGCCGCCTGACGCCTTGGCCGGAGGGATTCTTGCCGTGCAACCCGCGCTGAACCTGATCGGATCGATCCGCCGCGGCGAGATTCGCTGGCTGAACTATCTGCTCGCCAGCGGTCTGGCGCTGGGCAGCGATGCCGGGCTGTTCCTGCTGCTGCTCGATTCGGGGCTGTCGCCGATGGCGGCGTCGGCGGTCGGCTATTGCGCTGGCATATTGGTGCACTGGCTGGTGTCGAGCCGGCTTGTCTTTGCCGACGGCGCTGCGGCACGCGGCACCGGTGAGCGCCATCGCCAGAAATTGCTGTTCGTCGGATCGGCGTTGATCGGTCTGGCGGTGACGACGGCGATCGTCGGCACCGGCAGCGCGCTCGGGCTCGACCCGCGGCTCGCGAAACTGGTGGCGATCGTCGTCAGTTTCCAGACCACCTATCTGCTGCGCCGCCATATAGTGTTCCGGGCCGCCGCGGCATGACGGACGCGCCCGCGTTGTCTGCGGTCGGCGCGGTGCCGCCGGTTTCGGCGTCCGGCGGGATCGTTTTGGGGCCGTGGTTCACGCCCTTGCGCATCGCGCTGCTGATCTGGAGCGCGATGAGTCTGATCGCGATCATGGCCAACTGGCCGGCGATCGTCGCGCTCGACCTGAGCGACACCGACGACGCGATGCGCATGGCGCAGGTCCGCGACCTGCTGGCCGGCCAAAGCTGGTGGGATCTGTCGCAATATCGCGTCAATCCGGCGGGCGGCGGGGTGCTGATGCACTGGTCGCGGATCGTCGATGCGCCGCTGGCGGCGGGGATATTGCTGCTCAAGCCGCTGTTCGGGCAGGCGATGGCCGAACGCATTGTGATGACGCTGTGGCCGCCGCTGCTCGGCGCCGTCCTGAGCGCCGCCTGCGTGCTCGGTTATCGCGGCCTGTCCGACCGGCGGATTGCCTATGTCGTGCCGCTGTTCCTGATCATGTCGGGTTTCATCGTGATGCAGTTCCGCCCGCTCCGGGTTGATCATCACGGCTGGCAAATCCTGTTTGCGATGCTGATCATGGCGCAGGCGCTGCGCCCCGCAACATGGCGGGCGGGGGCGTGGGCCGGGCTGTTCGCCGCCGCATTGCTGGCGGTGTCGATTGAAGGATTGCCGATTGTCGCGCTGTTCGCCGCGCTGGCGGCACTCCGCTGGGCGCTGCATGGCCGCGCCCCCGACCGCGATCGCTTGTGCGGCTATCTAGGCGCGCTGGCGGGCGGGGCCATCCTGATCCAATTCGCGACCCGCGGCCCCCTCGGACTGACGGGAACCTGGTGCGATTCGCTGTCGGTGCCCTATATGGCGGCGTTTGTGGCGGCGGCGGCGGCGACCTTTGCCGCTGCGCGCGCCAATCCGCGGGCGGTGTGGCTGCGCCTCGCGCTGCTCGGCGGCGCGGGGCTCGCGGCGGCGGCGGCGCTGGTATGGGCCGAACCGCAATGCGCGAACGGCCCATTTGCCTCGCTCGACCCGATCGTCGTCGAATATTGGTACAAGAACATCCTCGAGGGTCAGCCGTTGTGGGCGTCGCGCGGCTATGACGCCATTTTTGTGCTGGTGCCGTCGATTGCCGGTCTGATCGGGTCGCTGCTGGCGTGGCGTGGCTGTGCCGAGGCCGATGATCGCAAGGCGTGGGCGACGGTGATCGTGGCGCTGGTGGGGGCGGCGGCGCTGTCGCTGTTCGTGCTGCGGAGTGTGTCCACCGCCCATCTGTTTGCCTTGCCCGGCAGTGCCTGGCTTGGCCTGCGCGTCTGGGGCTGGGCGCGGACCATCCCGGCGACGATCCCGCGCGTGCTGGCGTCGGCGATGGCGTCGCTAAGCCTGCCGTTGCTCGGCAGCATTGCGGCAGCGGCGGCGCTCGGACTGCTGTTTCCCGCCTTGCAGCCCGATGACGCGGAAACCGCGGCGCATGAACCCTTTGCCCAGACCTGTCTCGACCCCGCGACGATCGCGGCGCTGAACCGGTTGCCGCCGACGACGATCATGACCCCGATCGATCTGGGCGCGCCGCTGATGTTCTGGACGCGCCATGGATTGGTGGCGACGGGGCACCATCGCAACAAGCAGGCGATGGCCGACACGCTGCGCGCCTTTACCGGCGACCCGGCCCAAGCCGAGGCGCTGGTCCGCAAAAATGGCGCCCAGCTGGTGATTTTTTGCCGCTCCGCGAACGACCTCGTCCAATATCGCCGCGCCCGCAAGGATGCGCTCGCGGCGCAGCTTTACGCGGGCACGCCGCCGATCTGGCTCGAACCCGTCGCTATCGGGCAGCGGACCGGCCTATCGGTGTGGCGGGTAAAGTCGCCGCCAGCGCGCTGACGCCGCGGCGTCAGGCGGCGCGAAAGGTCAGCGCGGCGCCGTTCATGCAATAACGTTTGCCGGTCGGTTTCGGCCCGTCGTCAAAGACATGGCCAAGATGGCCGCTGCAGCGTTTGCAATGCACTTCGACCCGCGCATAGCCGAGGTCATAGTCGGTCGATGTCGCGATCCCGCCCTTGAGCGGTGCCCAGAAGCTGGGCCAGCCGGTGCCGCTGTCATATTTGGTCTTGCTCGAATAGAGCGGCAGCGCGCAGCCCGCACAGGCAAAGGTGCCGGCGCGCTTTTCCTTGTCGAGCGGATGGCTGAACGGCCGTTCGGTCGCCGCTTCGCGCAGGACGCGATATTGCAGCGGCGACAGGCGCTTTTTCCATTCGGCGTCGCTGAGCCGCCAGCCGGGGGCGGCCTGCGGGCGCGCCGATTTGGCGAACAACATCGGGGCGGCGATCACCCCGCCGCCAAGGGCGAGGCCAGCGAGCAGATAACGGCGGTCGATCATGGCGAACTCCTGACCCGGGGGCCGGGCCTTCACGTCAGATACGTGGTTTTGTGGCGCCAGGTTTCAAGCGGTGTCAATATTTCTCCAGCTCGACCTGCATGTGGCGATAGCCATGGACGAAGCTGGCGTGGACGCGCTCGGGCTCGGCGAGGACATTGACGCGCAGGCGGCGCTTTTGCATTTCAGAGATCAGCGTCGTCAGCTGCAATTCGGCAACGCGCGCGCCGACGCAGCGGTGGATGCCATAGCCGAAGGCGAGGTGACGGCGGGCGTTTTCGCGGTCGACGATGATCCGGTCGCCGTCGGGAAAGACGCTCTCGTCGCGGTTCGCCGAGGCGTACCAGAGCGCGATCTTGTCGCGTTTCTTGATCTGGTGACCGAACAGCTCGGTATCTTCCATCGCCGTGCGGCGCATATGCGCGAGCGGGGTCTGCCAACGGATGATTTCGTGCATCGCGTTGACCGCGAGTTCGGGGTCGTGATTGGTTTCGAGCTTGGCGCGCTCGTCGGGGAAGCAGTGCAGGCCATAGGCATAGGACGACATCGAGTTGCGCGTCGTGTCGTTGCCGCCGACGATGAGCAGGATGAGATTGCCCATGAATTCATGCTCGCTCATATGCTTCATCGCGTCGGATTGCAGCATGATCGAGATGAGGTCGTGCGGACCGGGGTTGAGCGCCTTGCGGTCCCACAACTCCTTGAACGCGGCGCCCATTTCAAAGGCCTTGGCGGTGCGCGCCTGGCGCTGTTCGGTGGTGTCGAAGGATTCGATGTCGCCCAGCGCGTCGGACCAGGCGGTCAGCCGGTGGCGTTCTTCCCACGGAAAATCGAACAGCAGCGCGAGCATGTCGGTGGTGAGTTCGATCGACAGTTTTTCGACCCAGTCGAAGGGCTGACCGATCGGCAAGGTATCGATCAGGTCGCTGGTGCGCTGCTGCGTATCGGCGCGCATCCGCTCGATTTCGGAGGGGCCAAAGGCCGGGGCGACGGTGCGGCGCTGCGCGGTGTGCTGCGGCGGATCCATCGCGATGAACATCGGCAGCGGAATTTCGCCCTCTTTGAGATGCTCGACGCCGTCACCGGCGACGGTGATCCCGCCATATTCCCACGACGAGGAGAAAATCTTGGGCAGCGCCTCGATATGCTGGATCGGTTTATAGGTGGTCACCGACCAATAAGGGCCGAATTTCGAATCTTCGCAGCGATAGATCGGCGATTCGGCGCGCAGCTGGCGCATCGGTTCCTGCCAGCGATCCTCGCTCCACAATTCGGCGCGGCTGACGTCGAGCGGGTTGGCGATTTCGGGGGCAGTGCGAATTTGGGTGGCCATGGCTATCCTCCGTCCAGCCGTCATCGCGCGGCCGATTCAGTTGCAGAATGCCACTATTTACAGCTTTGTCAATGAGGGTCGGTGGCCTGCGCGGTTGCAGAAGCGGCGTTGGCGGCTATCGCTGCCGCCCTTCCGCGGCGCCGCCAGAATTTCCAGCTGCCGCCGCCGCCGCTGAGCACCCCGGCGCGAAAGAGGCGCACCGACAGGAAGATGACGAGCGCCACCCAGATCGCTTGCCAGCCGAGCGCGAGGAGGTGCACCGCCTTGCTGTCGTCGGTCGCGGCGCGCGCCGCCATCGCGAGCGGCGACGAGAAGGGGAAAATCTGCGCGACGGTCGACAATGTGCTGCCCGGGGCGCTGGCGGCGGCGGTCGACAGGCTGAACATGCCGACCTGGAAGATCGTGATCGGCAGGCTGAGCATCTGGATTTCGCGCACCGTCGCCGCCTGCGCGCCGACGCCGAGGAACACCGCACCGAGCAGCAGGAAGGACAGGATGAAATAGACGAAGCCGATGCCGAGGAAAAAGGGCCAGCCGGTCGCGGGCGCCGCGCCGAGCGCCGTGGCCGCCTTGCTCGCGCTTTGCGCCGTTGCCAGCGCCGCTGGGTCGATCTGCATCGCCGCGATCAGCCCGCCGGCGAGCGCCATCGCCATCCAGAAGGCGATGAACAGCACCGCGACCCCCAGAAAGCCGAGCAACTTGCCCAGAAAGACGCTTTCGAGCGGGACCGCGGCGGCGAGGATTTCGATGACCTTGTTGCCCTTTTCCTCGGCGAGCGAGCTCACCGTCTGGCCCGCGAGGAGCAAGGTCAGCAGGAAGATGATGAACACCGCGCCAAAGCCGAGCGACTGCTGCACGGCAATGCTGGTGCCGCCGCGCTGGATGCTTTCAAAGCGCGGCTTTGCAGGGGCGATTTCGCCAGCGGCGCGGTCGCGCAGCACCTGATTGACCAGCAGGGTGAGATAGCGCCCCGAACCGCCGTCGGCATTGCGCTCGACGATGCGCGGGCTGGCGAGCGGCCCGGTCATCACCGCATAGGTGTCGGTGCCCTTTTCGCGGGTGATCGCCAGCGGATCGGGCGCGCCTTGCCCGGCGATGCGATATTCGAGCGGCGGCGGCGCGTCGCCGCGGGTAAAGGCGTCGCGGAGGCGGCGGTCGGCGGCGCGCAGCGCCTCGACATCCGCGGCATCGACGACCGCGACGATGCGGCCGGTGCCGCGAGTGCTGTCGGCAAGCTGCGAGGCGCCCATGCCGCCCGCCAGCCCCATGCCGACCATGAACAGCGGCGCGAGCAGGAACAGCAGGAAGGTCGGGGTGGCGACGATCGCCAGAAAATCGCGGCGCGCGATGACGAACATATTCTTCAGGAAGGGGGTCATGCCAGCGCCTCCTCGACCGCGTCGGCCCCGGCATCGGCGTCGAAACTGGCGTCGACCTGACGGACGATATGGACGAAGGCATCGTGCAGCGCGGGGCGGGTGATCGACAGGCCGGCAACCCCCAGCCCGCTGGTCGTGATCCGCGCCAGCATCGGTTCGACATCGGCGTCGTTGATCGGGAAATGCCAGCTGTCGCCGCGCATGTCGGCGCCGGCGGGGAGCAGCGCGGCGATGGCGGCGGGGTCGGCATCGCCGCGCGGGGTGTAGCGCACCTGCATCGGCAGCAGGCCGCGCGCGTCGTCGACCGTGCCTTCAAAACGGCGCTGTGACCGCGCGATGATCGCCAGCCGATCGCACAGGCGTTCGGCATGCGCCATGACATGGGTCGAAAAGAGGATCGTCGCGCCGCGATCGCGTTCGCGGCGGACGAGCATTTCGAGCCGTTCCTGATTGACCGGGTCGAGCCCGGAAAAAGGTTCGTCGAGAACGATCAGGTCGGGCGCATGGACGATCGATCCGATCAACTGGATCATCTGGGCCATGCCCTTTGACATTTTGCGGACCTTTTCGTCGATCACGCGCTCGAGCCCGAGTTCGGTCATGAAAGTCGCGGCGCGGCGGCGGCCTTCACTCCAGTCGAGCCCGCGCAGTGCGCCCATGAAGGCGATCGCCTCGCGCGCCTTCATGCCGGGATACAGCCCGCGTTCTTCGGGCAGATAGCCGATGCGGTGGCGCACCGCCTGCGGCCGCTGGTCGCCGAACAGGCGGCTGCTGCCCTCGTCGGGGTCGATGATGCCCAGCGTCATCCGCAGGCTGGTGGTCTTGCCGGCGCCATTGGGGCCGAGCACGCCATAAATACTGCCGGTTGGCACCGCGAGGCTGACTCGATCGACCGCCTTGAAATCGCCGAAATATTTGGTGAGGCCGGTCGCCTCGACGCTATAATCGTTCAAACTTCGGTCCCCAATCTTCTCACGCGCCAGCTATGGCACGGCGAGGCGGCTCGCGTATAGAGCGGCAATGGTTGCCGAAGCCTTGCCCCTTGAAACATCGTCGCTCGAACACCGGCTCGAAACGGTGGCGCGCGCACATGGCTTTGCCGCGTTCGGGATCGCCGACGCGGGCGCGGCGCCGCAAACCGCGGCGCGATTGAACCAGTGGCTGGCCGATGGGCGCCACGGCGACATGATCTGGATGGAAAGCCGCGCCGCACAGCGCGGCTCGCCCAAGGGACTGTGGCCCGAGGTGCGGTCGGTGATCGCGCTGGGGATGAGCTATGCCCCGGCGCACGACCCGCTGGCGCTCGCCGAGCACCCTGGTCGCGGCCGGATTTCGGTCTATGCGCAGGGCGGCGATTATCATGACGTCGTCAAAAAGGCGCTGAAAGCGGTGGCGCGCTGGCTGGTCGCCGAAGCGCCCGGCGCCGAGCTCAAGGTGTTCGTCGACACCGCGCCGGTGATGGAAAAGCCGCTGGCGGCGGCGGCCGGGCTGGGCTGGCAAGGCAAACACAGCAATCTGGTCAGCCGCGACCACGGCAGCTGGCTGTTCCTGGGCGCGATTTACACGACGCTGGATCTGGCGCCGAGCGTGCCGGGGCGCGATCGCTGTGGCAGCTGCTCGGCGTGCCAGACCGCCTGCCCGACGCAGGCCTTTCCAGCGCCCTACCAGCTCGATGCGCGGCGCTGTATCTCGTACCTGACGATCGAGCATGACGGGCCGATCCCGCTCGACCTGCGGCGCGGGATCGGCAACCGCGTCTATGGCTGCGACGATTGCCTGGCGGTGTGCCCGTGGAACAAGTTCGCCGACACCGCGCATACGCACCGCGCCTTCCTGCCGCGCGCCGAGCTGGTCGCGCCGTCGCTCGCCGACTTGCTCGCGCTCGACGATGCGGGGTTCCGGCAGATATTCTCGGGGTCGCCGATCAAGCGCATCGGGCGCGGGCGGATGGTGCGCAACGCCGCGATTGCGGCGGGCAACAGCGGCGACGCCAGGTTTCGACTGGCGCTGGAACGGCTGACCGACGACGAGACGCCGATGGTGGCGGATGCGGCGCGCTGGGCGCTGGGTGAATTGACGCTATGACGTCAATCTAGCGGCGCAGCGCCTCGATGCAGCTGGGGACATTGGCATCGCGGCCGTCGGGGGTGCGCGCATCGACATGGGTGGCGAGCGCGTCGGCGCCCTGGCGCGGCGCATAATAATAGATGTCGAGGATGCACGCGGTGCCGCTGAACTGCAATTTGCGCGCGGTGCCCTCGGCGACGTCGAGGCGCGGCTTGCCGAACAGCCCGAGCGCGGCGTTGGCGGGGCGGCCGATCATGCTGTTGTTCTGGGTCGGGCGCGGCGCGGTGATCGGACCCGCCGCCGCCGGCGCCTTGGGCGGGGTGGCGCGCGGAATCGCGTTGCCGGCGCAGCCGCCGAGCAGCAGGGCGAGGCCGGTGAATATCGCCAAGCGGTTGTTGTTGATCATTTTTTCAGGTCCCCGCTCGCCAAATAGAGCATGTGGACGGCCATAGCGGCGCTGACGATCGGCGCCAACAGATTGGCGATGGGCACCATGAAGGTTGCGGCGGACAGCAGGCCGAGCGACCAGCGCGCGGGCCGTTCGAGCCGTGGCCGTTCGGGGTGGCGCGCCAGCACCATCGCCTCAAGATCGCGGCCAAGCAGCAAGCCGTTGACGAACAGCGCAAAGATCGGGGTGCCGATGCCGGTGACGAGCAGCAGGATATAGACCGGCAGCGCGAGCAGATTGCCGCCGATCAGCCGCACCAGCGACGCGAGCGCGAGGCGGATATTCTGCCGCCAGCCGACATCGACGGCGCGCGCCGCGGCGGCGGGATAATGGCGTCCTTCGACATCGGCGACGATCGCGTCGGCGAACAGCCCGACGACGACGATCGCAATGGCGCGAAACAACAACCAGCTGCCCGCGATGATCGCGACGACGACCAAGATCCCCGCCATGTCGCGTTCGGCCGCGCCCAGCCATTGCCAATGACCCAGCGCCCAGCGGGCGGCGGCGAACAGCGCCGCGCCCGCGACGATCAGCAGCAGCAGGGTGAGCGCCAGGCTTTGCAACAGGATGCGCAGCACGCGCGGGCGGGGCAAATCGCTGAGCGCGAGCAGAAAGGCGTGGACGGCGCGGGTCATCGATCGGGGATGGTGGGAGAGGCGGCTCTCGTCAAGCAACACCGGAACATACTTGTCTTCGTCACCCCGGACTTGATCCGGGGTCCATTCCCCCGACGCCGCATGGCTGCCGGATCAAGTCCGGCATCACGAAGTGTAGAACGGCGAGACGCCTTGCGCTTGCCTTGATCCGCCCGCATCCCTAAAGCGCGGCAGCATTTTTCCACACATCACAGGATATTTCATGGCCTCCACCGCCCGTTTCGACGTTGTTGCCATCGGCAACGCCATTGTCGACGTCCTTGCCCGCGCCGATGACGCGCTGATCGAGACCGAAAATCTGGTCAAGGGATCGATGCGGCTGATCGATGCCGACGAAGCCGAGCGGCTGTATGCGGCGATGGGTCCGGCGATCGAAATGTCGGGCGGCAGCGCGGCGAACACGCTCGCCGGGATGGCGGCGCTCGGGCGCCGCTGCGGCTTTATTGGCCAGGTGGCGCAGGATCAGCTGGGTCAGGTGTTCACCCACGACCTGACCTCGCTCGGCGTCGCCTTTGACACCCCGCCGCTGGCGGGCGGCGCCCCGACCGCGCGCTGCCTGATCCTGGTGACCCCCGACGGCCAGCGGACGATGAACACCTTCCTGGGGGCGTCGCAGAATCTGGGCCATGAATCGATTGATGCGGCGCTGATCGCCGACGCCGACATCCTCTATCTCGAAGGTTATTTGTGGAACGCCGATGCCTCGCGCGCTGCGATGGCCGAGGCGATCGGGCTGGCCAAGGCGGCGGGCCGCCGCGTCGCTTTCACCCTGTCCGACACGTTCGTGGTCGCGGCGCATGGCGAGGATTTCCGCCGCATGACCGCGGCGCGCGAGATCGACATCCTGTTCGCCAATGAGGCCGAGCTGCTCGAACTGGCGCAGGAAGGCGACTTTGAAACCGCGCTGGCGAAGGTCGCGGCCGCGGTGCCCTTGCTCATCGCGACGCGCGGCGAACATGGCGCGGTTGCGGTGACGGGCGGCGAACGCACCGAAGTCGCCGCCGAGCCGATCGATGATGTGGTCGACACGACGGGGGCGGGCGATCTGTTCGCCGCCGGTTTCCTGGCCGGGCTGGCCGAAGGGCGCCCGATCGCCGACTGCCTGACGATGGGCGCGGTGTGCGCGCGCGAAATCATCGCGCAGGTCGGGCCGCGCGCACAGACCGACCTGCGCGCCAAGGTTGCCGTGCGGCTCGGCTAGGAACCTTCGGCCACCCAACGCGTCCTATGCGCCAGATGAATGGCACAGGAGGATGACATGGCCGACGAGATTCACGAAACGCGCGCGCCCGACGGGACGACGCACACCACGACGATCATCGACCGCGAACCGCGGCGCGGCGGCGGATTGGGCATGGGCCTGATCCTGCTGGTCGTGCTGGCGGTCGCGGGCTTTTTCGCGTTCCAGTTTCTGGGCAATGAAAAGGCCGAGACCGGCGCGATTACGGAAGCGGCGCAAAAGGTCGGCGATGCCGCGCAGGATGTTGGCGACGCGGCGCAGGACGCGGTGAAGTAACTAGCGCCTGACGTCAGGTGGCGGCGGGCTCGGCGCCCGCCGTTTCGGGATGTTTTTTGAACAGGGCGCGGTCGGCGGGACCGAAACCGCGGGTCCAGATCAGCCACGAATAAATGCCGAGGATCACCGGCACGCCGATCAGCAGCTCGGCCCATTCGGGCAGCTGCGTCGCGCCCCAGCCGAGGATTGCGGCGCCCGTCGTCGCCCACACGAGCGCCCAGCGCAGGCTGTTGACCGGCGCCTTCAGCACATGCGCTAGCAGTCGTGCCTTGACCAGCGAAGCAAAGCCGAGCGCGAGCATCAGCGCCAGCGCGACGGCGGCGGCGTAAGTGATCGGCGGCAGCCCCATCGATTTCGCGATCAGGATCAGCGCGACGCTGAGCACCGCCTGCAGGGCGAGCGTCGCAATGCTGATCAAAAGATTACGGTGGCGCGCGACATAGACCAGCGCCGCTTCGCTGACGACCGCGGTCGCGGCGACGACTTCGGCGGCGAGCAGGAAGGCGAGCGCCGCGGTGCCGCTGACGAATTCGGGGCCGACGAGGCCCATCACGGCTTCGCCGGGGATGCCCAGCGCCAATGCGACCCCGGCCTGCGCGGCGATGATCCAGAAGCCGACCTGGCTGACCTGTGCCGCCACGGCGGCAAGCCGGTTTTCGGCGAGGTTGCGGGTGATCACCGGGCCGAGGATCGGTTCAAAACTGGTTTTCAGCTTTTGCGGCAGCGACGCGACCTGCTGCGCCATGTAATAAATGCCGTAGATCGTCGGCGAGGTGAACTGGCCGAGGATGAACAGGTCGAGGCGGCGCGTGCCCCACTCGATCGCGTCGGCGGCGGCGAGCGGCGCGTTGCGCCGCGCAACTGCGATCAGATGCGCGGGATGCGGTTGCCAGCCGCGCGGCCCGCCATAATGGCGCAGCATCGGGATCAGCGCGGTCAGGAAGGCGCCGACCATCGCGGCGGCATAGGACAGCATCAATCCATCCTGCACCGACACGAACCAGAAACCCGCCGCCGCGGCGCTGATCACCCAGGGTTCGACGATCGCCCGCGCGCGCACCGTCGCGCCGATGTCGAAACGATAGGCGCAGGCGGCGAGCGCGATGTCGGTCCCGGCAATGGCAAAGACGAGCAGCGCCATCCAGCGGTCGGCGCCGCCGACATCGCCCGCGGGATACATCAGCTGGGGCAGCAGAAACAGCAGCGCCGATCCCGCCGTCGAGGCGAGCAGCGCGACGAACATGCCGTCCCACACGACGGTGCGATGGTCGGCGCCCGGCGCGCTCAGCTGTTCGGCAAGCCCGCGCTTGAGCCCCAGCGTCGCGAGCTGTGCGACCAGTTCGATGACGAGTACCGCAAAAGCAAAGCGCCCGACCGCTTCGGGCCCGTACCAGCGCCCGGCGACATAAAGGAAGGGCAGGCGCGCGACGAGGCGCAGGAGGAAGCCGAAGAAATTGGTGCGCCCGCCCTTGGCAAGCGCGGCGGTGTCGGCATCGCCCGAGGGGGCGCCCGCGGGCGATGTGGGCGCGGCTGCGCTGTCCGTCTGGCTCAAGCCCGCCGCCCCTTCTGCTGGTCCCCGACCGCCACTCTAGCGTGGCGCGGGGGCGCAGGCAAATCTGTCCAATCGATCACCGACCCTCGGATCGCAGCGGGCGGCTGAGCAGGGCGTGAATGGCATCGGAAACGCGTGTTTCACCGGCGACCAGCCGCGCCACCGTGTCGCAGATCGGCATGTCGATGCCGTCGGCGCGCGCCGCGGCGGCGATGACCGGGGCGCTGAACGCGCCCTCGGCGACGGTGCGGCGGTCGGCCATCAGTGCTGCGGCGTCGGCGCCGCTGCCCAGCCCCTGGCCGAGCGCGAAGTTGCGCGAATTGGCCGAGGTGCAGGTGAGGACAAGGTCGCCAAGCCCGGCGAGCCCCGCCAGCGTTTCCGCCTTGGCGCCGCGCGCCAGCCCAAAGCGCGTCATTTCGGCAAAGCCGCGGCTGATCAGCGCGGCGCGGGCGTTGAGCCCGAGCCCGGCGCCGTCGACGATGCCGCACGCGATGGCGAGGATATTCTTGATCGCGCCGCCAATCTCGGCGCCGATGACGTCGGTCGACACATAGGGGCGGAAATGCGGGCGGGCGATTGCGCGGGCGATGGCGGCGGCGAGGTCAGGGTCGGCGGCGGCGAGGGTGATCGCGGTCGGCAGCCCGGCGGCGACCTCGTGTGCAAAGGTCGGCCCCGACAGCACCGCGTGCGGCCGCTGGGGTGCGAGCTCGCGCGCCATGTCGATCGGAAAGGCAAAGCTGCCCGCCTCCATCCCCTTGCTGCAAAAGATCAGCGGCGCGTCGCCGGCGGGCAGATTGGCCAGCACGGCGCGCAGAAAGGGCACCGGCACGACGACGAGCAGCGCGTCGCAAGCGGCCATGTCGGCGAGCGCCCCGGTCGCGGTGAGCGACGCCGACAGCGCCGCGCCGGGCAAAAAGACCGGGTTGCGATGCTCGGCATTGATCGCGGCGACGACATCATCCTCGCGCGCCCACAGCCGCACCGGGGCGCCATCGGCGGCGAGCATTTGCGCGAGCGCGGTGCCCCATGCGCCGCCGCCGACAATGCCGAAATTGCGATATGACGTCATGCTTTGACTCCGGCGCCGCGCACGGTTTCTGCGGCGGGATCGAGCGGCCAGCGCGGGCGTGCGGCGACCGACAGATCGTCGAACAGGCCCGCGGCGAAGCGCTCGGCCCCGGCCCAGGCGATCATCGCGCCATTGTCGGTGCACAGCCACAGGGGCGGCGCGACGAACGGGCGGTCGAAGCGCGCGGCGAGGTCGGTCAGCGCGGTCCGGATCGCGCCATTGGCGGCCACCCCGCCCGCGACGACGAACGCGGTCGCGTCAGGGCAGGCGGTGAGCGCGATGCGGCTGCGATCGACGAGGCAGTCAACGACCGCCTGCTGGAACGAGGCGGCGAGGTCGGGAACGCTGTGGGCGCCGCTCGCGGCGGCGCGCGCGACCGCGCTCTTGAGCCCGGCGAACGAGAAATGCGGTTCGGCGCTGCCGACAAGCGGGCGCGGCAGCGGCACCGCGTGGGGGTTGCCGTCCTGCGCGATGCGCTCGACCGCGGGGCCGCCGGGATAGCCGAGCCCGAGCAGCTTGGCGGTCTTGTCGAACGCCTCGCCCGCGGCATCGTCGATCGTGGTGGCGAGGCGGCGATAATCGCCGACGCCCTTGACCAGCAGCAACTGGCAATGGCCGCCCGACACGAGCAGCAGCAGATAGGGAAAGCCGAGGCCGGGTTCGACGAGCCGCGGCGACAGCGCATGCCCCTCAAGATGATTGACCGCGATCAGCGGCTTGTTCGCGGCGTGGGCGAGCGCCTTGCCGGTGACCAGCCCGACCATCACCCCGCCGATCAGCCCGGGACCGGCGGTCGCGGCGACGGCATCGACGTCGGCGAGCGACACGCCGGCATCGGCGAGCACCCCGGCGACGATCGGGGCGAGGCGGTCGACATGCGCGCGCGCGGCGATTTCGGGGACGACCCCGCCAAAGGGGCTATGCTCGGCCTCTTGCCCCGCGACGCGGTGCGCCAAAATGCGCCGATCGCTGTCGACAAGCGCCGCCGCGGTTTCGTCGCAGCTCGATTCAAGGCCGAGGATGAGAGTCATAATCGTGCGCATCCCTTACCCGCCCCTTTATCGGCAGGGCAAGCCGCGCTAGCAGCGACGCGATGATCGAACTTCCCAATATCGAAAATCCGCTGCGGATCGGCACGCGGGCATCGCCATTGGCGATGGCACAGGCGCATATGGCGGCGGCGGCGCTGATTGCTACCCACGGCATCGCGTCCGAGGCGCTGACGATCGTGCCGATGACCGCGACCGGCGACCGTATCCAGGACCGCGCGCTGGCCGAGGTCGGCGGCAAGGAACTGTGGACGCGCGAGCTTGATGCGGCACTTGATGCCGGGGTGATCGATATTGCGGTCCACTCGCTGAAGGACGTCGAAACGCTGCGCGATGCGCGTTTTGTGCTGGGTGCGATGCTCGAACGCGCCGATCCGCGCGACCGGCTGGTGGTGCGCGAAGATATTGCGGCGACCAGCATCGCCGACCTGCCGTATGGCGCGCGGCTGGGGACGAGTAGTCCGCGCCGCGCCGCGCAGGTGCGGCGGATTCGCCCCGACCTGGCGCCGGTGCTGCTGCGCGGCAATGTCGCGACGCGGCTGGCGAAGCTGGCGGCGGGCGAGGCCGATGCGACGTTGCTGGCGGCGGCGGGGCTCGACCGGCTGGGGATGCATGGCGTAGGCAGCGCGCAGGACGCGGCGGTGCTGCTGCCCGCGGCGTCGCAAGGCGCGATCGGCATCGAGTGCCGCGCCGCCGATGGCGCCGCGCTGGCGCTGCTCGGCGCGATCGACCACGCACCGACCCACCGTGCGGTCGCGGCCGAACGCGCGTTTCTGGCGGCGCTGGGCGGCGATTGCCGATCGCCGGTGGCGGCGCATGCTGGTTGGCTGGACGATGGCACCCTGCGGCTCGATGCCGAAATTTTTTCCGAAGATGGCGCCGATCATGCCGCGGGCTATGCGGTGATCGATCACGACGATGCCGCGGCGGCGCTGGCGCGGCGGTTGCTCGCCGATGCGCCCGATACGGTGCGGCGGCTGTTCGCGGCATGAGCGGCGGCGTGCCGCTGCTCGTCACCCGCCCCGAACCGGGCAATAGCGCCACCATCGCACGCGCCGCGGCGCTGGGCCTCGACGCTTATGCGATGCCGCTGTTCGCGGCGCGGGCGATGCCATGGGCGGTGCCATCAGTCGCCGATTTCGACGCGCTGCTGCTCACCAGCGCGCAAGCGGCGCGGCTGGCCGGGCCGCCGCTTGCGGGGTTGGCGGCGCTTCCGGTTTATGCAGTGGGCACCGCCACCGCCGATGCCGCGCGGGCGGCCGGACTGACCGTCGTGCAGACCGGCGCAGGGGATGCTCAAAGCCTTCTTGACGCTATGACGTCAAAAAAAATCGCCCGGATCTTATGGCTTTGCGGCCGCGAGCGGTCCGAGTTTGATCCGCGCGGTGCGGCCCTGAAGCCGCTGGCCTGCTATGCGGTCGACGCGGTTGATCCGCCGCCCGGCTGGGAGGAATGTGTCGCCGCCCCAGCGGTGCTGCTCGCCCATTCGGCGCGCGCGGCGCAGCGGATCGCCGACCTGGTCGGGCGGCGTCGCGCGCACCTGACGCTCGCCGCGATCAGCCCCGCGGTCGCGGCGGCGGCGGGCGATGGCTGGGCCGAATTGGCCATAGCGGCACAGCCGACCGATGCGTCAATGTTGGCACTGGCCCATGCTTTGTGCCACAAGGGCGAAAAATAGGGTCGTTCGAAAGAGACATATGGCAATCGACAGCATCGACACCCCCTCGCCTGCGGACGAGGCGGTCCCGACGAGGGGGCCATCGTTTCGTCTGCTCGCCATCGCTGCCCTGCTTCTGCTGCTCGCCGGTGTTGCCGGCGGCGGCTGGGCGGTGAACCGCTGGCTGACCGGCGATGGCACCGCGCCGACGACGAAGATGATCGACACGTCCGTGGCAGGCGGCACCGCCGACCCGGTGTTGATCGCGGGCGCTGCGCCAAAAGGCGCCGCCGCGGGACAGCCATTGATCGTCGCGCCGGTCGACGGCGCCAATGCGCTGGCGGCGCGGGTCGCCGAACTGGAACAGCGGCTGTCGCGGATCACCCTGCAGGCCGAATCGGCGTCGGGCAATGCGTCGCGCTCGGAGGGGCTGCTGGTGGCCTTTGCTGTCCGCCGCGCGCTCGATCGCGGCCTGTCGCTCGGTTATCTCGACGCCCAGCTGCGCCTGCGTTTCGGCGACGACCAGCCGAATGCGGTGAAAACGATCATCGAAACGTCGCGCGACCCGGTGACGCTCGAACAATTGCGCGCCGAACTCGATACGCTGGCGCCGCAGCTCGTCGGCCGCGGCGGCGATGGCAATGGCAGCCTGTGGACGGGGCTGCGCCGCGAACTTGGCGAATTGTTCGTCGTCCGCGCCGCGGGAACGCAGTCGCCGCGCGCCGCGGAGCGACTCGACCGGGCGCGGCGCTATCTGGGTGCCGGCCAAGCCGATCTGGCGATCGCCGAGGTCGAGGCGATGCCCGGTGCCGCCGCCGCCAACGACTGGTTGATCGACGCGCGCCGCTATCATGAGGCGCGGCGTGCGCTTGACCTGATCGAGACCGCGGCGATATTGGAGCCGCGCGACAGCCCGGCTGCCGCCATCGTCCGCAACGCGGCCGCACCGACCCCCTAGCGCGCATCCCGAAAGGGCGGCTCGCCTTGAAGAGAAAGCGCTTTTCCATGGCCCTCGCCGACCCGCAGCGCATCGAAGTGCTCGACCCGCTCGATCCTCTCCAGCTCGACGCCGAACTGAACGAAGAGGAGCGGATGGTGCGTGACACCGCGCGTGCCTATGCCGAAGGCGAATTGCTGCCGCGCGTGACCTCGGCATTTCTCGATGAGCGGTTTGACCGCGAGATCATGTTGGAAATGGGCGCGCTCGGCCTGCTTGGGGCGACGATCGACCCCGAATATGGTGGCGCGGGGCTGAATTATGTCAGCTACGGGCTGATCGCACGCGAGGTCGAGCGGATCGATTCGGGCTATCGATCGGCCTGTTCGGTGCAAAGCTCGCTCGTGATCCACCCGATCAACGCTTATGGCAGCGAGGAACAGAAGCGGAAATATCTGCCCGGGCTGACCTCGGGCGAACTCGTCGGCTGCTTTGGCCTGACCGAGCCCGACGCGGGCAGCGATCCTGGCGGAATGCGGACGCGCGCCGAAAAGATTGCGGGCGGTTACCGCCTGAAGGGCGCCAAGATGTGGATCACCAATTCGCCGATCGCCGACGTGTTCGTCGTGTGGGCGAAGTCGGAGGCGCATGACGGCGCGATCCGCGGCTTTGTGCTCGAAAAGGGCATGAAGGGCCTGTCGGCACCAAAGATCGAGGGCAAGGTGAGCCTGCGCGCGTCGGTCACCGGCGAAATCGTCATGGATTCGGTCGAGGTCGGCGAAGATGCGCTGTTGCCGCATGTCTCGGGGCTGAAGGGCCCATTCGGCTGCCTCAACCGCGCGCGTTACGGCATCGGCTGGGGCGCGATGGGCGCGGCGGAGTTTTGCTACGAGGCGGCGCGCAATTACACCGGTGAGCGTCGGCAGTTCGGGCGCCCGCTGGCGGCGAATCAGATCGTCCAGCTGAAGCTCGCGAACATGCTCACCGAAATTGCACTCGGCTTGAACGCGGCGCTGCGCGTCGGGCGGTTGATCGACGAGGGGCGGCTGATTCCCGATGCGATCAGTCTGCTCAAGCGCAACAATTGCGGCAAGGCGCTCGATATCGCCCGCGTCGCGCGCGATATGCACGGCGGCAACGGCATTTCGGCCGATTATCATGTTATCCGCCACGCCGTGAACCTGGAAACGGTGAACACTTACGAGGGAACGCACGATGTTCATGCGCTGATTCTGGGCCGCGCGATCACCGGCATTTCCGCTTTTGGCGGATAGCATAGCGAGGCCACTGGCGGGCATCCGCGTCGTTGAACTGGCGCGGGTGCTCGCGGGGCCATGGTGCGGGCAATTGCTCGCCGATCTGGGCGCCGAGGTGGTCAAGGTCGAGCGGCCGGGGGTCGGCGACGACACGCGCAGCTGGGGGCCGCCGTTCATTATGGGCGAAGGCGGCGAAAATCTGGGCGCGGCTTATTATCACAGCACCAATCGCGGCAAGACGGGGGTCGCGATCGACATTGCTACCACCGCGGGGCAGGCCGATGTTCGGGCGCTGATTGCCGATGCCGATGTGGTGATCGAGAATTACAAGGTCGGCGGGCTGGTCAAATATGGCCTCGATCCCGCGACATTATGCGCCGATTTCCCGCGGCTGATCGTCTGTTCGATCACCGGCTTCGGTCAGACCGGTCCTTATGCGCACCGCGCGGGCTATGATTTCATCATCCAGGCGATGGGCGGCGCGATGGCGCTGACCGGCGAGCCCGATGGCGCGCCGCAAAAGGCGGGGATCGCCTATGCCGACATCTTTACCGGCATGTATTCGGCGGTCGCGATCCTCGCCGCATTGCGCCGCCGTGACGTCACCGGCGCGGGCGCGCATATCGATATGGCGCTGCTCGATTGCCAGGTCGGGGTGCTCGCCAATCAGGCAGCCAATTATCTCGCGAGCGGCACCGTGCCGCGCCGCATGGGCAATGGCCATGCCAATGTCGTGCCGTATCAGGCGTTCGCGACCGCCGACGGCCAGCTGGTGATCGCGGTCGGCAACGACGCCCAATTCGGTAAATTATGTACGATCCTCGGCGAGCCGGGCTGGGCCGATGACGCACGTTTTGCGAGCAATGCCGCGCGGCTGGCGAATCGGGCGACGTTGATCCCGCTGCTCGCGGCGAGGATCGCCGGCTGGGACGCGCAGCCGCTGGCGCTGGCGCTGGAGGGCGAAGGCGTGCCCGCGGGACCGATCAACGATATGGCAGCGGTGTTCGCCGACCCGCAAGTGACGGCGCGCGCGATGCGGTTTCGGCCCGAGGGGGCGTTTGTCGACGGGCTGGCGAGCCCGATCGTCATCGATGGCGAGCGGATGGTGGCCGACGGCGGAGCACCGCCGCTGGGCGGATAGGGCGCGCGGAAGCGAACAAACTGTCCTTTATATTCCGTTCGCTCGACACGAACGGGGGTAGAGGATTGGCCTAGACATCACCCCAACCCAGCATCGCGTTCGCGCACGAAAAAGGGGCGCCACTCTGGACGCCCCTTTCCCCTATTTTTTAGATATTCAGCGGCTCAGAACTTCACCGTGCCGGTCACAAAAACCTGGCGCGGGTTGCCGTAGAAGGCGGTCAGCGTGCCTTCGGTGCCGAGCGCCGAGCGCGGCAGACCGTTGGCGCCCAACGCCGGCACGCCGGTGACCGGATCGACGACGATGAAGGTGTAGCCCGAGGTCTTATATGCTTTGTCGGTCAGATTCTTGCCGAACAGCCCGATGCTCCAGCGATCGTCGGGCGCGGTGTAGATGATGCTGGCGTCAAGCATCGCGAACCCCTTCTGGTCGATATAGGGGTTCGGGATTTCGAACTGATGGGTCTTGCTGCGGTACGACAAGGTCGTGCCGATGCTCAAATCGCCGTTGCCGATCGGGGTGGCATAGGCGATGGTGCCGCTGGCGGTCCATTTGGGGGTGTTCTGCACCTCGCGGAAATCCGACACGTCGGTCGGCGTCGGCCGGAGGGTCACCGGGTCGGTAATGTTGGCGATGAACTGCTTATAATCGGCGTCGATATAGCCAAGCGCGGTCGACAGCGTCAGCCGGTCGCCCGCCGCGGCAAGATCTTCGCCCAGCCGCACGCGGCCTTCAAATTCGACGCCCTTGAAGGTCGCCTTGCCGGCGTTCGACACGACACCGCAAAAGCTGGGCAGGCCGCTGACAGTGCAGGCGACCGAACCCGGGATCTGGACGTCGGTGTAATCGGCATAGAAGCCCGCGATCGCGACATTGACCGCGCCGTCCATCAGGCTGCCCTTGTAGCCGACTTCATAGCTTTCGACCTGTTCGGGACGGAAGCTGAGGAAAGCGGCGATTTCGGCGTCGCTGCGGGTGCCGTTGCCGTCGAGGTCGGGCGCGTTGACACCGACCCCGCGCGGGTCAAAGCCGCCGCCTTTGAAGCCCTGCGAAAAGCTGGCGTAGAGCGTGTGGTCGGGGGTCGGCTTGAATGACAGCGAGGCGCGCGGGGTGAATTTGTTGAAGCTGCGCTTGCCGTCGAAATCGGTCCCCGGGGCACCGAAAGGAACGCCCGCGCCGCCGAACACCGGCGAGCCGCCGCCCAGGTAATTCTGGCGCAGGATCGACGCCTCGCGCGTGTCCCAGGTGTAGCGGCCGCCGACCGACAGGCTGAGCTGGTCGGTGAAATCGAAGGTCGCATCGCCGAACACCGCAAAGGTCGTGGTGTCGACATCGGCTTCGGTAAAGGCGGTCAGCCCGGCAAAGGTGTTGAAGATGCGGACGTCGAACAAGGTGTCGGCGGTCGCGTCGAGATAATAGAAGCCGAGCAGGCCCTTGAGCCGCTCGCCTTCATAGAGCAGCTGGAATTCCTGGCTGATCTGTTCGTTGAAATAAAAGCCGGGGACGTCGACATCGACCGCGGGCAGCGCGTCGAAATCGATCGGGGTCGCCGACGTGTCCTTGCGCCAGGCGCTGATCGAGCGGAGGGTCAGCGTGTCGGTCAGCTCGGCGGTGACATTCATCGCCAGACCGTAGGATTCGATTTCCTGCTTCGGATCGTTAAGGCCGCCGCGGCTGTCGAACACATTGTCGAGCACCGGTGCGTTGGTGCGCAGCGACGGGATCAGGCGGTGGCCGCCGCGCGGCGCGCTCTTGTCCTTGGTATAGTCGCCCGAAATGCGGATCAGCACCGGTTCGCCATAGCCGCCGAGTTCGACGGTGCCGCGGCCGGCCCACACGTCCTTGTTGTAATTTTCGAGGCCGGTGGTGAGGTTGTCGCCAAAGCCGCCGCGCGACAGGCGGGCCACCGAACCGCCGACGCGCAGCAGGTCGCCGATCGGCGCGCTGGCGGTGACGACCAGATCGGCCTGATCATAAGTGCCGAGCGTGCCCTTGATCTTGAGCGAGAACTCCTCGGGCAACTGCTTGGTTACATATTTGACCGCGCCGCCGATGGTGTTGCGGCCGTACAGCGTGCCCTGCGGCCCGCGCAGGATTTCGATGCGTTCGACGTCATAGACGTCGAGCACCGCGGCCTGCGGGCGGTTGAGATAGACGTCGTCGAGATAGAGGCCGACGCCCTGTTCAAAACCCGACACCGGATCCTGCTGGCCGACGCCGCGGATGAAGGCGCTGAGCGTCGAGTTGGTGCCGCGCGACACTTCGAGCGTGGTGTTCGGGGTCGTCTGGCCGATGTCGGTGATGTCGATCGCGCCCGCCTTGGCCAGCGCTTCGCCCGAATAAGCGGTGATCGCGACGGGGACGTCGATCAGGCGTTCGTCGCGGCGGCGCGCGGTGACGATGATCTCGTCATCGCCGGCATCGGCACTGGCGCCCGCTTCGGCAGCGTCAGCGTCTTGCGCAAAGGCGGCGGGGGCGAGGGCGAGCAGGGACAGCGCGCTCGAGGCGAGGATGGCACGGCGCAGCGGACGAGCGAAAGGACGCATGTAGGACTCTCCCATGTGAGGGGCGGCGCGGGGCCACCCTTTTCGTTTTTCTTGGGCTCGGTGCTTGCCAAGCCGCGATGCACCCAATAATGAAACATGAACCAAGTTTCAACTTGGAATATGACTTCGTCGTTTTTTGCTTGCCAGTGGTGCGAAAAAGCCACGATGCAGCGAGAGCGGGCGGAGGGGAGACGGAAAATAGTCATGGATCAGCCGCAGAACGCAGCACCGGACACCGCGGGCGAAGCGCGAGACAAGACGCCGCGCACCGATCGCGGGCGCCGCACCTTGCGCAAGCTGCTCGACGCGGCGGCAGTCGAATTTGGCGAGCGCGGCTTTCACGAAGCGTCGATCAGCGGCATTACCCGCCGCGCTGGCACCGCGCTCGGCAGTTTCTACACCTATTTCGATTCGAAGGATGAGATATTCCAGGCACTCGTCCGCTATATGAGCGAACAGTTGCGCGACCATGTCACGCCGCTGGTTCAGGCGGCGCCCGACGAAATTAGCGCCGAACGCATCGGGCTTGAATCCTTCCTCGGCTTTGTGCGCGAGCATAAGGAAATCTATCGGATCATCGATGAGGCCGAGTTCGTCGATTACGCCAGCTATCGCCGCCATTATGAAACCACGGTGGCCCGCGTGCGGCAGCGACTGGAGGCGGGGGCGGCGCGCGGCGAGATTCGCGCCGATGTCGGTGAGATCCACGCCTGGGCGATCGGCGGAATGAACGTGTTTCTGGGCATGCGCTACGGCCTGTGGGACGAAGATGCCGATATTTCGGAAATTGCCCGGATCGCGAATGATTTTGTCGCGAACGGGTTGATGAAGCGGGATTGAATCACCGTCGCCCCCGCAAAGGCGGGGGCGGCGAATATCAGCGCGAAATCAAAAAAATCGCATGTTCGGCGCGCCAGGTCGCGGCGGCGGCGCTCGTCGGTTTGTCGCCCGACAGATACCAGGCCGCCTCGACCCCGATCCCCTTGCCGCGCAGCAGGTCGCGAAAATCGCTGACCGTGACATGGTGGATGTTGGGGGTTTCGTACCAGGCGACGGGCAGCAGGCGGGTCACCGGCATCCGCCCGCCCCACAAGAGGTCGAGCCGGACGCGCCAATGCGCGAAATTGGGAAAGCTGACAAAGGCACGCGGCGCAATCCGCAGCAATTGGTCGATGATGCGGTCGGGCCGGTGCGAGGTTTGCAGCGTCTGCGACAATATGGCGATGTCGAAACTGTCGTCGGGATAATCGGCAAGGTCGCGGTCGGCGTCGCCCTGCACCACCGCGAGACCCAATTCCATCGCTGCCGCGACATTGGCCGGATCGATCTCCAACCCCCGAACATCGGTTGCCTTGGTGTCGCGCAGCGCGGCCATCAGGGTGCCGTCGCCGCACCCGACGTCGAGTACGCGCGCTCCGGTGGGAACCTGCGCGGCGATCAGGGCAAGGTCGGGACGAAGGATCGGCGCGCTCATAGCCCCGCCTCGATAAAGCCCGCCATCAGGCGCCACATCTCGGGCGAATCGAGCAGGAACGCATCGTGGCCGAACGGGCTCGACAGTTCGACAAAGCTCGCCTGCGCCCCGGCGCCGTGCAGCGCCTGCACGATGCGCCGCGATTCAGCGGTCGGATAGAGCCAGTCCGAATCGAAGCTGACAAGGCCGAAGCGCACCGGCGAATGGCGGAACGCGTCGGCGAGCCGGCCGCCGTGCGGATCGGCCAGATCGAAATAGTCCATCGCGCGGGTGATATAGAGATAGGAATTGGCGTCGAAGCGGTCGACGAAACTAATCCCCTGATGGCGCAGATAGGATTCGATCTGGAAATCGGCGTCGAAACCAAAGGTCTTGACCTCGCGGTCCTGAAGCTGGCGACCGAACTTCTCGGTCAGCCCGGCTTCGGACAAATAGGTGATGTGCGCCGCCATGCGGGCGACCGACAGCCCCTTCACAGGCAACCGTCCGCTCGCATAATAATCGCCGCCCTGCCAGTCGGGGTCGGCCATGATCGCCTGTCGCCCGACCTCGTGGAACGCTATATTCTGCGCCGAATGGCGTGCGGCCGAGGCGATGATGAGGGCGCGTTCGACGCGGCTGGGATAATGGGCGGCCCAGGCGAGTGCCTGCATCCCGCCCATCGATCCGCCGATGACGGCATGAAGCCGCTCGATACCGAGCTGGTCGAGCAGCATCGCCTGCGCGCGCACCATGTCGCCGATTGTCACCACCGGAAACGCCATGGCAAAGGGTTTGCCGGTGGCCGGATCGATGCTGGCAGGGCCGCTCGACCCCAGACAGCTGCCAATCACATTGACGCAGATGACGTGATAGCGATCGGTGTCGATCACGCCGCCGGGCCGCACGACCTTGCTCCACCAGCCGGGCTTGCCGGTGACCGGATGGGTCGAGGCGACATATTGATCCATCGTCAGCGCGTGACAGATCAGGATAACATTGCTGCGCGCCGCGTTGAGCGGGCCATAGGCCTCGAACGCGATCGTCGGCCGCGCGAGGACGGCGCCGCTGTCGAGCGCAAGCGGCCGGGTCAGTTCGATCTGGTTGTGTTGGACGGGTTGCAAGCGGGTTGCCATGATGCGGCGGGGCTAAGCGGGTGCGCGAAGCCTGTCAACGTGCTGGACTCGGGCGCCTCAGCCGCTAAACGGCGCGGCATGACCGACACGACGCAAACGCTCAGCCCGAAGCCGTGGATCAGCGGCATCGCCCCCTATGTACCGGGCAAGTCGGCGGGCGCCGACGGCCGCCCGCTGATCAAACTGAGCGCGAATGAGAATCCGCTGGGGACGGGCGCGAAGGCGCGGGCGGCGTTCGCTGCGACGCTGAGCGAAGCCGATGCGCTGTCGCGCTATCCCGACCCCGGTTCGGTCGAACTGCGCGCGGCGATCGCCGCCAAATTCGGGCTCGATCCGGCGCGGATCATCTGTGGCAACGGGTCGGACGAACTGCTGCACCTGGCGGCAGGCTCCTATGCCGGGGTCGGCGACGAGATCTTGTATGTGCGTTACGGCTTTGCGGTGTACGAGATCGCGGCACGGCGTGTCGGCGCGGTGCCGGTCGAGGCCGATGACCGCGATTATGCGACCGACGTCGATGCGCTGCTCGCGGCGGTGACGACACGGACGCGCGTCGTCTATCTGGCCAATCCGAACAATCCGACCGGGACGCTGGCGTCGCGCGCAGAGGTCGCGCGGCTGTACGCCGGGTTGCCGAAACATGTGCTGTTCGTCATCGACCAGGCCTATTCCGAATATCTGTCGGATGCCGAGGATGACGGCGGGCTCGAGCTGGCAAAGACGCAGCCGAATGTATTTATCACCCGCACCTTTTCCAAGATCCACGGGCTCGCCGCCGAACGGATCGGCTGGGGCTATGCCTGTGCCGAGGTGATTTCGGCGCTGCACCGCATCCGCCTGCCGTTCAACGTCACCCGCGCCGGGCAGGCGGCGGCGATCGCGGCGATCGGCGACGAGGATTTCGTGACCGCCAGCCGCGAGCATAATGCCCAATGGCGCGCCTGGCTGGCGGCGGAGATCGAAAGCCTGGGCAACCATGGCCTGCGCGTCGTGCCGTCGGCGTGCAATTTCCTGCTCGTGCTGTTCGAGGGCGATGTCAGTGCCGAGACGGTCTATGGGCGGTTGATGGACGCGGGCTATATCGTGCGCTGGCTGCCGGGGCAGGGATTACCCGGCGCGCTGCGGATGACGATCGGCACCGAGGACGAGACGCGCGGGCTGGCGGCGGCGATCCGCGCCGCGCTGAACGGCTGACCATGGCGCGGCGGATCGAGCGGCTGGCGATCATCGGCCTCGGCCTGATCGGATCGTCGATCGCGCGCGCGGTCAAGGACAAGCTGCCCGATGTGATGGTGACCGGCCATGACATGAGCAGCGAGGTGCGCGACGTCGCCCGGACGCTGGGGCTGTGCGACGCGGTGAACGATGATGCCGCGGACGCGGTCACCGCCGCCGATCTGGTCATTTTAGCGGTGCCGGTCGGCGGCATGGCCGCCGCGGCGCAGGCGATGGCGCCGGGGCTAGCCGCGGACACGATCATCTCCGACGTCGGATCGTCGAAGGCGAGCGTCGCCGAGGCGCTGGGACGGGTGCTGCCCGGCCATATCGTCATCCCCGCGCATCCGGTCGCGGGGACCGAGAACAGTGGGCCTGAAGCCGGCTTTGCCAGCCTGTTCGACGGGCGCTGGTGCATCATCACCCCCGATGCGGCGGCGCCCGACGATGCGGTTGCGGCGCTGACCACTTTCTGGGAGGCGCTGGGCGCCAAGGTCGACGTCATGGACGCCGCGCACCACGATATGGTGCTGGCGGTGACCAGCCATCTGCCGCATCTGATCGCCTATACGATCGTCGGCACCGCGAGCGAGCTGGAAGAGGTCACCGAGAGCGAGGTGATCAAATATTCGGCGGGCGGTTTTCGCGATTTCACCCGCATTGCGGCAAGCGACCCGGTGATGTGGCGCGACGTGTTCCTGGCCAACAAGGATGCGGTGCTCGCCACCTTGCAGCGCTTCAACGAAGATCTGACCGTGCTGCAGCAGGCGATCCGCCGCGGCGATGCCGACAAGCTGGAGGATTGGTTCACCCGCACCCGGGCGATCCGCCGGTCGATCATTGCCGAGGGGCAGGATGATGCGGCGCCTGATTTCGGGCGGAAGCATTAGGCGCAGCGCCGACACTCTGATTTCCGTTCGTATCGAGCGAAGTCGAGATACGCTGGCGCTGCCTTTGCTTTCGCATGTCTCGACTTCGCTCGACACGAACGGGTTTCAGGCGGCAGGGTTTTCTAGCAACGCCTCGGGCGGATTCAGCGCATTGATCGCAACCCGCACGCGCTCCTCGGCCTCTTCGCGCGGCAACCCCGCGGGAATCGTCTCGCCGATCTTGTAGGTAATCGTGCCCGGCCATTTGACCCAGCGACGCGGCGGAAAGGCGAGGCCGCTGTTCACCGCCACCGGGATCACCGGCACCGCGAGCAGACGATACATGCCGGCGAAACCCGGGCGTAATCCAGGCGCCTGCCCGTGCGGCACCCGCGTCCCCTCGGCAAACAGCACCAGCGGCCGGCCCGCGGCGAGCGCCGCCTTTGCCGCGCCGAGCATCGCGCGCATCGCCTTGCCGCCGCCGTCGCGATCGACCGGGATCAGGCCGTAAAAACGCGCCGCCTGCCCCCAGACGGGGATCGAGAATAATTCTTCCTTGGCGAACACCGCGGGGTGTTTGAAGAGCATCGGCTGTTCAACCGTCTCGAACGCCGATTCATGCTTGAAGACATAGAGCACCGGAATGTCGGGCATCTCGCCCTCGACGATGATCGTCTGGCCGAGCAGGAAGCGGCAGAACAGCCGGTGCGCCTGCGCCCAGATGCGGACGAAAAAGATCGTGCCGCGGTGCGAGATCGGCAGCGCGATCACCCCGCCGATCGACGAGATGCTGCTCATCACGAAAAAGGCGATCCAGAACAGGATCGAGCGGCACAGGGCGATGCTGTATCTCACAGGCCGAGCAGCCCGCCCGCCAATCCGGCCAGATATTTGTGATATTCGCGGAACAGGGTCGCGAAATTGGGCTCGCTGCGCACCGCGTCGGGCAGGATCGTCACCTTGTCGCCGACGGCGCGGCCGATTTCATATTCGGCGCGGCGCATGTGCCAGTCGGTGGTGACAAGGCGCACCGTCTTATACTTGCGCCGCGCAACCCAGGTCGCGACCTCGGTTGCGTTCGAGCGCGTATCCTCGGCCTCGAACCCCAGCGCGATGCAGCAATCGAACAGCCGCAGCGGGCGTTTATATTCGGCGGCGAGCTCGCGCGGTTTGACCTCGCGTGCGACGCCGCTGATCAGCAGTCGCTTGGCATCGCCCGCCTCGAGCCGTTCGAGCGCGCGGTCGATGCGTCCCGGGCCGCCCGTCAGCACGACGATGGCATCGGTCTTTTGCGCCGCGGCAGGCAGCGGCGGCAGCAGCGCAAACCACGCAAAGCCGAGCACCCAGGCCAGGAAGAGAAGGGAAATCAGGCGCTTGATCATAGAATCTTCTTGAGCGCGGCGAGCAACGTCTGGCGCGCCGTCAGGGCTGCGAGCGCGATAGCCAATAGCGGCAGCGCCAGCAAGAGCGCCCAGCCGGTCGGCCCCAGCGAGGCGGTCGCGGCGAGCCCCGAGGTGATCCCCGCCCATTGCCAGCCGACCAGCATCAGGATTGCCGCGGCGACGACGCTGCCGAGCGCGATACCGTAAGCGGTGTCGATCGCGATGCGGCGCTGGAACAGCCGGGTGATCTGGCGGTCGGTGGCGCCGATCAGGTGGAGCATCTCGATCGTCGCGAAATGGGTGCCAAGCGCGGCACGCGCGGTCATGATCACCACCGCGGCGCTGGCGAGGGTCATCAACAGCACGAGCCCGCCGGCGATCCACGCAAGCGAACCGATCAGCCGCGCCACCGGCCCCAGCCATTCGGCGTGCGGAATGATCCGCGCCCCGGGCGCTTCGGCGGCGACCAGCGCGCGCAGCTCCTGCATCTGGCGGTTGCGATTCGCGCCGACGAAATCAATGTCGACCAGCGCGGGGAGGGGCAGCGAGTTCAGCACCGGATCGTCGCCGTCGGCGCTGCCGAACCACTGACCGAGCGTCGCCTGCAGCTCCTCGCGGTCGACCGCGCGCGCCGACAGGACAAAGGGCTGGGCGGCGGCGGCGCGGCGCAGCGCCGCGGCTTGTTCGGCGCGGGTTACGGGGTTCGCGGTGACGATCTGGACCGTCACCCGGCCGGCGATCGCGCTGCCGATCGCGTTTGCCGAGCGCGCAAGCCCGACCCCGGCGGCGGCGGCGAGCAGGGTCAGCATCATCAATATCGCGATGACCCACGGCGTCGGCCCCGACAGCCGCCGGTCGGGCAGCAGGCGGCGATGCTGGACGGGGACGCGCGGGATGATCATGGGCGCCCCGTCATGCCCGGTTGGCCGGGGGATAGCGCAGCGCGCCGGTGGGATCGGACAGGCGGCCCTTTTCCAGTCGCATCATCTGGGCGTTTTCGATCCGGCTGATCAGGTGAACGTCGTGGGTCGCGACGACGACGGTGGTGCCCAGACGGTTCAGCGCCTCGAACAAGCCCAGCAGGCGCATCGCCATTTCGGGGTCGACGTTGCCCGTCGGTTCGTCGGCGACGAGCAGTTGCGGGCGCGCAATCACCGCGCGCGCGATCGCGACGCGCTGCTGTTCGCCGCCTGACAGCGTTGCCGGATGCGCGTCGGCGCGCTCGCCCAGCCCGATCCAGCTCAGCATTTCGCCGACCGGCCCCGACAGATCCTCTTCGCTGACCCCGGCGATGCGCAGCGGCAGCGCGATATTGTCGCGCGCCGACAGATGCGGGATCAGGCGGAAATCCTGAAACACCACGCCGATGCGGCGGCGAAAGCCGGGCAGGCGCTGGCGCGGCATATTGACCAGATCTTCGCCGAACAGGCGAACGATGCCGCGGCTCGGCCGCTGCGCCAGATACAGCATCTTGAGCAGCGACGTCTTGCCCGCGCCCGACGCGCCGGTCAGGAAATAGAAGCTGCCCGGCTGCAGGTTGAAGCTGATGTCGCAGAGCACCTCGGCGTCGGGGCCATAGCGCAGGCCGACGCCGTCGAATTCGACCATCGCGCCGCCGGGGCGCGGGCTGGGCGCATCCGTCATGGCGTCACGCACCCCCGGATTTGCGCGGGCGACGGGGCATGGAACAGGGGCGCGGCGGCGCTCATGCCCCGCCTGTTACACGGCTGCCTGGTCAGGTAAAGCGGGGAGTGGACGGCCCCCGGCGACGCGGCGCTTGCAACGCCGCGAATCAGCGTGTTTAGAGAGGCTCATGATCCTCGCCTGCCCGTCCTGCCACACCCGTTATGTCGTACCCGATACGGCGATAGGACCGACCGGGCGCACCGTGCGCTGCGCCAATTGCCGCCACAGCTGGTTTCAGGAACCGGCTGCACCCGATCGCGCCGCGCCCGCCGATCCCGTGATAGCCGCCGATCCGCCGTCGCCAGCGCCCGCGCCATCGCCAGCGCCCGCGCCCGCGGCGTCTTATGGTGACAGCGCGGCGCCCGTTGCCGACCCCGCGCCGCCGCCGCCCGAAGCCTTTGCCGCCGACCCGGCGCCGCGCCCGGCACCCGCCGCCGAAGAGGCGCCGCTGCCGTTCCGGCGCCCGCGCCGCAATCCGGCGAAACGCTGGACGCTGATCGCGGCGAGCGCCGCGGTGCTGATGGTGATGGCAACCGCCGGGCTCGCCTATTTTGGTCTGCCGGGTTGGGCGCAGGGGCTGGGGCTGCCGGGCATGGCCGCCGAACCCGACCTGGTGATCGAATTGCCGCCCAATCAGGATCATCGCGAACTCGCCGACGGCACGATCTATTTCGCCGCATCGGGGGTGATCATCAACCCGACCGACCGCGAACAGCGGGTGCCGCCGATCCTCGCCGAATTGCGCGATGCGCAGGGGACGATCGTCTATAGCTGGACGATCAAGCCGCCGGTGCGGATGCTGCCGCCGAATGAAAAGGTCAATTTCAGCGAGGCAAAGCTCGACATTCCGCGCCGCGCGACCCAGCTGACGGTCAGCTGGGCTTTGCCAAAAAGCTAAATCTTACAAGAGTATAGTGTGACGCCGCGGCGTCATAGGCTCAGCGCGGCCGCCAGCGACAGCAGGAAGCTGGTCAGCGTCGCGACGATGATCGGCGCGAAACTGCGCCATCCCTGATCGAGCAGCAAGTGCAGCCGCGCCTTCATTGCGGTCGCAACGATCGCGAGCAGCAACAGCGCCTGCGCCCCCGTCGCGGCACCGTCCTGAACCGCGCGGGGGATGGCAAGGAGCGAATTGAGCGCGGCGACGCCGAGAAAGCCAAGGATGAACCACGGCAGGCGGAGCGGGATCTTGCGCGCGCCATCCTTTTCGCCGCGGCGCCCCAGCCACAGCGCCACCAGCATCAGCATCGGCGCGAGCAGCGCGACGCGGGTCAGCTTGACGATCGTCGCCACCTCGCCCGCGGCAGGCGAAAAGGAAAAGCCGCCGCCGATCGCCTGCGCGACGTCATGGATCGATGCGCCGATCAGGAATCCCGCCTGCGCGTCGGTCAATTGGAGCTCGGCGGCGAGCACCGGATAGAGCGTCATGGCAAAGGCGCTGGCGACGGTGATGCCGACCAGGGTCAACGTGAAGCGCGCCTGGTCGACGCGCTTGTCGCCGATCAGCGAATAGAGCGCGAGCGCCGCCGACGCGCCGCAGATCGCGGTCGCGCCGCCGGCGAGCAGCGCGGCATGGCGATCCTGCGCGAACAGCCGCGCACTGGCGACGGTGACGACGATCACCGCGAGCATGATCAGCACCAGCAGGGCAAAGGGCAGCGGCCCCAGCTCGACCAGCTGCGCCGCGGTAATCCGCGCGCCGACCAGGACGATCCCGATCCGCAGCGCGGTCTGCGACATCAGGTCGAGCCCGGCGTGGGTACGCCGGTCCTGCGACAGAAAACTCATCGCCAGGCCGATCAACAGCCCCATCAACACCAGCGGCGCGGCATAATGGTCGGCAAGCCACGCCGCGGCAAGCGCCGCGATGCCGGTAACCAGCACCCCGGGCAGATAGTCGCGCCAGCGACGCCTGGCCGGCGGATGCGCCTCCAACTGCATCTCGCCATACAAGTCGGCGGCCATCGGCCAGCTTTGTTCGGATGGTGCGTTCACGCGGCGTTCCCCATGCCCATGGCGCCGCTTCGCACATCGCCGCGCGATGGTCGATAGGCCATTGCTGCCAGGCCGCGCTCTTGCTAGAGGCCGCGCTCTATTGGCACCCGTAGCTCAGCTGGATAGAGCGCTGCCCTCCGAAGGCAGAGGCCAGGGGTTCGAATCCCTTCGGGTGCGCCATTCCCATTATATTTCAATGGCTTATGCGGTCGCAATTTTGGTGCGATAGGTGGAATCTTTCTGCGGAAGCACCAAGAAATCGCTCGGCTTCGAATTTCGCTGCCCTTACGCCACATTCGCGCTCGGCAGCGAATTGCAAAAATCATTGGTTTTCAAATTCTTGGATGAGTCCGCATGCGGCGGCTTTTGGCGGCACCTGCCTTCATCGTAAAATGGGCTCGGGCTCAGGTGCGGCAGCATGGCAGCGCCCGCCCAACTTGCGATAGTCAGCTTTGCGTCCGAAAGCGGACGCTAGGCTTCTGCAAAGAGATACGGGGTTGATCGCGCTAGCGGCACTCCGGCAAGCTGAGTAGATTGTTCGGCGGGTAGCCATCGTTCTCAGTAGCAAGATAATAGCGTCGGCTCGTGGGGTGCTGGCGGACCACGACCCAGACACTGACGCCGTTCACCGAAGTCCAAAAGCGATGCGCCCCGCTCTGAATGAAGGCGATTACGTTGTCGATTGTGTCGTTCCAGCCCGGACCGCCCAAGCGGTCAATCCGGCGGTCAATATCTGTGCCGTCTCGGCGAATACATGTTACCTGGTAGTCTGCCATTATATCCTCCAAAAAGTGGATCGGCCGTTTACGAGATACGGCTGGATCACAAACGAACCGCAGTGTTAGCTATAGCTAGTACGTGCGCTTTCGGCGCGAGCGATAATGCCGTCCCGGTACTTTGCCTTCATCTGCGGGATGAGTTGAGCCACCATCGGATTGCTCTTGAAGGCACCGACTTTCTGGTCGATCGCCATCTCCATCGACCTGATCGCATCATCAATGCTCGCGGGGTCGTTCGGATCGAAGCTGACTTCCCCGATCTTGCCGTCGAGTTCCTCGAATGCCCGAGATGCGTCGTCAAGCATCTTTTGCAATTTGTCGAAGCCGGTGATCTTGACCATCGAAATCTCCTATTTTGACCAGTGACCGAGAACCCATTCCCACTGTCGGCGGGCGTAGTCGTAGCGCCAATGCGCCCTAACCCACTTTGTCTTGCCAAGCGGACGCAGCGTTTTCATGTTCTGCATCCGATCGAGCGGTTTCAGGGGCCGCAGCGGTTTCAATGTGCGCAGTTTGCGCATCGACGCCTCCATAAAGAAAAGGCCGCTCCCATCAGAGCGGCCCAATTTTAGCCTTTCGGCGGGTAGGGATCGTTGCCGTAAGACCAGGCTTCACGGAACTGGCCATTCGATCCTTGAATACGAAGTTCGGCGCCCTGGTTCCGGGCGATGTCGCGTCCACGCTCGATCGCCTGAGCCTGCGTCGTGAAAGAACCGGTGAGGCGGCTGTTGCCCTCTCCCCGAACACCCCATCCGTCACCATTCCGAACCACATATTGATTCTTGCCACTCATGTTGCTGCCTTTCTGCTCATTGAAGCGAAACCTTGCCGCACTATCTCTTGACTCAGCGAGCGCGGCGTGATTCCCCGTCTCTCAGGTAAGGCAGTATCAGTCACGAGACGACTTGTCTTACACATGAGACACTATCGCCGCTGGCCCTGGGGAGTCAAGAGCCCCGTTGGAGATTTTATGGAAACCCTGCCAATCGAGGATCTCGGGCGCCTGATCGCTAAAAAGCGTGGCACCCGCGGCATCAGGTCGGCCGCTGCCGAAGCAGGAGTCAGTTCGGCTACGTTGTCGAGAGTCGAGAATGGCAATGTTCCTGATCTTGCGACCTTCGCGAAGATCTGTCGTTGGCTCGGCGTTGACCCTGCTATTTTCCTAGGCATAGAGACGAATGACGGGCCGGCCAAGCGGCCAGCGGTCGTTCACTTTCGCAAGAAAAAGACTTTTTCTCCCGACACCGCTGCCTCGTTGGCAGAGCTCATCTTGGCTGCGCAAAGGGCGAAAGATGCCCGACTGGCGTTGCAGCAACAGTAGGAATGCGTCGGGGGTTTAAGGCCGAGTCCGAGAGGCTGTCGGAGAGTGCGCGGGCGTCGCTGGGTCTGGGCCCTCTCGAGAGGCTTGATCCATGGATTTACGCCGAGTCGCTGGGGGCCCATGTTTTGGGCGCAGACGAACTCGATCTGCCGCCGCAGCATGCCACCCAACTGCTCCAGCGCGACCCCGACAGTTGGTCGGGTATGACGCTAGCAGAAGATGGCCTGCTCCTCATCGTGCTCAACTCCGCACAGAGCAAGCTTCGCCAGGCTTCGACATTGATGCATGAGCTTGCGCATTCGATTCTAGACCACACGCCGGCAAGCGTTCAAGTTTCGCCCGCGGGGTTGGTGCTGCTCTCAGACTATTCGGACGAGCAGGAGGAAGAAGCCGACTGGCTTGGAGGTGCACTCCTGCTTCCCCAAGCGGCTCTCTATCATCACCGCAGTAGTGGCCAATCCGTGTCTGATATTGCACGGCACTTCGGTGTGAGTGAAGATCTGTGCCATTGGCGCTGCCGCATGACGGGTACCGAAAAGCGAATGGCATTCCGTTCACGCGCATAGAGCGCGTCCGCGAGGCTTCCGAAACGAATGTCCGCTTCCTTCAACTTGAATCCCGAAGCTGCCGATCCGCTAGCGGCGACGAGCTAAGAGTCTAATTCCGGGTGAAGCTCCGCGATCGCCGCGCGAATCCAGTTCGAAAACTCGCATGCGAGGTGCCAGCGATGGCCGGTCACAACCGACGGCATAATGAGCGACGGGAACTCAACCGTCAGCTTTGCGCGGAAGCCAGCGCCTTCATTTCGGAACTGATGACGGACCCCGCCGATCGCGACGCCGTTAGGTGCCCTGGCTACGCCGGCGACCTGCACAGGATAGTCGGGATCGGCGTCTGACTTCAGGCTCGACAGGTCGGCATAATCGACGAAGAAGCGCGCCGCCATCGGTGCACCGCCATTGGTCTCGATTACTTCCTGGCGGCCCGCGGCGTCGGTCGCGATCAGATAATGCTCGGGCAGGGCCGCGATCATCACATCTTCGCGGTTCAGCCGCGCGACCTCCTCGAACCAGTTTGCAAACGCCTCCGCAGTTCCGACCGGCGAGACAATCTCGATCACGCTGTAGACGCGCCGCCCGCGCGACATCCATGCGACGAGACGCGCGACCATGTCGGATAGCGCGAGCTCGCGCCGCAGACGCGCACGGATGCCGCCGTGGCCGAGCGCATGTTTGCGCTCGAACTGCTGCTGCCTGAGCCGCTTGAGGTCTTGGCTATTGGACGGAGCACCGAGCCTCTGGAGAGCCTTGGTAGCGCTGCGTCGTTCCCAGTCCGCGACGCGGTCGGCGGCGATCCGTTGGCCTTCGATGAAGATTTCTAGGTCGAGCGTCATTTGCCTGTAGCCCCTATGGCCTCTATGCTATAAAAGCAACTATAGTTGCATTAGTGAAATTGGGCAAGGGCTATGACAGGGACTGGCAAGAAGCCGAAGGAATCGGTGTCCGAAAGCGAGCAGCAGCCCCGCGCGCGGCCGGGCGGGCGTGCAGCCGCGGTTGTTGCTGCGGTCAGGACAGCCGCGTTCGAGCTGTTGGCCGAACGCGGATATGAGGCCGTCGAGATACCCGACATCGCGTCGCGCGCCGGAGTGAACCGGACGACCATCTATCGTCGATGGCCGACAAAGTCCGAGCTCCTGCGCGATATCATGCTGGAAGATATGCAGGCGAAGGTGCCGACCCCTGATACCGGGTCGTTCGAGGGTGATCTGGCGGAATTGCTGATGAGCATCGCACGGGTACTCGCCGATCCCGCCATGCGTGGCCTCTTCCATGTCATGGGCATGCGCGCGGATAGCGACGATCAAGCCGCGAGAGCGCGGGAGGAATTCTGGAGCGAGCGATTTGCAGCAAGCGGCCAGATCGTGACGCGTGCAATCGCGAGGGGCGAAGTCGGGAAAGGGGTTTCGGCGCGCGCGGCCCTGGAGCTTGGAGCGGCCCCACTGTTCTACCGTATTCTGATCTTGGGAGAGTCTGTCGATAATCGGTCGGTGGCTGACATTGCAGCGTGGGTTGTGGGTCAGAATCTAGCGGACTTCCCCTTGGCTGCTGCCAAGAAGCAGTGATCGGCAGGGGAGGGCAGCTTTTCCTTCGCCCAGTCCACTATCGGCCAGCCCCGGATAGCTACCGGCATAACTCTCAACTGGCAAAGCGACCTAATCGACAAGGTACAACAGCGGCTGAAGGCAGCGGCTAATAGCGCGCAAGCCAGATGCTGGCGCTCGGCATCGATGGCGTTTGACATATAGACAACGAACGTTATGTTTATATATCGGATTGCGATGCGAGGAGAGCGACGTGCAGATTACCGAGAGGCAGAAGCAGGATCTTGCGGTCGATGGTGCGATCGTCGTTCGAGGGCTGTTTTCGCCCGACCGGCTCGAGCAACTCCGCGCAGCCTTCGACTACGGGATCGCTCATCCAAGCCCGCTTCACGGGTACGCCTACAAGGGAACTGACCAGGAGACCTTCAACGATTACGGCAACTACGAAAATCGGTCCGTCCATCTCGAAACGGTTAACGCGCTCGGGCTGGGCGAATTCGTTGCCTCGTTGTGGGGATCCGAACATGTCTGGCTCATCGGCGAAGAGATATTCGTCAAAAAGGGTGGGCTAGGAGGCCGCTCGCCATGGCATCAGGACAATTCCTACTCGCCGATGGAAGGGCCGCACCTCCTGAACATCTGGACGTCTTTCGAGAAAATTCCGCGGAAGAATGCGCTGGAGTTCGTGCGCGGATCGCATCGCGGGATCCAGTATAATGGAACGTCGTATAACGACGCCAAAGATCATACCGCGCCGCTGTGGCACGATACGGAATGGCCGCGTTTGCCTGATATCGAGGCGGATCGTGCGAAGGACCCTGCTTCGTGGGATGTCTTTACCTTTGATCTCGACGTTGGCGACGCGCTCGTTTTCCACTCGGGAATCTTGCATGGCGGGGCGCCGGTCACGCCGGATTGCCCGACGCGGCACACCCTCGTTTACCGTTTCCATGGCGACCAGACCTTTTATCGGCCCCTGCCTGTCGAGGGCGGCAGCAGCTATGAATATGACATCAGCGGGATCAACGATCCTTCGTTGAAGCCTGGCGATCCCTATCGCTCGAAATATTCAGACCAATTGCTCTGACCAGACCGGCCTTCGCGATCGAGCGTCGCGGTCGGGCCAATTACCGAGCGCGCCCTGTTCCGAGAACTGGAGGATAGAATGCCGACCGTATCCGAAATCAGCAAAGCCGATGTGATCGTTGTCGGTGCCGGCATCACGGGCCTTTCGACGGCCTATGCGGTCCAGAAGTCGGGGCGAAGCGTTCTGGTGCTCGAAGCGTCGGACCATGTCGGCGGCCGAATCATGACACGCAGCCGCGGCGGCGACAAGGTCGAGGTCGGACAGCAATATGTCCTGTCGACATACGCCAATGCGCTCAAGCTGATCGAGGAGCTCGGACTGACCGGCGATCTTCTCGAGGAGCAGACAGAGGCCATTCAGTACATCGACAAGAAGGGGAAATCGCACATCGTCGATGGCGACGCCGACCTGCTGCGCTTTCTAGGCGTTCGCGGTGCCGCTGACCTTGCGCGCGCAACGCTGCAGTTCGCGACATTGGGCAAATCATTCTCAAGCTACGATCTGGAGGCCTGCATTGAGGACTATGATGCGGTCACCGCTCGGGAAGCGTGGGACTGGGTCGGAGATAAGTTCCGCGACTTCGTACTGCGTCCCATGTGCTATGGCAGCGCCGGTACCTTCCTTGATCACCTCAGCAAATTCGACTCGGTCCGGCTCTTCAGAAACAATCTGAAAAAGCCGAAGCATTACGGCTTTCGTCATGGCAATATCTCGTTGCCGCAGAAGCTGGCCGAGCATGTGCCCGTCGCTCTGAATGCAGAGGTCCGCGGGCTTGTGGTCGAGAATGGCAGGGTGACAGGCGTAACTTTGGCAGACGGGCGGAGCGTGGAAGCCGGCCACGTCATTCTTTGTACAACGCCCAATGCTGCTGCACGCATCACTCCTGACGAATTCGTGCGCCCCAAAGCCTTCCTCGATGACTTCCACCACACGCGCTTGGCGCTGGCCTATTTCTACCTCGATCGCCCCGTCGAGAGTGCGGGGGTCAGCTTCGGCATCGCCTATCCCGAAAAGCGCTACTTCAACCTGTCGATCAACCATACCGCGATGCGGCCATTCCTGGTGCCAAGCGGCAAGGCGATCATTTCGGGCTGGTCAGCCTATCCCGACGCTTCCGATTTGCTCGCTCAGTCGGACGAAGAAGTCCTTGCGCGCGCGCTCGACGAACTGAAACTTTTCTATCCCGGCCTTTCCAGCGAATGGGTCGAGCATTCCGAGGTGGTGCGCCACGACTGGGCCTATGCGCGGCAGGCGCCCGGCGATTGCAAGCGCCTTCTGGAGTTTCGCGACGACGCATGTTCGCATGCAGGCCTCTCATACGCCAACGCCGACTATAATCTCGTGTCGCTCGAATCCGGCGTGATCATGGGCCAGCGCGCTGCGGAGCGGGCGGTGCAGGATCTGCGGGAGCTGGTCGCCAGCTGACCCTTTGCTGATGCATAGCGGCTATGGCTTGGTTCCACTGCTCACGCCAACCGCCGACGCACCGCGCGTGAATAATTTACATAACATTTGTTGCAATAATTGTTAGGCGCAGCTATTTTGGACTCCGCTTTTGGCCATCGGGAGAAGCTGATCATGGATGAGGCAGTGCGGAAAGCCTATTTCGAGGACGGCGCCGTTCTCATGAAGAACGTGCTAAATGCTGAGCAGCTTGCACAATGCCGCGAACTCTACGACTGGATCGTGGCCAACCCGGGTCCGCATGGCCATGCACTTTACCGTGGCGACCAGAAGCAGCACATCAAATCGCATGTCGACAATGCCAATCCTCTCGCCAAGGAGCGGCTCGACAAGCTGATGCCGACACTGCCCCTTGGCCAGTTGTTCGCCGACCTCTGGGGTTCGAAGAATGCGTGGTACTTCGCCGAGGAAGTCTTTCTGAAGGCTGGCGGAGAGGGCGCGCGCACCTTCTGGCACCAAGATACGTCCTATCTCCCATGGGCGGGACATCATTGGGGGAACGCCTGGATCAGCTTCGAGTCCGTCCCGAAGAAGAATGCTCTAGAAATCGTCCGTGGCTCGCATCGAGGCACGCGCTACGATGGCACCACATTCAGCCCCGGCGATCCGACCGATCCGCTGCATGGCGGCGATGCATTGCCGCGGCTTCCCGATGTGGAAGCGGAACGAGCGGCCAATCCCGGCGCCTATGAAATCCTCTCTTGGGCGACCGAGCCGGGCGATGTTCTGTTTCTCCATCCTTCGTCGCTCCACGGCGGAGCGACTATCGACGCTGACTTTCCGGAACGCCACACTTTCGTCTTCAGGTTCTTCGGCGATGACGCGACTTTCCATGCGCTTCCTGACGTCAGCAAATCGGGCTATGCGCGCAATGGTATTTTGTACTGCGAGGAAATGGCGATGTTGAACCATGGCGAGCCATTTCGCTCGCCGATCTTCGCGCAGATGGTCTGAGAAACTCGATACCACCGAGGACCGCCACAGGTAGCCGAGCTGAAGCCTGCCGAACGATATCGCTGCCGTGCCCCGCAACATGAGCCGCGCGTTGCTAGTCGCGGTCTGAAACCTTATCGGCCAAGAGCGTTTGAAAATAGCCGAGCATGACGGCGTTTTGGCGATCTCTGCCGAAGCTAGCCGGACTGACGACGCCATGCACGCCGGCGCCTTCGAACAGGCAGAGCAGAGTGTCAGCGGCTAGCCGCGGATCGATATCGTTTCGGATGACGCCGCGCTGGGCGAGAGACTCAATGGTCGAGGCCCAGGATTTTCGCCATCGCTCGAACTCCACGGCGTAGCTTTCTGCCTTCTCGGCTCGCGGAAATATGTAGGCCAGAAAGCCGAAATACACCTTCCAGGCATCGAGATTTTCGTCGTTATGCGGAAGGGTCGAAGTGAGGGCGTCGACAAGATCGGCGAACTGCGCGTCATGGGCGAAGCGGCCATCATATTTCCCGTAGCGCGCTGCGCGAAGGACGAGATCGAGGATTTCCTCCTTGTTGCGGAAATGGTGGGTCAGGACTCCTGTCGTGGTTCCCAGCTCCCGCGCGATCGCTCGCATCGATGCCTTGTCGAACCCCTCGCGAGCGATGACACGGCGGGTCGCGCGAAGAATGGTCAGCCGCCGCTCATCCTCAGGCTCTTCTTCCGGCTCGTTCGAGTGCGCATCTTTGGATGTGCCGACTTCTGTTTCCCGTTTCACAAGCTCTCCGACCGGTCAGGCGCACGCGAGAATGAACGCGTCTCGATACGTCGCAAACGAATCACATAACGATGGTTCTCATATTTCGCCACCTGATCGCCCCCGACCACCATGCTGCTGCCCGCAGCAAAGTGACATGTGACCGAAATCCTGCTCCGGCATCGGAAGCAAATATATGATTTGTAATCCTAAATCTAACTTCTCATGTTGTCTTGCCCATCTTGATTCATGCCTGCTTGACATGGACCGACCCTCGCCCATAACAATGACAACTGTTGTTATCATAAATAGCAGGCTGGCGGAAATATGGAAGACGGGACGAACGATCTGGCCAGGCTGAGGCCCCTCGACCGGCAGGTGGAGTTGCTGTCACACGCGCTTTCCGATTCCCGGTCAAAACCCTGTCTTAAGCAGATCTTCGCGTGAGTCCGTCCCGGGGCATTGCCCGCTATGACTTCGGCTGGAATGTCGTCGCCGTCCTTTTTCTTTGCACGGCGTCGCTCATGGGCGCGGCGATCTACGGCTTCATCATGATCGCCGACAGTATGGCGCGGGTGCATGGTTGGTCCGGTACGGCCGCGGGGAGCCTTGTCTCGGCCATGTGGATTATCGCGCCGCTGGCCCTGATCAGTGCGCCGGTAATCAACCGCTATGGTCCGTGGAAACTGATCGTTGCCGGCCTACTCATACTTTCGCTCGCCTTTGCCGGGCTCGCCGTGGCCTCGGAATTCTGGCAGGTCTACGCGCTGCGCGTTCTGATGGGATTGGGCAAGGTCGCCATCATGACCTCTGTTCCCGTCATCGTTGCGCATTGGTTCGATCGGCGCTTCGGGATGGCCATCGCCATTGTCTGGGCAGGAGGCAGCGCGGGCGGCATCATCATTGCCCCGCTCGTAGAGTATCTTGACCGCACAGCCGGATTTCGCGTCTCGGCCATAACGCTTGCAGTGGCCATCGCGGTGGTCGCCCTGCTCGCCGCCGCAATGTCCCGCGCAAAGCGTCCCGAGCATCTGGATGCGGCGGTGGTCGCCGCCGAGGACGGCAAGGGGCAGGCGCCGGAATCTTCTGGCGGTCCGGGAAAGAATGCGAAGGGCGCAGCAGTCCTTGGCAGCATAATCTTTGCAACCATCGCTCTCGGCTGCGCGAACGTGGCCTTCCTTGCGCTTCAACCGCAACTCCTGGGCGGCTTCGGAATCGATTCGCACACGGTTGCGATTATCGTCGGCGTCAATGCCGCCGCCTCAACGGTCGGAGCCCTCGCGATCGGATGGCTTACCGACCGGTTCGGGCTGGGCAGGCCTGGCCTCGCGGTAGGCGGCATCTACCTTGCCGGGATGGCGACCTACCTGCTTGTCGCTTCGGCCCCGCATGCGGCTGCTGCCACAACCGCCGCGGTTCTGATGGGGCTAGGCGGTGGAGCGGCCGAAGTCCTCTGGATCGGGCTGCTCAAGCGCGAGGCAAGCGGCCCTCGTTTCTCAGTAGTATACGGCGCTTGGTATTTCGCCCTTCAGGTTGGTTACGCATTGGGCGGCGTCGTGGGGGGCTGGACCCTGACGCATCTGGGAGCGGCCGGGTTCATCCTTGTTGCTGCGGCCGCATTTTCGGCGACCCCGCTCTTTTCGACCTGGCGCTCGATTCACTGGTCCGGCCGGCGTTCTGTTCCGCAGCCGCTCTCCGTTTCGCGCTGAGGCTACCGGCGCGCAATTATTATAATGACATTCGTTATTTTAAGTGTATGGGTAGCGCATAATAAAAACACAACAAGCGTTACGGATTGCCGCCCCGGCTTCGTGCGCACTCCGCAGGCAGGACGAGATTAACGCATCAAGAGGGAGAATTGCGGTGATTAAGCAACATGTGTTCATAGAGCGTCGCCGGAAGGCGATCCTGGGTTCCACCGGCTGCATTTTGGTCCTTGCTGCGCTTCTGTCGGCCAGTCCCGCCTCGGCCCAGGATGCCGCCGCGCCGGAAGACGACCAGGCGACCGAATCCACGGGGGGCGACATCATTGTGACGGCGAGCCGCCGCGAACAGCGCGTTACCGACCTTCCGTTCAATATTTCGGCCTATGGCGGCGATCAGATCGAACGGGCGAACATCAGCAATGTTGCGTCGCTGACGCGGCAGGTTCCCAACTTCAACATCGTGGATTCCGGTGCGCGGACGGCTGCGGCCCAGATCCCCATCATTCGCGGGCTGAACGCTTCTCAGACGACGTCGAGCGCAGCGCGCTACTTCCAGTCGCCAGTTGGCTTCTATCTCGGCAATGCCCCGGTCACCGGCGCGCTGCCTCTCTATGATATCTCGCGGGTCGAAGTGTTGCGCGGTCCGCAAGGGACGCTGTATGGCGCAGGATCGCTGTCGGGCGCCGTGCGCGTCGTGCCGACCGAGCCTCAGCTTGGCGAGGTGAGCGGATCGGTCACTGCGTCGGTCGGCAAACTCGCGCATTCCAAAGATCCGTCCTATTCGTTCGGTGGCATCGTCAACCTGCCAATCGGCGATACGATTGCGCTTCGCGTGGCCGTACGGCAGGAGCGGGAGGGCGGGTTCATCGACGCGCGCGATGTGCTGAAGCGCCAGGGCGACAGCTATATCAACGGCTCACCCGTTCTCGCCGATACGACCGACGTCGCAAACAGCCCGGGCGTCTACATCAACAAGAAGGACTATAACTACTCGGACACGACGTTCGCGCGCGCTGCCCTGCGATGGGAGCCGACCGACGATTTCTCGATCGGCCTCGCATATAATTTCGCGAAGTCGAAGGGTGTCGGCGGCAACATCGACAACAGCGGGTATGAAGGCGGCTCTTCACCGCTGGATCCTCGCATCCAGTTCGAACCGAACGGCGATTATGAACGTTCGGTCCCGATGCTGGAGCCCTGGAAGCGGCGGACCGAGCTCGCTTCGCTCGATGCGAGCTACGATCTCGGCTTTGCCACGGTTTCGGCAACTGTCGCCTATGGCAAGACCAGGGGGCTGTCCTCCAACGACACAACCGTCACTTTGCTCGGTTCGCCCTACGGTTTCTTTTACACCGGCACGCCTGCCAACCCGCGGGCAGTGATTCCTGTCGCAAACAACGATCGCGACCAGTCGTGGACCGAGGAATTGCGGATCGTGTCGAAGGAAGGCGGCTTCATCGACTACACCGCCGGGGTGTTCATGCAGCAGCAGCGTCGGCGAATTGACCTGTTTGTATATGCGCCAGGCGCCTCCGAGCAGAGCTTTGCGGCCGGCGGAAGTCGCACGCCGATCTATCACGGCTTCTTCGGCCTGCCCAATGCAACCTTTGTTCCGACGCTGAGCGACGGTCTCGCCTACAGCCAGATCACTTCGCAGCGATTCCGCGAAATTTCTTTCTTCGGAGATGTCACCTTGCATCTCACCGACGATTGGTCGGTCACGGGCGGAGCCCGCATTTTCCGGCAGAAATTCTCATCCGAGCTCAACTCGCAGAGCATCCTCTTTGCCGCGCCGGGCACCCCGATCATTGACGGCGTCAACGTGCAGGCTCGCAACTTTTCGAATGCGACCAAGGGGACCGACCAGATCTTCAAGGTGAACACCTCGTACAAGCTCGGCGGGAACGGGCAGGTCTATGCGACCTTCTCGCAAGGGTTCCGCCGCGGCGGCGCGAACGCCTTCTCGACGCCTGCGCAGAACCCCATCATCTTCGAGCCCGAAGAACTGATCGTCTACAGGCCAGACCGTACGAACAATTTCGAGGTCGGCATCAAGGGCTCGATGTCGCGCATCTATTATTCGCTGAGCGCCTTCTACGTCGACTGGAAGGACCCGCAAATCGACCTTTTGACGCCCTATAATCTCTACCCGGCCGTCGTGAATGGTTCGAAGGCGGTATCCAAGGGGTTCGAGCTGGAGCTTTCGGGTCCGATCGCCGTCGATGGACTGAGTTTCAATCTCGGTCTCGCCTATGCCCGAGCCCGGCTCAGCAAGGACTTCGGTCTGCCTGCGGGCGACGGAGCTGGCACTGAAGTCCCCAATGCCATCAACGGCGCGAAGGGTGATCAATTGCCGGGCGCGCCGGATTGGAGCGGTGCGGGATCGCTCACCTACGCGCATCAGGCTGGCAAGGGCGAGATGACCTACAATCTCGGGTTCGATTTCCGCAGCGGAACATGGAACCAGCTCCGCAGCCAAAGCGCGAACACGCCCGCGACCAAGCAGTCGGGCTATATCATGTTCAACGGCAGCATCGGATATTCGCTCGATGGCTGGGGCATCGAACTGTACGGCACCAATCTCCTCGACAAGCGAGCTGTTTACGGCACGGGCCTGCGCACGCTCGACTCCATCGCGGCGCTGGGGAACTGGGGCAATTCTTACCTGGTGTCGCGCCCGCGCGAACTCGGCATCCGCTTGAGCAAGAGCTGGTAATCAGAGGGGCTGCCCGACCCGCGACGGGTCGGGCAGCCCTTCGAACAACCGACTTCTTTGGTAAATTCCAACACAGCTTGGGCGTGAGGCGGAAGGCCCAAGTTTACCCCTTGCTGCCCCGCGCCCGGAATGGATCAATACCGGCGGCCTCCAGCGCGGCGATCATGGGGCCGATATGCTGCTGGTAATTCCGCCAGCGACCGGCGGCGGTCCGGTATATCGGACGGCGGATTTGGGCGGCGCTGGCAGTAGCCGAAGCCGTCTCATTGTCCTCAATGCGCACCATCGCATTGTCCCAGTCGACCCCCATGTGACGGGCGATCGCGCGACCGCCTTCTTCCGGGGCAGTTACGATATCCTCATAGGCGACTTCCAGCATCTGGGGACGCGCCACTTCGCTCCAGTGATTGAGCAGCTTTTCATACGAGACATAGTAGGTCGCAAGATCGTCGAGCGAGTAGCTGAAGGGGTAGGCGCTGCCGAAAAGCGTCGAATACATCGCGAAGAGATTGTCTGCGGGCGCGCGGTTGACGAGCAGGGTCCGGGCGCTCGGCATGGTCAGGCGAATGGCGCCGACATATAGATAATTGAAGGGCAGTTTTTCCAGGATCACGCTGCCCGCTTCGGGGGAGCCTGCGCGCCGCGCGTAACCTGCCAGTACTTGCGCGGGATGGGCTGCAGCGACGCGCTCGAAGACATCGCGGCCCGACGCGGACGCACCGTCCGCAAGCGCACCGAACAGATTGTCGGTTTCGCCATTGCTGCTCGCGTTCGGGCTGCCGGTCAGAATACGCTCGATCATCGTAGTCCCGGAGCGCGGCAATCCGACGATGAAGCCGTAGGATGGTTCAGCTAAGGAAGGTGCGCCCGACAGCCGCCGGGTGTCGAAGCTCTCGACGATCCGGCGCAATTTGGCTGCGTCGGAACCGACGTCATAATCGAGGGTGTGTCGCCGGATCTGCGCACCGCTGGTGAAATGATCGAAGGCTGCGTCATAGTCGCCAAGATCGTCATATTCCTTGCCAAGCGCATAATGCAGATGGACCGCGGCGCCCAGATCCGAGCCCTGCTGTAGCATGGTCTTCAGCGCATCGACATGATTTCGGTCCACTGTCTGGGTGCGAAGCTGAGAGCGCAACAGAGCGGCTTCGGCCATTCCGGCTGCGTGGTGCAGGGCTTGGTTGCATGCCGCTTCTGCCGCATCGAGACGGCCGAGCGTCCGTTCGCCGGTCGCGAGATTATACCATGCAAGCGGGTCGTTCGGACGTGCCTCGACAACATGGGCATAGAAGTCGCGCGAATGCCGATGCGCCCCTGCTTCGAAGGCCGCGAACCCCAAGGCTTCATTGTCTTCGGCGTTTCCAGGAGTCATTGCGGCGACGCGGTCGACGAGGGTCTCAGCGTCACCATGGCGGCCAAGCGCCCGCAGAATTTGCACCGCAATTGCATGCTCGCGGGACGCGCGATGCCTTCTATCGCCCTCGGACAAGTGCGAGGCGAGCGCGCTCTCGAGTTCCGCCTGTCTTGGATGAGGCGCCGGCTCGCTGTGCATCTCGAGAGAAACCTTCCTTACGGCAATCGACCAGGGTGCTCGTCGATATCCCGCCGCCATCGTCCGCCCCATTTATGGATTTGCTTGGGCGAGAAGGTCAACGCTTCAGTCTGCAGCAAGCGCCGCTAGAGCCTGCAGGGCGGAGCGGCGTCCTGCACGGATCGCACCATCCATCGAACTCGCAAAACGGTCCGCCATATCGGTGCCCGACCAGATTATCCGTCCTAGCGGTTCGCGCATGGCCGGGCCCCACCGGGTGAGAAATCCTGGCGGATAGGGCGAGGTACAGGAAAGGCTCCACTCATCAATATTGCCCCAATCCACCTCATGATATTGCGTGGGCGCCAGCGCAGCGTCGCCATAAGCGCGCGCGAATGTCGCTGTGATCATCTTCTTGGCCTTGTCGGGGTCGGTAGGCAGCGATCCCTCCCGAATGAACCCGGTGAGCACACCGACCGAGCCATCCGGCGGCGAATTGTCCGCGGACCAGAGCAGCGGCCCTCCGATGTCGAGCACCTGGCCATTGAAGCCCGCCTCGCGCCAGAATGGCCGGGCATAGACCAAGGCGACCTTGCGCATCTTGGCGTTGGTGGGCCATGCCCTGTGCATCGCCGCCCGATCGGCGGGAAGCGGAGGGCTGAAGGCGATCTTTTCGCAGAGCGACGGGCTCATAGCCGAGATGACCTGACGGGCACGAACCAAGCCGCTGGCTGTACGCAGTTCGACAAGGTCCCCGTTCCAACCCGTCAGTCCGAGCACCGGCGACGAGAGACGGATATTTCTGCTCAGGCATTCGGCCATTTTTTCGCTCAAGCGCCATGAGCCGCCGACAAGGCGTTGCTCTTGAGCCCCGCCCTTCATCGATTCAAGTTTTCCGAGATCGCTGTCCGATGAGTTGATCAGCGTCAGATAAGCGAGCAGGCCCAGCTTCTCGGGCGGCGCACCATATGTCAGAATTGCCGAAAGGAAGAAGTTGGTTCTGTCTTCTTCGCTCGCGCCCTCAGCGGACAGCCAGTCTGCGAGCGAGAGCCTGTCCCACTCGGCAGACATAGGCGCTGTCCAGGGCGCGGCGGCTGGCACAGCCTTCGCCATGCTGTTGATCTTCGAGACGAGCGGGTTTTCGGACATGATGCCGCCACCAGTGTCGTCCACCGTGACCGTCTCGCTACCCACGAAATAGACAGCTTTGCCATTGTGATAGCTCTCGAAGCGTTCGATCCCCAATTCGTGGGCCAGGTTGAAAATCTCGTCCTGCCCCGGACCAATCCACTGACCGCCACCTTCGGTGATTATCCCATTGCCAAGATCGATGTTCATCGTCCGGCCACCGACACGGTCGCGCGCCTCCAGGACCAGGAAAGACTCGCAGCCCGCGCGTTGCAGCTCGCGCGCCGACGTCAAGCCGGACAAGCCGGCCCCTATAATGGCTACATCGACGATCGAGGGATCTGACGGCTTGCTCGGACGGGCAGCCGCCTCCTTCCCGACCGCGAGGCCGCTGGCGACTGCCCCCGCGCCGAGCACCTGCAAGAAGTTGCGTCGGCGGACCGTTCCATCCGTTCCGGATACCCCGTTCGAACCCATTCGACCTCCCACCGGCAAGCTGCCACTATTTATGCTAACGACAGTTGCGTAAATAAGCACGTCGTGCTGTCGGGAGCAAGCGCTAGCTGCGCTTGTAACGGAGGTGGCACATGTCTGTCCGCCGTCCGACCAAAGGGAAATGTGATCTCACGACCTTGTCCCTTGCAAGGTCGCCCGCTGAAGGCAGGTCGGGAGGTATAGTGGCGGGGCCGCGCCTCGACCTTAACGAACGGTCGGAACGGGCTTCAAAAGCTGCATGATCGAGGCAATGAGCGCATCGAGCCTCTCCGGTGCGAAGCGTTCCGTTTCGATCGGCAGCATCGTGACCCACCCATCGCCGATCGACCCGACTGTGTCAGCCAAGAGATCCGCCGGGATATCGTTGCGCACAGTGCCCGCCGCCTGTTGCTTCTTGACGATGCTCGTCAGTCGGTCGCGGTACGCTTCATATCGAGTCCGGTAAATCTCGGCGAACTTTGGCTCGTGTCGCGCGCGCGCAATAAGCTGAAAGCCGGCAATCCACCCATCGGAATTGGAATTGAGTTCGACCCAGCGTTTGTAGCGCCTGCCATGGTCGTCGAACTCGTCCCCGATATCGAGCATATCGTCGAAGCTGTCGAACATGAACTCGATGATTGCGCCGACCATCGCTTCCTTGTTTTCGAAATAATAGGTTATCGCGCCAGTGGTATGTCCCGCCTCCCTGGCGACCCGGCGCAGCGAAGCGCCCGAATAGCCGTCCTCCGCAATCACCTTGATACCGGCGAGAAGAAGCTTCCGGCGCTGTGCCTCGCGATCGCCGACGGGGCGACCGCGGCGGCCTCGCTTTTTGGGCTGGGGGGAGGGGGCTTCCATAGCAGGCCGGGCTGCAGCATCGATCTCGGTCATGGCGTTACCGTAACGATATTTGCCTCATACTCAATTATCATAACAGCCTTGTACAATAATCTCTGGCGGTTCGCGCGGCGGACGGCGCGAAGATGCGTTCATCTCCGATAATGTCCGCGTGCCCACCCCTCTTCGAACAGCTCCGGACGCCGAGTTCTATTTCACATAACGATAGTTGCGTAAAAATGTCGAGCGCGTTATGCAGCGATTCGAAGCACGATACGGAGGAGAGGGAAATGATCACGGCACTATCGCCGTTCCGCATATCTGTGGTCGCCCTTTATCCTCTGGCGGAGGCAGATCGCACCGCTGTCCAACCGAGTTCCAACGCGGCAGAGCGGTGGTCGGCTTCGTTGTCGGTCTGGCGGCGCACAGCACTGACGACTGGACTTCGTAGGCCTCAGCAAGGAGAAATGTCATGAGCAACGCGGTGCAGCGGATCGTTCCCGAAGGAACGCAGCCGCTTTACGATAACTATCATTTTTCGCCCGCGATCCGCGTCGGAAACCAGATCTGGCTTTCAGGCCAGGTCGGCATCGATGCCAATTTCGCACCCGGCGAAACGATGGAGGAGCAAGCGCGCCTGGCGTTCGAGGCGATCGAGGCGACGCTCGCCGCTGCCGGAGCGACGCTGGCCGACGTAGTGGAGCTTGTGACGTTTCACACCGATCTTCGCGGTGAGATCGAAGCTTTTGCCAAGGTGAAGGACGAGTATTTCCCGAGCGATTATCCCTGCTGGTCGGCGGTTGGCGTCACCCAGCTCGCGGCTCCCGAATATAAGGTCGAAATCCGCGTCGTCGCGGTTGCGGGAGCAGGGGCCGCCTGATCCCATTCTCTCATACTTGCCGGGTTTCTCTCCCAACCTGGCGTGTGCGGGGCGGTCAGGGCACGCCGCCCCGCACCCTTTTCGAGCGGCCTACAAATTGAAGGACAAGCGATGAAATTGTTCGATCTAGGCGGAAAGACTGCAATCATCACGGGATCTAGCCGCGGTATCGGGCGCGCGATCGCCGAAGCTTTCGCCGAAGCCGGAGCCCGGGTGGTGATCTCGAGCCGCAAGCAAGATGCTTGCGAAGCAGTCGCCGACGATATCAATGCCAGATTTGGCGAGGGGCGCGCTATCGCCGTCGCGGCGAGCATTTCGGATAAGGAGGGCCTGCAACACCTCGTCGATCGCACCCGCGAGGAATTCGGACAGGTCGACATTCTGGTCTGCAATGCGGCGACCAATCCCTATTATGGTCCGATGGCGGGTATCAGCGATGATCAGTTCCGCAAGATCTTCGACAACAATGTGCTGTCGAACCACTGGCTCATTACCATGGTCGCTCCGGAAATGGCGGCGCGAGGCTCCGGGGCGATCGTTATCGTCTCGTCGGTTGGCGGGCTGATCGCATCGGAAACCATTGGCGCCTATAACATATCGAAGGCCGCCGATTTTCAGCTCGTGCGCAATCTCGCGCTCGAGCTAGGACGGCAGAATATACGGGTCAACGCAATCGCCCCGGGCGTCATTCGTACCGATTTTGCGCGCGCCTTGTGGGAGGACCCGCAAGCTGAGGCCGCGTTGCGCGAGGCCGTTCCGCTTGGTCGTATCGGCGAGCCCGAGGATGTCGCTGGAACGGCGCTTTTCCTCGTCTCGGATGCCGGCCGCTACGTGAACGGGCAGGGCATCGTCGTCGATGGCGGAATGACCACACGCGCAAAGGTCTGACAGGCAAGCGCCGAGTAGAGGTCGAGCGCCCAGGATAGGGCGGCCGGATTGAGGAGAGGGATATGGCGAAACGGGTCTTGAAGGCCGCGCTGCTGGGGTGCGCGGTTCTGGCATTGTCGGCATGCAACGCATCGAAGAATGACAGCTTGTCGGGCGGCCAGCTCGACGACGCCGAAAAGGCCAGCGAGACCCTGCTCAAGACCGGCGGCAATGGCGACAATTGGGGCACCATCGGCTTCAGCTATGACGAACAGCGGTTCAGCCCGCTCACCGACATCAACGAGAAGAATGTCGGTGAGCTCGGCATCGCATGGACCGCCGACCTCGACGATGCGCGCGGACAAGAAGCGACCCCGGTGGTCGTCGACGGCACCCTCTATGTCAGCCATGCTTGGTCCAAGGTCAGCGCCTGGGACGCCGCAACCGGCAAATTGCTGTGGAAGTTCGACCCCAAGGTCCCTGGCGAGCGCGCGGTCAGCGCCTGCTGCGACGTCGTCAACCGCGGCGTCGCGGTGTGGGGCGACAAACTCTTTGTCGGCGCGCTCGACGGCCGCCTGATCGCGCTCGACAAAAAGACCGGCAAGGAAATCTGGTCGACGCAAACCTTCGATGCCTCGAAGCCATACACCATCACCGGCGCCCCGCGCGTCGTGAAGGACATGGTCCTGATCGGCAACGGCGGCGCCGAGTTCGGCGTGCGCGGCTATGTCACCGCTTATGACGCCGACACCGGCAAGGAGCGCTGGCGCTTCTACACCGCACCCAACCCCAAGAAGGAAAAGGACGGCGCGGTCAGCGACGACATCTTCGCGTCGAAAGGCAATGCCACCTGGTCCGACAAGGGCGAGTGGCAGACCTCGGGCGGCGGCGGCACCGTGTGGGACGCGATCGTCTACGACAAGGATCTCGACCAGATCTATCTCGGCGTCGGCAACGGCAATCCGTGGAACCATGGCACGCGCTCGAACGGCGAAGGCGACAACTGGTTCCTCTCGTCGGTCGTCGCGCTCGACGCCACGACGGGCAAGTACAAGTGGCACTATCAGGAGACACCCGGCGAGACTTGGGACTATACCGCGACCCAGCCGATCATCCTCGCCGAGCAGGCGGTGAACGGCAAGCCGACCAAGGTGCTGTACCACGCGCCGAAGAACGGCTTCTTCTTCACCCTTGACCGTTCGAATGGCAAGTTGATCGACGCCAAGCCCTTCGTCGACGGGATCAACTGGGCGTCAGGCTATGACATGGCGACGGGGCGCCCGATCGAAAAGCCCGAGGCACGCTTCTACAAGACGGGTAAGCCCTTTATCGCGGTGCCCGGGGCGCTCGGCGCGCACAACTGGCATCCGATGAGCTTCAACCCCACGACGGGCCTCGTCTATATCCCCGCGCAGCAGATCCCGCAGGGTTATCTCGCCGACATGGACGAGCTCGACAAAAGGAAGGTGCTCGGCTTCAACGTCGGCACCTCGCTCAACAAGACGATGCTGCCCGACGACCAGAAGGCCTTCCGCGCCGCGGTCGCCGCGACCACCGGGCGCCTCGTCGCCTTCGACCCGCGCACCGGCAAGGTCGCGTGGGGCGTCGACTATCCCGCCGCGTGGAACGGCGGCACGATGACGACGGCGGGCAATCTCGTCTTCCAGGGCACCAGCACCGGCCGCTTCCGCGCCTATGCCGCCGACACGGGCAAGCAGTTGCTCGACCTCGACATGCAGTCGGGGATCGTCAGCGCGCCGTCGACCTTCCGCATCGGCGGGGTCCAGTACATCGCCTTCCAGACCGGCAAGGGCGGGGCCTTCCCGCTCGTCGCCGGGGTCGCTGGCGGCGTGACGCGCAAGCTGCCCAACCTGCCGCGCCTCGTCGTGCTGAAGATCGGCGGCACCGCAAAACTGCCTGCCCCGCCTGCGACGACGACGCTCGCGTGGAACCCGCCGCCGCAATTCGGCACCGCGGCACAGGTCGCCGCGGGCAAGGCGCATTTCGGGCGCTATTGCATCGTCTGCCACGGGGACAGCGCGATCGGCAACGGCTTCACCCCCGACCTCCGCGTCTCGGGCACGCTGACCAACGCCGATGCGTGGAAGGGCGTCATCATCGACGGGATGCTCAAGGACCGCGGCATGGTCAGCTTCGCGCGCGTGCTGACTCCCGCCGATGCCGAGGCGATCCGCGCCTATGTCATCGACCGGTCGAACTGGACGAAGGCCAATCTGGACCAGACGGCGGCACCCGTCGGTCGCTAGGCTCCGCCCATGACGGTTGCCGCACCCGTTCTCGACAAGAGTTCGGCCCCGGTATGTAAAATCAGGCCCTTCGAATTCCGATGACGCTGCCCTTCTGTTCGGGGCGCGTCAGCGGGGCATGCGCCGCGGCCATGGCTTCGATCCGCGCCATCCCCCACTCCGGCCATGGAGACGAGCGGCGTGTGGCATAGTCGATGTGCATCAACATCAACTCGTTCGTCGCAACCAGTCGGCCATCGTCCGCGGCGAACATTGTGTGGAACAGGTGGACGCGCTTGCGATCTTGATCGAGTATCCGGCTTTCGACGCGAAAACCTTCACCCTCCTTCATTTCGCTTACATAATTCACATGCGCCTCGAGCACGAAATACATGCCGAGCCGGTTGCTTGTGTACTCGTAAGGAAGGCCGAGATTGTTGAATATCTGGCCGGTCGCATGGTCGAAGGCGACGACATAATAGCCGACGTTCATATGGCCGTTCCAGTCGGTCCACGCATTAAGGACCGTGCCCCGAAAGACATCAAATGGTGCTTCGAGATTGAGAGGCTCGAGAGAGAAGGGTGGCGTTGTCATGAAGTCCTCACTCCAATCAGATAGGTCGCTTGCTGCAGGCCAGCCGGGCCTGTTGCCATCCGAGCTTCGCAAGTGAGCCGAGCTGAGCGACCTTCTCAGCCGCGCTGGCGCTCGAAGCATTTCCGTCGAGTATGCGGCGCTTGATGCCCTGTATGATGCCGACCAGGCGAAAGAGATTGAAGGCAAAATACCAATGGAGTTCGGGCACGTCGCGCCGCCCGGTCCGGTCACAATAGCGTTTTATGGCCTCAGGAAGCGACGGAATGCCTGCATCTTCCAGATCAATTCCCACGAGCCCTGACCCTCCATCATGCGGCATGATCCAAGCCAGTGCAAAATAGGCGAAGTCTGCGAGTGGATCGCCGATCGTAGCGAGTTCCCAGTCGATTACTGCCGCCTCGCGCGCCGCCTCCGGCGCGAAGATGAGATTGTCGATGCGATAGTCGCCGTGGATGATCGCGCGGCGCCCTTGCTGCGGGATGGTGACTGGAAGCCAGGCGATCAGCTGCTCGACCTCGGCGATGTCATCTGTCTGCGCCGCCCGATACTGCTTGGTCCAGCGATGAACTTGCCGTTCGAGATAATTGCCGGGGGCACCGAAATCACCGAGGCCCACGGCGTCATGATCGATCATATGCAGCGCGGCCAGGGTGTCGATCATCGCATCGTATACAAGGCGCCGATCGTCACGCGCCAGCTGGGGCAACGCACCGTCCCAGAATGTCCGGCCCTCGACACGTTCCATGATATAAAACTTCGAGCCAATGATGGCCGGATCGTCGCATATCGCGACGGGGCGTGGAGCAGGAAAGCCAGCGGGCTCCAAAGCTTCGAGCAGTCGGAACTCACGGTCGACAGCATGTGCTGAAGGCAGCAGCACGCCGAACGGCTGACGTCGCAACACGAAGTTCTTTCCGCCGGCGTCGAGCTGGTAGGTCGGATTGGATTGACCGCCAGGGAATTTTTCCAGCCTTGTGACCGGCAGGAGAGCCGGAAGGGCTCCGCGCAGCCAGTGCGAGAGCCCTTCCACATCGATGTCGCTCATGTGCTGGCGGCGGACCCGGCGACTGCGACCGCGCGAACCTCAAGCAGCAGACCGGGTAGCGCGAGGCTCGAGACGCCGAACCCCGTAATTGCTGGATATGGTGGGCGAATATACTCGTCCTTCACGCGGTAGAAGGGTTCGAGATCGATCGAAGTGTCGGTCAGAAGAAGGGTAAGTTCAACGATGTCGTCCAGCGTCGCACCGGCCGATTCGAGCGCAGTCTTCAGATTCTCGAAGGTCAGGCGTGTCTGGGCTTCGATTCCTTCGGGCACAACTCGCTCGGCGGTGACGCCGACCTGGCCCGATATCCAGATAGTTTTGCCGACGCGCATCGCCTGGGAAAGGCGATATTGCTCTGCGGTGGCTTCCGATCCCGGTGGGTTGAAGGATTGCTTCGTTGCGTTGCTTTCACTCATCCTCGGCCTTTCCTTGCGACGGTGATCATCGATTGCTGCGGGAACGTCCTCCGCCCGCGATAAGATTGCGCGTTCAAGCGGCAGGTAGCAGCGTCTGATGTATAACGCAACAAATGTTATCTTAAATTTCTGCGCGACGGATGCTCGTGGATTTGGGTTCGAGATAGCGAAAGAGGCAGTAACCTTGCTGCCTGATGAGGCGCATTGCGGCGAGGTCGTCGCCACTGCTGCGCAGTTCCAGGAAACTGCAGAAACGCCACGGACGGGAGGCCTCGGGAAGACCCTTGCCGTCCGTCTCCCGGGTAAGGGCTCCAAAACCGCCCGGGGCTATGAAACAGCAGACGATCATGAGGTGCGTGTTGGTTTTGGATGAACGGCAGCATGGGCAAAGGGCTGCTGATTTCTAGACCTGTGCACCCGATACACACCGCCCATTTCAACCTCCCGCAACGCCTACGACTTTTATAATGACAACTGTTATATAAAATGCAATGGGTGCATTGAGCGATCGGTGGCAATTGCCCCTCGCTGACCTCCCACAAAGCGTTGGGACAAATGCACCGGCCACGAAGCCGCGAACAATATGGAGAGACTTCCCGTGATCGATGAATTTACCAACGGACCGGTTGTTCCGCTCGATCCTCAATGGCCGAAGATGTCGCTCGCCGACGCAAGTGCCGCCCTGACCGCGACGGGGGCGCCGTTCGAGATGGAAACTATCGCCGTGGCGGGCAGAGCGACCAGAACGTGGAAAAATGCACCCCATGATCTTGGCGAACTGCTCGATCTGTCGCGCGCGCATGGCGACCGCTTGTTCACGATCCTCGACGACGATCGAGTGAGCTTCGAGGCGCATTGGCTCGCCGTCGCTACGTTCGCGCGGACGCTGCAGGAAATGGGCGTCGCCAAGGGCGACCGCGTGGCCTTTGCAATGCGCAATCTCCCTGAATGGCCGATGGTATTTTTCGCAGCCACCTCGATCGGTGCGATCGCTGTGCCCCTCAACGCGTGGTGGACCGGGAGCGAACTCGCATATGGCATCCGCGATTCAGGCGCCAAATTGCTGGTGGTCGATGCGGAGCGCTACGCGCGCGTTGCCGACCATCTCGGTAGCCTGACTGCCGTCGAGACAGTGATCGTTGCGCGCGCGGACACCCCGCCCATGGGTACGGTGTCGCTCGAGGCGATTGTCGGCTCGCCGAATGATTGGTCTGGTCTGCCGCCCTTTGACCGGCCCCGCGTCGAACTCGCCAGCGATGATGACGCTACCATCTTCTATACCAGCGGAACGACAGGGAATCCGAAGGGCGCGCTTGGCACTCATCGTAATCTCGTCACCAATGTGTTCTCGGGTGGCTTCTCTTCGGCGCGCAGTGCGCTTCGCCGCGGAGATCTGCTCCCCGAACCGGCTGCCCGGATCATGCTTACCGTCATCCCGATGTTTCATGTCACCGCCTGTTCGGCGATGCTGATGAGCGCGATGACCATCGGCCACACGACGGTTTTCATGCGCAAGTGGGAGCCCGTTCCCGCGATGGAGATCATCGAACGCGAGAAGGTCAATATAACGGGAGGGGTGCCGACGATCCCGTGGCAGCTCATCGAGCACCCCGACCGAGCGCGCTACGATCTGTCGTCGCTCGAGGCGATAATTTACGGCGGTGCGCCATCGGCGCCCGAACTTGTGAAGCATATCTACGAGGAGTTCGGGGCGCTTCCCGCCAACGGCTGGGGGATGACGGAAACGATGGCAACCGTCACCCATCACTCTGCAGAGGATTATCTCAATCGTCCGACAAGCGCGGGGCCGCCGGTCGCAGTCGCCGACCTCGAGATTCGAGGGAAAGACGGCAAAACCATACTTCCGACTGGTACTGTTGGCGAGCTTTGGGCGCGGGGACCGATGATCGTGAAGGGCTATTGGAACAAGCCCGAGGCGACCGCGGAAACCTTTGTCGAGGGATGGGTTCGCACCGGCGATCTCGCGCGGCTCGATGAGGAAGGCTTCGTCTATATCGTTGACCGCGCGAAGGATATGCTGCTGCGCGGCGGCGAGAACATCTATTCGTCCGAAGTCGAAAATGCGCTTTACGAGCACCCAGCAGTGACCGACTGCGCGATCATCGGACTAGCTCATCGTACCCTCGGCGAGGAACCGGCGGCGGTCGTCCATCTTGCGCCCGGCACACAGGCGACCGAAGAGGAACTGCAAAACTGGGTCCGCGAGCGGCTAGCTGCCTACAAGGTTCCCGTTGCAGTCCGCTTCGTTGCCGAGACGCTGCCGCGCAATGCCAACGGCAAGATCCTGAAGAAGGAACTCGGCGCGCTCTTCGCTGATCCACCGCCTGCCTAACCTTCTGCCCGCAGGCCAATCGCCGTCACTAGAGCGCAAGACCCAGTGTCTGCTCATGGCACGTCTGCGCGTTCGCTCGCTTGTCGCCGGACATCGCTATCGTTCGCCGACGATAATTAATATAACGAGTGTTGTGTAAAAACTGTTTTGATGATATCGGTCGATTCTCGATCAAGAGCATATGACTGGGAGTGCTGAAAATGGATCCTGCGCTGCGACAAAGCTTTGAGGAGGATGGCGCCGTCCTCATGAAAAACTGCCTCGATGACAACCAGGTTGCGCTGTGCCGCGAGGCCTTTGATTGGGCGGTTGAGAATCACGGCCCCAACGCCTCGATGATGTTCCAGGGCACAGAGCAAAGCTCGCATGTCGACAATGCCAATCCCCTCGCCAAGGAACGGCTCGACGAGCTGGTGACGAAGCTGCCATTCGGCAAGATTTTCTCCGAACTCTGGGGCTCGGAACATGTCTGGTACTTCGCGGAAGAAGTTTTCTTAAAGGTGGGCGGAAAGAGCGGACGTACGTCCTTCCACCAGGATACTTCCTATCTGCCCTGGACCGGCAAGCATTGGGGCAATGCCTGGATAAGCTTTGAGTCGGTTCCCAAGAAGAACTCTCTGGAAATCGTCAAAGGCTCGCATCGGGGCATCCAGTATGATGGTCCGAACTTCGTCGATCCCAAGGATCCCACCCAGCCGCTTCATGGCGAGACCGCCGTGCCTTTCCTTCCGCGGCTTCCCGACATCGATGCGGAACGTGAACGCGACCCGGAAAGCTTCGAGCTGGTTTCCTGGGCGGTCGATCCGGGCGACGTCGTACTGCTTCATCCTCACTCGCTGCACGGCGGTGCGCATGTGGATGCGGATTTCCCCAAGCGTCACACGCTCGTTTTGCGATTCTTCGGCGACGATGCCTTCTATCGCCCGCTTCCCGAGCACAGCGAGTCCGGGTTCAGCACTGAAGGCATCCTCTTCGTCGAGGAAATGGCGAAGCTCAAGGAAGGCGACCGCTTCCGCTCGCCTGTCTTCAAGCAGCTGGTCTAGCGCCGAGCGGCAGGCTCGCAAAAGATAAAAGGGGGAGACGGGTCGCTTTGCGACCCGTCTTTTTCTTGCAGAGAAAAGCGGCCGATGGCGACGATCGATCTACGCAGGTCTGCCCGTCTCGCTAAACTGAAACGCTACCGACTGCTCGCCATCCGAATTGATACTACGGATCGCGGGTTGTCCGCGAGTGGCTTATCCTCCGCGGCGCACGCGCCGGTTGACGCGTTCGTCCATGATATGCGCGCCGCCAAGCAATGATTTCATCACTACCCATTGCAGCGGCTCGGGCAGGGTCGACGGCGTCTTGTGTTGCAGCGCTGGATAATAGGGGTGCGTCTCGCCCATGATGCGCTCGGCCAACAGCTCTCCGACGAAAGACTGAGTGCCGACGCCATGCCCCGAGCAGCCGGCCGTATAATGAATATTCCGGTGTTCGCCCGTTTCCCCGACTACGGGGAGGCCATCATAAGCGAAACTGATAAAACCGCTCCAGCTCGACCGTATCGAGACATCGCGGAGTGTTGGAAAGCGCTCGTAGAGCGCAATCGCGAGTTCACGATAAGTCGGCTTATCTTGGAAGCCAGGGGTCGACGAGCCGTAGTTGTAGCCGAGGCGCTTTGTCGTAATGATGAGGCTGTTGTGGGCGGTCAGGCGATGGCTTTCCATCACAAGATGCTGCGTCGTAAGGCCTTCGCGATTGGGCCAGTCCAGGCTTGCAAGTTGCTCTGCGGAGAGGGGCTCGGTCTCGATTGCCCCCACGCGAAGTGGGACGACCTTGTCGCGTAGTAACCCGAGCTGCGGCGTGTAGGCGTTGGACGCCAGCACGAGGCTTGGGGCATGAACGGCGCCTCGATCGGTACGGCAGATGATGGTCGCGCCTTGGGTAAAGGATTGGACCGGGCTGTTTTCATACAGCTTCACGCCCGCCGCGATGGCTACGCGCCGCAGACCCGAGACATATTTTCCCGGATGAAGCGTGCCTCCGCCCGGTGTCGCATAGCCGAAACGGAAGGCGGGCGGAATACCTCGGGCGCGCATCTCTGCCTCGTCGAGGTAGCGGGCAGGCGCGCCGAGTTCGATGCCGAGTTTCATATTGTCGCGCAGCGACTTCCGCTGCGATTCATGAATTCCAGCGCGGATCAGACCCGACTGGAGATAGTCGCAGTCGATCCCATATTCCTCGAGCTTCCGTTCGACATATCTGACGCCATCTTCGAAATAGTGGATGATCTTTGAAACCTGCTCGCGGCTCACCCGCTTCATGAAGAGATGATAGTCGAGACCCTGACCGCCTGCGAGATAGCCGGCGTTCCGCCCACTGGCGCCGAACCCGCCGAATTCCTTCTCAAGGACCACGACCTTCGCGCCACGCGCGTTGAGCTCGAGTGCGGTCGACAACCCAGCAAAGCCGGCGCCGACAATGACGACGTCAGCATGAACCTCTCCTTCGAGGGCTGGTTGCGGATCGGACGGTCGTTCGATCCAGCCACCGATGGGACGATAGACCTCTGCTGCGCGCGAGATTCCGGCTTCCAACTTCCCGTACTTGCTCATCTGTCACGTGCCCTCAGATCGCGCGCGCTTTTATAAAAGCGATTGTTATGTAAATATGTCAAGATGCTCCACGGCGCAAGATGAATTCGGATGTGCCTAGTGGTGCTCGTCTCCGTGCCCACCGCCGTGTTGGTATCGGGTAGCACTAGCGGCCTAGCCTGGGATCATTTTAAGTAACAGTTGTTGCGCCAAATGAAGCGGGTGGTTATAAGGTTGTCCGGCAGATGGGGGATGGTGGGCCGAGGGCCCGACACAATCTCAAGGGAAGGGAAGAGCGATGGCCGAGGCGGATTTGAGATCAGTGTGCCGCGACGTCGACGTACTGATTGTTGGGGCTGGCCTGTCGGGAATCGGCATGGCGGCTACCCTCGGCCAGAGAAATCCGAGGGAGGAAATCCTCATTGTCGAGCGCCGTGCCGATATCGGCGGAACATGGACGCTGTTCCGCTATCCCGGCATTCGCTCGGACAGCGACATGCACACGCTCGGATTCGAATTCGAACCTTGGCGCGAGGACAAGGCGATTGCGGGCGCGGACGCCATCCTCGACTATATGAATCACACAATCGACAAATATGGCCTGCGCGAGAAAATCCTGTTCAGTCATCGCGTCCTTTCAGCCGACTGGAACGGGACGGAGGGGCGCTGGCGCGTTGCCCTCGAAGATCAGGCCGGCGTCAGGACGCTGGTGCGGGCACGCTTTCTGCACCTCGGCGCCGGATATTATGATCATGACGAGCCCTATGATCCCGTTCTGCCGGGCCGCGAGACATTCGAAGGCAAGCTGGTCCATCCCCAGTTCTGGCCGGAAAATCTGGACTATGCCGGAAAGCGGGTCGTCGTCATTGGCTCGGGGGCCACGGCAGTAACGCTCGTTCCGGCGATGGCGGAGCGCGCTGCGCATGTGACCATGCTCCAGCGTACGCCGACATGGGTTGCGATACTGCCGTCCCGCGACCGCCTCGCCAACGCGATGCGCGCGCTCCTGCCGGCGCGCTTTGCCTATGGTCTTACGCGCTTCAAGAATACGCGCCTTCAGAGTCTCATATTCAAGCGCATGCGCAAGCGCCCCGACAAGGCCAAGAAGTTTCTCCTGAAGCAAATCGCCGGTCGCCTTGGAGAGCGATTTCGGCCGGTCGATTTCACGCCGCCCTATGATCCGTGGGATCAGCGCCTATGCGTCGTTCCCGACGGCGACCTGTTCGAAGCCATGAAAGCGGGCAAGGCCGACGTCATCACCGATCATGTCGAATGGATCGAGCCGGACGGTATCCTGCTACGGTCGGGGCGACGGCTGCCGGCGGACATCATTGTCACCGCTACGGGGCTGAAGATGGTTTTGGGTGGAAAGATCGCCATGACTGTCGATGGGCGGCCGATCGATATGGGACAGCATTATTTCTACAAGAGCTGCATGCTTTCGAACGTTCCGAACATGACGCTGTCACTGGGCTATTTCAACGCGAGCTTCACGCTTCGGCTGTCGCTCGTCGCCGACTATGTCTCCCATGTGCTCGACGCGATGCGCAACGCGCGCGCCGATATCGTTACGCCGGTTTTGATGCCTGGCGAAGAGCCGCCCGTAATTGAACCGTTCGAGATGACATCCGGCTATCTTCAGCGTGCCCGGGGAGTGATGCCGAAGAGCGCAGCTGCTCTCCCTTGGCGGCTCGAACAGGATTATCTGATCGACCGACGCTGGATGAAGAATAGCCCCGTCGACGACGGCATCCTGACATTCGATCGAGCGCTCGCGAGCATCGAGGTCGGGTGACCGCCGTTCAGGCGACATGTTCGGCGACCCCGGCGCGCAAAGGCCATTCAACGCTGATGTTTCAACGCTTGAACTCGCTTCAAGTTTGGGAAAGACTTTACCGATGTCGTTGCTGACCGTAATCCTGGTAGTGGCGGGGGGAGCGATTGGCCTGTTGGCCGTGGCTCTCTTCCTCTTCACGATCTGGTACAGCCTACAGGCGCGCAGAGCCGTTCCTCCAGATGGACGCTTCGCCGACGTGGTGGGAGCAAGGCTGCACTATGTCGATATTGGCAGCGGGCCACCGATCGTGATGGTGCATGGTCTCGGCGGTCAGCTCAGAAACTTCACCTTCGCCGTGTCCACGCTTCTCGTGCGCTATCACCGCCTGATCATTGTTGACCGGCCCGGCTCGGGATATTCGACCTACACTGGCGATAGCGCCCGTGGACTCGAAGCGCAGGCGGATATCATCGTCCGTCTTCTCGATCTGCTTGGCGTAGAGCGGCCGCTTGTCGTAGGCCACTCGCTCGGCGGCGCTGTAGCCCTCTCGATGGCGCTGCGCCATGCCGACCGGTTAGGCGCCCTCGCGCTGCTGGCGCCACTGACCCAGCACATGGAAAAGGTGCCCGAAGTGTTTGCGGCGCTCGAGCTGCGCTCGCCGCTGCTGCGCGGGCTCGTTGGCTGGACACTCGCAGCTCCCATCGGGCGGCTTCAACAACGAAGGTCATGCGAAGCGCTGTTCGGACCTGAGCCGACGCCCGATGATTTCACCGTCAAGGCGGGCGCCGCCCTTTCGCTGAGACCTTCGGCGTTTCAATCGGCGGCGTCTGATGTTGAGGCCTGCCAGTTGGAAATGGCGACGCTCGCGCGGCGCTATCCCGAACTTACGCTGCCGGTCGGCATTCTCTTTGCGAAGGACGACCGCATTCTCCCCTTCGGGGATCACGGTCCACCTGCAGCGCACGCGATCGCAGGCGCGGACCTACTTGCCATCAGCGGCGGGCACATGTTCCCGCTGACCCAGCCGGAACTCACAGCCACTTGGATTCGCGAGCGTGCGAGCGGAGATCTTGGGCGGTCGAAGTCCGCTTCTTGAGTTCAGAATCCAAATGCGGCCTTGCCTCTCTCGGATCGTATCTTGCTAATTGGCTGCCCTAGCGATCGAGCTGCCGCCTGCTTTTCCGAGATTGCCTGTCGGACGCTTCTCCGACCGCGTTCGCCAGAAAATTTGCGACGGCCTGTTTGCGGGCTTTATGGTTAAGCGCGTAGGCGGGTTGTTTATATTTCGCACCGTCGAGCAAACTCTGGATATAGCCTGCGACGGTGTCTGCTGCTGCGATAAGTGCGGCGTCGATTGTGTGGATGTATCGGCCAGTGACGGAGCCTTTCGCGTGTCCAAGAAGGGCGGCGATAGTGGTCTCCGTAAATCCTAGGTCATTCGCTATGCTGGCGAAGCTGTGCCGCAACACGTGCGGTGTGATGTCTGCGAGACCCGAGCCGTGCAGAATCTTGGCCCAATGCTTGGGAAAGGCGCCGAAAGGAGAACTAGCCTCTTGCCCAGGGAAAACAAAGCGGCCGGGATACTCGTCCCGGAGCGTCTGCAGGCATTCTATGACAGGCAGGCCGACCGGGCGAACAGATCGCCCCTCCTTGCTATCTGCTAATCGCAGGCAGCTTCCATCGAGGTCTACTTCGTTCCACTGAAGTCCGACAATCTCGCCGCGCCGGCACCCGGTGAGTGCGAGCAGGTGGATGATTTGGGCGGCGGTCGCATATTGTCCATCCACTTCGGCTTCGCGAAGCTTGGAGCCAAGTACGCGATATTCAGCCTCGGACAGGCGACGTTCGCGGACGTTGTCTTGGGGTTTCCGTATCCCGAAGGCTGGGTTCGCTTCGATAATTCCGGCATCGACCGCATAGGTCAGAATGCCGCCCAAGAGACCGATGGTCCTCGAAGCCGCTCCAGCGCCTCCCCGCACGACGGACTTGCCGCGAGGTTTCGATGTTTTGACCGACACGGCTGTCTTGCCGGCCATGATGTCCTTCATCGCTTTTATGATATCGGCTTTCTCCAGATCCTTGACGCGGCGCTGTCCGAGGAGGGGCACGATGTGGCGATGGATGCGGCCGATGTCGGTATCGATCGTTGATTGCTTTTTCGGTCGTCCACCCTTGCCGAGGACGAGACCGGCATGAAGGTCCGCTTCATACAGGGCGCAAAGCTCTTTGACCGTTATCGCTTGCCTGTCGAGAAGCCGTTCCTCTGACGGGTTTTCGCCATGCGCTACGCGTCCAAGCTCGACGCGGGCCTGACGACGCGCCATCTCCGGTGTCCAGACACCATGCTTACCTATCGTGAAACGACGTGTGCGGCCCTGTGCACGGTATTGGATGATGTAGCTTCGCTTGCCCGACGGGAATATTCGCAGGCCAAAGCCTGGGAGTTCATCGTCCCATATGATATAGTCCACTTCCGCCGCTGGAGAGGCTTCAACCAAACGTTTCGTAATCCTGCCCATGGCATAACCTTTCGAACTGCCCGTGCTTCCGCGGAAGCACCGCGGAAACAGTCGGGAACGCCTTCTAGGTAGCCACAGAGTAGCGGGGGTGAGCTTGGGTTTCGACTTTGTCTTTACAGAATAGTAGGTTAGAGTAGAAAAACAGGCTCTAGCGTCGAGTGGCGTAGCCTGTTAGTGCCGACTCCGAAGGCAGAGGCCAGGGGTTCGAATCCCTTCGGGTGCGCCATTTTTCCTTTTGCTTCAATGGCCTAAAATGATCCGACGAAGGACAGAGGAGCTCGTTTTTTGTCACATAGGCATCTCGTTCACGTAACGAGACTGTGTCACACCGATTTCGTTCCATTGCGATCCGAATCGAAGCAAGCTCTGTTCCATGATTCCAAGACTTTAGAAACATTCTGGAACTCGCGGGATGCTCGCAACCGCCCGGATTCGGCAATGCTGTGCATCAGCAGGCTGTGGTCGGCGGCGGCCCAGGAAAGTGGCAGTGCTGCGCGTAGGTGTAGCCGTGCCCCGTCTCATTGTCTTCGAGTGTAATCTGGCTGTAGCTCGCAGGCCAGTTGGCGAAGATGCGGGTCTTCATCAGCTGCATGTAGGCGGCGTCCGCCCGTTCAGCCGCGGTTGGAGAAACAGGCTTTGCGATTGGAGACCAGCATGATCCGTTCGACCCTCCTTCTGCTGAGTGCATCGGCGCTGGTCGCGACCCTCGCGGCGTGCGGCGAGGCCGACGCGCCGAAGGACAAGCAGGTCGCCGCGGCGACGCCGCGCAAATGCCCCGCGATCGGGGACGCACCCGTCAAGCTCGCGGGCGGCACGTTCGCGATGGGCGAAGACGATGTTTATGCCGAGGAAGGCCCGGTTCGCGAAACGACCGTTGCCGCCTTCTGGATCGACCCGCACGAGGTCACAAACCGCCAGTTCGCTGACTTCGTCAAGGCGACCGGCTATGTCACTGTCGCCGAAAAACCCGTCGATCCGAAGCAGTTTCAGCTGCCCGTCGACCAGATCCCGCCCGATATGCTGAAGGCGGGTTCGGCGGTGTTTACGCCGCCCGATTCCCCGTCGAACAATTATTCGGACTGGTGGACATATGTCCCCGGGGCAAACTGGCAAAAGCCCTATGGTCCGACCGGCGCCGACCAGGTGCCAAACGAACCGGTCGTCCACCTCGCATGGGATGATATGATCGCTTACGCCAAATGGGCCGGCGGGCGCATCCCGACCGAGGCTGAATGGGAATATGCGGCGAGCGCAGGGCAGCGATCGAAAAATGTCCAGCCGACCGAAGCGAACAGCTGGCAGGGCGCTTTCCCGAACTACAATGCCGAAACCGACGGGTTCAAGGGCGTGTCGCCGGTCGGTTGCTACAAGCCGAATGGCAACGGGCTGTACGACATGGTCGGCAATGTGTGGGAAGTCACCGCCGACTTCTTCAAGCCCGGCCATAATCCGGACGACAAAGATAACCCCAGGGGGCCGGACGAAAATAACGCTTATGATCCGTTCAACCCCGGAATGCCGTCGCGGACGGTAAAGGGCGGCAGCTATCTCTGTGCGCCCAACTATTGCCAGCGTTACCGCCCGGCCTCGCGGCAGGGCCGCGATCCGGGCCTCGGTACGAGCAATGTCGGCTTCCGTCTCGTCTATGACAAAGCACCGGGGGTCTGAGATGATCGACCGCCGTTCCTGCATCGGCAGTGGGCGGGCGCTGCGCTCTTGGCGACGACAGTGCGTGCGGCCGAGGCCGAGACACTCGACGCGATCGCGCGGCGACGCGGGTTGCGGTTTGGCACCGCGACGCCGAGGTAGCGGCCTTCACCAAGGGTTACCTCGACCTGACCTTGAGCTTGACCGATGTGAAGCAGGTCGCGGCCTGGACGCTATACCTATCTGAGTCGTCAGGTCTACGCCGACGAACGGCGTCGGCCCGATGGACGCACTCGGCTCACATTTTTGCTGATGTCTCGCCGTCCGCCTTGCCGCTACGCTCTTCCTTAAAATAATCAGAGGAGGATGCGATGGACCTGGGTCTCAAGGGCAAAAAAGTCATCATGAACGGCGGCGCGCACGGTCTGGGGCTTGCGTCGCTCAAGATTTTTGCCGCCGAGGGCGCCGATGTCGCCTTTTTCTCGCGCGATGCCGACAAGGTGAAGGCGGCGGTCGCGGCGATCGACGCGGCGGGGCCGGGCAAGGTCCATGGCGAACAATTCGACATGACCGGCAACCCCGACGGCTATCGCGAATGGCTGGGCAAGGCGCGTGATGCGCTCGGCGGCTGCGACATCTTCATCCACACTGCCAGCTCGTCGGGGCAGGGCGCGACCGGTGACTGGCAGCGCGGGCTCGACATGGACGTCATGGGCGCGGTGCACGGGGTCGAGGTGCTGACCGAGGCGCTGGCGGCGTCGGGGTCGGGATCGATCATCTTCATGTCGTCGACGGCGGCGGTCGAGACCTTCATCGTGCCGCAGGCGTTCAACGCGCTGAAAGCGGCGCTGATCACCTATGGCTCGCAATTGAGCCAGGCGCTCGCGGCGCAGAATATCCGCGTCAACATCGTCTCGCCCGGCGCAATCTATTATCCCGGCGGCAATTGGGAGGTCATCAAGTCGGCGGTCCCGGCGCTCTATGACGCGACGCTGGCGCAAATGCCGCTGGGGCGCTTCGGCGAGGCCGAGGAGGTCGCGAAAGGCATCGTGTTCATGGCCTCGCCCGCCTGTCCCTATCTGACCGGCGCGCATCTCGTCATCGACGGCGGCTTTACCAAGCGCGTTCAGTTCTGATCGGGGCGGCACGATGAAACTCTATCAATCGATCGGCCCCAACCCGCGCGTCGTGCTGATGTATCTGGCCGAGACCGGGCTCCGCGTCGACCGCCAGCTGGTCGACATCATGGCGGGCGAGAATCGGCAGGGCGATTTCCTGTCCAAAAGCCCGCTCGGCCATACCCCGCTGCTCGAACTCGACGACGGACAGCGGATCGCTGAGAGTATCGCCATCTGCGAATATTTTGACGAGACGCTGGCGGGGCATGCGCTGCTCGGCGCGACGGCGGCGGAGCGGGCGCAGACGCGGATGGTGGTGCGGATCATCGACCAGCAGGCGGTGGTGCCGATGACGCTGGCTTTCCGCGGCGCCGAAGGATTGCCGATGTTCCAGCCGCGGATGCTGTGTCTGCCCGATGCCGCGGGCGACCTCAAGCGTCAGGCCGCCGACGGGCTGGCGGCGATCGATCGGATCGTCGGCGCCGGGCCGTGGGTGCTGGGTGATCGCTTCAGCCTCGCCGACATCCTGCTGTTTTCGTTCGTCGAATTCGGCGCGATGGTCGGACAGCCGCTCGACCCCGCGCTGACCAATCTGGTCGCGTGGCGGGACCGGGTCGCGGCGCGGCCGAGTGCCGCCGACAGTGCCAATCATAAACAGGGCGTGGCCGAATCCGCCTGAGGAGAGCCTGCATGACCGAGACGACGATCGACCGCGACAAGCTGCGCGACATCTACACCCGCACGATGCGCGTCGCGCGCGCCGACGAGAAATTCCGCTCGCTGCTGATGACCGGCAAGCTCGCGGTGATCTATTACACCGTGCGCGGGCAGGAGCTGGTGGCCGCGGCGGCAATGGCCGCACTCAATCAGGACGATTATCTCGTCACCACCTATCGCGGCCAGCACGACCAGATCGCCAAGGGCGTGCCGCTGAACCCGCTGTTCGCCGAGATTGCGGGCAAGGTCGGCGGCACCTGCCGCGGCAAGGGCGGATCGATGCATATCACCCATCCCGAAACCGGGGTGATGGTGACCACTGGGGTCGTCGGGTCGGGGCTGCCGATCGCCAACGGTCTTGCGCTCGCATCGCAGAACCGCGGCGACGGCAAGGTGACGATGGTGTGTTTCGGCGACGGCGCGACCAACATCGGCGCATTCCACGAGGCGATGAACATGGCGCAGCTGTGGAAGCTGCCGGTCATCTTCCTGTGCCAGAACAACCGCTACGGTGAACACACCGCCTTTGCCGACCATACCAAGGTCGATTCGATCGTCACCCGCGCCAAGGCCTATGGCATGGCCGGGGTAAAGGTCGACGGCAACGACGCGATCGCCATGTACAACACCACCAAGGCGGCGGTCGACCGCGCGCGGGCGGGTGACGGGCCGACGCTGATCGAGGCGATGTGTTACCGGATGCTCGGCCATTTCTTCGGCGCCGATTTTTCATACATGCCGCCCGACCATCTTGCCGAAATGGCGGCCGAGGATCCGTTGCCGCGGCTGCGCCAGCTGATGCTTGATCACCAGTTCAGCGAGGCCGAGCTCGACGCGATCGTCGCCGACCTCGACGCCCAGATGGACGCCGCGGCCGAATTCGCCGCGAACAGCCCGCTGCCGGGGCCGGAGGAAATCCGCAAGGATGTCTTCGAAGAGGAGATTGCGGCATGAGCGCGCAGATCACCATGACGCAGGCGATCAACCGCGCGATCGACGAAGCGATGGCCGAGGATGAGGGCGTGATCCTTCTCGGCGAGGATGTCGCCGCGAAGCAGGGCGGCGGGGTGTTCAAAATCTCGGCGGGGCTGACCGAGAAATATGGCGAGCACCGCGTCCGCGCGACGCCGATTTCCGAAACGGCGATCGTCGGCGCGTGCGTCGGCGCGGCGCTCGCGGGCTTCCGCCCGATTGCCGAGATCATGCTGATGAATTTCGTCACCGTCGCCATGGACCAGATCGTCAATCATGCCGCGAAGCTGCGCTTCATGTCGGGCGGGCAGACGAACGTGCCGCTGGTCATCCGCACCACAACCGGGGTCGGGGTCGGTTTCGGCGGTCAGCACTCGGACATGCTCGAGGCGTGGTTCGCGCATGTCGCGGGGCTGAAAGTCGTCACGCCGTCGAACGCCGCCGACGCGCAGGGGCTGATGCGCGCCGCGATTGCGTGCAACGACCCGGTGATCTTCATCGAGAACATCCTGTGTTACGGTTTGAAATCCGACGATCCGGGGCCGGGGCACATCGTCCCGCTCGGCAAGGCTGCGGTCGCGCGCGAGGGGACCGACTGTTCGATCATCACCTATGGCCGCACCGTGCTCGACGCGCTCGAAATCGCCGAGCGGCTCGCCGGCGAAGGCATTTCGGTCGAGGTCATCGATCTGCGCACCATCGCGCCCTATGACGAGGCGATGGTGACGGCGTCGGTCGAAAAGACCGGCCGCGCGCTCGTGCTCCACGAGGCGGTCAAGCAATACGGCACCGGCGCGGAAATCGCCTCACGCTTGAACGAGAAACTGTTCGGGAAGCTTAAGGCACCGGTCACGCGCATCGGCGGCGCCTTCTCGGCGGTACCGATGGCCAACGCGCTCGAACAGGCGTGGATTCCCAGCAAGGATGCGATCGCCGACGCGGTGCGTGCCGCGATGAACTGGAAGGGCTGACCGCCATGGCAGAAGAATTGCGCATCCCGAAAATTGGCATGTCGGCGACCGAAATGACCCTGAACGAATGGATGTTCGGCGACGGCGAGCGCGTCGAGGTCGGCGACATTCTTTATACCGTCGAAACCGACAAGACGACGGTCGAGGTTGAGGCGCAGGTCGCGGGGATCATCCGTCCGACCGGGGTCGAGGGCGAGGTCTATCCGGTCGGCGCGCTCATCGGCACGATCGAATGACCCCGCTCGAAGCGAGCAAGGCGATGTATGCCGCGGTGGCGCGCGGCGAGTGGGATGCGGTGGCCGATTTCATGGCCGACGACCTCGTGATCTACGAACCGACCTCGCTGCCTTACGGCGGCGAATGGCGCGGGCGCGATGCGCTGCAGCGGCTCTACGCGCATGTGATGACCTTCTGGGAAGACCCCGTCGTCCAGTGGCAGGAACTGGTTGGCGGCGAAAAACATGCTGTGGCGCTGCTTCACTTCACCGTGACCGCGAAATCGAGCGGCAAGCGGTTCGAGACCCATATCGCCGAGGTCACCAAGTTCGACGACGCGGGCAAGATGGCGTCGATGCGCATCCATTATTTCGACACCGCGCATATAGTCGAGCAATTGAAAGCGTAACACATGAGCGAAGCGCCGCACGTCATCGTCCTCGGCACCGGCGGCGCGGGCTTCACCGCGGCGATTTCGGCGCATGAAGCCGGTGCGCGTGTGTCGCTGTTCGAAAAGCACGATCAGGTCGGCGGCACCACCGCCTGGTCCGGCGGAATGATCTGGATTCCGAACAATCACCATGAAGCGACGCTGGGCGTCGAGGACAGCCGCGCCAAGGCGCTGACCTACCTCATGTCGATGTCGCACGGGCTGATGCAGCAGCATCTGGTCGAAGCCTTTCTCGACCATGGGCCGGCGATGGTGGCGTTTCTGGAAGCGAACACGCCAGTGCAGTTTCGCCCGATCCCTGAATTTCCCGACTATCATGCCGAATTTCCGGGCGGGATGCCGAACGGCGGGCGCTCGCTCGACTGCCCGCTCTACTCATTTCACGAACTGGGCGAGTGGGCCGGCAAGGTCACGCTGTCGCCCTATTATCCGATGCCCTATTTCTCGATCTACGACACCCCGCTCGGGCAGGCGAAGCCGCAGCCGCTGACGCCCGAGGAGTTGCAGCGCCGGATCGACGGCGATCTGCGCGGGAGCGGGCAGGCGCTGGTCGGTCGGCTCTTGCGCGCCTGCCTCGATCGCGGGATCGAACCGAAAACTGGCCATCGCGCGGTAAGGCTGTTGATGGATCAAGGCCGGGTGGCGGGGGCGGTCTTCGAGACCGCCGACGGCGAGATCGAAATCGCCGCCGATGCGGTGATCCTAGCGACCGGCGGGTTCGAGTGGGACAAGGATCTCCTGCGCGCCTTCCTTCGCGGCCCGATGACGCACCCGCTGAGTCCGAAGACGAATACCGGCGACGGGCTCAAGATGGCGATGCGCGTCGGCGCGATGCTCGGCAATATGCGCGAAGCCTGGTGGATGCCCGTCGCCGAGGTACCGGAAAGCGAAAGCGCGACCGGCAAGACCCTCGTCGCGGGGCAGCGCAGCCTGCCGCATTCGATCATGGTCAACCGCGCGGGCAAGCGCTTCACCAACGAGGCGGCGAATTACAACGCGATCGGCGCGGCGTTCCACGATCAGGATGTCAGCGCGTTCGACTATGCCAATCTACCGTGCTGGCTGATTTTCGACCAGCAATATATCGACCGTTTCGGTTTCGGCATGATCAGCGGCGAGCGGGGGGTAGCGCCGCCGCAATGGGCGATGCGCGCCGAAAGTCTGCCCGAGCTTGGGGCGCGGCTCGATATTGACCCCGATGCGCTCGAAGCGACGGTCGAACGCTTCAACGGTCATTGCGCGACCGGGCGCGATCCCGATTTCGGGCGCGGCGATGCGGCGCATGACCGCTGGTGGGGCGATCCCGACGGGCGCGGTTCGACCGCCGCGACGCTGGGGCCGATCGGCAAGGGGCCGTTCTTTGCGGTCGAGATCAAGAGCGGCGCGCTCGGCACCAAGGGCGGACCGCAGACCGATACCAACGCGCAGGTGCTCAGCGTCGACGGCGCGGTGATCCCCGGCCTTTACGCCGCGGGCAATGTCATGGCCTCGGCGATGGGCATGACCTATGGCGGTCCCGGCGGGACGATCGCGCCGGGGATGGTCTTCGGCTATCTCGCCGGGCGCCACGCCGCCGGGCAGGGCGCGCGCTGAGATGCGGGTATTCGTCCTCGGCGCATCGGCCGATCAGGGCGTGCCGCTGGTGCGCGCGCTGCTCGCGGCGGGGCATCGGGTCACCGCGGGCGCGCGGCGCGTCGATGCGATGGTCACGACGCCGTTTCCCGACCTGCCGACCGTTTTTGCCGACGTCGGCGACAGCGCATCATTGACGGCGGCGTTTGACGGACAGGACGCGCTCGCGTTCCACCTGCCGTTCGAATTCGATCGCGCTCGCGCTGCCGCTTATGGGCAGGCGATTGGAACCGCGGCCAAGGCGGCGGGGGTCGGCACGATCGTCTTCAACACCGCCTGCTTCGTCGCCGACCATGACCTCGGCCTGTCGGCGCACGACGGGCGGCGCGACATCGAAGCGGCGTTGCAGGCGAGCGGCGCGCGCTGCTGCTTCGTCGAGCCGGTCGTGTTCATGGACAATATGATCCGGGTGTGGAGCAAGCCGTTGATCGCGCAGCGCGGCATTTTCGCCTATCCCGCGACACCGACGCTCAAGATCAACTGGGTGTGCCTTGACGATGTCGCCGCGGCGATGGTCGCGGCACTCGAACAGCTGGACGCGCCGCTGCACCTGCCGCTCGGCGGGCCGGAAACATTGGTCGGCGATCAGGTCGCCGAGCGCCTGTCGGAAGCACTCGGCCGCCAGATCCGCTTTCTCAGCCTGGCGCCGGGCGAATTCGCCGCGCGCATGAGCGAGCTGGTCACCGGTTCGCGCGAAATCCAGCCGCACAGCATCTATGACGGCATGGCCAAATTCTATTCCTGGTACAACGACCAGCCGGTGTCGCCGCTGATCGTCGATCCGGCGCCCGCGGCGCGGCTGGGGCTGACCGCTACGCCGCTCGTCGAATGGGCCAAGCGGCAGGATTGGGTTTAGGCTAGCGTAGCCAGCGCTGCGTCGCATCCAGCAGTGCTCGCGCGCGTTGGGTGGGATCGGGATAGCTCTCGCGCAGCGCGGCGCTGCGTAGTTCAACGCTCAGCGGCGTATCATGTGGCAACACCGCCAACAATTCGGCGAGCGGCAGCGCGCCGTCGCCGGGCATCAGCCGCAGGTCGAGCGCTTCGTGGATGATCGCGGGGACGTCGCTCGGCGGCGGGCCGCGCGCCGGGGCGTCGCAGAATTGCGCATAGGGAAAGCGGCGCGGGTTGATCGCCGCGAGATCGGCGGGCGCGCCGCCGGTTCGCGCGAGGTGGAGCGGATCGATCAACAGACCGACGTCTTCGCATCCTGCCGTATCAAGAATGGCCAGCGCTGCTTGAACATTGCCGACCGTCGTAAACGCCGCAAACTCCAGACAGACGCGCATGCCCGCCGCCGCTGCATGGTCGCTCAGCCGCGCCAGCTTTGCTGCCGTTTGCGCGGGATTGGGTTCGGAACTCACCACCAGCACATTGCGCGCGCCGATCGCTGCCCCCGCATCGATCGCGGCGAAATGCGCCGTATCGTCGGGACCGGGTTTCAGCCAAATGACCTCGATGTCGAGCACCACCAGCCCGGCGTCGGCAACCCGGTCGCGGATCTCGATCGTCGTGGCCGGAGTCCATGTCGCGGGGTCGTACCAGATCCCCACTGCAGACCAGCCGCTTTTCGCCGCCGCCGCCACGGTCTGTCCCGGCGAAAATTCGGGCATCACCCCCGCCGCGAGCGAGAGCAGGGGGGAGGGAGCCGCCATCAGGCGGGCAGCGTCCCGTCCATATACTTTTCCAGCGTGCGGTGGAAATGGCGGATGCGGCTTTCCTGATAATGGCCGAGTTCGAGCACGCCGTTCGGCGACGACTTCATGCCCTCCTGCACATAGGGCAGGTTTTCCATGTCCTGATCGAACACCCCGGCGAGCGCGGCGCCGATCAGATGGCTGGCGCTGGCGAAGGGCTGGTCATCGGGGATCAGGTGCATCGGCGCCGATTTGGGCGGCTTCTCGCCTTTCGGCGTGCGCATCAGGATGCGAACCTCCATCAGGCAATGGTCGGCGTCGCCCCACGGCCGCCAGCGATAGACGATGTTGGGGACCAGCCCGCCCCACGGCGACCAGTTGGGAAAGACGTTGTAGGTGAAATTGTCGAGCATCTCGCTGTCGGTTGCGTCCGAATAATCATGCCCGTTCATCGCCGCAAAGGCGTCGCGGTTCGCCTGCGCCAGCACCTTGCGCGCCAGCATCGGATCGTCGGCGTCAAAACCCTTCAGGTCGGCGGGATCGCCCGTCGCGCGGCGCGCTCGGCTGTCTCCGGCGCCGATGAAATCCTCCAGCGATTTCAGGACATAGAATTGATCCTTGCCCTTGATATGCGGCGACATCGCGCCCGCCGGGGTGATCGCGCGATTGAGGAAATCGCCGTAGAGGTCGTAGCGGGTGTTCGCGTCGGCGGTGAAGCCCAGGATCTGCGGGTGGGTGACAATGCTGTGCCACGCCTCCATGAACGCTTCGGATACGGCCTTCCAATTGGCGGGGATAACGCGGCCGACCCATGCGCCGGTATAGCATTCGTCGAGCCGCCAATTGTCATAATGTTCGACGCCGGGGCCGACCCAGTCGCGAAAACTGGGGAGGTCGTGATTTTCAGTGACGAGGATGAACCCCTGCCAGCGCTCGACGCGCAATTCGGGCAGGCTCATGTCCTTGGCCTCGAGATGTTTGAAGTCCCACGCGCACGGCGCTTCCTTGAAGCTTCCGTCGTGGTTCCATTGGAAACCGTGGAAGGGGCAGCGCAGATTGACCGCGCGCCCGCTTTCGGTACGCAGCTTGCGCCCGCGGTGGAGGCAGACGTTATAGAAGGCCTTGACCGACAGATCCTTCTGGCGGACGAGCAGGATGCTTTTTTCGTTGATGTCATAAACGACGGTGTCGCCCGGCTCGGGCATATCCTCTTCGCGCGCTGCATATTGCCAGATGTTCGGCCACATCTTCTCGCGCTCGAGCTTGGTCCAATCCTCGCTGACATAGCGCGCGATCGGGATCGGCGCGTCGCCCATATCCTGGTTCGATTCGGCGAACAGATAATCGGGGACGCGGCGCGTATCGGCCTTCAGCATGTCGGTATAGCTGGTCCCGGGGCAACGATCGTCGCGATCAGCAGCTTGGGGAGAACTCAGGTCGTTCATCGATGCACTCCGGATGGTCAGGCAAGCTGGTCGAGCGGCATGCCGCACACGGCGGCGATCGACTGATGGACGCCGTGGAGGGCGGGTTCGTTCGCACCGAGCACGACGCGGAAGTCGTCGGGGGCGGTCAGGAGATTCGCATAGCCGTTCGATGCCACGCGATAATCCTCGGTCTGCACCACGGTGGCGGTGGCGTCATAGGCCATTTCGCACATGGCGCGATGCTCGTCGCCCTCGACGCCGAACGGCGCATAGACCCCGAACTGGCAGAACATCTTGCCCGGCCCGTCGGGAAACAGGCGGAACACCTGGGTGAAATAGACCCCGGGGGTGACCGCGCCAAAGAAGATCACGGTATTGGGGAACAGGAAATGCACCCCGCCATATTCGGTCTCGGGCCACTCGCTCTCGTCCTTGCCGACCAGATCGCCGATCGACAGGTCGGGAAAGCTGACGCGGTGATGGCGCCCGATCGGTTCATAGACATTGCGGTCGCTGTAATGCGTCTGGCCGATCGTGGTGTTGTGGAGCATCTTGAAATGATAGCCCTCGCCATAGGTATCGAGCGCAAATTTCCAGTTCGAATCCGCCGTCAGGATGCCCTTTTTGACCGGTTCGGCGCGGTGCAGTTCGAGCTGCGCCAGCACCGGCCCGAAATCGCCGAGATGCGCCGCGGCATCGATCGGTTCGCCGCCCGGATCGGCGCGGACAAAGATCAGACCAAGATGTTCGGTGCAGGGCAGCGCGATCAGATTGCGCGCCCCAATCTCGCAATTGGCGAAGCCTTCCTTGCCCGGCTGGCCGACCAGGTCACCGGCGGGATCGAAGGTCCAGGCGTGGAACGGGCAGACGAGCCGCGGCCGCGGGCCGCTCCAGGGTTCGTTTTCTTCGACCAGCTTGGCGCCGCGATGGGTGCACATGTTGAGGAAGGCGCGCGCGACGCCGTCCTTGCCGCGCGCGACCAGGATCGAGGGACCGACCGAATCGAAGACCAACGTGTCGCCGGGCTTGGAAATGTCACCGCTCAGCCCTGCGACGATTGGTTCACCCCGAAAAATATGCGCCATCTCGGCCGCGTTGCGCGCTTCACCGGTGTAGACGGATTTGTGCAGCGGCAGCGGCGCTTCGGCCATGTCGGTGCGGTTTTCGGCAATGATCGCCACCAGCTTGCGCAATCCGGTGCGCGCATTGCGCTTGCGGACGGCGGGCCAATCCTTGTGGGCGATCTGCGGATCGGACTCAGCCATGGCTCTCCTCACATTTTGCCCAGTATGCTTCCGGGTCTCGGCTATCTTATCGCACAAAGCCCGGCGCTTGTGCGCTATCGCTTTTGAGGGGGAGAGATCCGATGGCCGGACCCGATACACTCGCGTCGCTGGGCGATGTCATGCAGCTGGCCTTTGTGCCGGCGGATTTCGATGCGGCGGTGAAGCATTGGACCCAAGTGATCGGCGCGGGGCCGTTTTTCCTGCTGCCGAACGTCTCGCTGCCCGGCGGGCGCTATCGCGGCGGCCCGAGCGATCCGCTGTTCACGATGGCGCTCGGCTATTGGGGCGAGATGCAGATCGAGTTGATTCGCCCGGAAAATGACGCGGCGTCGATCTATCGCGGCGACTATGGCGTCACCGACGTGCTGCATCATGTGTGCGTGCTGGTCGATTCGATCGCCGAAGCGCGGGCGCGCTGCGGCGAGGTCGGCGCCGAGATTATCTTTGAGGCGCCGGTCGGCGAGTCGGGCGGGGTCATTTATGCCGATCCGGGGACGGGGCCGGGCACGCTGGTCGAGCTGCTGGAACCGCAGGCGGGGACGCGCGAGCTGTTCGCGATGATGCGCGAAGCTGCGCGGAATTGGGACGGTAGCGAGCCGCTCAGGACGCTGGGGTAATTCGATCGCGCTCGCCCAACTCCGTTCGCCCTGAGCTTGTCGAAGCCTGTCCTGAGCGCCTGCAAGGCAGTCGAAGGGGGCCGTTCTTTCTTTTGGCGGTGCAGAAGAGAAGGACGGTGCTTCGACAAGCTCAGCACGAACGGAATATAGGATAGCTCTAACTATTCGCCCCCAGATACCCCAGTTGCCCCGCCTTGAAGATCGTCTGCGCGCGGTTGACGGAGTTCAGCTTTTCGCCCGCGCGGTGGACATGATAGCGCACTGTCGCGTGGCTGAGCGAGATGATCATGCCGATCTCGCGGTCGGTCTTGCCGATCGCCGCCCAGCGCAGACATTCGACCTCGCGCTTTGACAATTCGCAGTCCGAAGGAATCCGGCGCTTGGTTCGCATCGCCGACGCATAGCCGGCGATGAAGCGGCGGGTGGCGAGGCCCAGCGTGTCGCCGATTTCGGCGAACAGATCGGTCAGGTCGACGACGTCGGGGTCGTTCGGATGAAAACTGTTGGCGGAAATCTGGCCAAAAGGCAGGTGCACCGGAACGACAATCGCCGCCTGATAGCGTTGATTGGCGGCGAAATATCGTGCCGGGTCGATGTCGTCGAGATAGGGGTTGGGCTGCGCGGTGCGGAATCCCTCGCTGTTGCACCAAAAGGGTTCGCCTTCATAACGGCACGACCGCGGCAGCGGCGAATGGAGCGCCAGCCGATGGTCTTCCCACCAGCGCTCGCCGTCGCCAAGCCAGCCGAACAGGTCGGCGGCGAGCACCGCGCCGTCGGCGTCCACCATCGTTTCTTTGGAAGCAATATCGTCGCACAGCGCGGCGCGCAGATCAAAGGCGGCGGCATAGTCGCGCAGCACGACGGCGGCGTCGTGGATGTCCTCCACGTTGCGCACCGTGACCGCATCGACAAGGTTCCTGGCATCCAGCGGCGGCCGGAACCCGTCGTCGGGAAGTTTGACTGCCTTTTCTCCCATATCGGGAACTATCTCATACGGGCCCGGCAGGCGCAATGCGTGTGTCATAATCTCAGCACCGTCTTGGCTATGATGTTTTTCTGGACTTCGCTCGACCCGCCGAACACCGTCCAGGCGCGGCTGTTGAGGAAGCGGGCGGCGGCAATCTGGGCATCGGGATCGCCGATCGGCGGCGGCGCCGCATTGCCGTAGAGCGGCCGCACGGTCGGCAGTTGCAGGCCGTCATAGCCGTGAAGGTCCATCGCGATGCGATCGATCCGCTGATGCAATTCGGACGCGATCAGCTTGACCAGCGAGGTTTGCGGCCCGGCGGGGCGACCCCTGGCGATGTCGGCGAGGATGCGCAGCTCGGTGGTTTCGAGCGCTTCCGCCTCGAGCCGCAGCCGGGCAATGTCGGTCGCGGTCTGGACATCGGCCCCCAGCGCGCCATTGTGGCCGCTGGGCGCGATGCCGGCCGTCATTTCGAGTTCGTCGATGGCGCGGATCAGCCGCGGTGCGTGAAACGATCCGCCGCGCTCGTTTTCGAGCAGGAATTTGGCGATCGTCCAGCCCTGGCCTTCGTCGCCGATGCGATTGTCGACCGCGGTGCGGGCGCCGTCGAGGAACACCTGATTGACCTCATGGTCACCCGCCATGGTGATGATCGGGGTGACGGTGACCCCCGGCTGGTCCATCGGGATCAACAGGAAGCTGATCCCCGCCTGTTTGCGGACCTCGCCGTCGGTGCGGACGAGGCAGAAAATCCAGTTGGCGTGGTGGGCGTGGGTCGTCCAGATTTTCGACCCGTCGACGACATACTCATCGCCGTCGCGCCGCGCGCGGGTGCGCAGCGAGGCGAGGTCGGAGCCGCTCTGCGGTTCGGAATAGCCCTGGCACCAGTAATCGGTCCCGGCGCGGATCGCGGGCAGGAAACGGTCCTTCTGTTCCTGCGTGCCGAAGGCGCAGATGACCGGGCCGACGAGCCGCAGGCCTAGCACCGACAGCGCGGGCGCGCCTGCGATCGCGCATTCCTTTTCAAAGATATAGCGCTGCATCGGGGTCCAGCCGGTGCCGCCGCAATCTTCGGGCCAGTGATAGGCGACCCAGCCCTTGTCGTTGAGGATGCGGTGCCAGATGAGGCCGATGTCGGGCTCGACAAAGACACCGGGAGTGCGGCGCGCGCCATCGCGCACATAATCGGGTAACGACGTGCGGAGGAACTCCCGCACCTCCTCGCGAAATTCCAGTTCGTCCTTGGTAAGGTCTAAATCCATAGTTCTACTAACGCTCGAGGATCGCCACTGCCGACAGGCCGGGGGCGCCATAGACATGCGAATAACCGACCTTGGGGCCGTTCGGCACCTGCCGCTCGCCGCCGCGACCGCGCAGTTGCACCGTGTTTTCATAGACCTGCCGCAGGCCCGAGGCGCCGATCGGCTCGCCGCACGCCAGGCAGCCGCCGTCGGTGTTGATCGGCATTTTCCCACCGATCTCGCTCCAGCCCTCGGCAAGCCATTGCTCCTGCTCGCCGTCGGCGCAAAAGCCGTTTTCGGCCATGTGCATGATTTCGGCGCCGCTTTCGGTGTCCTGCAATTGCGCGACCGACACGTCTTCAGGACCGATACCCGCCATCTCGAACGCGGCGCGGCTCGCGACCTCGGTCGGTTTGCCGCCGCCGCCCACCGCCACCGACGGGGCAAAGACCTCGAACGATCCCGCGGGCCGGGTGCGGAAGGCGACGCTGGCGATGCGTACCGCGTCGGCGCCCAATTCGCGCACCTTCCTGGCCGATGCCAGCACCAGCGCAACCGCGCCCTCGGCGGGCGAGCAGAACATATATTTGGTCAGCGGATCGTTGACCATCGGCGCGTTCAATATCGTGTCGAGATCGACCGGCGAGCGCCGCCAGGCATGATCGCAGAGCGTGCCGTTGCGAAACGCCTTTTCGGCGACCAGCCCCAGCGTGCGGCGGCTGATCCCGTGCAGCGCCATGTAACGCTGGATCTTGAGCGCGAAGAATTGCGTCGTCAGCATCATCCCCGTCTCACCATACCATTCGGGCAGGCCATAGTCCGATGGCTTGGCGTTGAACGCGCCGCGCGGATGCTTGTCAAAGCCGACCGCGAGCGCGATGTCGCACGCCCCCGCCGCGATCGCATTGCGCGCCGCGGTCAGCGCGCTGCCCCCGGTGGCGCAGCCGTTGGCGACGTTGATGAAGGGGACGCTGGTCAGCCCGAGTTCGTTGACCATGATGTCGGCCGACCCTGCCGCCGCCGATCCGCCATAGGCAAATTCGACGTCGGGCCAGGCGATCCCGGCATCGGTCAGCGCCTGACGCACCGCGACGACGCCCTGATCGCGCCCCGACCGCCCGTCGGTGCGGCCAAAGGGGTGGATCCCGGCGCCGATGATATAGACGTCGTCGGTCATGGCTGGCGCTCCGGCCGAAAGGCATAGGTCGATCGCTCAGCGTCGAAGGCGATGACGGCAAAGATCATCGGCATCCCGATGGTCAGGTCGGCGGGCGCGGCATCGACGATGCGCGTTTCGACGATGACTTCGCCGGGCAGTTCGACATAGCCGATGAGGAAGGGTTGGAAGGGCTGCGGGCCGCTATAGGGTTCCTTGGGCTCAAAACCTTGCGTGGTCCACGACCATAGCGTGCCGCGGCGCGCGAGGGCGACCGGTTCGACCAGTGCGGCGGCGTCGCCGTCGGGCATCGGAAAGACAATCTCGCCGTCCGCGCGGCGCGCGCCGATCAGCCGGGGTTCGGCCTCGTCGGTCCACAGCCCGGGCGCGATCGGGGTGAGCGCGCTCATGCCGCCCTCGCATAGCTGCGCAGGCAATGCGTCTGGTCGCCGAAAATCTTGTCGAGCAGCATCACGCGCTTCAGCGCATGGCCGATCGCCAGTTCGTCGGTTTGCCCCATGCCGCCGTGCATCTGCACCGCCTCCAGCCCGATCCGCGTCGCCGCTTCGCCGACATAGGCCTTGGCGCCCGCGGTGATCCGCGGCCAATCGGTATCGTCGGTCGTCGGGTCCTGCATCGCGGTGCGCAGGACCATCGAGCGCGCCAGTTCGAGCGCCGCATAACATTCGACCAGCCGGTGCTGGAGCGCCTGAAAGGTTCCGATCGCGGCGCCGAACTGCTCGCGCTCGCGGGTGTAGGCGAGCGTGTCGTCGAACATCCGCTGCGCCAGCCCCAGCATTTCGGCGGCGGCGAGCAGGCGCCCATCGCCGATCACGCGATCGAACTTCGCCGCGGGCAGGTCGAGCAACTCGGCGGGCGTGCGATGCAGGTCGAGCGTCGCGGCGTTCGATCCGTCGATCACCGGATAGTCCTGCAACACCACGCCGGCGGCGTTGTGCGCGACCGTCGCGAGCTGGTTTCCGGCGAGGGTGACCAGGAGCGTATCAGCAAGCGATGCGCCAAGGACAAAGGTTTTGCTGCCGATGATCCGGCCGCCCTCGACGCGCGTCGCGACCGCCGCGGTTTCGTAGCGGCGGCCGGGTTCGGCAAAGGCGACCGCGGCGAAGCGCGCCCCGGTCAGCAAATCTTCGACCAGCGCGTCCTCGCCCGCCGCCGCGGCCAGCCGGATCGGCAGCACGCCGTTTTCGAGCCAGGGATCAATCGCCACGCCTTTGCCGAGCGCCTCGGCGACGAGCGCAAGGTCGACCATCGTCCCGCCCATGCCGCCCATTGCCTCGGGCGCGGCGAGCGCGAGCAGGCCAAGGTCGGCGCCCTCCTGCCAGCGCGCGCGTGAATAGCCGCCTGCGGATTTGCGCATCGCGTGGCGCGCGGCGATGTCGATCGGGCCCAGAAAGCGTCCGATCGATTCGCGCGCGAGGTGCTGGCCTTCGTCGAGGTCGAAATTCATGGGCGCCGCCGGTAGGTGATCGGCAGGGTGGTCAGCCCGCGCAGCAGCATGTTCGGCGGCCAGCTCGGCGCATGGCCGTCGGCGACGGCAAAATCGGTCAGCCGGGTCAGCAATTCGGTGTAGGCGACCGCCATTTCCTTGCGGCTCAGCATATTGCCGACGCACATATGGATGCCCTTGCCGAACGCGAGGTGGCTGCGCGCATTGGTCCGTTCGATGTCGAAACGGTCGGGGTCGGGATATTTGGCGGGGTCGCGGTTCGCCGCGGCATAGCGCAGCTGGACCATCGCGCCCTGCGGGATTTTGATCCCGCCGAGTTCGGCGTCCTGCCGCACCATTCGCCACATGCCCGCGGTCGGGCTTTCGGTGCGCAGCACTTCTTCGACCAGATTGATGATCGCGCGCTCATGGCCCGCGTCGGCGGCGGCGACGGCTTTGGCCATCTGGTCGGGGTTGTCGATCAGCTGGAGCAGGCCTCCCGCAAGCGCCGAGGTCGTCGTCTCGTTCCCCGCCACCATCAGCTGCTGCATGATCGACAGGATCTCGGCATCCTCGAGCGGGCGTTCGCCGTCGACCGCGGCATGGACAAGGTCGGAGAGCAGGTCTTCGGTCGGATTGGCGCGGCGTTCGTCGATCCGGGCTTTGACGAAATGCTGGAACTCGACGACCTCGCGCGCACATTCGAGCTCGCGCTCCTTGGGGATCATCCGGCCCAGCCGGTCGACGAAGGCGTCGGACCAGCGCTTCACCTTGCCCAGATCGTCGCCGGTCATGCCGATCTGGCTGGCGATCATCGCGACGGGCAAGGGGATCGCGAAATCGGTGACGAAATCGCAGCTTGGCCGGGCGGCCATCTGTTCGACCAGATCGACGACCACACCGCGCATATCCTCCTCGATCGCGGCGACGCGCTTCATCGAGAAGGCGAGGTTGACGAGCTTGCGAAAGCGGGTGTGGGTCGGCGGATCGGCGGTGAGCAGCGTATCGACCTGCGGCCAGCCCTGGGCGAGGATCGCCGCGACGTCACCATCTTCGGCCATCGCCCCCGACAGCGTGCCCTGAAAATTGTTCGAGAAGGTTTCGACGTCGCCGGTCGCCTGCGCGCAATGTTCGTAGGACAGGACGAGGAACATGCTGTCCGACAGCTGGACCACCGGGCTTTTGGGCAGCCAGGTGCGATAATAGTCGAACGGGTCCGCAATCACCTGCGGTTCGAAAAAACTGCTTGCTGCGATGTCGTTCACGCGGCGCCTCTTCCCTTGGTCTTATCTTTATGCCCCTGACTATATGCGCGCCGTTGTGGCAGGCGATGCACAATTTCGTTAGGCGACGAGGGCCGCCGCGACATGGTCGAGCGCGTTGCGGAGCAGGCGGCGGAGGTGGGGATTGGCGTAAGCGGCGGGGCCGTCGCCGGGCTGAAGATAGACAAGGCGGCCCGCGCCGACGGGCTTTTCCCATCCGATCAGGTCGCTGCCGGGTGGATGCGGCCAGCCGGCATTGCTGAACATCCGTCCCGCGACCGCCTGCGCCGCCGAATAGAAATTCTCGCGCACGAAAGCATGATCGGCGCGCAGCAGCGGGGTCACATCGCCCCATCGCGGCGCCAGATACAGCTCGTCGCACAGCGCAAAACGCGGCGGCAGTCCGGCGGTCACCGGGTGGCCGGGGTCGAGGACCATGGCGTCGTAAGCGACATCGTGGCGATAGCCCGAATCGAGATGCCGGGCGCCGCCAACGGTGCCCGGCTGGTAGAGGAAGCGGCCGCCGAGCATGTCGGCCCATTCGGGCCATTCGGCCCAACCCGCGATGGCATGGTGCATCGCGACCGCGCCGCCGCCGCGCGCGAAATAGCCGGTGATGGCGCGGCGATAGGCCGGCGACGGGGCACGCGATGTCATCGTGCCGCCGCCGAATTCATAGCCCGGCATGTCATAGAAAAGGATCGCGCCGGCTTCGCGCGCGGCCCCCGCGGCGACCGCTTCCTCGGCCTCGGGGTGGATCCGATGGGTGACCGTCCAGCCATCGAAACTGGCGAGCAGATCGGCGAACGGCGCGGCCTCATAGGGATGACCGCCCGACAGGACGAGCAGGCGGCGCGCGCCCGTCACGCGATCTTCAGGATCATCTTGCCCTGGTTGCTGCCCGAAAACAGCCGCATGAAGGCATCGAAGCTGTTCTCGATCCCCGCATCGACATGCTCGTCGGCGACCAGTTTGCCCGCTTGCAGCCACGCCGCCATCTCGGCGCCGCCCTCGGCGAAGCGCGGGATATAATCGGCCACCAGCAGCCCGCGGATCGCGGCGCGGTGGACGATCAGCTGCCAGATGTTGCGCGCGCCGACCTTTTCGACCGAATTATATTCGCTGATCAGTCCGCACAGCCCGATCCGCGCGCCGTGGCGCAGGTTCATCAACCCGGCGTCGAGGATGTCGCCGCCGACATTTTCAAAGATGATATCGACCCCATCGGGCGCTTCGGCGCGGATCGCCGCGGTCAGCGCGCCCATATCCTTGCCGCGATAGTCGATCGCCGCGTCGAAGCCGTAACGCTCGATCAGCCGTGCACATTTCTCGGCGCCGCCGGCGATGCCGATGACCTTGCTCGCGCCCTTGATCTTCGCAATCTGGCCGACGAGCGAACCGACCGCACCCGCCGCGCCGGTGATCAGCACGACATCGCCGCCTTTGGGCTCGCACACCTCGATATAACCGAAATAGGCGGTCATCCCGACCGCGCCGAGCACCGACAGATAGTTGGTGACCGACGGCACGAGGCTCCCATCGATCGGCTGGGTAAAGCCGCCGACGGTGCCGATCGAATAATCCTCGATGCCGTTGAGGCCCATCACCCATTGACCGGGCGCAAAGCCCGCCGCCTTGCTCGCCTCGACGATGCCGACGGTCGACGCGCGCACCGGGGTGCCGAGCGGAATCGGCGGCATATAGCTGGGCGCATCGTCCATCCAGCCGCGGATCGCGGGGTCGAGCGAGGCATAATGGTTGCGGATCAGGAATTGTCCGTCGGCGAGCTCGGGCGTGGGTTCGCTGACCAGATCGAAATCGTCGCGCACCGGTTCCCCGTCGGGGCGGCGGATCAACAGAAAACGGCGGTTGTCGGGCATGAAAACTCCTCAGGCGGGAACAATGGCGACGGGGATCGCGCTTTGCAGCGACTGGCCGGTGATGGGGTCATAACGGACGGTTTCGCTGACCAGGCGGTTGGTGGAATTGCCGCGCTCGCGCACCTGGTCGGGGTCGACCTCGGGACCGCCGAACGCATGTGCCATCGATACGACGCCGGGGCGCATACCCGCCGCGGCGCGCGCCTCGGCGACGACTTCGCCCGCCGCCGAACGGATGCGGACGATGTCGCCCTCGCGGCACGGGATACGCGCCATGTCGTCGGGATGCAGGAAGGCGGGATTGGTCGTGCGTTTGGCGGTCAGGGCGGTCAGGTTCTGGCCGGTCGAATTGAAGCGGTGGCGGCTGCGCCGCGACACCATGCGGTACGGGAAATCGGGGGTCGGCTGGTCGGCTGTGGCATAGGCGATGAGCTGATCGGGCATCGCCCCGGCGCAAAGGTCGAAGCGGCCGGGCGCATCGGGATCGCCGGGTTCGACGATCGGGTGGCGATCGGGATAGATCACCGCCCGACCATCGACCGTGTCGGCGCGGACCTGGCTGGGTGCGACGACGCAGCCCGCGCTCATCAGGTCGAGAAAGACCTGCTTGCTCGGCTTGGCGTCCATCGGGCAGGGGCCGCCGGCGAGCGGGATCGGGGTGCCGATCCGGTGGGCAAGACCCCAGAGCATTTCCCATTCCTCGATCAGGTCGCCGGGGGCGTCGATCATCGCCTCGGTATAGCGGGCGTAGGGGATTTCGTACCACCATTCGCTGAGGTTGCTGATGTCCTCGCGCTCGAGGCACATGGTCGGGGCGAGGATATAGTCCGAGCGTTTGGCGGTCGCCGACCCGGCGTTGACGTCGACGCTAACGAGCAGCTCCAGGCCGTCCAGCGCGCGCGTCATCTTGTCCTGATCGGGAAAGGCGACCACGGGGTTGCCGCCGATCGAGATCAGCGCGCGAATCTGGCCCTCGCCGGGCGTGAGCATCTCGTCGGCGAGCACATTGCACGGCATTTCCATGCCGAGGTGGGTCAGGCCGCGGATGCGCGACGCGGGAAAGCCTTCGCCATAGAGCGCCGTCGGCGGCGCGACCTGGGCGCGGCGCGGCGTCGCGGCGGTAAACACACGCGGGATCGAGCTTTTCTCACCCTCGCGGCAAAAGCGCCCGCAGATGATATTGAGCGACGACACGAGATATTGGGTCAGCGTGCCCTGACCCGCCATTTCGGGGCCGGTGCCGGTCGACACGACGCCTTTGGTCCCGGTGGCGAACATCCGCGCCGCGGCGACCAGCTGGCTTTCCTCGACTCCGGCGCGCGCCGCGGCGACCGCGGGGGTGAAAGCGGCGACGGCGCGGGTGAGGTCATCAAGGCCGTCGACATATTGCTGGACAAAGCCCTGGTCGTAGAGGCCTTCGGACAGGATGACATGGATGATCCCGGCGAGCATTGCGGGGTCTTCGCCCGGGCGCACCGGCAGATGGATATGCGCCAGTGCCGCGACGTCGCTTGTCCGTGGGTCGGCAACAATCAGCTTGAGTCCCTTGTCCAGCGCATCGCGCAGGCGGCGCGAGGGGGAGAAAGGCGGCAGCCCGCCCGGCGGGCCATAATGCGAGACGATCGGGTTGTTGCCGATGAAAAAAGCGACATCGGCCTCGGCGAATGTGTGCATGCCGCCCATCCAGTTGCCGTAACGCATCGTCGTATAGACTTTGGCGGGCTGGTCGAGGGTCACCGAGGTGTAGATGTTGCGCGTCCCCAGCCCCTGCGCGAACGCCATCGCACTGCCGACCCCGGCACTGTTCTGAAACGCATAGGTGCCGCCATAGACCGCGACTGCGTGCGGACCATGTTCGGCGATGATTGCCGCGAGCTTGGCGCCGATCTCGTCGAGCGCGGTTTCCATCGCGATATCCTGAAACGCTCCATCGACGCGCTTTTGCGAAACCGTCAGGCGTTGCGGCCCATGATGCGCTTCGGGCAATTGGCGGCCCTTGATGCAGGTATAGCCGCCGAACACCGGGTCGTCGGGATCGCCCTGCACCTTGGTAACGCGGCCCGCGTCGATCGTGACGAGCATCGCGCAATTGGCATGGCAGAAGCGGCAGAAACTGCGGCGAACCTCAGGCATCATATCTCTCCCTGATTGCACCCTACGCCCTCGCGCATCCTAAGCGACTGGCACTTTTGGCGGTGGTTGCGGGCCAAGCGCAGGCGCAGTTTCCGGTTAAAGAACAGGGAGAGTATCGATGCCGACATCGCGCCAATGGCTGCTGAACGGACATCCGCGCGGGCGCGGGATCGAAGATGGCGATTTTCAGCTGGTGGAGACCGACATCAGTGCGCCGGGTGACGGCGAAATCCTGCTCAAGACGCTCTATCTGGGGTTCGACCCGGCGCAAAAGGGCTGGATGGAAAATATCGCCGACTATGTCGCGCCGATGGCGATCGGCGACGTGATGCGCGGCAGCGGGGTCAGCGAAGTCGTGGAGAGCCGCCATCCCGGCTTTGCCGCGGGCGATCTGATCATGGGGTCGACGGGCTGGACCGAATGGCATGTGTCGGATGGCACGGGGCTGGTCAAGATCGACACCGCGCTGCCGCCGACCGCGATGCTGTCGGTGCTTGGGACCACCGGGGTGACGGCGTATTGCGGGTTGTTCAAGGTCGGGCGCCCGGTCGCGGGCGATACGGTGCTGGTGTCGGGCGCGGCGGGGGCCACCGGATCGGTCGTCGGCCAGCTCGCCAAGATCGCGGGGTGCCGGGTGGTCGGAATCGCGGGCGGCGAGGACAAGTGCCGCTGGCTGGTCGACGAAGCAGGCTATGACGCCGCGATCGACTACAAGGCGGGCGATGTGCGGCGGCAGATCAGGGACCATTGCCCCGGCGGGGTCGATGTCATTTTCGACAATGTCGGCGGCGCGATCCTCAACGACATGCTCGGCGAGATTGCGACCGGGGCGCGGATCGCGATCTGCGGCGGGATCAGCCGCTACGAAACCGGGTCGCTGCCCGCCGGGCCGCAGAATTATTTCAATCTGGTCTTTCGCCGCGGCACGATGGCGGGCTTTATCGTGCTCGATTGGGCGGCCGAATTTCCCGCGATCCGCAAGCGGCTCGAGGGGTTCGTCCAGGATGGGCGGCTGACCTATCGCGAGGATGTGCAGCAGGGGTTTGAAAACGCCCCGGCGACGCTGAAGCGCCTGTTCAGCGGGCAGAACCGCGGCAAGCAATTGTTGCAACTATAAGGAGATCGACATGGGCAGGCTGGCAGGCAAGCGCGCCGTCATCATCGGCGCGGCATCGGCGGGCAATATGGCGCAGGTGACCGCGCGGATCTTTGCGCGCGAAGGGGCGACGGTGCTGGTGGCGGGGCGCAAACAGGCGCCGCTCGACGCCTTTGCGGCCGAAATCGGCGGCCATGCCGCGCTGTGCGACATCACCGACAAGGCGTCGGTGTTCGCGCTCGCCGATACGGCGAAAGCGACGATGGGCGGCGTCGACATCGCGATGAATGCGAGCGGCTGGGGGCTGCTCAAGCCCTTGCTCGACGTGACCGAGGATGAGCTGGCGGCGATCGTCGCCTTGCAGTTCACCGGGGTGCATCATTTCCTCCAGGCGTTCGTCGGCGCGATGCTGGCGAACGAGCCGAGCGGCGGATCGATCATCCAGGTCTCGTCAGCGACGACGCGATCGCCGATCAGCAACCATGCCGCCTATATCGGCACCAAGACGGGGTCGGAGGCGCTGATCCGCTGCGTCGCCAATGATTTCGGGGCGGCGGGGATCAGGGCGAATATCGTCTCGCCGGCGTTCACCGAATCGCCGATGACGCAGGATGCGTTTGCGACCCCGGGGTTGGTCGATGCCTTCCTGCCGCGCTATCCGCTGGGACGGCTCAATACGGCGGAGGATGTCGCCAACGCCTGCCTGTGGCTGGCGAGCGACGAGGCGTTTGTGACCGGCGAGAATTTGCAGCCCAACGGCGGGCTGGCTTTGCGGGGCAATCCGCAGGAGGCCGATATTGCCGCGGCGGTCGGTGCGGCGATGGCGAAGTTGCAGGACGGCTAGCCAATCTGCCGCTCGCGCCCTTCCCAATAGGGCGCGCGCAGCTCGCGGCGCAGGGTCTTGCCCGACGGGTTGCGCGGCAAGGCGGCAATGAAATCGACCGATTTGGGGCATTTATAACCCGCGATTCGGGTCCGCGCCCAGCCGATGATCTCGCCGGCGTCGGCGCTTGTCCCGTCCTTCAGCACGACGCACGCCTTCACCGCCTCGCCCCATGTGGCGTCGGGAACGCCGACGACGGCGACATCGGCGACCGCGGGGTGGCCGTAGATCGCATTCTCGACCTCGGCCGGGTAGACATTCTCGCCCCCCGAGATGATCATGTCCTTGACCCGGTCGTGGAGGTAGAAATAGCCGTCCTCGTCGGTGTAGCCCGCGTCGCCGGTGCGCAGCCAGCCATCGCCGTCGATCGTCTCCGCCGTCGCGTCGGGCCGCCCCCAATATTCGCGCATATTCGCCTGGCTGCGGATCGCGATCTCGCCGATTTCGCGCGGCGGCAGGGCATGGCCCTCGCCGTCGATCACCTGCATCTCGACCCCGCGCAGTGGCTTGCCGACCGATCGCATCCGCTCATTGCCCGCGGGGTCATGGTCCTCGGGCGGCAGCGCGGCGATCGTGCCCGATGTTTCGGTCATCCCGTACATCTGGACGAAACCGCAGCCGAAAATGTCGATGCACTGGCGCAAGAGGTCGAGCGGGATCGGCGAGGCGCCGTAAGCGATGTGGCGGAGGCGCGAGAAATCGACTTCGCGCGCCCGCGGCTGGCTGACGATGATCTGCATCGCCGCGGGGACCATGAAGATTTTCGAGATGCCATAGGTCTCGATCAGGTCGAGCACCCCGCCGGGGTCGAACTCGCGCGTGATGACGCCGGTCGCGCCATTGGTCATCACGGTGATGCCGTAACCGGTGCCGCCGATGTGGAAACAGGGCATCGCGACCAGGCCGACGTCATCCTCGTCCCACCGCTCCCAATCGGCCTGCAGCGCCGGATCGCGGTCGAGCTGCGAGCGCAGCACCGATCCGTTGGTCAGCACCGCGCCCTTGGGTTTGCCGGTGGTGCCGGAGGTATACATCTGGATCACCGCGTCCTGCTCGCTGCGCGGGACGTCGGGATCGGTGGCGGGGAAGGCGCCGCGCCAGCTGCGATAATCGGCAAAGCCGTTTGCCGCGCCTTCGGTCGCGATGACATGCGCGACGCCGGGAAAAGCGTCGCGGTTCGCGGCGACCAGATCGGTGAACTCGGGCCCGACGAACAGGATGCGTGCGCCGCAATTGTCGATGATCCACGCGATTTCGGGGACCGCGAGCCGCCAATTGACCGGCGTCATCACCCCGCCCGCCTTGGCGACCGCGACCACCAGCTCAAAATAGATGTCGCCGTTCTTGCCGAGGTAGGCGACGCGGTCGTCGGGGTTGAGGCCGAGGGCGATCAGGGCGTTCGCGGCGCGGCTGCTGTTCGCATCGAAATCGGCATAATTTGTCGCGCGGCCCTCGAAATGAAAGAGGATGCGGTCGGGGCGCTCGCGGGCGTTGGTCCGCGCGACGTCGGCGATCCGCTGAAATGCTGGCACCGTCACAGACTTCCTCTCCCTTTTCAGGCGTGACCGAACGCCTGCCGGTAGAGACTGGAGTCGGCCGCATAGAAATTGCAATGGAAACCCGACGGGACGCGGAACGGAACATGCACCGTCGCGAGCGGTCCCGCGGCGATGTCGAGCGCGGCAAAGATCGCCAATTCGCTCGTCGCCGCGCCGGCGCGGTGGACCAGCGTCATCGCATAACCGTCGCCTTCGCCCGCGGCGCCCATCTTCGGCGCAAAGATCAGCTCGCCGCACGATGTGCCGTTGCCGAAATGATAATAGTCTTCTTGGCCGTTCACCGTGTCGAACCGCAGCACCGCGTCCATCCCCTCGGCGCGCCCGTCGCGGCTGTTGAGATTGATGTTGGCAAAGCTGTGGCGCGAGGCGCGCGTCATGAAACGGCCGTCGGGGCGCGGGAATTGAATGTCGCGGTCGTTGAGGGTTTCTTCCTTGAGCCAGCTGCCTTCGCCCGACGGGTCGATCGTCCAGCGGCGCAGGCTCTGCTGGGTGTCGCCATGGGTCTGCTTGACCCCGGTTTCGTCGGGGAACAGCGCGGTGCCGTTGGCGGCGGCGACATCGGCGATGACCTTGCCATCCGCTTCCCACACATTGAGTTCGTGGAACATGTGGCGCGGTTCATAGTCGAACCAGCGGACGTCGCTCGCCGATCCGCCACGCGGCATGATCGCGAATTTGGTCGGGCGATTGTTGACCCACGCCGTCATCGGTCCGCCCTTCATGAAGCGGCCAAGGTCGGCATCGATCGGAATGACCGGAAACACGACCCAGTTTTCGGTCAGGAAAAATGTGTGCATCAGCGCGTTGTACGGCATGTCGATCAGCTCGGCCTTGGTCACCCGGCCGCTGGCGTCGATCACGTCATAGCGGATTTGCGGCGCCCCCATCGGGCCGTTGATCATGGCGCCCAGGTTGATCAGCTCGCCCGTCGCATGATCGACCTTGGGGTGCGCCGAAAAGGTGGTGGTGATGGTGCCGCCATAATGTTCCTCGCCCAGCGTTGCGAGGGTGCGCGGATCGAGCGCGACCGCAGGGGCGCCCTCCATCAGCGCGAGCAGTTTGCCGCCATGGACGATGATATTGGTGTTGGCGGTGTTGTAGCGTTTGCCCGCCACCGACGGGTCGGCGGTCATCGGATTGCCGAACATCCCGAACAATCTTTGCCCCGCCGCCTTTTCCAGCTCGAATTTCTCGGTGCGCACCCAGCGGTTCAGCATCGACGCGCGGCCGCCTTCGATATGAAAGGCGTAAACCATGCCGTCGCCGTCGAACCAGTGATAGTCGCCCTCGCGCGTCGGATAGAGCGGTTCGGGGCCGTTGCGATAGAAAACCCCGACGAGGTCGTCGGGGATTTCGCCTTCGACGATCAGGTCGGGGGCGGTCGCCTCGAACCGCACCGGTTGATGATGCCCCGACAGATAGGGGTGATCGAAAAATGCCTTGGCCATCAGCCGATCACCCCCGGATATTCTAGAATTTAAAGCCGAGTTCGACACCATAGGTGCGGGGCTCGATACCGCCCGAGAAGGTAAAGAGGCCGGCGACCGGCAAGGTGCTGCCGATGTCGCGGACGTTGGTCAGATTGCGACCAAAGACGGCAACACTGACCTCGCCGCTGCCGGTCAGGAAGGTGTAGGAAACCTGCCCCGACAGATTTTCGCGGTCCTTGGTGAAACAGCGGACATCGTTGGTCACCGCGCCCAGAACGATCGGCCGGTTGGCGGTGATGCAGGTCGCCGTCTTGCTTTGGAAGCGCAGCAGCAGATTCGCATCGAACCGCCCCGAGCCCACTTCCCTCGAATAATTGGCCCCTGCCGAAATCTGGTATTTCGGGGCGCGGCGCAAGGTCAGCGTCGACACATCGTCGCCGATATTGTCGCCGTTCAAATCCTTGAGAAACGTGCCATATTTGGCATCAAGATAGCTTGCCGATGCCGTGAAGTTCAGTTCGTCGGACGGCTGGATGATGAGTTCCAGTTCGGCACCGGTAATCGTCGCCGAGGCGGCGTTGCCGACGACCGTTTCCTGCGGCTGGGCCGATCCCGGCGGTGACGGCTGGACGACCTCTTCCTGCTTGTTGTCATATTTTGTGTGGAACAGGGCAATGTTGGTGCGCAAGGTGCGGTCGAGCCAGTCGGCCTTCAAGCCGATTTCAAACGCATCGACGGTTTCGGGGAAATAGGGGCCAAGCGACGTCGGCGACGCCGCGCGTCCGTTGAAGCCGCCCGACCGGAACCCGGTCGAATAGGAGCCATAGACAATCTTGTTGTCGCCGATTTCATAGGTCGCATTGGCGCGCCAGGTGAATTTTCCGAACGACGCCTCGCCCGAACAATTGGTCGCCGGTCCGTAAGTCGGCAGTCCCGCCAGCGGCCCCGGCCCAAAGACCCCCGTCACGCGAACGCACGACCGGCCGTCGAATGTCGGCTGGCTCAGCTCGACCAGCCCGACGACCTGGCCGTAATTGTTGAAGGTTTCCTTTTTGTCGCGGGTATAGCGCCCGCCGACCGACAGTTTAAATTTGTCGCTCAACGTGAATTGCGCGTCGGCGAAGCCGGCATAGGAGGTGGCCTTGTTGTCGGTATAGGCGCGCAGCGTCGCTCCCGTGGGGCTTTGTGAGGGCACCGGACCCAGCCGGGTGAATTGGTCGAGCTGGTAATTGCTGGTGTAATAATAGCCGCCGACCAGCAGGTTGACCGCATCGCTGAGCTCGGCCAGCACGCGCAGTTCCTGGCTGAATTGTTCGAATGACTGGATACGCCGGGTGGCAAAAAAGTCTGCCGAACTGCCGTCGAAATCCTGCGCCACATTCTCGTCATTGGTGCGATAGCCGGTGACCGAATAGAGCGTGATATTGTCGCTCAGCGACCAGGTGATATTGCCGGTCAGCGCGTCGGTGTCATTGGTGACGTCATGCGGCGCGCGTTGATAGGTGCCGTTGACGCCGCGATCGGGAAGGGCGAACCGGTTGCACTCGGCGACCGGTGAAAATCCGGGTACGCCTGCGGCGAGGCAGATCAGGTCGAGGCTCGACGAGGTCGGGATCGAAACCGTCTCGCCGCGCTCGCGGGTGTGTTCATAGGTGATCTCGGCCGAAAAATCGCTGCTCGGCTCGATCAGCGCGGTGACGCCGCCGGTCAGCGTTTCATATTTGCCGTCGCGGCCGCCGGTGCTGAGGTTGCGGACAAAGCCGTCGGTCTTGTCATAATAGCCGAATGCCTTGATCGCGATGAAATCGCCCAGCTTGCCGCTGTTGAGGACGAGGCGCGCGCTTTTGGTGTCGAACCGGGCATAGGAAAAGCGGCCCTTCGCGCTGAATTCATCGGTCGGCGTGCTGCGCTTGACTTCGATCACGCCGCCGATCGTGTTGCGGCCGAACAGGGTTCCTTGCGGACCGCGCAGCACCTGCAGACTTTCGAGATCGAAGCTGTCGAGCAGCTGGCCGGTGTTGGTGCCGATGAACACGCCATCGACGACGACGCCGACGGTCGGGTCAAAACTTTTCTCGATGTCCTCGAACGAAATGCCGCGGATGGAAATCGCAGCGGCGCTGGGACCGGCTGAAACGCTGTCGATCACCAGGCTGGGAACGCGTCCCGCGACATCGCGAATGTCCTGCACCATCCCGGTATCGAGCGCCTCGGCGTCCAGGGCCGTAATCGCGACCGGCACCGACTGCGCGCTTTCCTCGCGCTTTTGCGCGGTGACGACGATTTCGCGGATGCCGCCTTCTTCGGCGGCGGGTGCGTCCTGCGCGGCGGCGGGGCTGGCGATCGCCAGCGCCGCGAGCGATACGGTGGCCAGGGCGGCGGGCAGCATTCGGGCATGCGTGGACATCGGATTTCCTCCCTCTCGCGCCAGCGCATAGGCTCGCCGGTCACGTTAGAGGGCAAGGTCCGCTTTATACCCCGAATGAACAATCATCAAAAATATCAGGCACGCCTCAGCGGCGTCCAGAGGCTTGAATCTACTGGCGTTGTGTCGCGCCGCCGTCGACGAAAAGCCCGTGACCCGACATGAATCGCGCATCATCCGACGCCAGAAAGGCGGCGACGTCGGCGATGTCATCGGGTTGGCCGAGCCGGCCGAGCGCCGCCTTTTCAATCCAATGTTGTTTGAACGCGGGCATGGCGGTGAAGGCGGGCGCGGTCATCGGCGTATCGATCGCGCCCGGCTGGATGCAATTGGCGGTGATCCCGAACGCGCCCACTTCGGCGGCGACCGATTTGGTCATGCCCAGGACGGCGTGTTTCGACGCGCTGTACGCGGTCATCCCCGCTTCGCCAAAGCTCGACATCACCGATCCGATCAGGATGATCCGCCCGTGCGGCGATTGTTTGAGCAGCGGCAGCGCGTCGCGCATCAGGCGGAACACCGCGGTGACGTTCACCGCCATCATCGTCTCGAAAAATTCGTCGCTATGCCCGTCCAGCGGCTGCATGCCGGTGATCCCGGCGCAGGCGACGATGATGTCAAGGGCGCCGAAGCGGGCCTCGGCCGCCGCCACCAGCCGCGCGTTGATCCCCGCCTCGGTCACGTCGGCGACGATGTCGACATCGCCGGCGCGGTCGACCGTCAACACCCGCGCGCCGTCGGCGGCCAGCCGCTGCGCGGTCGCCAGACCGATCCCCGATCCGGCGCCGGTCACCAGCGCGACGCGGCCGTCCAGGCGCCCCGCCATCAGAGCGAACTGCCGCCGTCGATGCGGAATTCGGCCCCGGTGGCAAAGGCCGATTCGTCGGAGGCGAGATAGAGGACGATCGCCGAAATCTCTTCGGGTTTGCCGAGCCGTCCGACCGGATGCGTCGCGACCCAGCTGTCGTACAGCGCCTGGCCGTCGGCGACCTGCGCCATCACCTTGTCGAGGATCGGGGTGTGGATCGCGCCGGGGTGTACCGAATTGCAGCGGATGCCGTAGCCCTTGCGGGCATAATGCAGCGCGACCGATTTGGTGAGGTGGGTGACCGCGGCCTTGGCGGCATTATAGGCGGCGAGATCACCCTGCGCGCGCACCCCGCACATCGACGACATGTTGATCACCGACCCGCCGCGATCCTTCATCTTGGGGATGACATGCTTGCAGCCGAGAAAGACGCCATCGACATCGACCGAAAATTCGTGGCGAAAGGCCTCCAACGTCAAATCCTCGATCGACCCGTGCGTCGTGATACCGGCATTGTTGACGAGAATGTCGATGTGGTCGCAGGTGGCGAGCGCGGCGAGCCATTCGGCCTCCTGCGAGACGTCGAGCCCGATGAAACGCTGGCCGAGCTCGGCGGCGAGTGCTTCGCCCGCGGCGGTGTCGATGTCGGCGATGACGACACTGGCGCCCTCGGCGACGAAGCGGCGGACGATATCGAGCCCCAGCCCTGACGCGCCGCCGGTGACAAACGCCGTCTTGCCGACGACCCGCCCGCTTGCCTGTGCCATCGCATCCTCCTTTATTTTCTTTGCCCACTATCATGCCGGGCGGAGGCTGAGGGGACTATTTATTGCGCTAGGTGCGGGGACGGTGCCGACGGTTCCAAGGTCAGGCCGGGACAGGAGAGGCCGCATGACGACGGACTGGGACTATATCATCGTGGGCGCGGGGTCGGCGGGCTGCGTGCTCGCCGAGCAGTTGAGCGCCGATCCGCAGGTCCGCGTGCTGCTGCTCGAAGCGGGCGGGCGCAACGACAGCCGCTGGGTCGCGATCCCCAAGGGGGTCGCCAAGCTGGTCACCAATCCCGACCATATCTGGGCCTATGGCGTGGTGCAGCCGCGCGGCGACGGCGGCGCGCCCGGCGAGGTTTGGATCCGCGGCAAGGGGCTGGGCGGATCGTCGGCGGTCAACGGCATGATCTGGAGCCGCGGCGAGCCCGCCGACTATGACGAATGGGAAAAACTGGGCTGTACCGGCTGGAACGGCGAGGCGATGACCGACGCATTCCGCAAGCTGGAGGATCATGGGCTGGGCGCCAGCGCGATGCGCGGCGCGGGCGGGCCGGTCGGGATCGCGCCGAAAATCCACAGCTATCCGCTCGCCGAAACAATGGTGCAGGCGGGGACCGAAATGGGGCTGCGGCCCGTCGACGACCTCAACGCCGCGACCTCGGACCGCGTCGGCTTCTATGCGCATAATGTCCGCCGCGGGCGGCGCGAAAGCGCGGCGACGACCTTTCTGGCGCGCGCCAGGAAGCGCGCGAACCTGCACATCGTCACCCACGCGATGGCCGAGCGGCTGATCGTCGAAGGCGGGCGCGTCACCGGCGTCGAGGCCAGAGTCGCGGGCCAGCCGCAGCGTTTCGCGTGCGTCGGCGAGGTGATCGTGTCGGGCGGCACGCTGGAAAGCCCGCTGCTGCTCCAGCGGTCGGGCATCGGTCCCGCCGCGGTGCTGCGCGCCGCCGGGGTCGAGCCGCTGATCGACGCGCCCGACGTCGGCGGGCGGCTGCGCGAACATCTGGGGTTCAGCATGCCGCACCGCCTGGCGCGCGACGTCGGCAGCAACCGCAGCTTTTACGGGATCGGACTGGCGCGCGCGATGGCGCAATATGTGCTGACCCGCGGCGGCATCATGGCGACGGGGCCATTCGAGGTCGGCGCTTTCCTGAATCTGACCAGCCGCGACATGCGCCCCGATTTGCAGCTTTATCTGGGCGGCTACACCTTTGCGCTCGGCGACGACAAGCATCCGGTGCCGCTCAGCAGCATCGACCGCAAGCCGGGGATGACGATCTATGGCCAGCTCCTCCGCCTGACGAGCGAGGGCAGCATCCTGATCGCCGGGCCCGGCAGCGATGCGCCGCCGACCATCACGCCGAACTGGCTGTCGACCCGCGACGACGAGCGCACCGCGATCGCCGCGGTCCATGCGATGCGCCGCTATATGGCGCAGCCGGCGCTGGTCGGGCTGGTCGAGCGCGAGCTGCTGCCGGGTGCGGCGGTGCAGAGCGATGCCGAAATCCTCGCCGCCTTCCGCCGTCTGGCGACCTGCGGTCTCCACGGCGTCGGCACCTGCCGGATGGGCAGCGACAATCGCGCCGTGACCGACGCACGGCTCCGCGTCAAAGGCGTCGACGGGCTGCGCGTCGTCGATTGTTCGGTGATGCCGTCGCCGGTGACAGGGAACACCAACGCCCCGGCGATGGCGCTCGCGCTGCGCGCCGCCGGGCTGATCCGCGAGGATCGGCAGACGCTGCGCGCGGTGGCCTAGGCGCTCTCGCGCTCCTTCAGCCAACCGATCCCGCGGCGCAGCAGGTCGTAAAAGACCGGAAGATCCCACGCGCAGCGGTCGACCGTCGGCCACCAGTCCATCATCGGTTGCAGGTCATAATGGCCGCGGCAATGACCGAGCGTCAGATAAAGCACCGCGCCGGCGCCATGCTGTTTGATGTAGAAGACCGGATAGGTGCCGGGTGCGTCGTCGGCCTCGACAAAGCCCGTGCCCGGCCCGGTGCATTCGGCGTCGAGCAGCACGTGCAGGTCGCCATGGGTTTCGAGATGGTAAAGCTCGTCGGTCGTCTCGAACGGTTCGATCCCGTCCACCAGCGGATGGTAGGGATCGGCGACGCGCACCGTGTAGGGCTCGATCGCCGGATGGCTGATGAACTGCGACCCCAGCAGGTCCATCATCAGCGGCGCCCAACGCGGCGCATCCCAAACCCCGCTGTCGAGCAGGCGCAGGATCGAATTGGTACCGTGCAGCGCGTACCAGCGCCCGCCTTTGGTCAGCCAGCGCTTCAGCGCCTCCTGGGCGGGGAGAGACGGGGTGACGTCGCAGGTGTAGGTGATCAAAATATCCGCCGCTTCGATCGCGTCGATATTGTCGTAATTTTCGAAAACCCGGGTGCGTATCCGCTGGTCCTCGGCGAGCAATTTCAGCAGCTCCAACCGCGCAAAATCCATATCGTGCCAGACGCCGCCGCAGATCAGCACGCAGTTTATGCGGGGCGGATGCTCGCTATCGCTCATCGTCGATTCTCTCCAATTTATGCGCCTATCATGCGGATGGCGCGGCGGCACGTCACCTTGCTCAAATGATAGGTTCCTGTCGCTTGCGAAACTGGCAAGAAGCCGGAGAGAGGAGAGGTGCGATGCAGCAGAGACTGCGCGACAAGGTCGCTTTGGTCACCGGCGGGACAAGCGGGATCGGAGCCGCCACGGTCGGTCGTCTGGTCCGCGAAGGCGCCAAGGTCGTCTTCACCGGATCCAACGCCGATGCAGCGGCCGCAGTGGAGAGCGACACCGGCGCAATCTTCCGCGCCCACCGCGTCGAGGATGCTTCGGCGTGGGACGCGCTTATGGCGGAGATTGAGGCCGAATATGGCCGTCTCGACATCGCCTTTGCCAACGCCGGGACCGAGGCGGGCGATGCGAGCGTCGAGGATATCGATATCGAAGCCTGGAACCATATCGTCGGCGTCAACCAGACCGGGGTAATGCTGACCGTTCAGCACGCGATCCGCGCGATGGCAAAAAATCCGCAAGGTCCGACAGGATCGATCATCGTCAATTCATCGATGAACGCGCTGCGCGCAATGGGCAATTATGCCGCCTATTCGGTGACTAAGGCCGCGGTCGTCGCGCTGGTCAAATCGGCGGCGATCCATTGCGCGGGGAAAGGCTATCGGATCCGCGTCAACGCCATCCTGCCCGGGGTCGTCGAAACCGACATGATTCGCGGCGTTATCGATCGTTCGCCCGATCCGGCAGCGGCGCGCGGCGCGTTCGAGGGCATGGCGCCGATGAAACGGATGGCGCAGCTTGACGAGATCAGCGCGCTGGTCGCCTTTCTCGCCAGTGACGAAGCCGCGTTTATCTCGGGCAGTGATTATGTGATCGACGGCGCGACAACCGCGGGGATGATGGGGGTTTAACCCCGGTCGATCATGAACAGCCCGCGATGCTCGCGCGGTTCGCAACGCTCATATTGCGGCGGCACCGCGATCTGGGCGCCGAGTGCCGCGGCGGCGTGCCATGGCCAGCGCGGATCATAGAGCGCGGCGCGCGCGATCGCGACCAGATCGGCGTCGCCGCCCGCGATGATCGTTTCGGCCTGCGCCGGGTCGGTGATCAGCCCGACCGCGATCACCGGCATGGTGACCCTGTCCTTGACGCGGCGGGCGAGCGGCACCTGATAGCCCGGCGCGAGCGCGATCTGCTGCGCCGGATCCAGCCCGCCGCTCGACACGTTGATCGCGGCGCAGCCGCGCGCTTCGAGCGCCTGCGCAAACACGATCGTCTCGTCGATCGACCAGCCGCCGGGGGTCCAGTCGGTGCCCGACACGCGCACCGTCACCGGGCCGTGGCCGCCAAACGCATCGTGCACTGCGTCGAAGACTTCGAGCGGAAAGCGCATCCGGTTTTCCAGGCTGCCGCCATAATCGTCGTCGCGCCGGTTCGAGAGGGGGGACAGAAACTGGTGGAGCAGATAGCCATGCGCGGCGTGCAGCTGAACCGCGTCGATCCCCAGCCGCGCGGCGCGGCGGGCCGCATCGGCAAAGGCGGTGCGGATGCGGGCGAGCCCGGCGGCGTCGAGCGCAACGGGTGTATGGTCGGCATCGAGAAAGGGAAGCGCCGACGGGGCAACCGTCTGCCAGCCCTTGGTCGCATCGGGGGCGATTTGTCCGCCGCCGTCCCACGGCTTGGCGGTGCTCGCCTTGCGACCGGCATGCGCCAGTTGGATCGCGATGGGCATGTCCGACCATGACCGCAGTGCGGTCAGCACGTGCGCCATCGCAGCCTCGGTCGCGTCGTCATACAGTCCGACATCGCCGTAGCTGATCCGTCCGTCGGGCGCGACCGCGGTGGCCTCGATCGTCAACGCACCGGCGCCGGACAATGCGAGCTGACCCAGATGTATCAGATGCCAGTCGGTCATCTGGCCGTCCGTGGCCGAATATTGGCACATCGGCGCGATGATGATGCGGTTGGCGAGCGGCAATCCCCCGATTGCGATCGGCTCGAACAATTTTGCCACCATCATCTCCCGCCCGGCATCACCTGATCCACCGTCCCAACGGGCCGCTGATCTCGCCGCAAGCGTCGTCCTAGCCCGTTCATCGCCGCGAATGAATTCGCAAATATGACAAGCGACTTTGCCCTGCCCTCGGATATTGCCCCCGCGCCGATTCAGCGCGCCATGCGGGCAGTCCGCAACGCGTCCGCGCCATCGGCCGGGTCGCAGATGGCGCTGGCCACCAACACCGCTTCGCCCAGTTTGGCGGCGATGATGTCGGCGATCGCGGGGTCCAGATCGTCGAGATGGGCCTCGATATGCAGCATGTCGCCGTGCCGCTGCGCCGACATCATCGCCGGGACCAGCGATCGCTGCGCAAAAACGCCGATGATGCGCGGCAGCGTCTGCGGGTCGGGGCAGGCCGTGATCCGGAACCGCCGCCTCACGCCGCGAGGCGGCCTGCGGCGGCGATCAGGCGTTCGGCGGTTTCGTCGGCGACCTGCGCGGGCGACAGGCCGCGGCGCGATGCTTCTTCCAGAAGGGCGGTCACCCGCGGGCCGATCTGCGCGACCCGACTTGCGACGCTCGCGGCGGTTTCGCCCAGATATTCGGCCGAGACGCTGATGATGCCACCGGCGTTGGCGACATAGTCGGGGACATAGGTGATGCCGCGATCGCGCAGGAGGCCCGCGACCTCGGGCGCCGCGAGCTGGTTGTTGGCGCCGCCGCACACCAGCCGCGCCTGCATCGCCGCGACGGTCGGTGTGTCGAGCACGCCGCCCAGCGCGCAGGGGACGAAGATGTCGGCATCGACCGCCGCGATCGCATCGGCGCCGACGACGCGCGCGCCGAGGATCGTGGCCAGCCGGTCGCGGCGGCCGGGCGCGACATCGGCGATAACCAGCCGCGCCCCGGCATCGGCGAGGCGGCGGCACAGTTCGGCGCCGACATTGCCGGTCCCCTGCACCGCGACGGTGAGCCCCTTGAGGTCCGAGCCGAGCGCGAAGGCGGCACCCGCCTCGATCGCCCCGAACACGCCCTGCGCGGTCCAGGGCGACGGATCGCCGCCCGCCGCCGCCCCGACCGCCGCCAGTCCGGCGACATGGCGCGTCTGGCTGGCGACCTCGTGCATGTCGGCGACACCGGTCCCGACATCTTCGGCGGTGACATAGCGGCCATCGAGTGCAGCGACGGCGCGGCCGAAAGCGCGGAACAGCGCGGCGCGGTCGAACGGTCCGTCGGGACGGCGCAGCACCGCCTTGGCGCCGCCGAACGGCAGGCCCGCCATCGCGTTTTTGTAACTCATCCCCTCGGCGAGGCGGAAGGCGTCGGTGAACGCCTGGTCGAGATCGGGATAGTGCCACAGGCGGCAACCCCCGGCGCCCGGTCCCAGCGTCGTCGAATGGACGACGATGATGCCGTCGAGTCCGACGCTCTTGTCCTCCAGACGGACGGTTTCGAGGGCGGGCAAACGCCCAGAAAATTGCACAACCATGACGGCCTCCTGTTCTGCGTTACTTATCGCAGAGGGGGCGAGGTCAATCTTGCTCGATATTTCGATCTTTTGGCGTTATGCCGGTCAATGTTTCGCCGATATCGAAAAATTGGGGTTGAAATGACCGATCTGGATCCGTTCGAGAAGAATATCATTCGCGAGCTGCAACGCGATGCCAGCCTGACCACCGCCGAGCTGGCCGAGCGGGTCGGGCTGTCGCCCTCGCCGTGCTGGCGCCGCATCGACCGGCTGGAACGCGATGGTTACATCAAGGGGCGGGTGGCGGTGGTCGACCGGCGCAAGGTCGGGTTGCACGCGCACATCTTTGCGCAGGTCAAACTCAACGCGCATGGCCGTGCCAACCTCGACGAGTTCAGCGCCGCGATCGCGGCGTTTCCCGAGGTGCTCGGCGCCTATGTCCTGATGGGCAACATGGATTTCATGCTGCGCATCGTCGCGCGAGACATCGACGCCTATGAGGCGTTTTTCTTTGACAAGCTGAGCAAGCTGCCCGGGGTGCAGGAAATCAACTCGACAGTGGCGCTGTCCGAAATCAAGTCGACGAACGAGCTGCCGATTATCTAGGGCGCGATAGGCGGCGGAGGCGGGGCGACCGGTTTGACACGCGCCGCGGGGTGCGCCAGATGGCCGGGCGTGGCGGTTTCGGCCATGCGTGGAAGGGAGACGGCGCCGGATGTACGACCTGCTGACCGGCCTGTCGGTGATCGAAGCCTCGTCCTTCGTCGCCTCGCCCACCGCCGGGCTCTATTGCGCGCAGATGGGGGCCGAAGTGATCCGCGTCGACCAGATCGGCGGCGGCCCCGATTTTCGCCGCTGGCCGGTGACTGAAGGCAATGACTCGCTCTATTGGGAAAACCTCAACCGCGCCAAAAAGTCGGTCGCACTCGATCTGGCGCGGCCCGAAGGGCGCGAGCTGCTGCAGGCGCTGGTGCGCGCGACCGGCCAGTTCGTCACCAATTTCCCGGTCGGCGGCTTTTTGTCGCATGAGGTGCTGGCGGCGGGGCGCCCCGACCTGATCACGGTGCGTGTGATGGGCTGGGCCGATGGTTCGCCGGCGCTTGATTATACGGTCAACAACAGCGTCGGCTATCCGATGCTCACCGGCAGCGGGCCCGATCCGGTCAACCATGTGCTGCCGGCGTGGGATTTGCTCAGCGGCGCTTATGCCGCCTTTGCGCTGCTCGCTGCGATCCAGCGGCGGACCGCGACCGGCGCAGGTGGCGAGGTGCGGGTGCCGCTGTCCGATGTGGCGATCGGCACCGTCGCCAATCTCGGCGGGGTGGCCGAGGTGCTGTATAGCGGCGCCAACCGGCCGCGGCTCGGCAATGCCGTCTATGGGCTGTTCGGGCGCGATTTCGTCACCGCCGATGGCCAGCGGACGATGATCGTCGTCGTGACGCCGCGGCAATGGGCCAATCTGGTCGCAGCGCTGGACCTGGGCGATGCGATCGCCGCGGTCGAGGCGGCGCGCGGCGTGTCCTTTGCGACCGACGATGGCGTGCGCTTTGCCCAGCGCGACGCGCTCTATCCGCTGTTCGAGGGTGCGATTGGGGCGCGGGCGCATGCCGATCTGGCTGCCGCCTTCAACGCGGGCGGCATCGTCCATTCGCCCTATCGCACGATGCTGGACGCGGTGCAGGATGCGGCGCTGGTTGCCGATAACCCGATCTTTGGGCAAGCCGACAACCCTAGCGGTTTCGCCTATCCCGCTGCGGGTGCCTTTGCGACATTGCCGCAGGACGCGCGCCAGCCGCCGCGCGCTGCGCCGCGCAATGGTCAGCATAGCGAAGAAATTTTGGCGAACCGCCTGTCGCTGCCGTCGGGCGAGATTGCCCGGCTGATCGATGCCGGTATCGTCGGCATCGCCTGAAACCTGGAGAATGACATGACCCTGCGCCGCGCCGCCATCGTTGCCCCGATCCGTACCGCCGTCGGCAAGTTCGGCGGCGCCCTCGCCAGCCTCGATGCCGGACAGCTGGGCGCGGTGGTGCTGAAAGCGTTGATCGAGCGTACCGCGATCGATCCGGCGCGGGTCGACGATGTCGTCTTTTCGCAAGGCTATGGTAATGGCGAGGCGCCGAGCATCGGCCATTGGTCGTGGCTGGCCGCCGGGCTGCCGCTCGAGGTGCCGGGCTATCAGCTCGACCGCCGTTGCGGCTCAGGGCTGCAGGCGATCGCCAACGCCGCGATGATGGTCCAGACCGGCATGTCCGACGTCGTTGTTGCGGGCGGGGTCGAATCGATGTCGAACGTCGAACATTACAGCATCGATGTCCGCAAGGGGGTGCGCGCCGGCAATCTGACGCTGCACGACCGGCTGACGCGCGGGCGGCTGATGTCGCAGCCGATCGAACGTTTCGGGGTGATCAGCGGGATGATCGAGACCGCCGAAAATCTCGCGAAGGATTATGGCATCACGCGCGAGGCCGCCGACGCCTATGCGGCGGGCAGCCATCAGCGCGCCGCCGCGGCATGGGCCAAGGGGCTGTTCGACGACGAGCTGGTCCCGGTCGCGGTGCCGCGGCGCAAGGGCGATCCGGTGATCTTTGCCCATGACGAGGGGTATCGCGCCGATGCGACGCTCGAATCGCTCGGCGCGCTGCCCGCGATCGAAGCGAAGAATATTCCGGGCGCGGTGGTGACCGCGGGCAACGCCAGCCAGCAAAATGATGCGGCGGCGGCGTGTCTGGTCGTCGCTGAGGACAAGCTCGACGAACTCGGGCTCGAACCGATCGCGTGGTTCCACAGCTGGGCGGCGGCGGGCTGCGACCCCAGCCGCATGGGTATCGGCCCGGTTCCCGCGGTCGAGCGGCTGTTCGCGCGCACCGGGCTCGGGTGGGATGACATCGATCTGGTCGAATTGAATGAAGCGTTCGCGCCGCAGGTGCTCGCGGTGCTGAAGGGCTGGGGCTGGACGGAGGGCGACAGCCGGAACGAGATTCTCAACGTCAACGGCTCGGGCATTTCGCTCGGCCATCCGATCGGCGCGACCGGCGGGCGCATCCTGGCGAATTTGACGCGCGAGCTGGTGCGCCGCGACGGGCGTTACGGACTCGAGACGATGTGCATCGGTGGCGGACAAGGCATCGCGGCGATTTTCGAGCGCGCCGCCTGAGCATGACCGACTTTCGCCCCGTGCTTTTGGCGGCGACGGCCTATGGCGCGGCGGCCGAGGCGGCGCTTGCCGCACGGCTGGCGCAGCGGCCGATCGACCGCGAACAGCGCGCCGCGCATGGCTTTGCCTGGGTGGCGACGACGGTGGCGGCGCTGGACGCGGTGCTGGAGTGGTGCGAGTCCGGGCAGGGTGCGAACCCGCTCGATGCGAAAATCGCCACGCTCGCCTTTGCCGAGGGGATCGGCCAGCTCGTCGGCGGCCTGCCGATGGGGCAGAATGAGATGTTCCGGCCCGCCGACCTGGGTATCGGGGCCGCGGCGCGGACGCTGGCCGATGCTTGCCGCGACCTGCTCGATGCCGAGCATGCAGCCGTGCGGGCGGAGGTTGCGGCGGCGCTCGCCGACGGCGACTGGCCCAGCGAGACGCTGCACGATGCCGACCTCGACGCGATCCGCGACCAGTTTCGCCGCTTCACCGATGCCGAGATTGTGCCGCACGCGCATGGCTGGCACCTCGCCAACACCCTGATCCCCGACGCCACGGTGCAGGCGATGGCCGATCTTGGCACGTTCGGGGTCTGCATCCCCGAAGCGTTCGGCGGGCTGGGCCTGTCGAAGCTGGTGATGTGCATCGTCACCGAAGAATTGTCGCGCGGCTGGATCGGCGCCGGATCGCTCGGGACGCGGTCGGAGATCGCGGGCGAGCTGATCGCGATGGGCGGCACCGATGCGCAAAAGGCCGACTGGCTGCCCCGGATCGCCAGCGGCGACGTGCTGCCAACCGCCGTGTTCACCGAACCCGATGTCGGATCGGACCTCGGCTCGCTCCAGACGCGCGCGCGGCGCGATACCGACGGGGGGTGGGTCATCGACGGAGCAAAGACGTGGATCACCCACGCTGCACGCTCCGACCTGATGACCCTGCTCGCGCGCACCGTGCCCGACGCGAAAGGCTATGCGGGCCTGTCGATGCTGCTCGTCCCCAAGCCGCGCGGGACCGAGGCGGTGCCGTTCCCGGCCGCAGGCATGAGCGGCAGCGAAATCGAGGTGCTCGGTTATCGCGGGATGCGCGAATATGCGCTGCAGTTCGACGCGATGACCGCGCCCGCCGACGCGCTGCTCGGCGGCGAGGAGGGGCAGGGGTTCAAGCAGCTGATGCGCACCTTCGAGGGCGCGCGCATCCAGACCGCGGCGCGCGCGGTCGGGGTGGCGCGGCGCGCGCTCGAACTGGGGCTGAATTATGCGCTGGGCCGCAAGCAATTCGGCCAGGCGATCATCAACTTCCCTCGCGTCGCCGACAAGCTGGCGATGAGCCTGGTCGATTTCGTCACCGCGCGTGAGCTGAGCTATGCCGCGGCGCGCGCCAAGGACAGCGGCAAGCGCTGCGACATCGAAGCCGGGATGGCGAAACTGCTGGCGGCGCGCGCCGCCTGGTCGAACGCCGATGCCAGCCTGCAGATCCACGGCGGCAACGGCTATGCGCTCGAATATGAGATCAGCCGGGTGCTTTGCGATGCGCGCATCCTGAATATTTTTGAAGGCGCGGCGGAAATTCAGGCGCAGGTGATCGCGCGCGGGCTGGTCGAGCGCCGCAATTAGAGCCAGAGCAAAGGCTGGCGCACCGGGAAATTGCGCACCACCTCGCCGATCACCGGATCGGGGTCGAGCCGCTGCCACAGCGCGAGCCAGTCGGCGCGGCCAAGCGCGCGGCCGCCGAACAACAGGCTTGGCTGGCGCACCGGAAAGTCGCCCGCATATTCGATGTCGGGGGGCAGCGGCCAGCGCGTCTTGTCGGCGATATAGGGCGCCATCCAAGCGATCGCGCCGCCGATCGAGCGGCCGTCGGGGGTGGTCCAACCGATCAGCGCGCCCGTGCCGCCATCCAGCAGCCACGCGGTCGCTGCCAACACGTCGAGGTTGAACAGCGCATAGGCATAGGGCTTGGTGCGTGCGAGTTCGCGCGGCTGGCGGCCGTCGGGCTCGATCTGGGTCGGGATGATGATCGTCTGCAGCCGGGTGCGCGCGTCGGTGAGGATGTCGGTGCGGCCCAGCAAAGCGGCGAAGGAGGCGGTTTGCAGCAACCAGCAGCTGCCATGATTATTCTTCTCGTCGCGTTCCTCGATGCCGAAAGCCGAGGTGGTCAGCCAATCAAGATACTCGGCGAACCAGTCCTCTACCCCAGCGTGGATTGTCGCATAGCCCGGCGCGCTATGGCGCGCGAACAGCGCCGCGGCGCGCGCGACCTCGACGATTTGCAGCGTGTCGATCACCCCGATCGCGCGGCCTTTGTTGACCCCGATGATCGCCTGCGCGTGGTTCAGGTTCGGGTTCATGCGGGTCGCCGGATCGACGAACCAGGCGGCCAGGTGACGCATCGCCGCGGCGGCGAAGCGCGCCTCGCCGGTCAGATCCCACAAGGCGGCGAGCGCGGGGACGGTGCGCCCGAACGCGATCAGCGCGTCGCGGTGGCCGTCGAACTTGGCCGGGTTCGATTGGCCGTCGCGGCGGATATAGGCGCCGCCGGGGTTGGCCGGATCGGGCCACCAATAATCGCCCTCCGAATAATAATCCTGCGGCCCCGCCGGGCTGCGCGGGGCGGCGATCGCGGCGATCGTGCGCGGCGGTGCGGCGAGCCATGCGGCGGCCTGCAGCAACAAGCGTC
>Ga0209232_1000015_pt1 | contig 121518 bp, 109 predicted proteins | sample ETNvirenome_2_60_FD_184066 | JGI IMG/M metagenome (GOLD analysis project Ga0209232, IMG submission 184066) | Marine viral communities from the Pacific Ocean - ETNP_2_60 (SPAdes) (version 2) | ecosystem: Environmental > Aquatic > Marine > Oceanic | place: Pacific Ocean | collected 2013-06-22 | reverse complement strand
ATCTATTAGTTCCAAGGGTGGCGAAGATTCTGGAGAACCCATGGGCATTTGTTTAATTGCTGCAAACAAAGCATTAGAACTACAACCTTTGATAAAGGGTGACAATCTGACTCACTTATTAAAGGAGATGTTGGATAATCAAGCACAAGTTGCAGGCGCTGTTGCGTCCTTGAAACAGGACTTAATTAAACTAAATTCAGCACTTCTACAGCACGAGCACGTCTCCGCCACATCAGGTCCGACAGTCAAATTGCCTAGTTTGATGATTGAAAACACCAGAAATATAATAAAACTTGTTTCTGTGGATACGCCATCTGCCTTCGCGCTACAACAGAACCCAGATGTCATGGAGAAGAAATATCTTGAAGATGGATCAAAAACTGCAATCAAAAGTAAGTATAATAAGGTTAATTGAATATGGAAAATAAAACTTTATCTTTTAAATACGAGTATCTGGATCGAAACGATGAACGGCAATCTGTAACTGTTAAATACAATCTTCCGATCAGAGTAGGGTCCAAAGGATTAGATGTTCAGATTATAAAATACTTTCTTGGAATTGGTGACCTTAGTTCGACTGGTCCCGAATTTGATCCTATAACTGAAAATGCATTGGTCCAATTTCAGGAAGACAACAGGCAAAGGATATTCGACTATGGAGATTACGGTTTCTCTACAGAAGGTCTTCTTGACAACATGGAGAGAGACGGAGAATTTGATGTAGGAGCAATCATTGCAGAAGAATTACTGGAAGGCGCTACGCTAAACGTAGACCTGCCAGGCGGGTTTTTGACTGAAAGAGGTCAAGTTTTTGAACCAACTTTCAAGACTATGATTGACTTGGGGTTAAATCGCGCCGCCACAGACCTGATTCGCCGCCCAGGTTTTGCCGAATATCTTGCACGTCCACCAGGTAGTGTAGACCCTTCTGCTGCTTTTAATACCAAGAATGAAGAACAGGACCCACCAAAAATTGGAAATGAGTTCGTGACTTACGCTTTCGATACAAGAATCACGAGACAACAGCACTTAACCGCTGGATCTCAAGATATTAATCAATACTTTCAGTCCAACCCACACCTTCCAGCGATTCATTTAAGGAACGCTGTTAAGGAAGTGTTTGACTTTTATGGAAAGGAGAAAGTTTGGGTTGTCAATGCAGCAGAGAGAACTTTTATACCAATCGTCTCACCCTTGCAGGATGCTATTGATGACGGTGATTTGCCAAGACGATTGTTTGAGGAGATATTAGTTTATCAGCGCAGAGTTGAAAGTCCTCCAGGGTTTGTTAGTGGACAAGAGTTTAAGTTTACAATTAATCAAATGTCACTCAACGATCAGATGAATGGAGATAAGATTGATGTTCTATTCGGACAGAGTTTACTGCCAGGAGCAAAACCAATATTTGCCAGTATAGAATCTATCGTAAGTCCAGGTGCCCGCCCAAGCGCCACTTATAAACTGAGAATAAAGATAAGAAAAGATATGTTTAACCAAATTAGGGGCGGAAGCGGCGCAGCAGACTTCGGCGGTACCGTCAATGTGTTGGACCCTAATAACATCGCAGCAGCGGCCGCAGGGTACAAAGCAGCAGAGAAATTTGTGACAGAATCTCTTAACCAACCTTTTAAGAAAGAATTTTGGACAAGACAAGGAAACGCAATCAAATCAGGTGCCCGTAAATGGCGTGACGGTCAGCGACAAAAAGCAGAAAAGGCAGTTAAAGACTCTTTAAGAAATTCGTGGAACAAGGCAAAAACAGGACAATCGGGCGCTAGTCCAGAAGATATTGACAAGAACACTCAAAAAGAAATTGAAGCACAAAATTCTGACACGACAGCAAAACGATTAGAGAATGGATTAGTAAACCCAGCAACATATAATGTCGGAGAACTAAAAAAACATTTAGAATTTTTGTCAGAACAGGTTGCCAAGTTTGACAAAGAAATGAAAGAGTTCGAACGTGACAACAAAGATAACCCAACAAAACCAAGAAAATATAATAAATTTCGTCCACCACCAGCGCCGCCAATCGTTCCTCAGATTAGCCCAATAAATGAGTCCAAAAGGATACTCAATCTTGCCACAGCACTAGAAGAGTTTCTCGACGCTAACGGTAGGACCTTGAGAGTTGGACCGAACAATGAAGATGAACTTTTGATATATTATGACATAGTGAAAAAAGAGGTGCCTGCACCACAAAACGTGGATCCTAGTTTACAACCAGCATTAGAAAATCAGGACCAAATATCATCGCCATTGATAGAAGTGGAGGTGGGTCACAGGATATACAAGGTTGTATATATTGACAAAAAAGCAAACAAACAAAAGGAATTAACAGCGGGACTAAATCTTTTCACAACCAGGGATCCGTTTATTTACCCTACAACCGTTTCTTATTTGTTCTCTCTCTGTCGAAAGGGGTTTGGAGATAAAGACGACACGCCCAGAATTTTAAAATTCTTAAGACCAAATCCATGCAGAGACACTCAGAGCATACCCGCTGTTATATTTTTTAGCAGGTTTCACTACCCAACACCAAAGTTTACGTTCAGGAAAGGTAAAAGAAAGGGCATAAATGTAGGGTTTGATTTTGACATACGGGGAATAAAAACTGTCGAGGAGCACATCAAGGAACAGCGCAGACTTGCAGGTCAAAGCGTGGATAATCTTCTGCAGTCCACTTTTTTTGAGCAAAAGGGAAAAATTATTGACACTGCCGACGTCTATCCCAAGTTTGGGGAACTTGCCTGTAATTTTGAAGATATGTGGAGAGATTTTTTACAAAAATGGGATCCTCAAATGATTCTGTGCGACTACAAGAAATGTGTACCAGGTTTGGAGGACATAGAATTTAACATAGATTTGAAGTTTGACATACCTGCACTACCAAAACTGCCAACATTCAATCCATTGAACTTTGTACTACCTCAAATAAAAATTGCCTTTGCAGATATGATAATGTCGTTTATCTGCGAGTTTGTTAAAAATATGCTAGAGGCGATATCGTATCCAGATTGTGTTGATGCGTTGCAGTACGGTGCAGCGAAGTTTTCAGAACTTAATGCAAAAAATGAAAACAATCCGTTCGCTGACGCTCAACAAAAAGCAGACATGGCAACCAAGACTTCAGAAGTATTGAACAATCTTAATATATCTCAGGACATTTTGTTCGGGGAAGATGAGAGTTCGATAGGGTCTCTCTTTGATGCTATTAGTCTTGTATTGCGCCCGTCTGAACTTTGCGACCTGCTGCAGGGTGAAGCATCACCTGGCGTACTTAAAGTTGTCCTCAATGTAGTAAGGTCTTCAAATTCAGAGCTTAAAAAAGTGATGACAACAGTGGCGGAGGTAAGTGAATTTTTTAGAGTACTTGGACAGGTTGTAGATCCATATCTCTGCGATAGACTCAGGGAGATACAGGAAGTCGTAGTTGCTGATGCTTTGTGTGATGAACGCAGCGGCATGGCGGGACTGAGAAACAGACTGCAGGGGTCTGGATTGACAAGCGCTGAGATTGCAAAGGAGATGGAGGCAGCGAATAAGAGACGTGACGCCCTGAGAGATATAGCGTCCAGTGGAAACTTTGACTCCTTATTGCCAAGCGGAAACACACCCTCTAAGTTGGCAGAGAAGAATTTACCAGGACCTCTCAGCAACCCTCATCATGATAGAGTGGCCAAAACCGCCACGGCAGCAATATTATCCAACATTGAGAACGTCTTTACTCTTGAAGCCCCTGGCATTCCTGATCAGATGGTTGACAGAGATACGCAACTGATCAAACCAGGAGAGACAGGATTCAATGACAAGGATTATATATACTTTAGGCACTACGTAAACCAGGTAGCGAACCTAGAGCAAGGAATTCCAGCGAGAAAGACTGGAAAACTAAGAGTCAAATCGACTGTGCCATTGGAACTCTTACAATATAGGACGTCCTTAAATGAGATTGGTGTTGCTGACGAAGAGTTTGAATACATAAGGTTTTATTTTGAAGACAACTCTGAAGACGCCGAAGCGGTGCTTATAGATGTGTCGAGAGAGGTCGACCCAGAAAAAGCAGAACAATTTTCAGAACTTGTTCAAAAACATGTATCAGACTATGTGTCAAAGTATTCCAAAGATGAATTTAAGGTATTTCCAGAACTAAAAGAAATTTCATCCCAAGATTTAACTACAATCACCCGTAAGACATCATCAACTATGGGATCCCCATACAGAGAGTTACACACACGAGTTGCAACTCGCGTCATGGACTCGCCACTAAGAAACGTTGATGTAGATTCAAAATCCAACACACCAACCTTGATGTCGGTTGGGTATTCTGATATGCCGTTCATCTCTAGTAAAATGAAAGATTGTTACAGGGTATCTTACATTGTAAATGATGTGTCCAGAAATGCGGGAAATGTGTACTTCAACAAGGTGTATAAGGATAGATTACCACCAGAATATATTGCAATGAGGTCACAATCAGCAGACATCATCTCAGAGAAGCACCCAGACAAGTTACTTAGACCAGGTGGTTTTGCGGACTTGTTCATCAACGGGTTGAAAAGTATTTCGGACAACAGATCTCAAACAAATCTTGATCTTTATGAAAACGACACAATAAGAAATCACCTGTCTGGATTCATAGAGAGCGGAGGTTCTCTAGAGTTGGATCGAGACAATGATGGTGAAATCACTGGACAGGAAAGACTCGTGTACCTGCTTAATTTGATCGCTGTTACTGCCGCCTCAAGGCAGGATGGGTTTTCTATATACGAAGGATATGTTGATTCTTTTAACTATCACTTGACAGATTTGGTAAAAAATTCAAAGTATTTTTCGTATGACGAAATGTTTCAACTTCAAAGAGATATCGGCGAAAGTTTTAATGTAGAGGGTGATCTACAAAGCGCCCCGTGCTATGTACCGAACCCAAAGTTGCTCAACTTTGATGAAATTGTTGAGGACTTTTTGAACTCATATGCGAATGAAACAGAAAAGCCTGAAAACGATCCTGTAAATAGGGATTTTTCCGAAACTGGTCCCTTTCAGAAGTCTATTGCATCTGGGTTGTTTGGTCTTTATGTTAAGTTTTCCTGCCTGGAAGTCGTCTTTAAGAGTATGTTCTTGTTCTCTAATTTCGGACCAAAGGGAGTGTTTGGTACTCAGTTCATGATAGATTACATTGTCAATTACGTTGCCAATGATATCAACAACAGGATCATATCAACAAGTTTTAGAAAAAAAGTCATGAAAGCAGTTAAAGAAATAACACTTATTGACGACGAACAAGAGGCGATCCGTTCCTTGATCCTTAGAAACATCGATACATCCTCTATTGAGGAGTTTGTTACTAAACTGTTTGACAACAGGCATATGTCTTTTGAAGAAAAAATTAGAAATGAAATAGCAGAGAATGTCAAGAACGTTCCAAGTGTCAACAATTTTCCTAAACTAATCTTGAGAAACTCGGAAAGTTCCCTCAATGACGCAGAGAGACAGGAACAGGAAAGGTTATACGAAAGTGTGTACTATTACCTTGAGTTGTTAAAAGTGCAAAATGACATGGTGTTCCCAGAGATGAGCACCTCCGATGTAGCAAATCGAGTTGCAGAACTTCGTAGACAAGCATCTGTCATGGAATCCGTATCTCCGCAGGCCGCTAGAGCACTCCGCCGCGCCGCCGACCAACTTGAAAACCCTGATGTATTTGAAATGACGCCACAACAGAGAAGAGAGGCGTTCGTCGATGAACAGCGCCGAGCATCCGACCTTATAAACAATTTAAATGGATTTAAGGAGGTACCCGTTAGTGCCACAATACCAAATATATATGACAAGTTTGCATTTGATGGGTATTCTGAAGAATTGATACAGAAGAAAATAAACTCTGGACATTTTTGGATGGAAAGATTCTATAGGATAAAGGACTTTCAGGAGTTCTATAGACTGTATAGTGAATTATTTTTGGCGGTCAATTCGGATCCAATATTTCAGAACCTTCCACACATAGGCACAAGTGCAGAGACCAGTTTGTATTCTGAATATATATCTCCAGAAGACCTTGAGTCTTTGTTGTTAGGGACAGAGGACACCAATACTAGGCAAGAATCGCTACAATCATTGGCAGACAACCTCAAGAAGAATCAACTTGAGTATGATTTTACAAAATCCTTCTATCTCAAAATGTTAAGCAACTTTTTTGCTGGACGTCCAAATGCCATAGAGCGAAGAAATAGGCCACAGGGTCACAAGCGTGCTTACCTTGAAAGAAGAATTGAAAATTCAACAGTAATTAAGATGATGATTGACCTTGGGTTTGCAATGAAAAACGAGGGAATAGTTCGAGCATCTAATACAGAAAGTGGTGGAAAGATTTTTGGGTTTGATTCTGCAATTGAGGGATATGGTTCAAATTATGGCAGAGAAAGAGAGATGGAAGCAGCCGCGCCTATTGAACCAGTCGGTTATTTAACTGATATTGATTACGCTTACAGGTCTGGGGCAGTTACCAAAGAGCAGTTGATAGACAGGATGTTATATATCATTGATGACGTAAACTTGGAAGATGAGTTTAACGAAAACAGGGTCATGGCGAGAAGTTGGAGTAATAACATACCCGAAGATGAAGTTGGCGTGTACAATCAGCAACAGATGCCAGAATCAGATGGATTCAAGGTTAATTTTGGTACCTTGGGCGCGTATAAGTTTCTAGGTAGGCAATTTGTATTTGAACAAGAAAGATACAGTGACAACCCAGGATACAAATATAAGGACATCCCAAGGAGGAGAAAGGCGGAACTCATAGTGAATTGCTTGACGAACATGATGGACATTATCTATAACTGGCCTACTTCAACTGACGAACCTCAACAAAACTTGAAGACAAGAGTTTTTTGGAGGACAGATGAACAGACACAACAGGGTTCTGGGTACTATAGTAGAGTCAAGTCGTTGTTTGAAAGAGTTGCGTACGCAAAAAGATCAATTGATTATGTCACCCCTTGGTACAACAACAGCGGACTCAGAAGTGATCCTGTGTATTCTATGCGTATTCTCGACACGGCAACTGCCGCGTTCATCGGGATCAGTACAGAAGCAACTCCATTTTACAAGGAGGATGTAACTATACAGAACGATGTTCTAGATTATTATATTAGTAGAGCGTATACACCCGCACTGGATCAAACCACTTTTTCCAATTCTAAGATTACAGGCGGCGCGCTTGCGATTTTGAGACCAGTGGAGTGGAGTCAACTATCACCAGAAGAGAGAGCAGACTTGCCCATAAGTTTGTTTTATGAGTCACAAATCTTGCCCCGACAAAAAGCGCTATATGATTTTTTGAAAAACAACTTGCAAGTAGGCGCACGCCTAATGATGGGGCAAAAAGTTTCTAGGCAATATGAATCTCCGCCGACAATTACCAATGAAAACCAAGACACCGCTACGGGAATAGGCACGGTTATGACCGAACCTAGCAAAATATTTAAAGACTTCACACCAAATCTTGAGGTTCAAAAAGATATTTTGGATGCGTCTGATAGGACAATAGGGTTGCTGGGCGACAGTTCGATATTTAATCGTAAAAAATGCTTTCTTGCGTACGCAGATAAAGAAAAATTGACGACTCCCGATAATCCCACTGGACTGAACTATAAGTCTGCTTTCTATAATATAGCATCAACCGCAGCAAGCATAGCAGGTTTTGGTTCAGCAACTAATGCTTCCAGGACATTCGGTAAACTATATGACGATGATATCAAGAATGTACTTGTATATTCGGTACCGATTTATGAACACGTAGAGGATGTAAAATGTTTAGATGATGTATATTCGGAAACACACAACACGCAAACACAAGATAAGTTGTTTTACCCCATGGTGTTTTCATCAAACACAATAGAGTATGGTTCCGAATCCTCGCAGTCTGAGTTGGTTGGACTAGAGAAAAGAAGAGAAGTCATCAGAAATTCAATATACGAAATGCATAAAGATAGTCTGGTGAAAAATGTTCTGTCCCTTGGGGACACAAACCAAAATGTCAATTCCAGGCCGATTGACAAAACAAATATCACACACCCAGCGAATATTATGTTCAATATAGTCTTTCCTCTGAACAGATATGTTGGGATACATGCTTTACAAAATAATGTAGTTTTCGATAGATTCAAGGAAAGCGATGACCTCTTTGGAGCGACGAAGGTTGCTTGCCTGGGATTGATGGGCGTCGCAGGTACCGCTCATGATGTCACAGCGGAACCCGAACCACAACTTAGTGTAAATGAAATCAAAGCCTTTGAAGAGGAGAAGTCTTTGGGTGATTATTGGACCATGTTCACGAGAATGCTGGAAAGGTTAGTTAAACAATCCTATGCGAGGATGGTCAGAACAACTGGTCGATTTGGGGACCCTGCCTATGCAGATATGAGAAAACAATATAGAGAAAATCCATGCGACATGAAGACGGGACTAAATTCAGGACTGGTCGGTGGTTCTTTGTTTGAGTATGACGGATCTACCTTGGATAAGGGTTTTGGTACAAAGAACGGCAAAAAGCAGTACGTTCCCGTTAATGCGCTGCCGCTTGATATCCTCTTGGCGTCATTACCGCTACCAGACTTTCGAGCACTAGGTAAGGTTGGGCAGCACGTTGCAGGCATAGCTACCCAGGGACCAACCAGGTACGGATACCCGCTAGGTCCGTTCGGCGTACTTGCACTTTCCGCACCAGAATTAACTGCAGAGAGACTAAGTACTATTAAAGAGAAAAAGCAATGCAAAAACCCTGGTGCTCCAAGTCCACAGGGTTTATGTGAGGATAAAGGGGAGGATGAATCGTGAGTATTGGGTTTGGACCTAAAATACCAATCAATGTTTCAAAGGCAGAAAACGGAATGTCTTTAACCCGAAACTTGGCAGAAAATACGAAACAAAATATTAAAAATGTAATTCTGACTAGTCCTGGCGAGCGAGTCATGATACCAGATTTTGGCGTCGGAATCAGGAGGTTTTTATTTGAAAACGACACTCCCGAGTCGATTGCCGAATTAAGAAGCAGGATCGTGACCCAACTGGCAACATACATGCCTTCAGTCGTCATAAGAGAGTTAGAGGTCTATACGGTGGAACAAGTTTTGAATATTAAAATGATTTATTTTATAAGTGGAATTTTGTCCAATGATGTTCTTGATTTATCATTGGATCTAAATTCAGTTCGTTAACTATTTATACAGAGGATTCCTAATGTCAAAAAAGAAGATACCAATTTCATACACCGCAAGAGACTTTAACTCAATAAAGGAAGGACTGGTCGATCACGCAAGAAGATATTACCCAGATACATACAAAGATTTTAGCGAAGCGTCTTTTGGTTCTTTGCTGTTGGACTCGGTCGCATACATTGGTGACGTGCTGTCGTACTATCTAGACTACCAGGTCAACGAAAGTTTTTTGGATACAGCAATTGAAAAGCAGAACGTAATTTCGTTAGCAAGGTCAATGGGATACAAATACAACGAATCAATAACATCCTATGGTATTTGTGAGTTCTATGTCACAGTCCCTTCAAATGTTCAGACAGGTGCGCCTGACTATGATTATATGCCAATCTTGAGGCAGGGATCTGCTTTTTCTAGCGAGGACGGCGGCCGCTACACTTTGATAGAGGATGTGATATTTGATTCTCCAGACAATGCAACTATTGTTATGGAGGTCGACGAATCTAGCGGCGCACCTACAAAATTTGCAATCAGGGCACTAGGGCAGATAAAGTCTGGTTTCGTAGAAGAGGTGACAGTTCCTGTTGGTTCTTTTGAGAGGTTCAAGAGCGTTACTCTTGATGTAGAAAACGCTTCTGAGATCGTCGATATCACTGATGCAGAGGGTAACAGATATTATGAGGTGCAGCACTTGTCTCAAGATGTGATATACACAGATGTTTCCAATAGAAACGCTGACATGAAGTTTGTAAAAAATATACTAAAACCCCTATCCGTACCCAGAAGGTTTGTTGCTGACTTTTTTGAAGGCGGCGTTGAAATACAGTTTGGACAGGGAAGCGATGACAACATTACCTCTGGATCATATGAAGACCCCTCAAAGGTTGTAATTAACCAGTTCGGCACACAATACATTTCAGATAACGAATTTGATCCAACGAATCTGACATCCACTACTAAGATGGGAATATCTCCCTCGAACACAACTCTTCTTGTGAGAGTGAGGAGGGACGATAGAGAGGTTACAAATTCGGCCGTTGGCACAGTTACGATTGCATCTGACCCAGTGTTTACCTTTCCAGATGAGACGGTGTTGATAGCATCCAAGAGGCAAGGCGTAGTAGGATCAATAGAAGTTTTTAATCCAGAACAAATTTTGGGAGACCTAGAGATACCAGACTCTGAAGAGATAATTGAAAGAGCAAAAAGTCAATTTGCTTCACAGAACAGGGCGGTGACAATGCAGGACTATAAGTCAATGGTGTATAGTATGCCCGCAAAGTTTGGAGGCATAAAGAGGTGCCGAGTGGATGTTGATAAGGATTCTTTTAAGAGGAACATCAACCTCTACATAACATCAGAAGATTTAGAGGGAAACCTGACGAACTGCAACCAAACACAGAAGCATAATTTAAAACATTGGATAGAACACTATAGAATGATGGCAGACTCTTTTGACATCCTGGACGCCAGCATAGTAAATATAGGCATTAACTATCAATTGATAACTGACGCGAGTTACAATTCATCAGAGGCAATCACAATCTGCAATAGGGAGATATCAGAATATTTCCGAATCCATCCAGAAATTGGCGAAGCACTCTTCCTTAATGACATTTACAAACTTCTTGGCAATTTAGATTTTGTTATCGATGTAACGGATGTAGAAGTTGTCAACGTGTCTGGTGATGGATATTCGTCAGTGGCATTTGACATACAGGAGGGACTTAGCATGGATGGTAGAACTTTAACATTGCCGTTTGATCACGTCTATGAACTGAAGTTTCCCGACACAGATATTCAAGGAACCGTATTATGAGCATAAAGAGGTACTTTTCGAGCGCAGACAACACTATTAACAATGCATTTAGTTCAACACTCACAGTCAGGGGTACTGGGTCCAACGCAGGACGGTCTGACATATTGGAGGTTTTTTCCATATTCGGACAAGCTTCGTCTGGTTCCATAGAAAAATCTAGAGCACTTGTGAACTTTAATATATCAAAAATTGCTGCAGATAGAACAAACTCGGTCATACCTGCTTCTGGTAGCGTTAAATTTGTTTTGCGACTTCACAATGCAGAGCATGGACAAACTCTTCCAAAGAATTCAACATTAGCAGTTCTTCCTATATCGCAGTCTTGGAGCGAAGGTCCTGGTCTTGATATGGAGGAATACTCCGACCTAGACGTTTCAAACTGGATTTTCAGAAACGATACAAAAGTTGCAGATATAACTGACGTGAAATTCGTAACAGCAACACCAGGCAACTATCAAAATAAATATTTCATACTTCAAGTTGTAGACGACAACAAGAAGCAGCAAAGATATAATTTCTGGTTCGATACAGATGGGAACGATAATGCTCCAAATTTGGACGGCACCGAAGTTGAGGTCCAACTTGACCAAGCACCGTCAGATACAGTCGCTAACTTCGCATTAAGACTAAAGGCTGCCGTCGATGGTCTTGTGGATGTCAACCTTAATGCATCTGTTCTGGAGGCAGACACAGGAGATGCGACTGGTGCAACCGTAAGACTTACGAACACTGTAGTTGGCGGCACATCTGGATCGATAATTCCAGAAAGTATATCAAACTCTTCACACCTCACTCTGACAAGAGTGCAGAGAGGCGGAAAGACTAGATGGACCACTCAAGGCGGCGACTTTCATGAGGTTGGATATACACCAGGCAAAAACCTGCCTCATTACAAGGTTGATCTTGACGACGGCACGGAGGATATTGAACTCAACATTACCGCTCTAGTTGAAGAGTGGATTGCAGCAGAATCAACTGTGGATCCTGATAGAGAAAATTACGGTGTCATGGTGAAGATGTCAGGATCTTTTGAGGATGGAGAAAGAAAGAGATCTTACTATACCAAAAAGTTTTTTGCTAGAGGCACAGAGTTTTTCTTCAAGAAACCTTGCATAGAAGCAAGGTATGATGATCACATTAGAGATGACAGAGCAAATTTCTACAAGAGTTCTTCGCTTGCCACTGGTCCTGAGAATCTAAACACCTTGTACATGTACAACTATACAAGAAGAGGGTTGACAAACATTCCAGCACTGAAGACGGACCCCAATGGCGCTGATCAATCTACAGGCGAGGCATTAATGAGGGTTAGGTTGTACCCCGATCTAACTCCTGGATCAAAGGCAATCGTTTTACCAGTCGGCGGCGGCGTTCAGGACGGCCGTGCAAAAGCAGTAATAACTGTTGCTGGTAATCCTGGAAACGCTGAAACGTTTACGATGACCGATTCTGCAGACGCTTCCGTTACGTTCACATTTCAACAAGGAAATAATTCGGTTGCAGCAAGTAGTGCTACCGCGTCCACTATAGGTATCTTTTCTGTGCTTGGTAATAATTCTGGAATTGCAGAAAGAATACAGCAATCTATTGCGAATTCTAGTTTAGCAGTCACCGCAGTAGATAACGGCGACGGTACAGTGACAGTCACCCAGAACGCCATTGGAACCGCAGGCAACAAAGCGCTAAGTATGGCATCCGTGGCGAACGTATCAGTGCCAAGCAACACTTTTGCTGATGGTCACGCCCAAGACTTTGCGGAATGTTACCTTCATGAGACTGGGATTTATAGTGCATCTTTGGCAACTACAGGATCACACACAAAAGTCTATGATGTTTGGTCTCACACGGACAGTAATCACAATGGGGGCAAGCATGAGTTGTTTACGGGTTCTGCGATTTATGTTAAAACACATACGCCGCTTCCGTACAACAACGCTGATGAAGAGTATGTTGTATCTATTGCAAACTTAAAACCAATCTATAAAACCAAGGATCATCCCACTTTGCGACTCAATGTCCGCAAAAAAGATTATCAACCGAATATTTATACGGTAGCTACCAGCAAAATCGAGAGCGAAGTATTGTATAATGTATATTATCGGGCATTCAGGGTTATTGATGAAGAGGAGGTTGTGTCATATGGTTCAGGTAGTATTCCACACAGTAAGATGTCATATGATTCAAGCGGAAGTTACTTTAAACTTGATATGTCCTTATTTGAACCTGGTTACATGTACGCGATAGAGATTTCAACGGATAGTTATGAGCAAAACATCGTTAACAAAGATGAGTTTAAATTTAGAGTAGAGTAATTATGAGTCTTAGAAGTTTATTTGGAAAAGGTAAAGGTTCTCAAAAAACCGAATCTAAAAGCAGTTTTACGCAGTATCTTGATGACGTAGAGTCTGTTGGATATATTGAGCAATATCTCAAGGATAAGATTAGTGTAAAATCTCACACTGACTTTTCTATTCCAGAGGAGTTTGTACAGTACGGTTCTCTTGAGGAGTATTACGACGCTGGTATAAAAAGAATACAGCAACTTTATCCGTACGACGGAACTCTAAGAGAAAAGGTAAAATTCTTTAATGATTCGAGCGGGTTTGACACTCACCTGTTTGAAAATGAATACCCTAGAACAACGGGTTATATAAAGTTTTCAGGACACACAGGCGGCAGTTGGGGCACCCAAACATCCATCTCAGGCGCATACGGCAACCCAGCAACCAAAGAATATGTATACATCAAGGGCGGACCAAACGTCGGCAACGTGTTTCACACATCTAGTGGCAGGTCTTCTAACTTAGAAATTAACGGACAGACAGGCAACACAGTTGAATTTTGGATGAAGAAGCAGTCATTTGCAGGCGCATCTAAGACAGAAAGAGAGGTTATTCTAGATGTAACCACGACTGGGTCTGTTGAAGGTGATCACAAATATGGGCGACTAACAGTGGAACTTGACAGTAGTGATTCGTCAAAGTCGCCTTTTCTACTAACGTACCAGTCTGGGTCCACAGGATTTAAGAATGTTCGAGTTGGTGAACCCTCTCTTTATACTAGTGGTTCAGATGACAAGTGGCATCATTATTCATTTACATATCAAAATTTATCAAGTTCAGTTTTAGTAAGGTCTTACGTAGATGGGCAATTGCACAGCACGTCCCTAACTGGTAGTTCGGTTGGAGTTCTTAGATCTGCAATGGTTGGTTCGATTGGTGCTCTAGTTGCGCACAAGGACGACCTAGATGCTGGAAGTGACAGCCAACCTGTTGTTGCGCATAACGCAATCAGTTTTGATGGTACAAATGACTGCGTTACGGTTAGTGACCAAGATGCATACAGTTTCACTGATGATACATCAGACAAACCATTCTCTTTATCTGCATGGGTGTTTGTTGGAAACGTTGCGTCAGACAATGGACCATTTATGTCAAAGGCAGATTTTGATGGTGTCGGTGGAAACCCTCAAAAGACTGAATGGTTATTTAAACAAGCGTCTGGCAAGATTCGAATGTTTCTTTATGATAATGGGGGAAGTCTTTCAGGTGACGCAATCCGCGCTCAAGCAAACGCCGTAACTTTAACGAGTAACACTTGGCACCACGTTGTGGCAACTTATGACGGATCTGGCAATGCCTCGGGTATAAATCTATACACAGATGCATCTGTAACCGCTGCAACAAAAGATGAGACCAACTCTGGCGCAGGTCATGGTAATGGATATGTTTGCATGAAAAGTTCACCCAGTGCAGTTGCTATTGGAGCTACCATAGACGGCGCTGCCGATAGTAATGCAAATCGAGTATTCGAAGATAGGATGGCAGATGTTGTCATCTTTGATAAGGAACTGTCAGCAGCAGAGGTAACCGAACTTTATAACACTGGCAAGATCTTGGAGATGACTACCTTTAGTGCGTACTCAAACATTGTTTCCTGGTTCAAGATGGGCGATGCCGATGATGCAGCAGGCGCAGGCGGAATCAAGGATTATGTCAGTGGGTACAACGGCACTCTCACCAACGGTGCTAGTATTATAACGAACTCTGGCATAAAGGGCGAAGTACAAAGACTTCAGTATCCAGGACGTGGTTACGGTAAACTAGCAGGATCTATAGATGAGTTTAGGTTCTGGAAGTCATCAAGAAACTCAAAGCAGGTTGGTAGATTTTACAATCACCAAGTTGGCGCAGGTGCTAATGAGAACATAGAAAATGCCTCACTCGGTGTTTATTATAAATTCAATGAAGGCGTCACTGGTGACACTGGTATTGACAACATTGTATTGGACTATTCTGGTAGAGTTTCTAACGGAAACTGGATAGGGTACGCAACAGACGCTCGCCACACGGGTTCTGCTATTACAGAATCCTCCGCTTCCTTTGCAGAATTTAGAGATCCGATACTTTACCCGACACATCCAGAAGTTATCGCTTTTACAACAAGTTCTCTCGAAGAGGGATACGCCTTCGACCTGACGAATAACTCAAGTCTGTACTATTCAATCCCAGACTGGATCGTAGATGATGATGGACTAAACAATGGACATGAACTGAGAAAGATAACTCAAATCATGGCAAGTTATTTTGACAGTCTCTTCCTTCAAATAAGAGACATGAGGGATGTAAAGAACAAGAAGTACTTGGATTTAAAATTTAAACCACATCCCTTTAACAACGTAAAACTTGAATCATTAGGGTTGGTAACTCCAGAACTGTTTCTAGACAAAGATACCATAAACATTTTTAATGACAGAAATGAAGAAGATAAATTTAAAGAAAAACTGCACAATATTAAGAATTTTATCTACAACAACATCTACAACAACCTGACAGACATATATAAGTCCAAAGGTACTGAGAGATCGTTCAGAAACTTGTTTAGGTGCTTTGGTATCGACAACGAACTGATTAAGATGAATGTCTACTCAACTGATTCTGTGTACCCGCTGGAAAGCAGTTATGTTCCAGCGACTATTAAGAACAAGTATGTTAATTTTAACTCTGACTCTAGTAAGGACGCCACTGTTTTTCAAACTACTAGCATTCCAAGTACTTACAGACAAAAGGACACAAGAGGGTACGTATCGGGATCAAGTAACTTACCAGCAGGGTCAACAACCCAGGCACAGGTATTCTTCCCCGCCAGACACTCGATCGGGCATCGGTTTTACTTTGACACCCCTCAGAGTTCGAGTCTGTTTGGGTGCCACGCTGTTAGGACTAACGCAGCAGGGCAAAATGGCACAACCCACGCTTGGACAAGAGACACAGATGACGTAGCAAACTTTCAGGTATATGCCGTCAAAGATAGGCAGGACTCTAGAACTGCTAAGTTTGTCTTAACGTCCAGAAATAATTTGTTTGAACCAGTGGAGACGCCCTTTATACATGATTTGTACAGTTCTAGAAGATGGCAAGTCGCTGTTCGAACAAGGTTACGCAACAGGGACAACCCCGATTCGATGGCGGTTTCAGGATCAACTAATCCTTACTTCATAGAGTTGTCTTGTTTTTCCTCAGTTAACGACGTTGTCGATCAACAGTTTATAATCAGCAGTTCAATGTCTACTGCCACTGGTGATGATTTCACGCAAGCGTCTAGAAGGTTCTATGTCGGTTCACACAGGACGGACTTTGACGGCGGACTACTGCAAGCATCAGATGTTAAGATCAGTAACTTTAGACACTGGATCACGTTTTTGACAAACGACGAACTTCATCAACACACAATAGATCCGAGTTCGTATGGAGTCACAAGTCCTGGTAGAGATATCATGCCTCTCGATAATCTTGAGGGAACACACCTTCCGAGGATTGAAACTCTAGCAATAAATTGGAATTTTAATGACTTGTCTGGTTCAAACCCTGGCGGAAAAATGTGGATTACTGACGTGTCCTCTGGATCAGTAGATTCGAACCTATACGGCGGACCATTGGAAGAGACGATTAAGTATCTCCACCCAGCACAAGGTATAAACTTTGGTGAACTTGGCACTGGCAGTGTCAATATGGAATATGACTCTGGAGTTAAACTGCAACCAATGGAAAATATCAGATCTGGAGACATGGTTAACATTTCAGGATTTGACGACGAGACTTTTACTAGAGAAACCAAACCCACGGATTTTTACTTCTCTTTTGAAAAAAGTATGTACGGTGTTATTTCAGACGAGATGTTGAACTTTTTTGCAGGTATAACAGATTTCAATAACATCATAGGATCACCTGTCGAGAGGTATAGAAAAGACTATAAGTCATTGGCTAAACTGAGACAGTTGTTTTTCGATAGAATAGGCAACTCTCCAGACATTGAGAGATTTTCTGACTACTATAAATGGTTGGACTCATCACTTTCGATCATGATAGATCAGTTTGTTCCAGCATCTGTAGTGGCATCTGAGGATATTAGGAACGTAATCGAAAGTCACATTCTCGAAAGAAACAAGTTTCAGATGAAGTATCCTTCAATGGACTTCAAGGAACCTAATCCAGTTGGTCAAATCAGGGCAATCAACGAGTTGATGTACGACTGGCAACATGGCCACGCTCCAATAGACAAAGGTGCAAACAATCACTGCCTGTGGACAAAAGAACGCGCACAAAGAAATTCAGATATACTGGTGTCTGGAACTTTGGAAGTAGATCCAGATAGAGAAATTATACGAAAGACTGCAAATACTTTTGTGTCTGGATCAACTTATGCGGTCAGAAAACTTTCTCGACCATATAGATTGTCTGTTGAGGATCAGCGCCACGCTAAGGGTGGAGATAATACGTTTGGAAACAAAAAGAAGCGATTGTTTACGGGCGTTTCCACTGCCCATGGAATATCTCATATTGCAGTAACGGGATCCGAGGCATCATCAAACCCCTGTAAGGATGTGATCAACCCAAGCAGGAAGCATAAAGTGAAGGCATCGGCGGACATATCCCATTCCAATAGGGATATGGATGTAAACGACATAGCACCATTTACACTTTACAGCAGTTCGCTGGATCCAATTTCTGGATACCAGGCGAACCTTCATGAGAAATTTAAAAAAGGCGTTGACATAACTAACCTGCATTCCGATGAATATGGTGATGATCGAGAAGTTACCTTACAATCTCCATTCACCGAGCGCTGGGTCGGGGGCAATGCACATAGGCATCAAGACCTGTCCGCTTCGCTGTTGGGAAATATGGACGCAAAGAAGGATGGCAGAAGCAGACAGGAAGCGTTCAGGATCCTGGCACAGGACAGTAAGTTGTATGTGTTACCGCCAACCTCAATGGAGATAGACAGTGATAATTTACCAGTCGTAGACCACAGTCTCCAGTCCGCGCAGGTCCTAAGAACACCTCTGGCGAAACGACCTGTAAATATAGATAACATACAAAGCACAACATCTAGTATTTCTCTTGGTAACTTTAACCATATGTACGATATTGTGCAATATACGTCTGAAGACCAGAGAAAAGATTTCCTCATAGACAACTTGGAGCAAATGACGTCTTCAGTTTCTCGTGGAATACCAGGTGTAAAGGAGTTTGCAAAGTTTGCAAGACCAGTCCGCAAAACGGTATTTAAGGCAAGGTTTTCCTCCCCTGGCGGACCTGAAGTCGCAGGAGATAGTAGGGGCGGACATGGACTTGACAGGGAGACTAATCAATATTCTGTATACAATTCTTTGAACTATAGAAATTTGACAGTTCGTCAACCTCTAAACTTTCTAAACGAAATACCCCAGACTGGAATAGATCCTCGATCACCTGGACCGTTTTTATCAATTAACTTTGGAAATGTAACAACAGACACATTACCGTCTGGGTGGACAAGTAACGAAAGCGACGAGACGGAGACCCTCGGACCTAGAGTTTTACACAACTCATCCGACACATCTTCGAAGATCTTGGCCTTAAAGGGAAACCGAGACACCCACGTCAACGGAGTCGGATTAGGGTTGCCACTACTGTTTGCACGATCATATTTCCGATGGGTTCAATATGATTCACCGATAAAGACCCCAGTGCGTATAAAATTTCAGTACATTATTGGAGCGGACGATGCAGGACTCAGTCAAAACTTTGGATTAACCAACAATCCTGAGTCAAACGAACCTCTCTTTTTTCAATATAAAGTAGGGTTGTCAGGTGTTTACCAAACAGCACTGACAATATCTCATGCCAATGATGCAGGCACACATCAATTTCATGATGCTGATGTATCAATAGCAGGGCAAACAGAGGATATTTATGTTCGCTGGATTGCGGGAACATTCACCGCTGGTTCTGACCTCGATCACTACGGACTGAGGGATATTAAATTCTTTCACACGAGTTTACCGACTAACCACAAAGTTAATCCTAACCCGAGACATCGCTTTGCAATGCGAAGCGACGGACCAATTGATGGATATAAAGGCGAGACGGATGTAAATCGGGATAATGCTTTTGTACAACATCCCATTCCGCAGAATGATTATCAGTATGCGTGGATAACTGCGTCCCTGAACACAGGAAGGAGAAAGGTTGAAATCGCAGGACACCTACACTCCTTCACAGACGCATCCATCCTTGGTGCCACAGGGTCTCTGAAGTATGAAAGGACATACCCGTTCTTGAGCGCCAGTATCGGCACAAGAGGTAGGATATTGCCTGGTCGAGAGAGAAAGGGTCAAGAAGATTACACTGTCACCTTTGCTGGACTAAATATGCCAAATAGTGATGTGAATGATATTCTTGACCCAGGAACAAATACAACAACCAATACACTCTCTGGTAGTGCCTTACTGTCGGGAAGCATATTACATCGACAGGGCCCCTACGGTTATCCAAGTTGGAAGCAATTAAGAGTTGGACAGACCCAAATGGGTAGGCATATCGCAAGAAACAATATCTATGCCCCGCCCACCTCTCAACAAGAGGGTCGAATAACTACTGTTCGTACAAATACGCTGGGCAACTATTCATGGCCAGATTCCACAGGACACGAAAAAGTCACATCGGTCAGGTCTAGAGATGTGTCCAGTACTGATTTCAGGTTTGTAGACCCTCCAGTATCGTCCAATAAGCAACCAATTAGATTGCTCGGTATCGTCAGAGATAGTGAAAACAGGCCAAGATTTGCAAGTAATAAGTTTTCTTTTCAAAATGTTATCGGTAAATTTGCATCAGATGATTTAACAGATCTTTTGAAAATTAACACTGCTGATGGATCGAAGGTGTCCATCTTTAACAACAATATGCTTAGAGGTTTTGATTTAAGTAGACCACGTTCTTCTATGGCAATATATCGGATTAACATTTTTCCCAAAGAAGAGAACACTTACCTTGAAAGAACGAGAGAGAGGGTTGACTTTTCTGCAAAAGACTTTTGGAAGAATAGAAGAGACGAGAGAACTCAAACCAACGGCGTAAATTCTCAAGGATATACTGTCCCTAAACTTTCCGTTTGGCCTCTAGACGCACCAGATGGATTTAAGACGGTTGCGTTGAGTAAAACAACGGACACTTTGGGTTCTGACGGTAGCGGCGAGTTGTTTGCGAATTACTCCATATTTCACAATAATGCTGCGGACCCAATACCTAGCGCCCTGTACGCCAGACCGTTCCCGATGCAAGCAACAGCGAGTGTACCTGTGCAAGGTGATTTTCAAGAACTTGAACTAGCATGGACTATCCATAGAAAAGCACAGTTCTTCTCAGATTTCGCTGTTGCGCCGTATTGGAGAAACCAACCCGTGGCTGCGGCGGCACACAACTTAAGTCACATATACGCAGCACTTACGATGTCATTGCCAAACTCTAATGGATTTGGAAACGGTTTTAGTGGTGTAGACGATGAAGAAGGATACTCCGATTACGGCCGTGTCCCTATTGGGATGCGCAATCACTTAAATCAAACAGCAGAAAATGGATCTCCTGTTACTGGTCCAAGAATTTATAATGCGACAACTAATGGTTCCAATCCAGAAGACCATGTTGCACCAATAGCATTGATGGGGGCACCAATTGCATACAACACCTCGCTCGACGGTTATGATGAGGCAAATGACGATACCTATATGGGTTCTCATTCTCATATCAGGTACATCCAGACAACAGGCGCTTTGGTGGATGCATCAAAGGCAGTGTTAATTAATTTTCACCTAAGAACAGGAAACAGCGGTTCTAGCACAGATGACGCGTTTGGTATTAGAGAAATAGATTCACTAAACTCTGGCTCCTATCCACTCTATGTGCAGTTGGGGGTCAGCGACCGAGACAGTGGAGACAATAACTGGACAACTGTTGCAAAAATATTAGCAACAGATGAACACAGGAGAACGAAAGGAACAAGTGGACATCCGATATTCAAGTACCACTCAGTATATGTTACAGGTGGACTCGGCAGCGCGGTAGACGTAAGATTTGTTCAGGGCGCACCCACAAACGGCGCAAATGAACCAGGTTGGAATATTTACATGCCAACAATATATCACTCTAAGAAGACAAACCCGTCAGACGAATTTAAATTGTTTTTTAATTCTGAACAGATTGCTATTGACGCATCACGCAACCCAACAAGTTCATTCCCGTCAGCACAAATTTTTGCAGGCAATTCTAAGTCCTATTATGCCACCAGCACTAATCCAAAGCACTCCTTATTGTCTTTCGGTGCACTTGATCACTTTGGCGATGAAACAGGGGAGAACATTGGTGTATCCAAAATATCATCAGCAGATTTTAAAACTTACGACAAGATATTTCGACAAATGCCAAAGAAGCAACTGGTGGCAATCTATCAGAAAAATGACAAGATCGATCACCATCTATACAATTCTCAGACATTCAAGATTCCTGATCAATCAAGAAGCACTCCGTTTAAGTTCGACAAGTTTGAGAACTTTTCAGAACAATCTAGGTTGATTGCAAAGAATTACTCAATTGTACCAGAGTTTAAAATAAGCGATCACATGAACTATTACGTTAACGAAGTTGGTGGAGCAGATCCATTTTTTGCATGTAATGATTCTTTCTTGAACATAACGGGATCTAAGGTAACCGAACCCAGCAACAGCGCCGAGGAAAATTTCTATAAAGTCTACAGTAATTCAGACTTTCTGAAAGATTTTGACATTGTGAAAGAGCAGATGGCAGAAATTAAGGGTGTCGAACCAGCAGAGTTTATCTTGAGATGCAGAGCGTACAAAAAATTCCTACCTTACAGAGGGTTCTACCCAGCAGACAGAATGGTACAATTAGCGACAGAGTTTAGTTCATCTTATAGCACTCATGTTTCTGGTGGACATTGGAGAAATGCACTTGCTCCGTACTACGCACCTGGTATCGGATTCAATACGGTCAAGTCTGGTATAGCAGTAGACTATCCAATTATTGAACCACAAGAAGACAGACTGTACAATCAGTATGGCGTAATGTTTCAGTCTGCTAGTTTAAGGGGCGACACTGGCGGAACCGAAGCGGGTTCATGGAACTATCGAAGCGGTGAAAGTGTACAGGCAGTTAAGAAAGACAAAAAACTCTCTAGAAACAGAATTGAGATCGGCGGCGGTTCTGACTGGGCGAAACTTGTCTCTGGTAGTTATGCACCAGGCGGCGAAGGTGTATCTGGCAAAGCATTGACCGTATCATTTTGGATGTATTTACCAAAGACGTACTCAACAGCGTTCTCGGGTGACATGTGGCCAGGAACTACTATTGGTGCACTCAGGCAAAAAGGATGTATTGCATCGTTTGGTAACTCAGATGACACAGCAAATGCGTGGAAGAAGGGTGTTCATTTTGGGTACTATGTAGGTGTCGATTCTCTTGGCGGCCGCTACGATCACCATAGAGGTACCGTTATAAATGGTACAGGTTACACGCCAGATAGAAGACACACCGTTGGATTCATTTGCTCTGGTGGTGATGGTACAGAGTACTTCTCTATCAGTAGGCAATCGACTTCTGGGGAAATAAATCAACACAAGGCAATGTCACCTGGGTGGAACCATGTGTTACTGTCCCTTGACTTAGACAACATAGGATATTCAAACGTAAACAGTGGCGCTGGTAGTATCACAGGGTTTGACGCTTGGTTAAACGGAGAAAAGTTTACTGCCGCTGCAGTTGTTAATGCTTCCACTGGATTTTTCAGTTACACGGGAGTGGGCGGCCGCACAAATACTGCATTTCCTAGATTAGATGGCAGCAGAAACTGTTTCATTGGAGGGAACTTAGGGTATGTCAACAGGATAAACACACTTCTTAGTAACGGAACTATTAGTGCAAATTCTGGAATTGGTCCTCATGGTAATTCCAGACCAGATCTCGATGCTAACGATAAAGGTTACCTTGAAGATATTGCACTCAATGATGTCGATCCTAAAGATAAGTTTCACATTGACGGACAACTAGATTCAACCGAAGCAACGAACATAGGCACTACGCCAGTTGCTGCCTCTGCTACGGTCCAGGTAACAAATAATGGTAGTTTGAGCGCAGGAAATACAACTATAACTTTTGACGCCACTGATGGTACTACGATTGTAGCTACAGCACACGCTGGGACGACCTCGGCAACACACACTGATGCTCCTACTTATGCGATTGGTGGATCTGCTGCTGTAACAGCAACTAACATAGCGACTTGCTTAAATGCAAATCGCCTATTAACCGCTACCGTTAATTCAACCACTGTAACGATTAGACAGAGAAGTTTTGGGCCATCAGGTAACGGAACCGTCACTCTTGGTGGAACAGGCGCAGGCGGATTGAGTAAGACCAATTTTGTTAACGGTGCCGCTTCTCACATCATCGCAACAGAAGGCGTCAGTCAAGACTTACCGCTGGACTACTTAAAACCATCTGAGTTCATGCTAACAGAAATGGTCATTCTCAACACTCCAGGCACAGATGCAATGGCAAAGTCCTTGAGTGGGTATGTTAACACAACTCCAGATTTTACGGAAGGACTTGCAAAGTTTGAAGGAATGACGGGCGGCGACAATGCTGGTACTACATTGCAAGTATTTAAAACGATAGGCGACACCCTTGGACCAAGAAATCCTTATTCTATACTAGGCGCATCAGCAAACAACATTATAGGGTGGTATCGACCTGGGCAAGATACGGGGTACTTGGACCCTCACCCTAATGGGTTGCATGTGTTTAACCACGCTCAACCACTCTTTACTGGCAGGATAATAAATAACACAACTGGTAGTGCACCCTCATACGACGGGTTTAATATGCCGACAAAGTATAATCACTTAACTGGTACATTTTATGGATTTACACAATGGACTGGATCTTTAGCGAATGATCTTAGGTACTCTAATAAAAAAAGGCAGAGATACAACGGCATTGTTGACGTTTCTAATCCCGCACAATACACATATAAATATGCCACCGAGACTGGGTACTCTTATACTGGCGCACCAACCGCGACGCCTGTTAACAGAAGGGACTACAAAACGTGGTATGTCAATATAGAAGACGGTACGTACTTTACAGATCCAGACGACTATCAGGAAAAGGTGCTCCATGATAATAACGTTGAATTGAGCAGTTCCTATTCTACTTGCACTGGTTCAATAATGATACCGTCTTTTGTTGTGGGGAGTAAGTTTAACTTCACAGATGATGCATCCATCCCAAGAATCGGATCTGCCAGTTATGGACACAACCACTTCACGGGGTCATCAGATATCGGAACAGAACCAATCGGTTCGCACGGTTGGGGACAAAAGATGGACTTACAGAATACAGGAATACGTTCTATAACTAGAGTTCCCTTTGAGGCAATCATAGACCCCGCCGTTCATACTCCTGAGATGAGAGATGAGAACGCACTGTTTTACGAAGTGGAACCACACCCTAGTGCTAGTATTTTGGCAAGCGTTACGAACGCCCGCCGTTACAGGGGGCAAAACGATCACAAGCAACAATCTTTTAGTTGGGTTGCAAACGACTCCTACAGTGCTAACTATAAGACAGACGAAAACTTCCATTTTGGGTTGGCAAAGAATTCTGGATCTACGCTGGCAGTGTTCAATCTTTCGGACGCAAAAGAAACAGGCAAAACAGTCTACTCTTATGCTGCAAGTAATTTTTACGCAGAGTGCTTGGATTTCTTCTTGGCAAACCGAAGAGGTGTAACGATCACTTCAGCGGACACTCCTCAGTTTGAACCAGAAGTTGGAAAAGAGTACAAGATGGGCATTGAATTAAACGCGGGCCTTCGCCGCTCGTTTCAAAGAGATAACCCAATGTACAACAATCCTGCAGCATTCGGAATTCCTTTTGACGCTGGAAAGTTCAGAAATACACACCCCAACGGGACACATTTTAGTAGATCTGCTGACCTTGTTGGTTATGGTTTTTCTCCATACTTGCCACCACACTACGATGGATATGCTAGAGCAATGCTTACATTTACAGCAAAGGACGGACCAGCATATACAACGATTGCTGAGATCGCTAGAGATACAGAAATTGTTTATTACAGAAGGGTTTCTGCCACGGGATCGATTTCATCAAAATCGAGTGGATTCGTCTCCAACGAAAGTGATCGATTCAACACAGTGGTTGGATCTTATAACAGGGCTCATGCAATGCAACTTTCAGAAAGTTTCAATGGACTTCAGTTGAAGTCGGACAACTCTCTTGTACAAAGTTACGACACGGATGGAACAGTGTTGCCCGATAGGTCCTCCATTGTGATCCAAAGTAAGTTCGAATGTCCTACATTTGACTTTTCCAGAGTTGCTTATGACGACATCGATCAGCCAAGGACATCAAAGACTATACAACACTTGCCAAGAGTGAGAGGGGTTTGGCACCAGACGGGATCACACAGAACTAGAAAGAGACCGTCAGTTAGAGTCATCCCAGGAAACGGGTCTAGTGATCTGTCAAAGTTGTTGGGCATAGACAACGAAACGCAGACGGTAGGTCAACTCGCAGACTCTCGTACAATAAAAGAAGCAATCGTAGCAATACCGTTTAGGACAGTCAACGGGGAAAGAAAGTTTTTCAAACTACCGAAAGATGAAGTATATCAGTCAGTTAGAAATCTAGGATTTAAGAACTATCAAATTGACACGGAAGAGGGCAGGAGATCTCAGAGAGACAACGCGAACATCTTGGATGTTGAAGCGGTTAGAAGATCGGGCGGTACCTTACCTGGCCCAGCGTCTAATGATAGATTGCCTGATCCACCCAGAGTAGTTACACCCAGACGTTCAATCTTTAAGATGGTTAAATCTATGTTGGAATTCAATATTCCACCTCAGTTCAACTTCTTGAAGTACAATAATCCACAAACAAAATATATCGAACCATTTGCGATGTATTTATTCGAGTTTTCGGTTACTTTGACGAGAGATGATCTTGCAAAAATATGGCAAAACGTGTCACCAAGCATCGGCGATGATACTTTCGGCGGCGCTGACGGCAGTCGAGTTTTAAGTTCGAATGCAATTTTTCATGAATTGGGAGATAGAGAAGATAGTTTCTTGCTAAACAATGGAGAACTGGATGAAGACGTGCAGTGGATAGTTTTCAAGGTCAAGCAAAAGGCGCAAGCAAACTACTTCAAGAAGAAAATCAGAGACAGGTTGCCTTTGAACCACCCAGAGCGAGCGCTGAATGTAGAAAATGATGTCTTCGAGTACGGTTTTAATTGGCCGTATGATTACTTTTCGTTAATCGAACTAGTTAATATTAGTGCCGAAGTTAGGTTTAGGAGAGCAGAGTTAGACACTGAAGGATTGAGAGCACCTCGCCAGTCGAGATCAGCCATACCTAATATCAGTATTTGAGGAAAGTGAATGTCGTTTTTTAATAAGAAAGAAGAAGTTATTGATATCGAGTTGACTCAGTTGGGCAAATATCTTCTATCAAAAGGTAGGTTCAAACCAGTTTTTTATGTTTTTTCGGATGATGAAATATTATACAATGTAGAATATGCAGACGGTAGTCCAGAAAAAGGCAAGCAGACATCGAACAGAATACAGAAAGACACTCAAAGATTCAAGACAATGTACGAACATGATGGCGTGGAGTCAAGAGTTCTTGCCTTGAATGGACATGAGATAGTTAAAAAAAGAGGATTGGGGTGGCAAGCTAGAAAAACAGGCAGAATTGAGGAACTTCCAGCGGGAGACATTTACGGCAGTGATCATTTGACTGTGGAAAAGATGGGCGCTGACGATAGAAACTTACTTAGAAATATGATAGGTAATTCTGTAGTGGGTGAACAGTCCGCACCATCTTGGGATATAGAGAGTATTCTGGACGGGGAGATAAAATCAGTTAACATAAGTTCGTCTTCACCAAATGTTGGTATAAAGAGACCAGTGCTGAATGTGGAGGTCGATTACAAACTCAACGCAAAACCGCTATCAACAGAAGATCCAGATTATGGTTTCACTAGCGATGACTTCGCGGCCGCTTTTAGTGGGATCGAAAACGAGATAACTTTCACTGACCATATGAGACTTGAAGTCGAGGACAGTGGATTAATCATAAGTATGATTGAGCGAGCCGTTGATTATAAGAAGCAGAATTTTGAAGTTGAGTTCTTTGAGGTGGAATTGAAAGAGGTGAAAACCAAAAGCGGCAGTGAAGAGGTGGAGTCGCTAAAGAGAATTTATACAAACAGAAATAGTTCTCAAGTGGCCTCTAGAGAATATATTGAAGACTATTTCGACTTCCTTATAGACGAGGAAATTGCCGAAGAATACGAGGTTGGATTTGGCGGTCTGAATCCAACTAAACTTAAGAACCAGATGAGATCCGCCATCAGTGCACGACGAAATCAGGACAGGGGTGGTGAAGATATCCCAGTACTTTCAATAGATGACGTCATGGGAGCGTGTGATGACTGAGCGGTTTAAGAATTCAGATGACATTGTAGGTCAATTTTTACCAAAAGTTTATACTCGTAGAATTACCTTAGAGGACACTCAAATTTCTAAGTTAGAATTTAGGAATACCCGCAGAAGGAGGGTGTTACGAAAGGTTAAAGCACCAGGCACCGCAATAACTGTTGATTTTCAAATTAAGGATGTGCTTTCGGAAGAAGGACTTGGTGTTATCACAAACAATCAAAATCCAGAAGAAGATGCGAACCAGGTGCAAGATGAGGTGCTATCATCTCTTAAAATTGCTGTAATGCTTTTTAGCGATAATTCTGTTTTTGAGACTGTGTTCAATACGATAAGAAATTTTAGTGCCTTCGGATGGCGAGTAAATCTTCCGTCTACGATGCCATCGTTTGAGCAATACTTAAAACAGGCAGTACAAAACTTGAATCGCGAAGAGAACAGGGTACTTCTTGAGATAAAGGATGCAAGACCAGAAACCATAGGGTTTGAAGTCAGAAATTCACAGTATCAAGAATATGACCTTAATAACAATCTCATAAACGTCATACCGTACGCTCATACATTTAAGGTAGAGACCGAAGAGTTCGGTATGTGCAAGGATTTGTCCTTGGTCTGTTTTACATATTTTGATTTTGAATCCCTTAGTTTGGATGAAATTACACCTGACGAGATTAGAAGGTTGGGGTATGTAACAGGCGACCTTGTGGCGGACACGATAACTAGAGACGGACTTGTGGAGTCCACTGCCTTGGTGTACAAGGATGCAATAACAAATCAACCGTACTATGGACCCGTCCACACCATGGGTGACGGAAGTATAATGACGGGTCTAATGCACAAGGATAACAGTCGGTCATTGATATCACGCCAAGTTCCGTTAACTAAGATACAGGACTTTAGATCGTTCCAAAGACTACAGGAAACAAACTATCAACCTCCATCTCTGCAAACCTTTGACAGTTCGATACCTTCTCTGGACTTGATTGAAAAGTCGAATAAAGACTTTTTTGATGTTGAGGACGTTGTAGTAGATTTCGATAGGATGGAAAAGGTTGCAAACATCGAGTTCACAATTGATCTACCGTCCATTTATGAGCATACCAGATATTATGATCTGGTCAAGTCTAACCAGGCGAATATTATGTTTGGATATCCTGCGCTTTTGGATATTCTGGAAATTACAGTTGTGAGAAGGAGAGTTACGAAAAGGTTGCTGGGTAACAACAGGTTGGGATCTCTCACTAGAATCCCTTTTGATCAAGTTGAGGAGGAGGATTTTATAGTCGCCACCAGCGGTCAAAACGCCTCGATCTCATTGGGCGGCAACAGAAAAGTTGCAACAAAAGAGGATGGCGATTCGAAGATAATGGAAGTGCAGGTCCCTGGTTTTGCAGGGATCATAAAGAGAAGATTTTTTGTTGAAGACAGGGAGGTTGCTGATTACTTGGGAACAGGTGCGGTATTTCAATATGGGGTCAAGTTGAGGGTGAAGGATCCCACAAAGGATCGATTTATAAACTTGCTGCAAGTCGCAAGAAGGAATTTGCAACAGTTGAACTTGTACCTACAGGAAGCATCAATCCCAGTTTTTGATTCAAGGATGATAATAAAACCTGATCCAAATCAACCGATAAGTTTAGATGATGTCAGAGATCCGCCACAGTATGGCGAGTCGGTCCAGCAAGGAAACTACGATGCAGTAACCAACACCTTCACTAAGGATTTTGTTACAAAGTCAAAGAGAAAGTATGGATTACAAGGTTTTGTTGACAATTACATTGATATAATTGAGATAGCGTTTGCGAAGTCTGAAGTCAGTTTATATAACTACTCTAACCCAGTTCAGGGTAATGATGGCGAAAGAGGTATGGTCAATGAAGGTAATGCCGCTGGCATCAGAGCAACTCCATTAGATTTGCTGATGTCTCAAGAGTCGATGACCATGACTTCAGCAGCCGAATCACTTTACAACATGATTAATCCGTCAAATGCCCGCCCTGAGACGATAAGGTCTTTTATAAAAACATACCAAGACCTGGTTATGGATCTGGAGGATTATTTTGACATTGGGTACACTTACTCATTAAGTACTGAAGGTAGTGGATACAAGGCAAGAGGCGATAATACTTTGACTATGCAAAGGTGGTTTTCGGGCGTAGACGAAAATGAAGATGGATCTCCAACAGAGAGTGACAATTATATCGACATGAGTCCACTTCAACGCGTGTTCTTTAGGTACTGGAGAGACGGCGACCTACAAAAAGGACTGGGTATACCACGGATATCAGATCAAGTATATCGAGACAGGTTGGCACTCGAAAGAAGCAGGTTCCCTGGTGCAGCGATTGAAGCAGCAACGGCAAGGATGACTCCGTTATCAATTATCATTGGCGACGATGAGGTATTTTTTGATGAAAAAGAAATGAAAAGGGAGGAATCTGCCCGCCGTGCCCGCCAGAAGGCGGAAGACCTTGAGCGTCAGGGTAAGATAAAGGCATACCACGAGCAAAAGAGAAAAGGAAATAAACGAAAGAAAAAACCGTTTAAAAGAAGATACAAGTTGAAGAGGTTTATCCTAGCTACGCCAAGCGATGGAAAGTTGATAAGTAATTTCGTTCAAGAACTGAACCTGATGAACATTAGAAATGGACCACAAGCAACAAATTCTGTCCTCGGTGCGGTAAACGCGGAACCTGTAACTCCTGCCTCTTCTCAATCGCGAGGTTCATCTTTTCCTGGGTATTTTAGTTTTCTAAGTTCGATAACAGAAGAGATGCTAGATGGCGCATTTCAGTACTCCAACTCGATCGAAGATCTTCTACGCGCCGAGACTTCCTTATCTGACTTGAATATTGAGGAATTTGTAAGTTCCAACATTGCAACTTGTGGAATTGTCGACAACAGACCAACTGGTAATGAGATCAGCAACGAAGATAACAGATTTATTAGAGAAGAGGGGCTCTACCCAGGGTTGTTTAATGACATCCAACCACTGCCGCCAATTAGGATACCTCAGTTACCACAAGTAACTTTGCCAAACTTTCCTGCTGGTGCAATTTTTGCAGAATCTGGAAGAGTGTTTACTAGTTCTTTCCCGTCATTGCCGACACAAATACCACAGATTCAGAAATTTCCAAAATTTCCATCCTCTTTTCCAGGACCCATGAGCAAGGTGTTAACTAGTTTTCCAGTGTCGCCCGCCATAGGTGCTGTGAAGAGCGCTGTTGGTGCTGGACTAGGCGGAATGGGCAGCGGATTAGGTGGAACGGGTCCTCTTGGTGGTAGTAGAAACACGACAACGCGAACGTCCACTCGAACAAACAGAACTAAGAAGTCTGTACAATCATCGGGTCGAAAGAATCTCACGCGCGGATCTAGAAGCACGGGTAGAACAAGTACAAGTAGAACAAGTACAAGTAGAGTAGGTACGACCAGGGCAAGTGCCTCCACTAGTATGGGTAACTTTAGAGCGGCACCTAGAACCTCAAGTGCGTCACGGAGTTCATCACGTAGTCGTGGACGAACACCCAACATGGGACGATCGGGAAGCAGCGGGCCCAGACTGGGTGGTTATGGTTATTAAAAATTAAAAGTTTGTGAGGTATACTTAAGATATGGTAGAAGAGACGTGTGACATCAGAGAACAGATTGAGGAAGAAGAGGAAGAAGACGAAGTTTCTCCTGAATTCCAAATTCCTGGAATTCCATCATCCTTACCTGGAGGAAATTTATTAGCAGGTTCCGCAGAACCCAATATAACCCAGGGCGGCATGCAGGTCAATATGGAAGAGCAGGTTAGATTTGTGGCAGAGACCGCAGAGGAACTTGGTTTCGGCGGACAGTTACGCGCCGCGGCCGCCTACAACATCGCCAAGAAAGTGAACGAAGACATAAGACCAGGGTTACCTGGAACAGACATTCTCCTGGAAGATGATATAACTCTAACGCCAGTTGTGACAAATCTTTTTTCTGCTGAGAAGAGCACATGGATTTTTCATAACGGCACAATAACTGGCGAAGGTACAGACAACGTTGATAGGGAGACACAAAAGTTTAAGGCAAAACCTAAAGAATTGTTGGCCTTCACGCCGATTGCAACACCTTACCGATTTCCGTCCAACGTTCCCAAGATTTTAAACCAACAAAAAGAGACACTGGACATACAGGACAATGTTCGTTGGGTGTCTGATAAGGTGTGGTTTAATGCAGGTCACTTGGAAGGGCCGAAGGATTATAGAAGCATTCAGGATGTGAAAGCATATCACGCCTCAAGGGGTGCAGATCTATATTTTATTAATAGCAGGCCAGGGTTCGGAAATAAGTTAAGGTGGGGGATGTTTCACTTTGATGCAGCGAAGAGAGCGTATTTTAGTCTGGTCAGTGAAGAGAAACCTTATGCTCAATTTTCGTCAGACACCTCAAACTGGCAATTCTACGAAGAAGCACAGACGAATCCGATGTTGGAAAATAGTCTAGGGTTTAAGGTAAAGAACGAAGTTTATGTTATAGAGTGTGAGAAATCATCAAACAAAGATTGGGTGTGGTCAGACTATTTTTACGGACATGTTTCAGAACAGATCTTAGAGGACATGGGAATTATGAGAAACAGCGCTAATTCCCTTTTCATAGAAAACGCCCGACGCCTAGCAGCAACGCAAGGAAACCCGCTACACTGGAGAAACATATATACATCACCATCATACAGATCAATTGCCGACGGCAAGAGTCTCAACCTTTTTCCTGTAATTCCTTTTTACGGAACTAAAAACTTCTCTGAAGAGTCGTCTACAGACCCGATGTCCGTCGCAATATCTAGCGGCGTTGTGTACACTGGTAATACTGTTTTCTCTGACTATACTGCAAATGTGACAGATTTGCTGACAAAGGAAGAGTCAGACTTTGTTGATGTGGGCAGTGATGCGTATTTTGACATAAGACCAGTATATTCTTATTACGACTGCTTGTACGAGGATGTGATTTCTGATGTGGTGTCCGAACTAGAACTACCGTCACCGTACCAGGGAACGACCTTGGCGAAGGCTTTATCAAATTCAAGAAAGGAGGGGTTGTCAACATTCCTGCCAGAGGATTTTGATGATTTAAGGTTTGCGAGACTGCTTGCTGCCGATAGGTTCTACAATCTATCATCCCTGTCTGACATTACGCCCAGTGAGGCATCTGATGTGGAAGTTCAAAATGAGCAGTTTAGACTAATACAGCAGATGTCAGACGGCACGGACGAATCTGCACGGGCGTTTGCTGTGCATATGGCAGATTATTACGGACTCATACCTGACAACAAAGACAAGAACATCTTGCTGTCATCGATACCAAGACAGACTTTGGACGACCTTTACGAGCAAAGGTACATGAATCCGATGTTTGTCGAAATGGAATTTGGCAAGATAAAACGATCAACAATTGCAACCGCCCTCTCGCACGATGGAGACAAGTCGATCTTGATAGACTTAATGGAAGCAATATCACAAGCACCAGAGAGAACAATGGACACCACACCAGCGAGTTACATAGACCAGGCAGTTCAAACTTCCCTCAATCAGACTGCTGAAGTTGTTCCACAGAATCTCATAACACATTCTGACACGATTCCAATGCCGACAAGGATGATAGACTTTTCTGATTGGTGGGCCCCGTTCTTTGAAAGGATGACAAACAGACCAAGTATGAGTCCTATAGAGAAATTTTCACTAATATTTCGGTTACTGAAGATGAAAATGCAGATAACTAATTTTGTCAATAACTCAGTGAGAAGTTATGACCAAGTCCTGAATGGAGTTCCCGCCAAGAACGAACTTTTGGGATTTATGATCGAAAAGTATAAGGGAAGCGAATTGATATCAAACTTCTACATAATGGCGAACAATGACAGGGAAGTAGAAAGATTCGTTGATAGTCAGGTTAAGTACGGTCAGGTATATGAGTACAGAATAAACAGAATTGTTGCCATTGTTGGAAACAAGTATACGTACCACAACTGTGTGGGTAACTTTGCCAGAGCGTTTGCTGTCTCATCCGAAAAATTATCTCCTACTGGAAAGTTCGACATGCCTTTTGGCATAAGGAACTTGCCATGTCTGAAGATATGCCTAGTACCGACAACGCAAAAAAGAACAGTGGTTATAGACTCTCCACCAGTTTTTCCAGATGTAGAAATAGTACCATTCAAGAACGTGGACAACAGAATATCTATTACACTAAGACAAAACGGAGGAGAGTACAGAGCGCCTCCAGTTATTTTACTAGATTCAGATACCGAAATGTATGCCTTGGCAGCGCTAAATCAAGGTCTTATAGACACTGAAGAAGATTTTGATCTAACGTCTATAGAAAATCAAATAGTAAATGATCCAGCAAACGCAATGTTGATTCAACATAGGTCAGACGACCCAACAAAGATATTTGAAATCTTCAGACTGTCTCGATATCCTGAATCTTTGCAAGATTTCTTTGACCAGAATATAAAGACGATAAATTCCACAGCAGACAATGCGACAATCACCGATGCAATTTCGCCAAACGTTAAATATTATTACTTATTTAGGTGCAGGGATATACATGGTAAAATTTCAAACCCAGGGCACATACATGAAGTTGAATTGGTGAAGGTAAATGACGCCGTGCGACTGTCTCACAAAATTGTGAATGCTGCTGACCTTGAGGCGGCAAGGTTAGAAAAAGAACAATCTGCCGCTGAAATGAGACAATTCATAATGTTAAAACCTAATTTTGAACAAAGAACGTTAAATTTAGGCAGCGGACAGTTTTCAGAATTTAAGCAAGGATTGGATTCACTTAGTCTGATTGGACCCAATTTACAAGAAAAACTTTGGAAGAAAAAGTTTAAAATAAGAGTTAGAAGTAAGGACACAGGAAAAGAAGTAGACATAGATGTAACTTTTAATGTTAAACTCACAGAAGATCAAGAAAATAAAAAAGTGAATTTAATATGTTAAAATCTATTTAGATGTGAAGTTTGAGGAGTTTTAGTACATGGCATTTCTTGATAATTCTGGCGATATAATCTTAGACGCCGTATTGACAGACACAGGTCGCTTTAGAATGGCACGAGGGGATTTTAGAATTTCCAAGTTTGCCCTCGGCGACGACGAGATTGATTATTCATTATATAACAAGAATCACCCCAGTGGTTCTGCATATTACGACCTGGAGGTTTTAAGGACTCCTTTGTTAGAAGCGTTTACAAATAACACTTCCACGATGAAGAGCAAGTTAATTACCATCACAAGAACTAATATATTGTATTTGCCTGTAATGAGGTTGATGAATGGCGGAAATCCAAATAAGACGTTGCAATCACCTAAGCTCAGTGCTAGTAAGATTAATACTACCACTGGTGGTTATCTCGTGACAGTGGATAAAAACACTGAAGACCAACTCAGCACCGATTCCGCAACCGATGATGGCATTCTCAGAGGAAGAACGTCCGAGAGACTTAGATCATTTAATCAGTCGATACTGATTGAGCGAGGTTTGGATACTACGGAAATTTCACCAGCAGTCAACATGCCAGCAACCTTGCAAGAAACTCAATTTATCATTGAAATGGATCATCGACTTGGGTCTTTGGTATCTGCCAATGCAGATCAGGTACCAGTATCTTTCATTGATGATGACCAGGTTGCGTCTTACTATATTAGTGAGAACACGGTATCTGGACAAGGTAGTCCACTTGTCATCACCAAGAACACTAATCAAGCACCTGTCGTCGTTGACAGTTTGCCAACAACTAACGCAGGTTCGGTAGATGGCGATTTGTCGATACACAGAATTAATGGACCCAGAGATTCGATACTACACTTTAAAATTGAACCAAGCATCAATTTGAAGTCGTCTAGCTTCTTGTTTGACAAACTTGGTGGCACCATAAGTGGAGCAGATCAGGCAGGTCTCAAATCTACCGATTCTGAAGGCACTGCATTGTCATTTAAGATAATTGATACAATCATTAAGATTACTTCTGCAACAACGGGTGTTTCGCTTGACATTCCGATTAGATATACTAAGAAGGCGTAAGGATAAAACATGGCTACAACATTTAAAACATTTTTGAATAACGACATCACAACAACTAAAACTCTTCTTCATGAGGCGATACCAATTACTGGAGCGATTGTCTCAGGAACGTACCACGGTGGAGACCTGGGACTCAAGACAGAGTTGAATGTTAAAAACTATTCTCACGGAATGTTTCAATCAGTCTACGACTATCCTTACTTGAGTTCCTCTGCTAATCATATTTTTGATATTTCTGTTGGGTATTCATCTAGAAGTTCCTTATCTGGCAATGTCAAAACGGTCGCAAGAGCACAGCAGGAAAAGAAAATCTCCATGTACAATCAAATGGCTCAAGTACTTATGGGTCACGATACATCTGGTAACATTAGATTGTTCGACAACGACGGTAACGTTTCGGATCCCAAGGATACCGCAGATGCATTTGGTAAGATGAAGGAAGTTATTTTTATTAACCTGTCTAGACTTCTTGTTAAGGATGAAATAAAGAAAGGTAGTTTCCAACTGGATCTTGGTGTAAATCCTGTCTTGAAGAAGAAGGGGTTGAGATCTCAACTTGTGAACATTTTGACACTTAAAGACACGAATGCACAAAATGATTATAGAATCAATTCACCAGCAGGTGAGTATGGTATTCTTTCCGCGTCCTTTGGGTCGAAAAGCGACGAGCAGGACATCAGTAACAGAATCACTGGTAGTCTTTCCGTTGATGGGCATGCAGGACTTATCTTCTACCAAGCAGGTGTTGCAGTTTTGACTGCGTCTGTCTTCATGGGACATGATGGTGACTCAGGTCTCGACGGAAATACGGGTTTACTTTCAACTACAGTCTCGATGAGTATGAATGGTGAGCACTCAACTGGTGATCACTTCTCAGGCCACAACAGTCAGGTTAACACTTCATTTAGTGCGAGTATTACTCAAATGCTGACGGGTTCAAAGATTGAACACATTGCTAATAATATTAGAAGAAGAATTCACAACCTGTCTTTCAATAACACGACAGAACTTAACTCAACAGTCTACTTCTGTAGAGCGAATCATAACGAGTTTAATTACAGTGCAAATCCAACTTATCTCCAGTCTTCCAAGATTAGGGTAAAAGACGTCCCAAGTGACATGCCTGTCTCTTACGTGACTTCGATTGGTCTTTATTCACCAGACAACGAACTAATGGCAACGGCGAAACTTTCAGAACCTCTTAGAAAGGATCCAACAAACGAACTTACGCTAAGAGTAAGGTTAGACTATTAGGGGCGGTGTGTTATGCCGTTTAAGAGATTTGGTAAATACGATTTAATATACAATCAAGTAAAGACTTTTCCAGAATCAGATTTTATAATCTATGACTCTAAGGTATATTACAATAATTTTAAAAATTCTGATGACAGAGCGGCCGAAAACGGTAACCTATTGGCAGTCCCGCAGGGTTTTATATCTCTTTTCGAATTGAACGTTGATAGACCCATCAACAATGGCGGTCTCGCTTTACCGCCCGCTGGCACTTCCATATATCCGTTTATAACAAAGGATGGTGCACGCACGGCATTCAAAACAATCAGCACAAGTGAGTTTGATTCATCCAACCAGTTTAAATTCGGAGACGTCATTAAATCACAGTACCCTCTCTCTTCCAGTATCAAGAGAACGAGACTAGATGGCGGCGTTTCTTCAATACAAGAAAGAAATGATGATTCACGGTTCCATGGAAGTTACAGTAGGGTTGTTAGAAATAAGAAGTTCATTATCGCATTGAGGAACACCTTTAACGAAAACATAAGACACAGTCACCATTTTGCTTTTGATGATACCACTAATCCTAGATCCAACGACGTTCATGATATGGGTATCAAGGGTTGGAACAAAGCAACGCAAGAAATGTCTCTAGTGGAAATACCCAGCATATTTTACGGATCTAGTATCGACAAGGGGTCTGTTGTTTTACAAATTTTTATGACAGGTGCTCTTGCAGCAGAGGCAAGAGACATAAAGAAGAATGGAGAACTGATTCAAGTATCTGGAACATATAACGCCAAAAAGCATAACAACAAGGTTGTTGGAACAGTCCTGTACAATGAGGGATTTATTGCACTCACTGGAAGTTGGGACGTCTCCCAAGACGCGACTGAAACGTTTAACGCTCAAGTGTCAAGGCCGCGATGGATTGATTTTGCTGAAGGTGCTAACGAAGACGATGGACCGTCTCGTGGACTCTTGCAGAATGCAATGTTTAGGATGAAATTTAAAGGGGTGAGTTTTGTACCAACAGTAACGATGATGGCGCACATGCCAAAGGGAGAGTTAAACAACTCTACGAACCCGACTGTATATAAGAGGAATCAGCCAAAATCACCTATTACAAGTTCGACCAAGTATCAGGAATTTGATGATCTGATGTTCGAAAATTTACAACACAGTCCATATCCAGATCCAACTGGGTCTTTCAACAAGCAGGTGTACGTCTCGAAAATAGGAATCTATGACGATCAGCGCAGACTGATTGCCGTTGCCAAACTTGCAAACCCAATCCGCAAAACCGAAAACAGGGACTACACGTTTAAATTAAAGTTGGATTTCTAGTGAAGAACAAAAATCAAATCTTTGAACTAAAAATTCATGAATTAAAATTTTCCTTGAAGAAATTGGAAATCCATGAGATAATAAACATAAAAGCAATGGAGCAATTTTCAAAATACTTCAAGGATTACATAGAATCAATTGATAACAGAACAGTTAAACATAAACTCAAAAAAATTGCAGGACTGGTTGGAGAAGATGAGAAACCTATGAATAAGACCGCCAAGCGTGCGAAACAACAAGCGCAGTACAAGAAAAACAAGAACAAGGTACAACCAGATTTCGAGGAACAGATCATAGACCCACCACAAGAAAAACCTAAAAAACTGTTACCAAAGGAATATAAGAGTTTGTACAGGAAGATAGCAAGCAAGACACACCCCGACAAGATAGGCGACGACGAAGAGAAGAAACAAATATTCCAAAAGGTAACCGCCGCAGTGGACAGTGAGAATTATTTTAAATTAGTTGAGTATGCGACAATGCTAGACATAGAGATACCTGACGAAGTGCCTGTTGGTGTTGAGGATATTGATAAGAAGATACAAAAAATTCAACACAACATAAACAACATGACTAAAAGCGTGGCATGGGAGTGGTATCACATGGACCAGGACTCAGAAAAGAAGAAACTAATCGAAGGATATGCCTCTTTTTTATTGGACAATAAATGATTCTAGGGTTAGATGTATCAACAAGCATAACAGGCGTGACTGTTCTTGATGCGAGTGGAAAATGCGTGTATAACGAGTATTGGGACACGAGGAACAAAAATCACTTCCCAACAATCTACCACAAGGCAGACTACGTAAAGAGGATGTTGCAAGACTTGCCGTACAAATTTGAACACATTTTCATAGAGCAGTCACTACAATCTTTTCGTTCTGGATTCTCTTCAGCACAGACCTTGTCGACACTGTCTAGATTCAATGGCATAGTGTCTTGGGTGTGCTGGAATGAGTTTGATCGTATGCCTGAGATGCTCGCAGCAACCTCGGCCAGAAAGCAGGTTGGTATAAAGGTTTCCAAAGGCGAAAAGGGAAAACAAAAAAGTTTTGATTTTGTTGTTGCAAATGAACCCACTTTCATAGTAGAATATACAAAGAATGGAAATGTAAAACCAGGTATCATGGACAAGTCAGATAGTTGGGTAATAGCGAAAGCGGGTTATAATCTTTGTATAGTGAAAAATTAAGTATTATAAAACAAAGTCTTGGTTCTTATTACGAGTCGAACGACGAGATGTTGTTCTATTGTCCCAAGTGCAATCATCACAAAAGAAAAATGTCAGTCAACATAAACAAAAATGCGTTTAAGTGCTGGATCTGTGACTATCGTGGAAATAATCTGGGAACCCTCATAAGAGATAGGGAGTTGAGGTCCAGGTGGAACTCACTCGTAAATCAGGTTGAGATAACCAGATTTGATGAATTGTTTAAGGAAAAAGACAAGTATGTAATGAAGGAGAGTTTAGATCTTCCAGAGCATTTTACATCTCTGTCTAGTGCGAAACTTTCCTCTATCGGCAAGAAAGCAAAGAAATACCTTTTAGACAGGGGTGTAACCTTCGCCGACATACTTCTCTATAAGATGGGGTTCTGCTTTCATGGTCCGTATAAGAACAGGGTTGTAGTTCCGTCTTTTGATTCTAGTGGTGAGTTGAATTACTATATTGCAAGATCTTTCGGCAACTGCTATATGAAATATAAGAATCCACCGTGTTCTAGAGATGTGGTGTTTAATGACATATTTGTCGACTGGACCAAACCTGTGGTTCTTGTTGAGGGTTTTTTCGATTCTCTTAAGTACGAAAACAGCATTCCGATCTTGGGATCAACACTAAACATGAAGAGCAAACTCTTTATGAAGATAGTTGAAAAGTGCAAGATAGTATATATCTGCTTAGATCAGGACGCCAAACAAAAAGAACTAAAAATAGTCAAGAATTTACTTGACTTTGGTGTCAAAGTATGTAAAATTAAACTATATGATTATCCTGATCTGGGAGAAGTGCCAGATCATCTATTGAGCGAGTATAAGAAACGTGCCTCTCTTATAACACGAGAGGACTACTTATTACAAACACTTGACTTTGGAGGTTAAAGAGATGCTTATTGATAAGAAGAAGTTAAAATCATTAATTAGTGAAGAGATCGAGAGGTCCTTCGACACCAGCGGTGAGGGATTTTCTATGGCAGAAGATACCATCAAGCAGTTCGAATCATTGAACGAAAATCAGAAAATCAACTTTCTAGAAAGACTATTCACCCACATTAACGAAAACGTAAACATTTAATCGGAGGTTCGATGAAGTTTGCCCACATCGCGGATACGCATATCCGCAACCTTAAGTTTCACTATGAATATAATGAAGTCTTCAAGCAATTGTACGCTTCTCTAAAAGAGGAGAAGGTAGATTACATAATTCATTGCGGAGACATCGCACACACAAAGACACAGATATCTCCAGAGTTTGTTGACATGGCAAGAGAATTTTTCACTCAACTTGCCAAAATTGCACCAACTTACATTATACTGGGAAATCACGACGGCAATCTGAAAAATGATAGTCGTCAGGATGCGATATCGCCCATTGTGAAGGCGTTAGACAATGATCGCATAGTCTTACTCAAGAACGCTGGAGAACATCGCTTAGAGGGCGGGTTTTGCCTAAATGTTTTATCTGTATTTGACGAAGACAATTGGACAGACCCTACAGATGAACACGCGGTCAACATTGCACTCTATCACGGTGCTATCGATAAATCGAAAACAGATCTGAATTGGACACTGGGCGGAGATCACGACATCAGCATTTTTGATGAATTTGATTTTGCCTTCCTTGGTGATATACACAAAACGCAAATTTTAGATACTCATGGTCGCATTCGGTACGCTGGTTCAACTGTACAACAGAACTTTGGAGAGTCCTTGGATAAGGGGTATTTGCTTTGGGATATTGCCAGTAAGGACGATTTTACATGTAAGTTGATTACATTCAAGAACCCGCAACCCTTTGTTACTATAAACCTCAACAAAGATGGGACTTTACCTGACACAGAGATTCCAGATGGTGCACGTTTAAGGTTGGTTGCAGATTCGAACATCTCGCTCGATGTCATGCGCCGAAGCGTTGACATAGCTAAATTCAAATTCAAACCAGAAAGCATAACGTACTTAAATAGAGCATCTAGTAAAGCACTGGACGTAGAGAGTGACACGGTACGACAGGAAGATCTTAGGAACATCAATGTTCAAAATAGATTAATCAAGGACTACCTTGAGGACTATGAAGTCGCCGAGGAAGTGATGGAAAAGGTACTGTCCCTAAACTCTAAAATAAACAAGACCATTGAGGACTCTGAAGAAGTTTACAGGAATGTAAACTGGAGTATGCAGTCGCTAGAGTGGGATGGTCTCTTTAATTATGGATCTAACAACAAGATAGACTTTACAAAACTGGAGGGTATCGTTGGAATCTTCGGAAAGAACTTTTCGGGTAAGTCCTCCGTTGTTGACAGTTTGTTGTATGCAGTGTACAATTCAACTTCCAAGTCAGTCAGAAAAAACTTAAACATGATTAATCAAAACATGGATGTAGGTTCCGCCAAAGCAACAATCAAGATTGCGGACAAGGAACTGAGTATTGAGCGCATATCTGAGAAGTACACCAAGAAACTGAAAGGTGTGGAAACAGAGGAAGCAAAGACGGATGTTAACTTCTACTCCAGTGACGCGATTGGTAATACTGAAAGTTTAAATGGAACATCCAGACAAGACACTGACAACAACATTAGGAAATACTTTGGAAACCTGGACGACTTCTTGATGACATCAATGGCGTCCCAACTGGATTCTCTTACATTTATAAATCAGGGATCAACTAAGAGAAAAGAAATCCTTGCCAAGTTTCTTGACCTGGAAGTGTTCGACAGAAAATTTAAAATGGCAAAAGATGAGTCCGCCGACATACGAGGCGCTTTGAGGAGATTGGAGGGAAATGATTATGATCAGCAAATCGAACAAGCAACTAGCGTTCTGGTCGAAAAGAATGAGATACTTAAGAAAAATCAAGAAAGATGCAAACAAATGGAGGGGCAAGTACAGGACCTTCAGAAGCGGGTCGCTACCATTAAGGGTAAAGTTGACGCTGCTCCAACAGAGATTATCGATCCCGTCCGCATCAATATGGAGAAAGAGACTGCGACTAAAAAGTTAAGCAACCTAAAGGGCGTATTGCTTGACAACAGAACAGAGATCGAAGAGTCAAAAGATAGGTATGAAAAGATTGTAAAGTTTCTTTCGGAGTTTGACATTGAAAAGTATCGAGACAAGAGGGATTCTTTTGCGAAGAGGGAAGAAGCGATAGAAGGTCTACTGAGAGACCTTGAAAAAGCATCAGAGCAGAAATTTCTACTGGTGTCTCAGCAAGATCGTTTGTGCGAGGAATGTTCATCTATAGTAGAAGAAGCAATATCTGACAGGCAATCTATCATGAGCAGCGTCTCTAAGCAGATCAATATGATCGGTGAAGAGTATAGTTCTGATGAGCAGATAAAAGTTTCAAGTTATCTGGAAAGATATCAACAAGTAAAGGATAAAAAAATAGAGTTGTCTGAAAAAGTCACTAACCTTCAACTGAAGATTGACAAAGGCGTGAGCGACATCGCCGTGCAGGATTCTATTATAGAGAAACTGAACTCGAAACTGAAGCAGTACGATGATAACCGTGAAGCAATTGAGAACCTGGAAGAACTCATAAGCGAAATGAATTCCCTTGAGAAGGACGCTGGCAAACTCAAGAAGGACTGTGCATCCTGCAAGAAACAAACAAACAACCTGTTCAGAGAGGTTGGATCTGTGGAGCAGCAGATAAAAAATCTTCAAGATGACAAGGAAGAGTTGGAGTCTCTGAGAGTAGAGTATGCAGCATATGAATTGTTTATGACCTGTTTTCACACTAATGGAATTTCATACAACGTTATAAAGAACAGACTACCAGTGATAAATGAAGAGATTGCGAAGATTTTGACAGGCATTGTTGACTTCGAGGTGTTTATTTTAAACGAGGACAAGAAACTGGATATCTTCATTAAACATCCCAAGTTTGAACCTAGACCACTAGAGATGGGTTCGGGTGCCGAAAAGACAATTGCATCGATGGCAATAAGGTTATCGCTACTGTCGGTTTCAAGTCTTCCAAAACCAGATATCTTCATTTTGGACGAGCCAGGTACAGCGCTGGACGAGGATAATATGGAAGGTTTTGTCAGAATTATTGATATGGTGAAGTCATATTTTAAGACTGTTATACTAATTTCACACCTAGATACTCTTAAAGACGCAGTGGATACGCAGATCGTTATTGACAAAAAAGACGGTTTCGCACATGTCAGCGTCTAAGGAGGGTAATATTATGACAGCACTAAAATCATTTGCTGACAAATATACAGAGCGATTCATATCTCGCAAGTTCCTTGCCTGGATTACGGCAACTAGTTTGTGTGTTTACGGTACGGTAACTTCAAGTGATTGGGTGGCGGTGACTCTTGCCTATATTGGTTCTCAGGCTTTAGTTGATTTAGCGGTTCAGTGGAAGCACGGAAAAAAGTAAACCAAAATGTTTCACATAAAATTAGCATGGATCTGGTTGAGGGAAAACTGGAAGATTCCTTTTCTAGTTGTGTGGTCTATTGTTGTATGGGCGTTGTCTAGAAAGAACGCAGAAGCAGCACTCGACGTACTGGCAGCGAAGAAAGAGTCGTATGATAAACAAATAGTTACTCTAAAAGAGAACCACAAAAAAGAGTTAACTAAAAGAGATTTGCTTGTCAAGCAGTATCACGAGACCATTAAAAACTTAGAAGAAAAATATGCAGAAAAAAGTGCTATACTTACAAAAAAGAACAAAGAAAAAATAAAGCAAGTTGTTGAAGAAATGGAAGGAGATCCTGATGCAGTCGAGAAGAGGATTGAAACACTTTTTAATCTTTCTGACCTTAATTAGTTTTGGCACAGTACATGCGAATCCCGTACTAAGGGTAGACTCAGGAGATTCTGTCCCCTTTGCAGGTTGGTGTTTTACTAACCCTGCAATGGCAAAGATGATTGCAGATAAAGAGCAAGAAGGCGCAAGGTGTAAACTCAAACTAGACAAGTTGACCGAAGAGTTGAACGCAAAGCATGAGTTGAGCATCATGATGTTGGAAACAAGGTTGGAGTCAATCCAGTCGGAGTATCTCGCAATGGATCAAATAAAGACAGAACAGATTGAACAGTTGGAATTTGCCGCACTGAAGCGGCCTAACAATTATTGGTACCTGTTTACAGCAGGTGGGTTCGTCGTTGGAGCAACCACTGTTTTAGTGATAGTTTCTGTATTGGGTAACTGATGAAGAGTGATGATCCGAACTTTATTGTGAAACTTGAAAGGGCAATAGTGCAACGCTGGGGTTCTGAGGCAATCGAGAACCCCAAAAAGCACTGGACACCAGAAAAGGAAAAAAAACATGCTGAAGAGGTAAAAGAGTTTTACAAACTTCAGGCAGCAAAAAACTCGAAAAACTCTAAAGAAAAGTTCAAAGGTTTTTTGATAAGCAAAAAACTACTTACTAAAGAAAATGAAAGGGAATGTCCAGTTTGTGGATCTTACTCTTTCTCTGGAAAAGACGATCTGTATATGGCGAGATACGAATGTTGTTTTGGTTGTTACGTACAGTGGATCGAAGACAGAGAAGAAAGGTGGGAAAACGGATGGCGTCCAACAAAGGAGCAAACAAATGGCAACAACACTTGAGATTATTAACGGCATCTCGCAGGTACTGGCGAAGAAATACGATGGTGCCTTGGATGAAAATGACGAACCCTTGAAGATTGGGTTGAAAAGGGAAGGCGATGAGGATACGAACCCACTCATCGACTCTAGAGTTATGGACGGTTTCGGAGTGAAGTTTGAATCAGGAAACTGTATTTGCATCACCTATTCAAGCGAAGTCAGACTCAAGGAAGTGTATGGTGGCACCTTGGAGAATGATGTATCTTCGATGATTTCTGACGTAGCGACGTTCATAAAAAAGGAGTACAGGGCACTTACCAAGAGTAGTTTGACCCTATCGCAAGATGGAGAAGTCAATGTTCTTGTTCAACCTGTCTCTAGGGTTAGAACTTTAGTCACTGCAGTTCAGAAGTTCAAGATTGGTGGACTTGAGGAACAAAAACCTGATAGACCAGACCTGGATATTCCATCAACACCAGAAGCGAAGAAGACTCCTAACGACGAAAGAAAAGTCGATCCCTATGAAGCCTTCAAGGCATACGATTTTGCAAACAGGAAGAGATGAACTCAGTCTTAAGTAAGAAAGAAATAATGCGAGAAATAGTAAAGTCGGGACGAGACCCAGACTATTTCATCACCAATTATGCTAAAATTACTCACCCACTCAAGGGGTTGATACCCTTTAAGACCTACCCCTTTCAAAAGGTCGCACTTAAGAACTTTCAAGACAATCGATTTAATGTAGTGTTGAAAGCAAGACAGTTGGGTTTGTCAACTGTTACTGCGGCGTATGTTGTTTGGTTGATGCTTTTTCATAAGGAGAAGAATGTTCTTGTTTTGGCAACCAAGTTCGGCACTGCAGCAAACCTCGTAAAGAAGGTGAAAACAATATTGAGAAATTGTCCAGAGTGGATAAGAATAGCGGAGGTTTCAATTGATAATAGAACTTCGTTTGAGTTGTCCAATGGTTCGCAAATAAAGGCATCATCAACCTCTGGCGACGCTGGGCGTTCTGAGGCACTTTCTCTTTTAGTTATTGACGAGGCCGCTCACGTTGAGGGTTTGGACGAGTTGTGGACTGGTTTATATCCCACTCTTTCAACTGGTGGTCGATGCATAGCGTTATCTACTCCTAATGGTGTTGGCAATTGGTTTCATAAGACATTCACTGATGCCGAGACTCAGTCAAATGACTTTCTTCCCATGACATTACCGTGGGACGTTCATCCAGACAGAGACCAAGAATGGTTTGAGAAAGAAACAAAGAACATGTCCAGGAGGCAGATCGCCCAAGAGTTGGAGTGTAACTTTAACATGTCGGGCGAAACAGTGTTTCACCCAGATAGAATGAAGATATTGTCGCAATTCGTTTCAGAACCAAAGTACAGGACGGGTTTTGACAGAAATTACTGGATATGGAAAGAGGCGGAATCTGGTGTACCGTATCTTTTAAGTGCCGATGTTGCTAGGGGTGACGGTAAGGACTTTTCGGTATTTCACATATTCGACACCTTGACGATGGAGATTGTGGCGGAATATCAAGGAAGGATAACTCCAGACCTGTTTTCTAAAATACTTTTTGACGCAGGAAGAGAATACGGCGACTGCATGTTGGTCGTTGAGAACAACACTGTGGGGTTTGCAGTTTTGGACAAATTAAGAGAAATGCAGTACCCAAATTTGTATCACTCAATAAAGTCATCACACGAATACGTTGACCAAGTTACTGCAGAGGCAGCATCCAATGCAGTTGCAGGTTTTACAACTAGTCAAAAGACAAGACCCTTGATTGTTGCAAAGTTGGAAGAATTTGTAAGAAATGAACTAATTACCATAAATTCGCCTCGTCTTTATAACGAGATGAAGACCTTTATTTGGAACAACGGAAGACCAGAAGCAATGAGATCGTACAACGATGATTTAATTATGGCATGTGCAATAGGATGTTGGGTAAGGGACACTGCCTTGATTGAAAACAAGAGAAATATAGAATATAATAAGGCATTTCTTGCTACAATGGTATCAGCAAAAACTAAAATGAACACAACAATAAAAGGTATGCAGGGTTACGATGGTGACAATGTTTTTGAAAAAAAGAAGACACATGACAGGAACTACACACAATACCCCTGGTTGTTTAAAGGATAATAATAATGGCAGGACCTAGAAAAGTAAACCCGAAAAATCAGCAGAGTACATTGTTCAAAAAACTGACAAGACTACTATCAGGTCCCATTGTCAATTACAGGACCCAGACGGCAAGACGATTAAGAAGAAGGCAGTTAGATAAGTATGCCAGCAGATTCACATCCGCCAGCGGAAAGCAATTCAAGAGAATGGACCATAACCCGTTTGCTGGATTGTACGGAAGCGCTCAAAACAATCAAAACAGACTAGAGAGGTATGTGGACTTTGATCAAATGGAGTACACACCCGAGATTGCCTCCGCTATAGACATATATGCAGATGAGATGACTACTCATAGTGCCTTGCAACCCTTGATGACAATAGATTGCAACAACGAAGAAATAAAGGGAATATTGCACGCATTGTATTTCAGTATTATGAATTTGGAGTACAATATTTTTGGATGGTGCCGAACGATGGTTAAGTACGGCGACTTCTTTCTTTATCTTGATATAGATGAGAACTTAGGAATTAAAAGCGTTATAGGGATGCCAGGACAGGAACTAGAAAGACTTGAAGGCGAGGACAAAACAAACCCTAACTACTGTCAGTTTCAGTGGAACTCGGCAGGTTTAACGTTTGAAAACTGGCAAATTGGACACTTTAGGATATTGGGTAACGACAAGTACGCACCTTATGGCACATCGGTCCTAGAACCTGCCAGGCGTATTTGGAGACAGTTGACCTTACTTGAAGATGCTATGATGGCATATAGGATTGTGAGATCACCCGAGCGCCGTGTTTTCTACATCGACGTGGGCAATATACCACCTCAAGATATAGAACAATACATGCAAAAGGTTATGACGCAAATGAAGAGAAACCAGGTGGTTGATCCTGCTTCGGGGCGTGTTGACTTGCGATATAACCCTATGTCTGTTGATGAAGATTACTTCATACCTACACGCGCGGGATCCAGTTCTAGAGTCGAGAGTTTACCAGGTGGCACCTATACTGGCGACATCGAGGATGTTAAGTACCTGAGAGATAAGTTATTCTCTGCATTGAAAATCCCAGGTTCCTATATTTCAAACACGAACGCAGAAGCGGGTGGCGGTGAAGATGCCACCACACTAGCACAGAAGGACATCAGATTTGCCAGAACTGTGCAAAGACTGCAAAGATCTGTTGTTACTGAACTCGAAAAGATAGGCATCGTGCACCTTTACACCTTGGGTTACCGAGGCGAGGATTTGATTAATTTCAAATTAAAGATGAATAGTCCGTCTAAGATTGCAGAACTCCAAGAACTGGAACACTGGAAGACTAAGTTTGACGTTGCATCAACAGCGACTGAAGGATTCTTTAGCAGACAGTGGATTGCATCTCACCTGTTCAGCATGACAGAGGAAGAATTTGTCAAAAACCAAAGGCAAATGTATTACGATAGACAATTCGACGCTCGCCTTGAGTCTGCTGCAGAGCAGGCGCAAGCAGAAGCAACCGCAGCAGCGGGCGGCACACCAGGCGGTGAGGAAGATATCTTGGGTACCGACCTCGGCACAGGTGGAGAAGGCGGAGAAGGTATTGACACTACAGGTGGAGAGGATGTTCTTGGAGGCGAAGGAGACCTCGGTGCAGATCTGGGTGCAGACGCAGGAGAAGAAGACGCTGGAGCGCTACTAGCAGCACCAGGATCCAGGGAAGACTCTTACGATGCGAAACACAAGAGAGCAAAGGGCAAGATACATATCACGAAACAGGTGACTGGCGAACGAGACAAGAGAGACACTGGAGGTCGGACCCAATCTTATAAGACCATTCCTGGATACAAGAAACTAAAATCTTTATCTAGAGGTGTGGTTGAGGAAGATAAGCAGAGACTTTCGGAGTCTAAACTTACTAGTTATATTAGAGAAGAGGAGAATATATTTCTTAGAGGCAAAGAAGTATCTGATCTTATTAAAGAATTACAAAACAGGGAAACCAAAAAATGAGACTAAAACACAACAAAAAGAGAAATACCGCTTTCTTATTTGAAGCACTTACGAGAGAGTATGTTAAGTCTGTCGTTAAAAAGAACACTGCAAGACAGACCGTTGTTAGAGACATCATTAAAGAGCATTTTTCAAAGAGCGGTGTTTTAAATAGGGAATTGAAAATATACAAAGAAATCCTGGAATCCAAGAACTTAACAAAGGAGACAGCGAAGTTTATACTAACTGAGGCAAAGCAGAGATATGCATCTCTTGACAGACAAGACATTTTTACAAGTCAGAATAAATTAATTAAGGAAATTAATTACAATTTATCATCTCAGGTGTTCGGCAATTTTGTCCCAAACTACAAGAACCTCGCAACTGTTTATAATATTTTTAACGATAAAACCTCAATAAAGGAAAAGATGCTCCTGGAACAGAAGATTGTCGAATCTCTGACCGTTGAGGAGGACTCAGACTCTAAAACACACATTGATAACCTGACCTACAGGACATTTGTTGAAAGTTTTAATAAAAAATACGCATCCTTGCCAGATAATCAAAGAGAACTACTGACGAATTACATCGCGTCCTTTTCAGACAACTCTTTGGGACTTAAGGTGTATTTAAACGACCAGGTGTCAGAATTGAAGACAAAGTTGAGAAGTTTCGAAAACAGTGATCTCCTTCAGGGCGAAGACCTGAAGACGAAATATGACGACATTATGTTAAAATTAGAATCATATAGTGACAAGGAAGTTGACGACAATTTAGTATCTGAGGTCCTGATGATACAGGGGTTGGTCGAGGAAATGGAAAATGCTTAAAATCAACATCATTCGAGGCGCTAAAGATCAGGAACCTGTTACAAAACAGATTTTTTTCCAAGAGGCGAGAAAAACACTCAATGGAGATTTGATGATATTTGACCATGACTTGATCGACATTGTTGTTTCAAAGGAGAAAAGTAGGGTATCTACGTTCCCAAAAGACAGTGTTTCCGAAGAGACTTACTATACGCAAGATGAATTGTTAACAAAACTGTCAAAGGTAGGCATCATTGATAGGGGGTCAATAAAATCAGGTTCAGTACATTCTTCACTGGAAGGGCAGATAATGGAATCTGCATCCGAAGACATATCATCTTTTCAACTTACACTTTTGGAAATATTTAATTTTCTAAAAGAAGATGAACCAAACATGAAGTCTCGCGAGTTGTACAAGGACACTTTACAAAATTTCTTCCTAGACCCCGAAGAGGTGGACAGCACAGAATTGGGGGAAGTTCCACATACCAACAAGAAGGGTTCTCTAGATCATCAGGTTAGACCGTACGGGTATCAGTACATGTATTCTATCTTGAGAGAGATAATGGAGAGATAATGCTCACCTATACGATTGCCTGCATCGGCATGACACAAATAATCATTTACGGAAGTATATTTGATAGAATCCGCCCCACTCAGGGGTGGATGGGAAAACTTCTATCCTGTCCGATGTGCACAGGGTTTTGGACAGGCATTATTTTGTGGGCGTTAAGTCCGTTTACAGAACTATTTACTTTTGACCAATCTTTGGTCACCGCCTTTGTGTTGGGATGTTATTCGTCAATTGTGTGTTACTTTGGAAGCATGCTTGTTAACGATTACGGGTTCAATATAAGGCATAACTATGAGGAGAAGTCATGAAGCGCTGGATGTTACAAAGAGTTAGACGCTGCTGCAGTGGCAAGTAACTGACGCGGGTTACCCCCGCATTGAGGAATATTATGAAACTATTGAGAGAATATTTTGAGTTGTGTGACGGTGGCGTTTGCCAGGACCTGCTCACTGAAGATGAGAAGAGGAGAGTCGCTGAAGGAAAAGTGACTATCCTAACTGGTGTAATGCAAATGTCTGAGACAAAGAACGCAAATGGCAGAGTTTACCCTCACGCTCTTTTGGAGAGAGAGGTTGGCCGTTATGCTAAGTTGGTAGAGCAGCGCCGAGCACTTGGGGAACTTGATCATCCCGAGTCATCTGTCATTAACTTGCAAAACGCATCACACCTTGTGACTGAAATATGGATGGACGGGCAAAAAGTGATGGGCAAGATAGAGGTGTTGCCTACGCCTTCTGGAAATATACTCAAGAATCTTGTACAGGCAGGCGTACCATGCGGTATTTCCTCTAGAGGTATGGGTTCTGTGACAGAAAACAACGGAGTTACCTTGGTAGAAGACGATTTTCAACTGATTTGTTTTGATATGGTTTCAGACCCATCTACCCCAGGTGCAATAATGTCTCAGGTGCATGAATCTAGGGACATGTCGAGACCACTATCCAAGGAAGACAAGATCAATAGATTAATGAACAACGTATTGAGGACGAAATGAAAGAACAAGAATTGAATAAATTGAAAAAAGTTTTAAAACCACTTGTTATGGAGTGTATAAAAGAAGCGATATTTGAAGAGGGGGTCCTATCCACTCTGGTCGCAGAGATCGTATCTGGAATGGGACAACCGATTGTAGAGCAAAAGAAGCAAGAGTCCGTTTCGCCAAAAAGAGATACTGAAAAGGTTTCAAGAAGATTGCAGGAGTCAAAAAGTAAAATACTTTCAGCGATTGGGAAAGATGCCTATGGCGGCGTAGACATATTTGAGGGCACTGCTCCACTATCAAGTGCAGGATCTCCAAACGCAACACCATCTCATTCGCCTCTTGCAAACATAGACCCTAATGACAAGGGTGTTGATATCGACGGACTACTTGGTGCCTTTGGCGGCAAGTGGGACGCACTAAAATAAAGGATTTATAATGGCTAAAGCAGTTAATTTTGATGTAAAACCAAGACATAACGAAGATCAGATGAGAATGATCAGAAGATTCGTAAAGAAAACAAAAAAGGAAGGACTGATCGATAAGGTGAGAAAACGAATGCAATTCACCCCAAAGTCTGAAGTTAGAAAGTTGAAGAAGGAGAGAAAGAAGAAACTTTCTCAAGAATCAACAAGAAAGTTTAATGAAAAGTTTAAAGACTAAATATATTTAATTATGGAGATTTAAAATGAGCATAACATCGGGATTTCATACACACAGAAGTTGGGGCAGAACAAGAGGTCCCAAAAGTCTATCAGGAGTACAGGGCGGTGAAGTTGATGTAGTGTTGGTAGCAACATTGGATGCTGTTACGGACGGTTACGCAACAGAGAACCAAAGATTTCTTCATGTTCTTGTGACAGACAAGAATGTTGGTGCTGGACTAACTGTTACTTTATATGGATACAATCATGCGTTTCAAAAGTGGGCACCTCTTACGAAGATAGGAGATGCATCTACTGCACTAACGGTAACAGCACCTGACACTGGCGCTGCTGAAAACACTCACACCGCAGCAAGTCGAGAACTGGTTACTTTTGAGATTGCAGGAGTAGATAGAGTAGCGTTTGTTGGAACAACAGCGGATGTTAGATGCTACGCCGCTGCCTCTACTTTCTAATCATGAAAAGACAACACACCATAAGACCTGATTTTGTGGTTGACAATCAGCGCGAGGTTAATGAGGACCCAGGCACGAAGACCTTCATAGAAAAGGTGGAAGACCCAACTGCACTCAATTTTGGTGGCACTAATACCACTTACGCTTCCAGATCCTCAGATCAAAATGATTTTGAAATATCCTCATTGGCACACGATACAGATCACCCATTTACCATTGCTTTTTGGATTAATCTCAATGTAGCAAGCGATTCTACTTACAGGTTTATTTGGAATTCTTGGTATCCTCTTCATGTGTGGTACCGAAACGAGACACTCGGAATATCCATGCGTGATGAAGATGTCAACGAGTCGAATCAATTTATCACCACCCAAGTGGGCGGTAAGGATTTTTTTGAAGATGAAGAGGGTAACTGGGTGCACGTTGTGATGGCTTACACACCTGAGACAGCAGATAACAATAATACTGAAAAGGTCCAGTTTTACAAAAACGGATCAACCTGGGGATCTGCTGTTGTATCTCCAAACGACGCCTACACCAACCTCGGCATAATGAACGCCAGCCAGTATTTAGGCAATCTCAGCACCGACAACCATCAACATATAAAGGCGAAACTGTCAAACTTTTTGTTTTATAACCATTCTTCCGCCGAACTCGTTGGGGTCGGCACCACTGGAGGTTCCGCCTTCACCGATGCTGATGTAACAAATATATACAATGGCGGCCGCATACATCAGAATTATAGAACCCTTGCCAAGGGCACTGATCTCGTTGGGTATTACAAGTGTGACGATGATCCTGCTGGAGGTCAGATCAAAGACTATTCGGGTCTGGATAATCACTTCACCACGGTGAACGGTTCGATAACGCGAGTCGCATCCAGTGGTTTGAAATCCCTTATTAGACATGACCTTCCCTGGGCCCAAAAAAGAATGACGGTTCCTGGACTTTTCTCTTTGAGAACTAATCCTCAACAATAAACAAAACTACACCCACAATGTGGTATAATAAATTTCAGGTGTTTACAAAACACCTTCACTATTTATTATTGAACATATTTTTATATAAGGGGTAAATTATGTCATCACTTCTAGAACAAGCAATTATTGACGCAAAGGCGCTTAAAGACGCCGCTCTTAAAAATGCAGAGCAAATGGTTATTGAAAAGTACTCAGATCAGATTAAGGATGCTGTTTCCGTTTTACTGGAACAGGATGAGGATAGTTTGGATCTAGGCATGGAAGAACCCACAGACGACGACGGCGAGCAGTCTACTGCAGACGTCTCTGATGAAGAGAAGATGGATGACATCCCAGCATCAGAAAGCGGTCAGGTCGAACTGGACCTCGACGCAATTGAGAAAAGAATTAAAGAAATTGAAGAGGAGGAGGGGATTTCTGCTTCGGACTCGCTCCAGGCAGATAAGCAGGATCATGACGATCTCGCGGCAGGAATGTCTGACGAGATTGGCGCATCCGCAGACGCTGAATCTTTGGCAACTGAGACTCTCACCCAACTAGAAGAAGAGTTGGAAGAGATCTTTGTTGACGAAATTATGGAATCCCTTAAAGTTGACATGAAACCACAAAAGCGTGGATGGATGGGAGTCTCTAATGAAGAGGTGGATCATGCAGTCGAGATGGAACTCGCGAGAATGCAGGACGATGAAGTTAAGGAAGAAACAGAAGCATTAAGATCTGCACTTGCTAAACTAGAAGAATCCAACAACAACCTTAATAAACAGAATGAAAATTTAGTTAATGAGAATAAAACTTTAGGAGGTGAGTTAGATGCTCACAAATCTGCTATTGTACAATTGAAAGAAAAGTTTGATGCTGTTAATACATCAAACGCAAAGTTACTTTATATCAATCGGACTTTGGATTGTGGCTCCCTGAATGAGCGACAGAAAAAGAGTATTGTTGAAGCAATCGCTAAGGCCGAAGATGCAAAACAAGCAAAGGTTATCTATGAGACCCTTCAAAACACAGTGGAGACTAAACAACAAGAAAAAAGTCCAGAATCACTGAGTGAAGCAGTTAATAGAAGATCTAGCTTATTGGTCCGATCTCGTGAAGAGAAAAAGACCACGTCAGCAGATATTTTTGCTGACAGAATGCAGCGATTAGCTGGAATTAAAAACAGAAATTAATATTAGGAGGTTACAATACAATGTCTGTATTAGAAAAATTAACTGAAGGTATTGTTCGACGTGACGTCTCTAAGGAAGGTCAAGCACTTCTTGAAAAGTGGGAAAAGACTGGTCTTTTAGAGGGTATTACGAACGATTCTCAGAAAAATGGTATGGCGGTTCTCCTTGAGAACCAAGCAAAGGAGCTTCTCCGTGAAGCATCCTCAATGTCTGCAGGTGATGTCGAAGGTTTCGCATCAGTTGCTTTCCCAATCGTCCGTCGTGTATTCGGTGGATTGATTGCAAACGAACTCGTAAGCGTTCAGCCTATGAGTCTTCCAAGTGGACTTATCTTCTTCTTGGATTTTGTCCACAGTGACAATGTTGCGGGTATGACCGCTGGTGAGTCAATCTATGGTGGTAACGTCGTAGGTCGTAACTTGATCAATGGTGTTAACCTTGATGAGGATCTTACCCAAGACGGTGCTGGTGGTTTTTATGACCTTGGTACTGGTTACACGCACGCAACTGGTTCTGTCGATGCTGCGGATACTGCAGGTCTTGGTATTCTGACCATTCAACTTGCCGCAGGTGGTAAGTTGGTATCTGCTCTTGATGACGCTGAGAAGAAGTTGGTAAGATATGACGCAGATCTTCTTGCAAACACAACGTACAAGGTCCAGGTTTTAGATTGTGATTTTGATTCACTCTCAAACCTTAATGAAGACGCGCTTAATGCAATTGAGTTGCAGGTTGCTGCGGGCAAGATCCGTGGTTTTGACGACAACATCGGCGGTGTAGACGACTTCAGAACAACGACAAAGCATGTTCGTCGTTTGACGCAGAAGGTTGATAGCACTACGATTCGTATCGTTCTTGTTGATACCGCTGCCGCTTCGATTGACTTCGAAGGCACTGCTCTTGAAGCAGGCGCTGGCAAGGATCAAATCGGTGTCGCTAACTATCCTTTGAATGATAGTTTTGGCGCAGCAGGTTCTCCAAGTGGTCTTGGTGCTGTTGTTGCTAGTGACTTCCCATTGGAAGGCGCTGCTGACGGTAACGCTAACAGATCTTCACTTGGAAAGGATTCAAGAATCGCAGAGATCGACATCAAGGTAGACAGTATTGCTGTTACCGCTCAGACCAAGAAGTTGAAGGCGAAGTGGACCCCTGAGTTAGGTCAGGACCTCAATGCTTATCACAACTTGGACGCAGAGGTCGAGTTAACTGGTATTCTTTCAGAGCAAATTGCTCTTGAAATCGACCAAGAAATTCTTGGTGACCTTATCCAAGGTGCTAAGGCTGGTACTCGTTACTGGTCACGCGCTCCAGGTCTTTTCGTTAACTCCGCTGGTGCAGAGATTGGTGCTTCTTCGGCAGCGCCAGACTTCACTGGTACCGTTAGCGAGTGGTATGAGACTCTCATTGAGACAATCAATGACGTAAGTGCTCAGATCCACAGAAAGACACTTCGCGGTGGTGCAAACTTTGTTGTTTGTTCACCAGAGGTTGCTAACATCCTTGAGTTCACAAGCGGTTTCCGCGCTTCTGTTACGGCAGACGCTGACCGTGGTGACATCGGTGCTGTTAAGACAGGATCACTCAGCAAGAAGTTTGACGTTATGGTAGATCCATACTTCCCAAGGAACATCCTTCTTGTAGGTCGTAGAGGAAATTCTTTCCTTGAGAGCGGTTTCGTATACGCTCCATACGTACCATTGCAGGTAACGCCTACCATTTTCGGTACGGAAGATTTCGTACCACGTAAGGGTGTTATGACCCGTTACGCTAAGAAGATGGTTAGACCAGATATGTATGGTCTTGTTATCGTGAGAGGTCTCACTGGCGAAGCAGGTGCGACTAGCTAATAGTTAACAATCTTAACGATTAGAAACAAAACCCCTGGTCATTAATTTGATCAGGGGTTTCGTTTTTTCTAAGACTAGTTATTTGAGAATGGTATGAATCTACCCAGTTTCATGACATGATTATAAATGGTAAAACCAATGGAGGGTTATAGATATGGGTACAAAAAGAGTAGGACTCGCGAGAGTCGAGGCGTTAATTGAGAATTTAAAGAGAGAGTTGTCTTTGGGTGGAGCAGGACTAACGGGTGTTAATAGTTTGGCACTAAGTACTGAAGCGATAACAGCAGCAGGCGCTGCGAGCGTAACGGTACCAGTTTCCTTGGTAACTTCGGACGGTGACACAATGGCTGTTACATTGGCAGATGGTACTACGGTAGGACAGTTGAAGTACTTTGTAGGTTTGCACGCAACCAACGCGGCATCGGTTACCCCAGCCACCACCGCAGGCGCATGGGCATCGTTTACATTGACAAACATTGGTGAAACGGTTACATGCATCTGGACAGCATCTGGGTGGGCACTTCTGTCTAGATCCAGCGGCGGCGCAGAAGCGGTCAACTCGATCGCTGCAGCACCACTCGTATCCTAATAGGACTTAGAGGATGTCTTAAACCCCCTTCCAATTTGGTTGGGGGTTTTTCTATATTTTCAACCTAGTTATAGTATGATCGTTTTAGTTAAAGGAGTTTAATGATGGGTAAACGTAAAAAAAGAATGATGAAAGGCAAGTATGCTAGAAAGTATGCTCTCAAGAGGGAGACTTTGGGTTTTAATGCTCGCCACAATGTCACAAATGGTGTTGTTACAATTGACATGAACACCAGTGAGGAAGTTAAAGAGGAAGAGCAGGTACAGGTTGTTGTAAACGAACCCGCAGTGGAGAAGAAAGAAATTACTCCACCCTGGGAACCACAACCAGAACTAGAACTTCTTCAAGTAGAGGAACCAGAGGTGCAAGAAGTTGCTCCGCCGCCTCCCAAGAAGAAACAGACTAGACGTAGAAAAACAACTACGACTACCAAAAGCACTACCCCTGCTCGCAAAACAACTACGAGAAAAAGGTCCGCAAAGAAGACTGCAGAAGCATAAAGAAATTTGAAGTCCTAGCGTTTTGTTAAGTTTGAGACTATTTACTTAAGCACGGAGGACTAATAATGGCTTTACCAAATTTGAGACCTGCTAGTAATTCTAGTAAGAGCATCTTACCAGAAACTGGAAGTCACGGTAACGTAAACAGACTATTACCATATAAAATTTATTCTGACAACACCAGTACGCTCTTTTCAGGCAATTTTGTATCTGGTGCAGTAGACCAGGTTGCATATACGTATAAGAAATTAGGCGGCGACGTTTTAGATATTGAATTGTCGGACGGGAATATTTACGCTTCATATGAAGAAGCGGTGCTTGAGTATTCATATCTTATCAATGTACATCAGGCAAACAACGCCTTACCCAGTTTCTTGGGTCATGCAACGGGAACCTTCGATCACAAGGGTGAATTAACTTCTGGCGCAGCATCTGGTAGTCTTAAGTATCCAAAGTTCGATTACGGTATGTCAAGAAGAGTGTCAGAGAGGATGGGTTCCGAGATAGGACTTAAAGATTCCGTACAGTACTCCGCGTCGTTTGATGTCACTGTGGGACAGCAGGACTATGATTTACAAGACATAATTTCTTCTGAGACGGGCAAACCATACACTGGCAAGATCAATGGCAAAAGAGTACTGATCAAGAAAGTGTATTACAAGACGCCCAGTGCAATGTGGAGATTCTATGGGTACTACGGCGGACTGAATGTGGTTGGTAATTTCCACAATTATGGACAATTTTCAGATGATTCCACTTTTCAACTTGTACCATCATGGCAAAACAAGTCTCAAGCGCTTGCTTTTGAGGATGCGATATACACTAGAATGTCCCACTGGTCATACGAGTTAAGGAATAATAAAATAAGACTTTTTCCATGTCCGTATTCTGGAGGACCCACGAAGATGTGGGTTGAGTTCTCTGTGCCTTCGTCAAACCTAGAGGATGACAGCAATGGTCGAGGTGAGTTGGAAGGCGTCAACAACATGAATACATTGCCATTCTCTAATTTGCCGTACGATACTATAAATTCGATAGGTAAGCAATGGATTAGAAGGTTTGCACTGGCGCTATCCAAGGAAACCTTGGGACAGGTTAGGTCGAAATTTGCATCATTACCGATTCCAGGTGACAGTGTGACACTAAATGGTTCAGACCTAGTATCGCAAGGAAAAGAAGAGCAGAACTCACTTAGAGAAGAGTTGAAGTCTACACTCGCTGAATTAACCTATCAGAAGATAGCGGAACAAGAAGCAGCAGCAGTTGACGCATCAGAAAAAGTTTTACAAAGGATACCATATTCGGTATACGTGGGGTGATAAAGTATGGGTGATAACAAATGGAACCAACCAGACGCACCACCACCACCTCTTTTTACGGGTAAAAAAGAACGCGATCTTGTAAAGCAGGTTAGTGACGAAGTCGTCGAAAGAGTGATTGGGCAGCAGATTGTCTACTATCCCGTTTCCATTGAAGAGACCAACTTTCATCCCATCTATGGCGAAGCACTGAACAAGACTTTTTTAAATCCAATCATGGTTCACGCTCTTGTGGAGTGGCAAGGTTACGAGACAGAGACAACCAATCTTGGGGTAGATAGAAAATCAAAGATCATGGTCCACTTTCATAAGAGAAGACTGACCGAAGATCAGAACTTGTTTGTTAGGGAGGGTGATTTCGTCCTATATGGCGAAACGTATTATGAGATTGCGACCTTGAACGAACCAAGGCAGATTTTTGGTCAAAGAGAGCACATGATGGAGATAACCGCAGAGTGCATAAAGGCGAGAGAGGGACTATTCAATGGAACGTCATAAACCTTTTAGCAAACCGTTAAATGAATACGAAGGAAAGCGAGTGTTTGACTCTAGGATAGAGAACATAGACGCTGCGATGTATAAGTTTGTGGACGAACAGATGAATTTGCACACGAATAGTCCCAGCGGCATGAAAAAAGTCCCAGTCCTAATGGTCTCAGCGGAAAGATCAGCACTCAGCAAGAAAGACAATAGAGTTAGAGACGATGAAGGCGCACTGATTATGCCCATCATGACGATAGAGAGGACTTCGATGATCAAGAGTCCTAACGAAAAGGGGACCGTTTGGGCAAACATCCCATCAACCGACCAGGTTAAGGGTGGCACGATTCCAGTTATGCAGAAAATCGTTCAAGGTAAGACCTCGAATTATAAAAACGCTCATGCTTTGCGAAAAAGGGGACAACTAAACTTTCCAGATAAAACTGAAAAAACCGTGTATAAGACGGTCTCTATTCCGTTGCCAATCTACATTACGGTGATGTATCAAATCACCATTAGAACGGAGTACCAGCAGCAAATGAACGACCTTGTGGTACCCTTTATGACAGTTCCAGGCGGCATAAACTACATAATTATCAGAGATCAGAACCACAGGTACGAAGGGTTTATTCAGCAGGAGTATTCTCATGAGAATAACATAAGCAACTTCTCCAACGAGGAAAGAAAGTTTGAGACCAAATTCGACATAAAAGTTTTGGGACACTTGATCGGCAGTGGCATAAATCAAGAAACGCCACACAAGGCGATAAACGAAACAGTGGTAGAAGTCAAGATACCCAGAGAAAGGACAATAGTTGATCCTGACGAGTTGGCAAGGTATGGGTTGTAAGGCATGGTATTATCAGTAACAAAATCTCGCAGAATTGAAGACATACCCTTTCCTCCATCTACGATTGAGACTGTAGATTTGGCGATGCACAAGTTTATTAACGAAACGTTGGACATCAGGTGTATAACTTCGAATGGGTTCAAGAAAGTGCCAGTTGTCTGGACATCTGCTGAGAGAATGTTTCTAAGTAAGAAGGACAGCAGATTCAGGGATGCCGAAGGAACGCTAATTTTACCGATCATAACAATAGAGAGAACCAATGTAACTAAGGATCCGTCCCGCAAAGGAACTGTCTATGCAAACATTCCTCCAATTGACAGAGTTAGAGGAGGTTCGATATCCGTATCCAGGAGAATAAAGCAGGATAAGACTGCCAACTTTGCAAACTCATCAATGATGAAGCGAGCGGGGCAACTAAACTTTCCACGCAAAAACAGCAAAGTAGTCTATGAGACTTTAACGATACCCCTGCCAGTCTATGTGACAGTCGAGTATGAAATAACACTAAGAACAGAGTATCAACAACAAATGAACCAGGTCGTCACCCCGTTCATAACGAGACCAGGTGGCATAAACTATGTAATCATAGAAGAAGGCAGATTAAGATACGAAGCATTCGTTCAGGAAAGTTTTTCACAAAGCAACAATATCAGTAGTTTCTCTAACGAGGAGAGAAAGTTTGAAACTAAAATAAATATTGAAGTCCTTGGTTGGTTGACAGGCGAGGGTGCAAATCGATTGCAACCAAATTTATCCATTAGAGAGAATATAGTAGAGGTCAAAATACCAAGAGAGAGGATAGTTACTGCTGATGATCTAGATACTGCCAATGGAAGATTGTACGGGCTGGAAGGATTAAAGTCAGACTTGTTGACATCCAGAATTGATGACAACATTGCTAATTATCCTCAAAGAAGGAACCCAGGAGCAGTGACCACATCTGCCGTGTCAAGCGGCGCAAGCAGTGGGGGAGGGAGTGGAGTTAGTTCCGCAGATGCTGTGACAAAGACAAACTATAAAGTCGCCCAGGTACCAGCAGAAACAGCAGACGGCAACAGAGTGCAGTTTACTGTACCAGATCAGTTTGTTGACGGTACTTTGATGGTGTTCAACCAGGGAATATTGATGAGAGTCGGAGCAGATAACGACTATACTTTAAGTAGTAGAACAGTTACTTTCGAAGAAGCGCCAGCAAATGGTGCAAACATACTATTTAGTTATATTGCTGATTAATAAGGAGGTAGAGAATGTCAGTTTTGAATAAATTATTAGGGATGCTGGACGAGTTAAAGGAAGAAAATCCAGAGTTGGCAAATAAGGCATTGCTTGCCGCAGAGACACTGAAGTCGGGCGTAAACCCAGAAGATATCGAGGAAGAGTGGACAGATACTGAAGAGGAGGAGATTGACGATTCTTATGTTGTTTTGGAACCATCAGATACGAAGACGTTCTTCGCAAACAGGGATTTGCTCAACTCAAGACTCACAGAATACGGTGTTTACATGAGGGATCATGAAGTGCAGAAACTCTTAAAACTTGAAGAAATTGAAAATGTTCGTGAAAATAACGAAAAATTTGTCCAAGAACTCAGAGAAAGGTACTCATTGGACCCAAATGCAGGATATACACTAGAATTAGATGAAGCTGGGTCAGGAAATCTAGCATTTGTTAAGCAGTAGGCACTATTTAGGTGAGAGAGGTATAATATAGTATGAATTTTACAACATCTGATATAGGGATCGCCGCTTACTTACAGTTGAAGGGTATTAACCTGATTAGATGTAGGCGGTTAGATTCAGGAAAGTTTCATTTTGAGTTTGATGATCGGTTGGGTGAGTGCCAAGCTCTTTCGTTAGAGTTTTTGAATTCTGAGTTTTGTAAGTTTGATAATAACGTTAGAAATTTAAAGAAGGTTCTCTTCTCATAAACCAGTCCGTTTTATATGCTGTTTGGTTTTTGTTCGTGTAAAAAAATAACAATACATTTAAGGAGCAATTAAAATGGCTAAAACAAAAATAGGCACAAAACTCTTGGCCGATTCCGCGATTACCACTGCAAAACTTAGCACGTCGGTAATCACGAGAGACAAAATTCAATCAGGTTCAGTTCAAGTTGGTCACTTAGACCTGTTTCAGGCAAGAAACGACGTTGCACATCTTGAAGATGCGGACGTCTTGATCGTTTCCGCATCAAAGGGCGACGGCGGTGGTATGAGGACGGTAACGTTCGCACATCTCAAGGCAGCAGTATCTGCGTCAAACGCAGCAGTCGGTGACGAGGGGCACATTCAGTTCCACGGCGCAGGCGGTACCAACGCAATGGATGCAATTTCTAAAATCAGGACTGACGGTGTACACCTGACTGCGTCTGATGGTGGTAAGGTGGTGTTCGCATACACTGCTATTTCAGGTTCTACGGGCGAGATCTACGCAGACTCTAAAACTGGACTTACAGTGAATGCTAAGACAACACTTTCATTCAATATCAATGGTTCTGACGAGTTGGAACTCACTGCAACAGCACTTCAACCAGCAACAGATTTGGGACTAAATCTTGGTGCAGCAGGTAGAAGATTCCAGTATGTATATGCAAATCAAATTTCTGGTTCAGGAACTTCAACAATTCACAAGTTGGATGCAAACGAAGTAGACACTAGAAAACTTGTTGCTACTACAATCACTGGTTCTGGTACAGCATCAATTCACAAAGTGGATGTAGATGAGGGTACTTTTAACGTAATCAAGACAACTAATCTTTCTGCTTCAAACAATATTCATGTTCACAAAGCAGACGTTGATGAAGGTACGTTCAACAAGGCGATTGCAACTGTATTCACTGGTTCAGGAACTTCAACAATCCACAAGTTGGATGCTGACGAGGGTGATTTCCGCAAGGCAATTGCAACAGTAGTTACGTCTTCTGGCACGTCACTCTTTCACAAGATTGACGGTGATGAAGGTGATTTCCGTAAGGTGGTTGCTACAAACATTACATCATCAGGTACGTCAAATCTTCATGTTGTGACTGCTAATGATCTTTCTGGTTCGTCTGGTAAGTTCCACAAGTTGGTTGTAGATCAACTCGATGCAAGAACTTACAAATCTAGTATTACAACTTCAGAGCATTTTGAAATTGCTAATAAGCAGATTATTGCAGCAGCATCAGGTTCAGCAGGCGACGCTCTTGAGGGCGCTGGTCTTCAAATCGGTGGTACGGCAGGATCTGGTTCAGCAGGCGTCGCAAGCGTGATCTTAGGTAACGCAGGCGGAGGCGCAGGTGCAGATCTTCTTTTCAAGATTGGATCTACACAAGGTCTTTCGCTTTCAACTAACGGTGGTAGAAAGAATGACGCAGTCCTCTTTGGTGTATCTGGTACGCTTTCAGCGTCAGTAGGTATTTTCCAGGAATTGGACGTTGCTAAGGGATTGACAGCGACATCGTTCTCTGGTTCTCAAGGTACATTCCACAACCTATCAGGTACCTTGGTTCAGTATCATGAAATTGACGCAGATCAGGCAAGCATTCTTGATCTTGATGGTACATCTGCTGCCTTTACAACGATCTCTGGTTCTACCATTTCGGTACATACCACAGATACAGATAAGGCAACTGTGAACGACCTTGATGGTACATCGGCGACATTCACTGGTGTTATCTCTGGATCGACCGTCGATGCGCACACGCTCGACACTGACAAGGCAGAGGTTAGAGACCTTGACGTTACGTCAGCAATTTCAGGTTCTGGAACCGCTACGATTCACAAGGTAACTTCTGATGTTATTTCAGGTTCGATCCTTGATGCACACACCGTAGACACAGACAAACTTGAAGTTGGTGTTATCGTTACAACAGACGTTGTAAAGGCAGCTAACTTGAACAGAGACATTGTTTATGATATTGACAATGGTCATGGTGGTTTGAACTTCGCCAACGGTGTTTTGAGTGTAGGTCACAAGAGGCAGGTATTCTCTAGAGATGCAACAGTGGCAAACAGAGCAGCAGCACCTACTCAGGGTTCTGGTTCTCTCTACACGACAGCATCACTTGCAACATCTGCTGGTAATCCAACGATTATCATGTCTGGTTCTGAGATGGTATATCTAAATGGTGTACTTTTGATCCCTGCTCCAGCAGCGCAGCGCCCACCAGTCGACGGTGACTATACCATTGACTACAACAGTAGCAATGGTCCTGTAACAATCGAGTTGCACGAGAGTCTTACCATGGATTCTGATGATATTTTGGTCGTTCAGTATCTATCTGGTACGATTTCATAAGTTTAGGTTATTTTGGGGGGAGTTCCTCTCCCCCCTTATTTTATACATTGTTTTGTTGTTAAACTAACAAAAAGGAGATATGCGAAATGGCATTAACAAAAATAGGCACCAAACTCATTGTAGATGGTGCAATAACAACAGTTAAGTTAGGTTCAAGTGCAGTTACGAGAGCAGATATCCAGTCAGGGTCAGTCCAGGTTACTCACCTAGATGTGACACAGGGTAACAGTGGCCACGTCGATTTTATTGATGGCGACTTTTTCATTGCTGGTGATGCGACGAACAACAATGCGAGAGGATTCAACTTCAGTCAACTGAAAACTGCATTGTCCCTTTCGAATGCCGCGAGAGGCGATGAAGGTGCTGTACAATATAACAATGGCACTGGATTCGATGGTATCGCAAAAATAAGAACTGACGGCGTGCATCTCACTGCTTCAAACGCAGGTAAGGTGGTGTTTGCTTTTACAGGCATAAGCGGTTCTACTGGTGAGATCTTTGCAGATTCAAAGACTGGTCTTACGATCAACGCGAAGACAAGAATTTCACTTCATTCAAGTGGAGCGGTTCAAGGAAACCAGTCAGGTTCAATGGAACTTCGCGCAGATGCATTCGGACCATCTGCTAAACCACTTGTTCCAGCGCAGGCAGGAACGTATAAGTTTATATTCACATCTGGGTCTACTGGTGCAGGAGGCAAAACCTACGGACCAGCGGCGCAGTACAAGGCACAACTTTTGGAAATTAGAGGTTCTGGTAGTGAAGGTTACCTTTTCTTCTTGTCCGATGGCACCAGTACGAATTTGCCAACAGCAAACGATCTAAGTATCTTCTCTAGTGATGATATATATCAGTTTAGAGTAGAGGCAATTTCTGGCATCACCGATTGGAGAACAGTTGTTACCAATTTTTACAACAGTATAAACACAAATATACCTTCAGGATTAGCAACTATCGCATTGAGTGGTGCAGGTCAGTTAAGTCACACAGCGAGTATTACAGTTACCTATAAGCAATCAGCGGCCGCTCCTGGCGGTATCGCAGTAGGTGGTGGTAAGTTCACTAATATGGGTTCACCAACATCCACTCACAGACTGGGTACCAACCTTGCTCTTAGAATTGCTGGTGATGCATCAGGTGCTAATCATCCAATTGCAAACAATGCTGGTAATGATGCAAAGGGTCAGGCAGGAGAATCTTCAAACACTGGTGTGTTCGTTGAAACTGTTTCATCAGGTTCTACATCGACTGCGAGAGTAGAACAGTGGTTAGATCTCGGTGTGTTCAATGATAACCGATTTAATACAATCTATGCTACCTCTGTTTCTCAGTCCAACATAAGTAGAAATACTTATTTTGATAAGTTGGATGCTGACGAAGTAGACGTGAGATTACTAGAAGCAAGACTTGGTAACGGCACAATCACAGGTTCAACTGCAAACTTACACAAGTTGGACGTTGACGTGGGTACGTTTAACAGTGTCAAGTTCTCTTCTGTAAGAGCGGCCGCCTCGTACATGATCAGTGGATCAGGAACGGCGCAAGCACACAAACTTGATGTTGACGAAGGTACTTTCAATAAGTTGATCGCTACGACTCTTACGGGTTCTGGCACTGCAACAATTCACAAAGTTGATGTTGACGAAGGTACTTTCAACAAGGTGATAGCACCAGTTGTATCTGGTTCTGGAACCTCACTGCTTCACAAGATTGATGGTGACGAAGGCGACTTCCGCAAGGTAGTGGTAACTAACGTTACATCTTCTGGAACTTCTAACTTGCACGTACTTACAGGTAATGATATATCAGGATCATCTGGTAAGTTTCACAAGTTGGTTGTGGATGACCTTTCTGCTAGAAAGATAACATCTGGTGTATCTACTTCTGAAAACTTTGAGGTTCCTCAAAAGCAGTATATTCCGTTTGCAAGCGGATCGTCGGGAGCAGACGCCGAAGGCGCTGGTCTTCAGATTGGTGGTACAGCAGGTTCTGGTTCGGCGGGTGTCGCAAGCGTAATCTTGGGCGATGCTGGATCTGGTGCTGGTAAAGATCTTCTATTTAAGATCGGAACTACTCAGGGCGCATCGTTGAGTGGATCTGTGAGCGACAAGGGACAAAGATTTGGTGTCTCTGGTACACTCTCTGCTTCAGTCGGTATATTCCACGACATTTCAATTGCGAAATCAATGGGAGCACAAGATTCTATCTTTAGCGGATCGACTTTCAGAGCACAACTTGTAACTGGTACTTTGGCAACAGTCTTTGAGATTGACTCTAACAAGGCAAACATCAGGGACGTTGATGGTACATCAATGAATTATACGACGCTGACAGGGTCTACGGTAAAGGCACACACTCTGGATACAGATAAGTTGACTGCTAATGATGTTGATGGTACATCGATGACAATGACTGGGATTATATCTGGTTCAACTGTTGACGCACACACAATAGATGTAGATAAGTTGGAAATTAGAAAACTTGATTTCACTAACCTGTCAGGATCAGCAACTGCTACGATCCACAAGGTTACATCTGATGCATTGTCTGGTTCTGCTGTAGATACACACACGCTCGACGTGGATAAACTAGAGGTAGGTCAGATTGTGAGTGCTGACGTCGTTAAGAAAGCGAATCTTAACAGCGACATTGTAAACAATACAAGCAACTCTCACGGAGGTATCGTGTTTGCCAATGGACAACTAAGTGTAGGTTGGAAGAGGAGAATCTTTTCCAGATCTTCCAAGAAGATTGTTAACAGAACCCAGCCAACGCAAGGTTCTGGTTCACTGTATACTACCTGTTCTTTATCGGAGATCAGAATGGTTTCAGGTTCTGAAATGGTTTACTTCAACGGTCTCTTGCTTGTTAAGAGTAACGCGAAGCAGGCAAGTTACAAGAATGACGGCGACTATCGCATTGATTACAATAGCGGTGGTGGATTACAACCAGGTACTTTCAGACTTGTGTTCACTTCTGGGTCAACCAATTCCACCGTTACAGGTAAAGCATCTGGTGGTAGTAATCCGCAGAACAATACATATGCGCCTATTTCATCTGGTTTAGCGCAACTTATACTTGTTCAGAGTACTAGTAGTCAGACTTATATCTTTCACTTAGCAGACGGCAGTTCTTCACCGTTGCCAGTAAGTGCTAGTATTAACCTCAACTACAGTGATCACAACCCTGGTGCAAAGAGATTCGACATTCCTGTTGAAGCAAGATCGGGCATTCAGGACTGGAGAGATGTTGTTGCAAACCTCGCTACTGCGATGAACACAGCACTCAACACTCAGGCAGATCTTGCGACGGTAACTTTGAACGCTACCTCCAGTATCAATGGTACTGCGTCAATTGAGGTAACGTACAAGGCAGGCACCATAGAGGGTAGTGTTCAGATTGGTACTGGTTTTACTAGGTCTAGTCAGTCTGGTAAATTCACATCTACTTATGGCAGTGAGCAATTCCCTGCATCGAATTACCCAGCACCTCTTGAGTCTAGATTACAGGCAGGTCAGAACCATGACTACAAGCAGTCAGGCGAACCAGATGTCTCTGGTGGTGAGGTGACAATCGTGACCTCTGGTTCAACACCAATTGCTGGAACTGAGATATTCTTGCACGAGTCTCTTGCAATGGATAGTGATGATGTATTGACTATACAGTACTTGTCTGGATCACATCAGTTCTAATAAACCCACCTAAATGGGGGGCGTTTGCCCCCCTATTCCTTTTCTTATTTCTTTTCCCAACTTTTACAATTTCCAAGGACTATTTAATAGAGAGAAAATAATATTTTTTGTAAATTTTTTGTTATAAGGAGAATTCCAGTATGTCTGTAAAGAAGTTTAAATTCGTATCCCCAGGTATCTTTCTCAACGAGATCGATAACTCTCAACTGGCACGAGAACCAGAGGCAGTAGGTCCTACCATCATTGGTCGCCTTCAAAAAGGTCCAGGTCTAGTCCCTCTTAGGGTAGATAGCATGTCACAATTCATTGAGGTTTTTGGTAACCCAGTTCCAGGTGGAAAAGGTGGCGATATTTGGCGTGAAGGTAATGAGACAGCACCAACGTATGCTGCTTATGCTGCACAAGCATTTTTAAGAAACAGTGGACCAGTTAATGTCGTAAGACTTCTTGGTACCGAGGATGCCCAAGCAACCTCTGCGGGTTCTGCAGGGTGGACGCTAGATAGTAGTTTGGATGCGAAAGATTCAACTTTGTCCTCAGTTTACGGTTTATACCTTTTTTCTACAGGTGGCGTAGACAGACGAGAATCAATGCACGGTCAACATAACCTTGTGAGCAGCACGCAGTTTGCACTCGATCACTTCGGCACGATGTCAGGGACTCTTGGAGCAATTTTTTATCTACAAGCAGGCACAATGGCACTTTCAGGTAACTTAGCGCACCTTAGAGGCACCAGAGGAAACTTTCCAGCAGGCAGAGTGCATGGTACTGGATCACACGTACTGATAGAGTCATCCGATGCTTCAAAGATGGAGTTCAATGCTTTGTTGACTGATGGAACTAAGGCAGAGAGGAAGGTTACCTTCAACTTTGACAGAAATTCAGATAAGTACATTAGAAAGGTCTTTAATACCAATCCTACTTTAACTAACAGCGATACAACCCAGACAGCAGGTATGCATAAGTACTTCTTGGGAGAGACGTTTGATAGATTTGTTAGAGATCATCATGGATTTTCAGGAGTAAGTGGGACACTGCACCAAGGTGCCCTGTCCGCAGACAACTCACTTTCTGCAATGATCGTACCATTGCATGGAACTGCAAACGGACTAGTCAGACAATTGCCAAACCAGGATTCTAGAACACCTTGGATCTTCGGTCAAGACTTGAACGCTACTGGCGCAGGGTACAAAGCTGCTGCCATGCAGAAGTTGTTTAGATTTTGTGGCATTAACGATGGCGGGTGGAACACCAGATACTTAAAAGTCTCAATAACGGATGTTAAACCTGGCAATGACATAGATCCCTATGGAACTTTCTCTATCTTGGTCAGAAGAATATCAGACAATGACGCGAGACCATTTGTTCTAGAGAGATTTTCTCAGTGCAGTTTAAATCCAAACTCAAATAACTATGTTGGTAGAAAAGTTGGTGACCAGTACAGAGAATGGGATGATGTAGACAAGAGATACAGAGTCTATGGAAACTACCCAAACCAGTCTTCCTTCTTTAGAGTGTTGGTTGATCAAGATGTCGACAACGGCGTAACAGATCCAGCGCTAATACCTTTTGGTTTCTATGGTCCGCCTAGATACAAGACAGGTAATCTCATTACTCATGATCAAAAAGTCGGCACTGGATACGGCGCATTTACCGTGCAAGTTACTGCAAGTGCTGTCGGGGGTAAATATATAACCGCAACATCTGGGTCAGTAACAACTGCAGAATCTTCAGATGTTGTCTTTAAGACTACAGATTGTCACAAGGGTGCAAAGTCTGCAGCACATACGAACATGATTGTTTTGGGACTTCCAACCCATACCACAGCATCTTTGTTATACCCAACACTACCACTTCGACTCACGGCTTCATCAGAAGGTCTGTCAAATGCTAAAAACTCCTACTTTGGCGTTTCTACATACAGGACACCAACGGACACTAAGTTTGATCCATCTTTTGTTGACGTAACCAGGAGAATGGGTAGCGGGTTCCTCTCCAAGGGCAACTACGACGCTTCAGCAAACTCGACAACGATCGAGACATCTTTCATGTTCACACTGGATGACCTCGTGATTGTTAGTAAGTCAGGGTCCGTAGGATCTGCACTTGGAAAGAGTCAGGGGTCAATTGCACCAGCGGATGTTGGTACAGCAGTTTACGTGAGTGGTTCAAGAGCAAATGATAGATCTTACACGGCGAAAAGAGGTGGATATAAGGATCTTGTCAAGGCAGGGTTTGCAAAATTCACAGTTCCAGTGTATGGTGGGTTTGACGGATTTGATATCACGGAAAAAGAACCTTTTAGAAATTCCAAGTTCTCATCTGGCGATGAGACAACTTCTTATGAAATTGCATCCCTCAAGAGAGCGATCGATTCAGTGTCAGACCCAGAGGTTGTTGAGATGAATTCTCTAGCACTTCCTGGCATCACCAATACTAGGGTTACAAACCACGCTATCAGGACTTGTGAGGACAGAGCAGACGCCCTCGCGGTTATTGATATCGAAAATGGTGGGTACATTCCATCAACTGAAAACAAGGATGATTTCAAGACAAGAGTACAAAACTCTAAGGTCAGAAACGCGGTAGACTCCCTAGAAAACAGAGGTCTTGATACAAGTTACGCTTGTGCATTCTACCCATGGGTAAAGATCTCAGATCAAATCAATGGTAGACAAGTGTGGGTACCACCATCTGTAACCGCTCTTGGAACTTTTGGCAGCACTCAGGCCAAGTCTGAACTTTGGTTCGCACCAGCGGGATTCACCAGAGGTGGGTTGTCTGACGGAGCGGGCGGATTGCCAGTTCTTGCTGTATCACAGAGAGTTTCTTCAAGAGAAAGAGACGAACTGTACGAAGCAAATATCAATCCAATCGCACAGTTCCCAGCAGAGGGTATTGTTGTCTTCGGTCAGAAGACTCTTCAGGCGACACCTTCAGCACTGGATAGAATTAACGTCCGTCGCTTGATGATTTTCGTCAAGAAAGAGATTTCCAGAAGAGCAGCGACCTTGTTGTTCGACCAGAACGTTCAGGCAACTTGGGATAGATTCCGTGGTTCAGTAGAACCGTTCTTAGATAGCGTTAAATCTAGATTTGGTCTTACCGAGTTTAAGGTTGTTCTTGACGGCACAACAACGACCCCAGACCTGATTGATAGAAACATTATGTACGCAAAGATCTTCTTGAAGCCTGCTAGAGCAATTGAGTTCATCGCAATCGATTTTGTGATTACCAACTCTGGCGCATCATTTGAAGATTAAAAAATAATAGACACTATTTAATAGTGTTAGGAGGATTTTTATAATGGCAATTCAGAAATTTTGGTCCGATGCTTCAATTGAGCCAAAGAGAAAATATAGATTTTTGTTATCGTTTAACGGCATTCCGCAATGGATTGTAAAGACTACAGGTAAACCGAACTTTTCAGTTTCAGAATCTGAACACAGTTTCATCAACTATAAGTTCTATTACCCTGGTAGATTAGAATGGGAAGAGATTAGTATGACTCTTGTCGACCCAGTGGATCCAGATGCCTCAAAGACGATGCTTGATCTTATTGAGTTGTCTGGGTACGTTCCACCACACAACTTCTTAAATGACTCTAGAGGTCAGGACAGTAAGGTTGTTACCTTCTCCAAGAAGGCAGCAACGAGTGCTGTTGGAGGGAGAGTTTATATTCACACGATCAATGAGATTGGACAACCAATCGAAACGTGGTCTTTGTACAATCCATGGATTAAGAGTGTGAACTTCGGCGACTTGGACTACGAGGCAGATGACCTTGTAAACGTGGAACTTACAATGAGATACGATTGGGCAAATCTTGAGTTAAAAGATCCATCGAAATCAAATAGAGGTGCACTTGCCCAGGTACAGAACTCTGGAATCGGTGCTGCAGCAGGACTTTCTGGATTAGCACCAGGAACGAATTAGTAAAAAAGATATTTATTTTAGTTTATAATAGTTTTAGTAAAGTGAGGTTTTAATGAGCAGAAATTCAAATAGGATGGCGCAACAAGCGCCTCCTGAAAAAACAGAACCAACTCCCCGACAGTTGGACCAGACAGTACAAACAGTCAGAAGAACAGCAAACACGGAATTTGTCGAACTACCATCAAAGGGACTGTTCTATCCCCAGAATCATCCCTTACACCGACAAGAGACGGTGGAAATAAGATTCATGACCGCAAGGGATGAAGATATTCTTACTTCTCCTTCTCTTTTGAGAAAAGGTGTAGCGATTGATAAATTTATTCAAAATATTCTTGTCGATCAGAACATCAGGGTTCCTGATCTCTTGATTGGCGACAAGTCGGCAATTATGGTTGCCGCAAGAGTGACGGGATATGGACCCGAGTATGAGGTGAAGATTGTTTGCCCAGAGTGCAGTACAGAGTGTGATGTAACGGTAGACCTTACAGACTATCATAAGTATTTTGAAAAGTTTGAACAGTCAGAGCACTTCACCCTAAACAGAGATGGTAACTTTGACACCACACTTCCGACATCAGGTCTTCAGGTTACTGTTAGACTTATGACGTCTAGGGATGAGACTCGAATGTCCAACAGGATCAACACAAAAAAGAAGAACAAATTAGCAGAAACCAACACTACTGATTTTTTAAAGTCGATCATCGTTTCGGTTGATGGAACATCTGATCCTTCGGATTTAAACGACATGATCGGCGACATGCCAGCAAGGGATTCCAGATTCCTTAGAAAGAACTACTCCCAGTTAGTTCCAGCGGTTAGACTCAGAGAGGACTTTGAGTGTATGTATTGCGGTGCGGAAACCGAAACGGAGGTTCCCCTGGAGGCCACGTTTTTTTGGCCTGACATCTGACTATATGTTGCACGTTCATGAACAGATATTCTATCTTGTTCAGCACGGCAATTGGAACTATTTCGATGTTTACGACTTACCTGTTACCATCAGAAGGTGGTTTGTTGAGAGACTTTCTAAATACTTTGAAGAAAGGAACAAAGAAATGGAAAAGGCAAAGAAGTAAACTATTTACTGGTGGAGACCCCTATGAACAAAAGAAAACCAATTGTAATTGACTTTAGCAAGATAGACGAAAGTTTCTTGGTTGCTATGGGCGCAAGATTGAGACTAATTCTGGATGCTCTGTTTACTGGAGAATACTTTCCAGTCTCCGTCAAGGGGTCACCACAGCAAGTAGATTCGTTTGTTAAGACGCTGGCAGGAGAGAAAAGATATATCTCGTCGTTGTCCCAGTACGGACTGAACAATCCTAAAACGTTTCGAGACAAATTTAAGTTAGATAGGTCAATCAAATCTTTTGAAAGAGATACAGGATTAGTTTGGCCATTTAAGTAGAGGACTGCTAAATGGCTTTCATAGATCCGCAAAAATTAGACGCACTATTTAGAAAGTTCCAGACAGGTGGTGAATACAATCCCAAAGACGGCGAACCCCCTGAGATAAGCGAGTCAGATCAAGCGCTTATTAAGTCGATTTTTTCTGAGTATGAAAGGATTATTGCACGGCGCGAAAAAGGGGGTTCTGGACTACAGGATTCCAATGACTTTTTCAGTAAAATACTTTTACAATTTAAAAAGGATGCCGAGGCATTTGAAAATGCAAAAAAATACCTCTCATACGATACGGAAGAAGCAAGTCAGGTAAAGTCTCAAATTATTAGACAGCAGATGTCTAGAATTAAGTATAATATAGAGAAATACGCCGTCGCAGGTGAACTGGCATCAGACGCCGCTAAACGCGCACAAGAAATATATAAGCAACTCAAGAAGCAACTCGAAGTAGAGGCCAGATTTCAGAAAGGCGTGAGTAAGGGCGCTGCCATTGCAGAAAAGACGCTACAGTCCACACTTGGTATCAGTAAGTCGTTCGACGGTCCAGGCGGTATCCTCGCTTCGGTGCAAGGATTTGCCAAGGGGATGAAAGAGACACTTACCGCGACCAATATATTGATGTCTCTCACCAAAAAGATGCTAGAACAGGCAGTTACTGCTGATAAGGCAAGAGGTGAACTCTTCAGAAGATCTGGGATGAGTGATTTTACACAAGAACTGCTTGATATAAGTTCTGATCTTACGTCGGCATACGGACCAGGTAGTCTGATGGCCTCTGCTGAAGTGGTAGCGGACTTACAGTCAGAGATGAAGGTCTTTAGGCAGTTTAAAGATTCTGGTGAAATTGTTCAAATGTCAAAGATGTCTGGAAGACTTAAAAAACTGGGTGTTTCCACAACCGCAATGGGAAGTATATATCAGAGTTTGTCGGTGGGTATCGGAATGGGATCAAAAGAGATGGATACCACGGTTAAAACTCTTTATAAGATGGGTAAAGAATCTGGAATGACACAACAGGAGACGTTTGATAGTTTTGCAAAAACCTTGCCCACGTATGCTCGTTTTGGGCGTAAGGCACCGCAGATGTTCTCCAGACTCGCTGCGACGGCAAGACAAGCAAACATCAAAGTGGAAGACTTGATGGCAATGACAGAGGATTTGGATACTTCTGAAAACGCACTTAAGACCGCAGCAAAGTTGAATTCTTTACTTGGAGGTTCTTTTATAAATGGAGTCGCCTTGCTCGCTGCTGACGCTTCAGGTAAGGTTAAGATGATTGCCGACGCATATCAGAAAGCGGAGGCACAGTTTGGAACGCCTAACCAAAGAGTCATCAGGGCAATGCAGGGATATATGGGTTCCGCAGGGGTCAGTGCTGAGAACTTCCAGAAGATAGTAAGAGGGCAGTTCACGGATTTTAATGAGGCCGTCGCCAACCAAGAAGGTCCAGCGACTGATGAAGAGATAATAAAAGATGTTGGAGAATCCTTGTCCCAAGCGGACAGAATAGATGCAGCAATGGCGAAGTTGGTTCAGAGACTAAACTCTGCAATCTATAGGGCAATGCCTGCGATAACCCGAGCAGTCTCGTTTTTGGCAGATCATTCGAAAATATCTGCACCTCTTATCTTAGCTGCAGGTGCCGCTGCCAGCGCAGCATATCTTAAATCTAAAGTCGACGAAACGATCAGAATACCCGCGCTTAAGATGGAAATCACAGCACTCAAGGCAACAATAAATGCCCAAAAAGCAGTTAACACCGCAAACAACGCCCTCGGCGCTGGTGGGTGCTTGAAACAAATAGGAAAAACGATCTTTGGAACCGTAGCCACATCAACTGTTGCGGGCGAAGTAACCGAAATGGGAGTCAAAGAGGGAACTAAAGCACTTGGCGGAGCAGCAGCGCAGTCCAGCGGCGGTATATTGTCCAGGTACGCAAGCAAAATCGGATCAGCGTTGAGCAACAGCAAGATCTTGAAAACGATTTCTAAATTTCCCATTATAGAGTTTCTTTTCGCTGCAGGTGAGACTGCTCTTATAATGAGTCGAGACGATTTGGACCTAAAAGCAAAGTCAAGAGCTATAGTTGAGGCATTGACGGGTGCCCTTGGCGGATGGTTGGGTGGTCTTGGAGGCGCAGTGATCGGCAACGCGCTGAACATTGCAGCGCCTGGTTTAGGATTCATTGTTGGACTGGTCCTGCGCGCTGCTGGTAGTATGTTGGGGCAATATCTCGGACGATTGTTAGGCGCATCTGCCATAGGTCAGGCATTTTCGGATAATATAATTTTACCTCTCATGAAGGGTATGGGATTCTCAGACGGCAAACTTGTTGGCAAGGCCGCCAAGTTGCAAAACAACGCTCTGGCGCGAGGAAAGACGAATGTCGTCACTGAGCCAAGTTACCGAGCAAAAGACAGATCCAGTGAACTTTTGAGTATCAATGACTCCCCCACCGCAATGAAGGCTGTGCCGATGAAAAAGAAGGATTTCCAAACAGCAAGAGATGACGGCGCGCTTCTAGAAGGATTAGACAATTTAAGGAAGGGACTAATTACTCTAAGGGATTCAGAGACCAGCGTTTCTCTTGAAGTCGGGGGGAAAACCTATGCTGCTACTAATGGAGGACTCGCATGAGTGAAGATAGTAAGAAACTGACCGAACAACTCATCGAGGCGGCAAAAAACTCAAATATAGATCCAAAATTAATTGAAGGTTTTCTTATCGCGATCAAAGAAGTCCTCGGCGAGTCTGTCATGGACATACGCGGCATGCCCGTCGAAGAAATTTCAAAAAGATACGACGACATAAGAAAACTCTTCAATGAACAGTCTGATAAGTTTGAGGGAGTCATTAATCTTGAGGACAAAAAACTTGAATTATTGAACCAGGAAGCATCTGATCTTAAAAGAAAGATAGAGTTCATGGTGACTCAAAAGGAGTTGGATGAAGAACAACTCGAAGCAGCAAGGTCCAGATTCAAGGCGCTCAGGGATGCGATCAAACTTGAAGAGAATGTTCGTGCATCTATGCAAAAAGGAGAAGCAGCAGCGGAAAGGTTGCTTCAGGCGACGTTTGGCATATCAAAGGGTTTCGGGGACTTAAGTAAGAAAGGATTAATCGAGGGGTTTGCGAAAGGGATATCTCAAACACTAACATTTTCGAACATATTGGTTTCAATCACCACGAAAATGTTTGAGACGATGCTTAGGGGAGACAAGGCGAGAGCGAAGTTGTTCTCAACAGCACAAATCACCAGGGACCAGTTAGACGTTGGTGAGACTGCAAGAGCAATGGGTGCGATAGGTACCAATCTTGAGGGCGTCGCCGCAGAGGCCGCCTCATCTCTAAAACAAAACTTTTTATCATTTTCAGAACTAACTACAGGTCCAGACTCACAACTGAAAGCACTTGCGACAGGCATGGGTGTGATTAGTAAGTTGGGCGTTGATATGAACACTCAGTCACAGATTATCGGAACACAAGTAAAGGCATTTGGTCAAACACCCGAAGCGGCAAAAGACCTTCTTTTCAATCTTACAGGCGTGTCAAGAGAGTTAGGTCGACCTGCAAATGAAATGCTGTCAGACTTTAAGAACGCAATGCCGATACTGGCAAGATTCGAAGCAGAAATGTCACAAAAGATCTTTAAAGACACTGCCTTGATGTCTAGTAAGTTGGGCATAGAGGTAAACAAACTCTTGCAGATGAACGAAAACATGGATACTTTTGAAGGAGCAGCAAAATTCGCTCAAAGTATACACGTTGCATTCGGCGCACCGATAGTGAGCGCTCAAGCGTTACTAGCAGCAGAGTCACCTGCGGAGAAGAGAAAACTCATAATGGACTCCTTGAAAAGAGAGGGCCGCTCGATTGGCGAGATGAGTGAAAGGCGACTTAGAGGAATGTCTTTCGATCTGGGTTTCGGCGGTGACGTGGCGCAATTAAAACAATATTTTAACGAAGAAGTTGATATAATGGATGAAGATCGAGCCCGCCTGGACGACGTTGCGGTTTCGATGCAGGACACTCAAGCGCTAGTTGCACAGCAGTTAGATGTGGGCACAAAGTTGATGTCAAAATTGGAAGAGGTAGCGGGTCAATTAACTGATTTGATCGGCGGCCCGACAGGACTTATAAAATTGACCGATTACGTAGTTGGGATTATCGACTTCTTTTCAGATAACTTGATAGTTTTTGCAGGACTCATGTTCGCAATGGCAGCGGGCAAGTTTGGCGCAGGAGCAAGCACAATTGCCACTATAGTTGGCACTACAGGAGGTATTGCAGCGTTCAATGCTTTTGAGGGTGGCATCTCAGAGAGAGAAGGTCCTCGTATGGAGCAAGAAAGAATGGAAATGCAACAGAACGCCGCCCCAAGGACAACTCCCGACGCTGGTGGCGCTGCAGTTAGTCCGCGTGTGCAACGGGCCCTTGCCAAGGACCTCGGCGGAGGGAGTGGAGGTGGTATGAAGTTCGCAGGTGGATCTTCTTCAGGCAGCGCAAAAAAGACCGAAGGACCTGGACTCAATAGTTCCTACAACCTGAACGTCCAAGCACAGGGTCAATCAAGATACGTTCCCAAAGAAACAAACGACGGGTTCGGATCACCAGGATCTACACAACCAGTTATGGCGAGACCAAAGACTGCCAACAACTACATAACTCCAGTTTTTAACAAAGATGATCAATTTTACGCTGCTAAAGCGGACGGTGCTCTGGCAAAAATGATAAAGCAGATCACAGGTATAGTTGATGAAATCGCAGCCAAAAAGTCAAATTTGAAACTATCTATGAGTGAGAGGGCGGCTGGTCAAATGGTTGCTGATGGACTGAACGCAGTTAAGAGGTTATAAAATGGGCGGTAGTAATGATGGATTTTGGTCAGTAGACGCAGCGAATGCAGACCCTAATATATCTGGATTGGAAAAAGCAGGTTTTAGCATCGAGATTATGCATGTCGCTTCTGGCAAGGCGTGTGTGTTTCCTGCTTGGTTGACGAGTTATAGTGAAAACTTCACCAGCACATGGAACACTCAAAACGTCTTCGGCCGTGCTGACCCGATCGGATCCTGGAACAATACCACAAGAAGGATTTCCATTAGTCTGGGCATTCCTTCATATACTCCAGAGGAGGCATATGCCAACATGCATCAATTTGAGCATCTTGTGGCATTCTTATACCCGTCTTTTAAACAAAACGGCACCACCAACACAATGAACGCTTATCCTTTACTAAAAGTAAAGTTTGCAAATTTTATAAAAAATGCTACAATAGAAGAGAACGCTAGAAGTGTATTGAAGGGCGGACTGACTGGATGGATCGAGAATGTTGATTTTACACCAGATTTGGAAGCAGGATTTCACCACATGAGTCCAGGAATGTCAGATCAGGCAGTGAAGGCATACAATAGAATCGAGAACGGCGTAAGAAAGACAACAAACAGGAGTCACACCTTTGTTCCGAAAGTTTTTGAACTCAACTTTTCGTTTGTTGTTGTGCATGAACACTCTTTGGGTTGGAGCGGCGGTACCTGGTTGGGCGGAGCAAAATCAGGATTCCCCTACGGTTATGAATTGCAGAGCGGAAAGACTCACGACGTAGAAAGAGGATCTACAACGGTCAATAATTCACCTCTCAATAGGGTCAGAGATGCGGAAACAGGTGGTCAAGTTGCCGTAGCTACTGGCGGCAGTGCAGGTAGAAAAAATCAGCGTGCAAAGTCCTCCAAGAATAGATCTGCCGCTAAGAAGAGTTTGAATCAAGCGACAGGGAACGGGAAGAAATAATGGAAAGCAGATACTCTAATAGGTTATTGAGAATTAATCAAAGTGTGAGATATAAAAATGTTCTTAAAGGACGTGGGGTGAAAAAAATTGAACAGTACGTCACTCCTAGATACATCACGATTCCTGATAGAGTCCGAGATCTAATACAGTACGAGATAGTGCTTTGGCAAATGGGTGATAAGTATTTTAAATTAGCAAGCGAACACTACGGAAACCCAGAATTGTGGTGGGTTATTGCAAGTTTCAATTTGGCACCAACCGAAGCGCACCTGGATCTGGGAGATACCGTCTATATTCCGATTAACTGGGAAGTCATATACGACTACGTGAGAGGGTAGACAATGGTGGATTTACTCCCTAGAGATCGTGAAAAAAAGGTCACATCACCAGAAGATCAGAAGTTCATTAGTGAATACAAGCGCACCGCCTTCGATGTTGAAAGAGACGAAAAGGATAAAAAAGCAACATATAAAACAATCAAAGACGATATGGTTAAAATCGCTAACCGCGTCTTCAAGCGCTGCTTGTCCGAAGCAAAATTCGTGTTCGATAATAAACGCCTTCTCCGCGTCGGCAACTACACCAAAGGCGCAATCTCTGCCTTCTACCATGGTAATGGCCAGAACAATAAAAAACTCGACACATTCTTTAAGATGTACGAATTAGGAGAGACACTACGCATAAAGGGGTTTGAAAGATACGTGGTCGAGAGAAACTCATTCAGCGCAGACCAGCTTATCCTGCGTAAATCAAAAAAAGATTTGGAAGTTGGTGCGGACATAGTAGCCCGCGCTCGCTCCGCAGAACCCAATGCGTGGAGTCAAATTTACGGGAGAGACCCCTTTACAGGCAAGTACATAAACAGCGGCGGTATCATCGGCAGCGCCCAAACAAGGTCAAGCAACGACCACGCAACAAAAGACCAAGAAACACAAGACAAAATTGGAAACATCAAGAACTTCACTGCTTGGTGGGACAACACGATTAAAGAATGGAAAAATGAAAAACTGCTAAACGAAAGGTCAGCGATCATAGCGCTCCTTAACAGTGACAAATATAAAAGAGACCCCTCCAATGCGAATATACCTTCTTTGAGGGCGAGGTTGACACAGTTAGATAAAAGAATTGCACTCGTCGATGAACGCGCATACCAGTCAGGGTTCATGGGCGCAGATGGGGCAATTGCCACAGAGGTTGCAAAGAAGACTATCGACGAATCAGAACGTCGTGAAAGTTTAATGGTGCAAGCTTTTATTCCTGAATCCGCCGAACGAGCATTTGACAAGATACAGGACAAATATATTTCACTCAGAAAGGGTAGTAAGGACCAGCACCTTTTAAGCATGTACGCAAACCAAATCATAGATTCACCAGCGCACAGCAAGACTAGGCGCAAAAAGGTCGGATCTAAAGACACGGGACGCGTCTTTTCTTTACCGAAAGGCATGAATACAAATAGATTAACAAACATTTTTAATTTTAGGATGAATAACGTAAAAAGCAAAGATTATGAAGGTTTTTTGGTCAACCCATTGGTCACGCTGAACAATGCTCAGCTATCTGCGCTCACACCTCAAGTGGAGTTCTTTATTCGAACTCGCGGTCCTACACCCAAATTGACCTCAATACCTCTTCAAAACAGAGGACTTTCTACTAAAGGACAAACAGGCGTCGCAGCAATAAACAACTTTCAAAGCGTGCTTGGTTTACAGGACTTGACTATTCGTTTGGCGGGCGATACCCCAGAGACTGCTAAACGAGATATAGACTCAACAGTAACTTTCTATGGATCTAACTTATCTGTTTTTAGTGGAGAAAGGGGTCGGAAGCACTATGTGCCGTTAATACAACCAGAAGGCCTCGGTGGGTCAATATTTGGACCAAAGGATTTGTTAATGCGAATAGGGTGGGCAACACCTAGCGAAAGCACCCAAAAGGCACTTGGGTTTACTAAAATTCAGGTGGATTCGATCAAAAAGCAGATGAAGACTTTTGTTATGTCCTATTACAAGCACACCTTCAACTTCAATGATGATGGATCCTTTATACTTCAAGCAGACTACGTTTCCAGAGTTAGTGAAACTTTGCAAGATACGGATGTGATGTCAGAGGGCGACACTCTAGTTAATGAGCACTACGTGGAACTGAACAAGAAATTCAAAGATCGATCCTATCGAAAAACTCTACCAAAAGAATCTGAAAAAATGGTTCATGAATACATAAACAGGGTTCACCCTACAGTTGGACTCAACACGAAAAACAACATTGTAGAATTCTTTACAAGAGTAAAGGACCAAAAGAAAGTACCAGAATTTATAAATCGTCACACACAGTACTTCCAAGACAAAAAGAGTGAAAAAATCAAAAGATGTTTGAATAAGTTGGTAGAAAGAAGCGAGATGTACAGATTCGCAGTTATGGGATCCACCGTGAAGGAGAGGATGTTCAAAAAGGCATTCGATAGAGTTATTGCGCCTCACTACCCAACAGTAGCGAAAAATACCGTAAAAGACACTGACACAATGCCTGCCAAGATCTCACCAAAGATGAAGGTTGGACCTTTCAAGCAGAAGTGTAGAGTTAGACTGTACATATCAACAGATATCGAAGCAGGTGCAACGCCGATGCAACCTCCAAAAATTGAAAGACTAATCGTAACTCGCGATTCGAAAGGTGAGGAACTACCAGGGTTGAGTGTTAAACTGCCAGACGGTACGACAAGGGACATAACTGACCAGGTTGATACCGCCAAGACAAAAAAGGACAAATCAGGAAAGACAAAGGCAGTCGCAAAGACAATCGAAAAGTCCGATTCAAGTTCCACAACAAGCAAAGACGCACAACAGAAAGAGAACAAACAAAAGGCGGATGACGCTCGCGCAGTGGCCAATGCAAAGATAAAGAAGGGCGACAGCACTGGAGAGAACCAGGCGAAGAAAGAATCAGACGCCGCCGTTGCCGATGCCGACGCAAACGAAAAGAAAGAAGCGGCCGCCATAAGTGATAGCGAGCATTCAGTCTATTATTTTAGACTTGGTGACATTATCAATGCTTTTTTGGAGGTTAGTGAGTCTGAATCTTATCTAAAGGGAGAAAAGGTGCACATCATGCTTGGTAATATAAATCTTGATGGTAAGTTTCAAAATTTATATGGTGTTCCTATTGCGATGCAGGTATACCAAAAGGTCATGAGTGATTTTGAAAATTCGACTTCTCGAAGACTTACTCTACAGAGGTTGATTACTGCCTTTCTAATGGAGGTGCAGAGATATTTTAATCAGGGTGATTATGTTTTAGATTCGGGTCGCTATAATTCTGCATATAGTGTAAAGTGCGGACAATTCAGAACAGATGCTAAGGGCGTTGAATATTTAAAACTCAAACCCACGGTTGCACAACTTTATGCCAGAGGATACGGTACGGAGTCAAAGTCGACAGACCAGTCAGTATTTTATTACACGATGTCCCAGGCATCCACGCAATTGAAATTAATTGATGCCCAGAAACTATCCAAGTGGGAAGTTGGACAAGACAGGAGCATAATAAAGAAGATTGTATTCAAGCAAGTTGAGAATCAGTCGATGAAAGCAAAGCAAGACGATAACATAATCAAGGCATACAATTCCGAACAGGGACTTGTCATGATTCCACAGTTGTACAATGTCGACGTAACGAGTTATGGACTGTTGGACTTTTGTCCTGGTTTGTCTTTTTTCATCAAACCGTCCCTGATCGGAGTGGATGACATTAACAACTCTCCAATATTTAAAGAGGTTGGAATAACTGGATTATACAACGTAATCAATGTGGAACACAAACTAAGTCCTAACGGTTTTGAGACGGTCTTCAAATGTTACAATGAAGCGACGATAGACTGGTCGGAAGCGATTGACAGACTGAGACCTGGATACGACAAGCGTCAATCCAGGAAACTCAAATATGAAAAGACGGAATCTAAAAAGGCGCGAGCAAAAGCTCAGGCCATCGCGACGGAGAAAAGAATAGATTCTCAGGTTGAACCTCTAAGGAAGCAAGGCAAGTCGGAAGAAGACATACAAATGATAAAAGAGCAATTGAAAAAGAGGGCGAAGAAGTGACAACGAGGAAGACCCTAATAGACTCATTTAAATACATAGTGAATGATGCAAACCCAGTTAAAGTCTTGGCATTCGATAATAGGGATTTGCGTCAATCTCTCTATGGTCGCGTGGATGGAGATAGACGCGCTATCGCGCCACTGAACAAAACAGCCATAGAACAAATTCCAGGTACTGACGCGAGTGCACTCTGTTACGTTGTTGATGCCTTTACGGATCTGAAGGCGAAATATGAAAGGTTAGAAAACCCAATTAACGGTTTGCCCATACTTCATGCAAAGAAAGGGTATGTCAACCCTCTAGAACTTTACGACATACAATTGGAGTTCCTGTTTACTGCCATATATGCCAATTTCATACTACCGAACAAGAAAAAAATAAAGGGAATGGGCGATTTTACTAATTTTGTCTTGCAAGGGTTGGTTCAATTCTCTAACCAAACACCGATAACTTATTCTGGTTTTGTTAAGTCTAGGCTGTGTCCGATGCACGCTTCGGGACTAGTGATAGATCTCCTGGATGTCAGTCATGGAACCTCGACCCTGAATCTGAAAAGGAAGATATTGGACAGTCCGTCGTTTCCAGCGTTTACAGAAATGTTGACCTCAACTGGTTTTGTACTTTTAAAACACGCCCCCTGGTGTTTGGTGGCCAACAATACGGGTCCTATGACGGATTATTCTGGTCGATATGGTAATGACGGTTTTTACTATCACTGCAGAGGTTACGATCTCGACAAATTAAGAGGTAAAATAAGAGAGTACTATGAACTCTTGTACTTTGCAGAGGATGAGGATGTTGCTTACAATGTTTGTCACGATGGAACTATAAAAGCAAAAAGATATTCAGTTGACCGTCGCGCTGTCGACGATGCCATGAATTCCTTTTTTAGTAAGGATTGGTACAGGTTCTATGTGAATGTACGGGCGATAGAAGAAAACATATATATTCCTGAATCAAAGCTTGACAGGCATTTTGAGATCTGTTATAGTTTGCTAATAAAACATGGAATAGAAAGATCCTTGGATTACTTGGAAAGAAAAATTTTAAACACAAAGACAGACTATTACATATAATGTATTTTCAAATTATTGATAACAATAGCGAATGCTTAAAGGTCTACAGGACAGGTGATTTTGCAGATTATCGCGATGCGCCCGAGATGAACAGAACTTGGAAGCATTCAGTACACCTAACCTCTAGAGAGGACGTCGATTACGCGTTCTTGTATTCCGATGGAACATTGGAGTCTGTGTGTCCTATTTTTATTGAAGATTCTTGGAAAAACAACTCAAACAAGATTTCGGCGATCATGAAATCTGTTTTGACTGCAAAGTGTAATATTAGAGACTACTGCATTTATGATTACATACCGCTAGATATACTTACGTCGTTTTTGCAGGACAAAGAAAATATTATAAAGAATGTATTTGACAATGTTCCAAAACCAGGCCACTATGACATCTTGAAGAAGGCGCACATTTTGACTGAGGAGATGAACGCCAGAGAAAACATCTACAAGTCAGAATTGAAGAACACAAACTACAGTGTCTTCGGCACAAGGACTGGCAGACTATCAAATAAACAGTCTGGCATCCCTATACTAACGATGAAAAAGGATGAGCGCGCCTTTCTGGAACCATCCAATGATCTTTTTGTTGAATTCGACTTCAACGCAGCGGAACTGAGAACACTCTTGGCACTATCGGGTAATGAACAACCTGGCATGGATATACACGAGTGGACAAGGGCAAAAACTGAACTGTCTCGCGAGGATATGAAGAAGAGGACTTTTGCTTGGTTGTATAACCCTGAAGCGCGAGATTCGCTATTAGAGGGGTTTTATGACAGGGATCTTGTCAAAGACAAGTATAGGTATAAAGATGGCGTACAGACCCCCTTTTCTCGATTTATTGAAACGGACGAAAGAAGGTCCTTGAATTATATTGTCCAAAGCACAAGCAGTGACATTTGCATTGAGCAGGCGTACAAATTAAGAGAATTATTTAAAGATTGTAGGACAAAAATTTGTTATTTGTTGCACGACTCTGTTATACTAGATTATGCCAAAGAAGATCGGGGTAAGTTTCTAGAGGCAAAGAGGATCTTCGGCGAAACTAGGTTCGGCAATTACGTTGTTAATTCCAGCATAGGCAAGAACTTTAGAGATATGAAAGAGGTTTAATGTATACAGTTATTGGATTGGGCGGTGTCGGATGCAAGGTTGCCCAGTGTTTTGAAAACTATTCTCAATACAACGTCGTGTGTGTTGATGACGAACCAATGGATTTTAAAGATAAGTTGGTGGTAAAGAAGCAAAGTTCACCAGAACAATATGAAGAAAGTTTCAAGACCATACCCAAGCGAATAAAAGACAAGATTAAGCAAGATGTTATTTTTGTGCTTAGTGGATCAAGTCTCGTTTCCTCTATTGCTCTCAAATTTTTACACCAGATTCGAGACAAGACCATAACTGTCGTTTGCGTCAGACCTGAGCAAGACCTTCTGGACGAGACTGAAGCAATGCACGAAAAGATGGTTTTCTCTATCTTGCAGGAATATGCTAGGTCTGGACTTTTTAAAAATATCTACTTGACAAGTAATTCTGAAATGGATAGTATGGTTGAAGATGCAAGTATTAAAGAATACTATCCAGCGATAAACAACTTAATTGCTTCTATGTTTCATATGGTGATGGTTTTTGATCATCAGGATTCGGAGGTCAGCAATTTTTCAATTATCAATGAATCAAGGCGAATTTGTACACTCGGCGTGTTAAAGATAGAGGACGGTTCTGAAAGTTTACTTTTCCCGATGACGGATACTATGGATGCGAGACTTTACTACGGTATATCCAAGGTAAGTTTGGAGCAGGACAGAAACCTACAGAGAAATATTATTAAATTAATCAAAGAAAAAAATCAGGAATTGTGCAAATACAGTTACGGAGTCTATCAGACACAGTATGAATCAGACTTTTGTTACATAAAGAAGTATTCTTCAAAAGTTCAGGAGTTTTGAGTGAGGAACCCTGATTTAATCATGTTCGTTGGTCCCATGTTCGGGTCCAAGACAACGAGACTCATTGCAGCACTAGAGAGGTACAAGTACCAAGGAAAGTCCATATCTGCTTTTAAACCAATGATAGATGACAGATATTCCACTGGGGAGATCGTGACTCACAATGGCGGCCGCATCGAGGCGAAATGTGTCACCTCTGGGACAGACATCCTTGAGTTTCTAGAAGACACTCCTGCTGAAGTTGTTGCCATAGATGAAGCGTTTATGATCGAAGGCGCATCTGATGTTGTAATAAGTCTTTACAAGTCGGGAGTGTCTGTGTTAGTATCGAGTCTGGACTTGTCTTCCAAGGCAGAGCCATTTGTCGAGGTCGCCAAGATGATGCCCTGGGCGACAAAGATTGTAAAGTGTCCATCAGTTTGCGCACAATGCCAAGAGGATGCCTACTTTACGTTCAGAAAGTTTGATGATGACAGAGAGTTATTGATTGGCGGATCAGAAATGTATGAACCAAGATGTTTCAGACATTACAAAAAACAGTTGACAAACAAATAAACATTTAGTATAGTATAGAAAGTTGGTCGGAAGTTTTACCGACAAGTGTGCAAAAAACAATACCATAAGGAGGTAATATAATGGCACTGAATTTAGATCTCATGAAGCAAAAGATGGCTTCTTTATCAGGAAAGGGCGACGGTAAAAAGAATAACTTCTGGCGTCCACAAGATGGCGAGAACAATATTCGTATTGTTCCGACAGCGGACGGAGACCCGTTCAAGGAGAAGTTTTTCCACTATGGCGTGGGAGAGCAATCGTTCCTGTGCCCAAAGCGAAACTTTGGAGACAGTTGTCCAGTTTGTGACTTTGGGAACAAACTTTGGAACGAAGGGACAGAAGAGAGTAAGCAACTTGCAAAGGGCATGTTTGCAAAACAGAGATTCTTTTCACCTGTGCTTGTGCGAGGTGAAGAGTCCGAAGGAATTAAGGTTTGGGGTTATGGCAAGTTGGCATACCAGAAACTTCTTGGTATTGTTCTCGACCCTGATTACGGGGATATTACCGATCCAGAGGACGGTAACGATCTCAAATTAATGTATGGCAAGCAGCCAGGTGCATCATATCCAACAACGGATATTCGACCTCGCCCAAGAAAGTCAGTTCTTTGTGATGACGCCGTGGGCGGTGACGAGCGATGTGCCGAACTCCTTGAGAAGGTGCCAAATCTCGACACTGTTTTCGAGAGACGCACGACAGAAGAGGTTCAGGCAATTCTGGACTCGCACTTGAGTGCAGATACGGAAGATAGTTCTGAAATTACTCGCGGTGGTATCACCACAAGCAGTGGAGAGTCTGAAGAGTCCGCTGTAGACAGAGCCTTTAACGGTCTCCTTCAGAATTGAGGTAGTGTCGAATGGGGAAGATAAGAAAAATTAAACCAGGTGGACTTTCCACCAAGGACATAATCGCATCACTTAACAAGTCGTCAGGTGGTGTGGTTGCCTACAATCTTGGAGAAGAGAACCCAACGGAAGTCAAGGAGTGGATTCCGACTGGTTCCCGTTGGTTGGACTCTATTACCTGCAAGGGCAGGTATGCGGGAATTCCAGTGGGTAAGATCTCCGAGATTGCAGGTCTGGAGGCGACAGGTAAGTCATTTATGGCAGCCCAAGTCGCCGCCAACGCTCAGAAGATGGGGTGTCGAGTTGCTTACTTCGACTCAGAGTCTGCCATTGATCCAGACTTCCTTCGAAGAACAGGGTGTGACGTCGACGATGAAGAGAATGGATTGGTTTATATCCAGGCACACTCTGTCGAGATGGTTATGGAGACAATCGAAAACTTGTTGAAAATGCCAGAAAAGTGGTTGTTTATTTGGGATTCCCTTGCACTCACGCCATCTGAGCACGATCTTGAGTCAGACTTTGATCCCCAGTCGTCTATGGCAATGAAAGCGAGAGTGTTGTCGAAGGGTATGCCTAAGTTGGTTCAACCGATTGCCAACGCTGGCGCTACACTGCTAGTCCTTAATCAACTGAAGACTAACATCACTCGGTCACCGTCTGAAGCAATGACTACGCCATACATGACTCCAGGAGGGAAGACGTTGCCGTACTCCTATTCCTTGAGGATATGGTTGACAGGGAGAAAAGCTAAGGCGTCTTTTGTCACGGATGAGAATGGGTTCAGGATTGGTTCTGAGGTTAAGTGTAAAATCGAAAAGTCCAGATTCGGTTCTACAGGAAGAACTTGCAACTTTAAAATCCTCTGGGGCGACGCAGAAAGTGTTGGCGTACAGGATAAGGAAAGTTGGTTTGATGCGATTCAGATATCTGAAAACCTAGAGCAATCAGGTGCTTGGTATTCTCTTGTGCACGAGGATGGGACAAGAGAGAAGTTCCAGAGAGCACACTGGTTGAAGAAATTGCAAGACGAAAAATTCCAAAAAAGAGTGTTGCAAATCATGGACGAAGATGTTATCATGAAGTTCAGTAATAAAACAGGGAATGCCTCTGATTTTTACGATCCAGATGAAACACCCACCAAAGACTGACACAGTGTTCGGTCGCCCCCTGTGAAAGCAGGGGGTTTTTTTTACTAAGGAGTTACTCATGAGTGCTGTTATAGAAAATGGAAAAAGAGCGAGAGCAGGGAACAGTTTTGAAAAATTGTTTTCTGAAAAGACTGGAATTGGCAAGTTGGAGGCAAAACTAAAACCTCAGTTCAAGAATGAACACGGAAACTCACAAAAAATAGATTCTGACTTCTGTCTTGAGACCGAGTCAAGCATAGTTTTTTTTGATCTAACAACTTCGCTTAGAACCGATAGAGCAAAACAGAAAGCATACAACGCCCTTTGTTATAAGTCCGAGATTTTCTCTGAAAAAGAGTGTAAGTTTTATGTCGTAGTACCAGACGATGATAAGAACTTCAATAAGAGAAAAAACCCAGTTCTTCTGCATGGACTGGACGGAGTTATCTGTTTCACCGAGGCTGTTGAGATTGCTAGAGGAGGGGGAAATGTTTGAAGGCATCTTCAGCGACAAAGAATTTTTATATTCAGCAATTAGCATGTTGATTATAGGTCTGGCGCTACACAAATACAGAAAGAAGGGATAGGTTATTATGAAAAGGTTGATGCTGGTGGATGCACAGAACCAGTTTATGAGGTCTTATATTGTTAATCCTACCATGTCACCAAACGGCGACCCCGTTGGCGGCGTAGTGGGATTCTTGCAAACTATGAACAAACTATGTCGTCAAGTGAGACCTGACCTTTTTGTAGTGGTGTGGGACGGTGACGGCGGGTCCAATAAAAGAAGGAAGCAGAACAAGAATTACAAGGTTGGAAGAAAACCTCCAAAGTTGAACAGGTGGTCGCAATCCTTAAATCCTGCTCAAATTCATACAAACAGAATTTGGCAACAAGTGAGGTGTATTGAGTATGTCAACCAGATGCCCATCATCCAGTTTAGACAACCAGGTGTTGAGGCAGATGATGTTATATCGTATGTAAAATCTTTACCAGTTTTGACCGATTGGCAAAAGGTTATCATATCGAGTGACAAGGACTTCATCCAACTTTTGGACAGCAAGACCCTGCTAATGCGACCAACTCAGGATCAAATCTTGAATACAAATAGGGTCCTAGAAGAGCACTCAATCCACCCAACGAACTTTGCTCTGGCCAGGTCCATGGTTGGTGATAAGAGTGACAACATTGACGGACTGCAGGGCGTCGGACTTAAGACAGTTGCCAAGGCATTCCCATTTCTTGCCGAAGACAAGGATTATTACCTTAGTGATCTTAAGGAGCACTCTGAAAGACAGGAGTCAAAACTTTCAGTTTACAACAAGGTAATTCAGGACTATAAGAAAGTGTGCGATAATTACTCTATCATGCAGTTAAGTACACCTCTCATTTCTGTTCAGTGTGCCAATCACATAAACTCGACCTTCGAGGGGTATCAACCAACGTTCAACCGAACCGAGATTAACAAGATGTTGTCCATCGACGGATTGACGTCATTAAACATGGACTGCCTGAAGACGACATTTAACTCGATGGTTGAGTCTGGGGTAAATTATAACTAATGGATAAAACTAAACAGGACTTCTCAAAGTTCGGAAAGAACTTTCAGGAAAACTTATGCCATTTAATTTTAGTCGACAGACCGTTCGCTGATCAGATATTTGAAGTACTGGACGTCAACTTTTTGGAATTGACCTATCTCAGAGTCTTCGTCGAAAAGATCAAGCAATACAAAAAGAAGTATGGTGTACATCCAACTACAAATACCATGACAAGCATTCTCAGAACTGGCATATCTGAACAGCAGGATTCCGTACAGAAACTGTTGAGAGATTACTATGCCAGAGTCTTATCTCAAAGGATTGACAATTCGGAGTCTGGGTATATTAAGGACACTGCACTTGACTTTTGTAAGAAGCAAAAATTACAAGAGGCGATGATCAGGTGTGTCCCTCTTTTGAAGAAGTCTTCCTTCGACGACATCGCCAAGGTTATTAACGATGCTATCAAACTAGGCACATCTAATGACCTTGGGTATGACTACATGAAGGATTTCGAAGTAAGGTTTGAAAAGAAGGCAAGAAATCCTGTCACAACTGGGTGGACACCTATGGATCAAATATCGAAAGGTGGACTCGGTAAAGGGGAACTTGGCGTTGTTATAGCACCAACAGGTGCAGGAAAATCTATGGTTCTTGTGCACCTCGGATCAAGAGCACTGCAGGACGGCAAGAATGTTGTACACTATACGCTAGAGTTAGCCGACACAGTGGTTGCAAATAGGTACGACAGTTGCATCACAGGGTATGATCTTAACAATATCCAAGCGTTCAAAGAGCAAATATATGACGAATTAAAAGATCTTCCAGGCAAACTGATAGTGAAGGAGTATCCAACAAGATCTGCATCTGTACAGACGATAAAGAACCATATCGAGAAGATGAGGAATCAAGACTTCGTACCAGACGTCATTATTGTTGATTATGCAGACCTGTTAAAACCAGAGGGATCTTCGAAAGAAGAGAAAAGACACCAACTTGAATCTATTTATGAGGAATTGCGAGGCATATCGCAAGAGGTGGGTTGCCCCATATGGACTGCTTCCCAAACAAATAGGTCTGGTCTAAATGCAGAGGTTATCACTATGGAGTCAATTTCTGAAGCATTCAACAAGTGTTTCGTTGCAGATTTTATTTTCTCCGTCTCCAGAACAGTAGAAGACAAGACCAGCAACACTGGGAGAATTTTTGTCGCAAAGAACAGAAATGGTCCCGATGGGTTAATTTACCCCATATTTATGGATACGTCCAATGTGAAGATCAAGGTCCTGCCCAAACCAATGTCCCAAGAAGACATGGAGGATTTTGTCAAAAATGCTGCAAAGAGACAGAAAAAATTGTTAAATGAAAAGTACAAAGAGTTTAAAGGAGGGTCGAATTAATGAGTTTATCAAATGACATTTTGTCAGAAATAACTGTGCACATGAAGTACGCCAAGTATGTGCCAGAAAAAAATAGGAGAGAGACTTGGCACGAACTGGTTACAAGAAATATGGAAATGCATCTAAAGAAGTTTCCAGAATTAGAATTACAAATTAGAAAGAACTATAAGTTAGTTTTTGACAAGAAGGTACTGCCCTCTATGAGGTCCTTGCAGTTCGGCGGCAAACCTATTGAAGTTGCTCCAAACAGGATTTTCAACTGTGCCTTCATGCCAATCGACGATTGGCGTTCATTCGGCGAGGCGATGTTCTTGCTGCTCGGTGGTACGGGTGTTGGATACAGTGTTCAAAAGCATCACGTCGAAAAACTACCAGAAATTACTAGACCAAACATGAATAGAACACGAAGGTTTTTGGTCAACGACTCTATTGAAGGTTGGGCAGATGCTGTAAAAGCACTGGTTCGTTCCTATTTCAATGGAGGATCCAGACTTAGATTTGATTATACGGACATACGTCCAAAGGGTGCTGCACTCGTGACATCGGGTGGCAAAGCACCTGGACCACAACCACTCAGAGAGTGTCTTGTGAAATTAGAGGGTATGTTATCTGAAAAGGAGAATGGTGACAAACTTTCTTCTATTGAGGTTCATGACATGGTTTGCCATATCGCAGATGCTGTACTTGCGGGAGGCATTCGCAGGGCAGCATTGATTTCGCTATTCTCCGCCGACGACGAGGAGATGATTGCTGCTAAGACTGGCAATTGGTGGGAGACCAACCCTCAAAGAGGTCGAGCAAATAACTCAGTTGTGCTGTTGAGACACAAGATTGATAAAGAATATTTTATGAACTTATGGGATCGGGTAAAGGCATCAGGCGCAGGAGAACCTGGGTTTTATTTTTCGAATGACAAAGACTGGGGCACCAATCCCTGCTGCGAAATCGGACTCCGCCCTTACCAGTTTTGTAATTTAACTGAAGTCAACGTATCTGATCTTGAAAGTCAGGAGGATCTCAATGATAGGGTTCGAGCGGCTACCTTCATCGGAACGCTTCAGGCGAGTTACACTGACTTTCATTATCTGAGGGATGTATGGAGGAGAACCACAGAGAAGGATGCACTCATTGGGGTGTCCATGACGGGTATTGCATCTGGCAAGGTTTTACTACTGGACATGAAAGAGGCGGCCCAGGCAGTAAAAAAAGAAAACGCAAGAGTCGCTGAGTTGATTGGTATCAAGCAAGCGGCGAGAACGACTTGTGTTAAACCCGCAGGCACTACCAGTCTTGCCCTTGGTACCTCTTCTGGTATTCACGCGTGGCATAATGACTTTTATATTCGTCGTATTCGGGTTGGAAAAAATGAACCAATTTATTCGTACCTGGTAAAAAATCACCCAGAGTTGGTTGAGGACGAGTACTTCAGTCCACACAGTACGGCAGTTATTTCAATACCACAGAGTGCTCCAGAGGGCGCTATAATGAGAACGGAGTCAGCACTTCAGTTGCTGAAGAGGGTAAAACAGGTCACTGATGAGTGGGTAAAACCTGGATTTCGAAAGGGTCAGAACACTCACAACATCTCCGCTACTGTGTCGATCAGGGATGCCGAGTGGGTTGATGTTGGAGAATGGATGTGGGACAACAGAGAGAGTTACAATGGTCTGTCAGTTCTTCCGTATGATGGCGGTACATATACACAGGCTCCATTTGAGGACTGCGCCGAAGAGACTTATGAGGCAATGATGTCTTCGCTTACAAAGGTTGACCTCTCCAAGGTTGTGGAGGAAGAAGACAATACGGACCTGAAAGGTGAGGTTGCCTGCGCTGGTGGTGCGTGTGAAGTGAGTTTCGTGTAGATGATAACTCTAACCGAATCCGCTGCAAAAAAGATGAAAGACATGCTTGAAAACAAGGAAGAATCAGGCGTCCGCGCTGCCGTCCAAGGCGGCGGATGCTCTGGTTTCACCTACAAATTGTTGTTTGACAACAAGAATGACGGTGACCGAGTACTAACAGACAGAGAGGTTGAGATTTACGTTGATCGTAAGAGTTTCCTCTACTTGATGGGGACAATGATTGACTTTGTGGACGAACTAAACCAGTCTGGATTCAAGTTCATTAACCCCAATGCAAAAAGAACCTGCGGATGCGGGGAGAGTTTTTCAATATAACCCACTTGTCTCAAACACTTCACACAAATGGCACAACAACATCTCTAATATGGTCTATACTTACCCCAGTTAAAAGGAGTTTATAATAATGTTAGAGATGGTTTATCCCCTTGTTGGTCTTGCCCTTGCGGGCGCTGCTGTTATGAGCAACGACGCTGTACAGACCCTGGGAACGTTTATGGTGTCGAATAAAAAGACACCCTGGTGGAAGTTGTGGGCAGCATCCTCTTCGGTTCTTGTTGCTACGGTTCTTTATAGTTGGTTTTCGTACGGAGGAGATATATCCTTCGGACGCTTAGAGAAGATACCCTTTGTCACAGTTGAGTGGTATCACGCCTTGGCACCAGGCGTACTGTTGCTATTGACAAGGTACGGCATCCCAGTCTCCACAACATTTTTAGTGCTGTCTGCCTTTGCTAGTACTGTTGTTTTTGAAAAGATGTTACTGAAGAGTGTGATGGGGTATGCCATTGCAGCAACAGTAGCTTACGCATTTTGGATGATTTTATCCAAATACTTGAATGAAAAGAAGAAAGTCAAACCAGATCATGAACGCGCCTGGAGGATCGCCCAGTGGGGCACGACGGGGTTCCTGTGGTTCACTTGGTTAAGTCACGACCTTGCAAACATAGCAGTTTTCGCACCACGACAGATGAGCGCAGGGTTCTTGTCAGGTGTTATCGTGTTGTTGGTATCTGTATTGGGGTACGTGTTCTATACCAAGGGAGGCAAGATACAGGAGATAGTGATCGAGAAATCCTCCACGTCTTACGTTAGATCAGCAACAATTATTGATGCCGTTTATGCCTTTATTTTATTGTACCTCAAGCAGATGAACAACATTCCAATGAGCACGACCTGGGTGTTCGTAGGACTCCTATGTGGTCGAGAACTAGCAATCGCTACAAGAATGGACAGGAAAGTGAAGAAGGTGTTTCCTCTTGTAGCGAGGGACTTTATGAAAATGATGTTGGGACTGTCTGTGTCGATTGTTATAGTACTATTGGTACAGGGAGTGTCATGAGAAATGCCAAGGTTGCTACTCTTACAGGCGGTCATTATCTACGTATGGTTCCTGTTTCCACCGCATGCAAACGCTAATAAAAAGTTTTGGTTTGAAAACAGGGTTGAGATTGGATATGACAAGATGTTCATAAGGGAGAGTTTCACCATCAGGGAGAGTCGGGTCACTAGGAACAGGGTTAGTGTCGGGTTCAACTTTAGACTATCACAGAAGATTAGTTACAGAACATTCTACCTTTTGAACAACTCTTTGAGAAATGACTGGCAGACTGATCACCAATTCGGCGCACAACTCAGTTTCAAACTTGAGTAATTTTATTTCATTTTGTTAAAAAAACACTTGCATTAATTGATATAATTTAGTATTATTATTCTACCAATTGAAAGGAGTTACTATGTTTGGTGATAGAGAAGAAGATCATATGACAAAGGACGAGCACATCGTCAAATTTATCAAGGCGTTTGTCGCCATTGAAGAGGAGATGCAACCACTCAAGGAGCATTTAAGAGATTTACGATCCAGTTATGCTGAAAATGATTGGTTGACCAAGGAAGACATGCGAATGGCAGTCAAAGTATATCGAATGTTAAAGCAAGGCGATGACCTTGAGATGATTACTGATTACTTTAACCACCTGAAGCAGAACTTTGGAGGCGCTGATGACTGAGGTAAAAAGACTAAAACCAGTCAACAGGCACATTTGTATCGTGCCCCACTACAAAGTGGACAAGACTGAGACTGGGGTTATTTTACCCAACAACTTTAAGACAGAGGAATCTCGATTTATAAAGGCGACCGTAATTGATATTGCATCAGATTGTAAAAGGGATTTTCATGATCTCAAGTACGGCACGGTCGGACCCAAGGAGATCGTTGTCGACAAGACCATGATAGAGGAAGTAGACATCGGTGGGAAGACCCACTACATGATTTTGGAAAACTACGTGGTTGGTATATACAGGAGACCGAATGAGGGTTGAATTATTTGGAGACGACATCGGTGCGGTTGAGTACATTTCGCATATGGGTTCGGATTTGTCAGTTGTTAATGCCGCACGAGTTTCGTTCGGCACAGAAAAAGAGGAAGTAGATGAAAAGGATACTAAACTTATCAACTACCTTATGGCACACAACCACTCTTCCCCCTTTGAGCACTGTGCTATTACTTTTCGGTTCACCGTGCCTCTGTTTATTCGCAGTCAGCACCATAGGCATCGCACTTGGGCATATAATGAAATTTCTCGCAGATATACTGCGATAGATATGCAGTTTTATGAACCAAGAGAGTTCAGGACTCAGCACGAAAGCAACAGGCAGGCAAGCAAGAATGAGTTGATTGATCCAATTGTCGAGTACAATAGATCGGGACTGCCAGTGTCTGGAGTTGCATCTAGTATGGTCAGGACACACAATAACGAATGCTTGAAACTGTTCAACGAACTCATAAAGTCTGGAGTTTGTCGCGAGCAGGCAAGGGGTGTCCTACCTCAAAACTTGTATACAAAGTATTATGGCACTGTCAATCTGCACAACCTTTTGAAGTTCATCCAATTGAGATCTCACGAAGGTGCTCAGTGGGAAATCCAGCAAGTTGCTGAAGCGTGTCTGGAGATAGCGGAGGAGTACTTTCCCCACTCCGTACATTCGTTTATACAAAACAAGATGGAGAAGTAATGGTATTTTTGCTTTCACTGTGCATATTGTCTCACCAGAACTTGGAACTAACTGACTATCAGCACAGTAGCATGTGCAAGTATGAGGATATAATAAGGTCAGAGGCAAAACGCAACTCTCTAGATCCCGCACTGCTTGCAGCAGTTATATATGTTGAAAGTGGATTTTATAAAAATGCGGTCAGTTCCGCTGGTGCTTGTGGGTTAACACAGGTAGTACCTAGATGGACTGGAGGACCAGAAAGTATGTTTACAAAGTATACTTGCAAACAACTAAAAGACCCAAAGACATCAATAAGGGTTGGGGCGGAGATACTCTCTTATCATATCAGAGTGTACGCTGTTGGTAATGTTGATAAGGGATTGTGCTATTACAATGCAGGCACAAAATGTATTACAAAAAAGGGATTTTATAAAAGGTTAGGTTATGTTAAAAAAGTTAAGCGTATATACAGTTTGCTTTCTAACGATTGTTAGTTGCAACGATGAGACAACGGTTGGGACTGCGGACATGGAACAGTCCAGAAGTCTCGTATCAGACGCCAGGACTCAAGACGTTCAAGTTGTCATAATACCAGATATCACAGTTGATGCGTGGGTGGATCCATGCGCGAACATTTCAAACACACATGTTAGGTTTTGCGATTGCAATCCAACTTGCTGCCAACAACAGACCTGGTACTGTCCGCCTCAAGGTGTAGAGATCCAAGCAAGGTATGCCGTGTTGGATATTTGTGATGAAAACTTAACCCCTTGTGATAGGAACAGAGACCCGAACTGTCCCCCTGCGGAAATAATCGAACAGACTGAGTGCCAGCACGCTTTTGACTGTCCACCTGGTATAAATGAAGACTTTACAATGTATTACGATTGTGAAATAGAAGGCACTTCTGGCACCCAGCAGGTCAGGTGCGATAAAGGCAGACTTTATTATGGCGAGTGTGTTACGTGCTTCGAGGAAGAGGAAGTCTGCGACAGCATCGACAACGATTGCGATGGGAACATTGACGAAAACCAGTTGAATGCCTGCGGCGGATGCGGCCAGGTACCCGAAGACATATGCGATGGTTTAGATAATGACTGTGACACCTTTATCGATGAACAGTTGATAAGAGAGTGTTCCACTATCTGCAATTCAGGATTGGAGATTTGTGGTAATGGTAACTGGGTAGGGTGCACTGCAGATCGACCAGTAGACGAACAGTGTGACGGACAAGACAACGACTGTGACAGTCTTGTAGATGAGGGACTGAATTGCCAGTGTCCACCAGAGTCTGTCGGAGCTTTGGTGCCTTGTATGGAACCACCCTTAACCTGTGGCATGGGATTCAAGACATGCGAGTGTGTGAATGAGGAGTGTCAGGTAACTCAAATGACAGAATGTTATGCTTTGTGTCACTGGGTTCCAGAACTTGAGCAACAGGAGCAGTCTACCTGTAATCAGTTTGTCGGAATACCTACGAATCCAGAACTGTGTAACAATTTTGATGAAGACTGCGACAGTCTGGTGGACGAGCAATTAACCCGCCCGTGTTACACAGGACCAGAAGGTACGCTGAACGTTGGAGTGTGTGAAGAGGGATCGCAGGTTTGCAACGCTGGACAGTGGTTTGGGCGAGACCAATCAGGTAGGCAGATCTCTGACCTTTGTGGCGGCGAAACCTTACCCAACGCTGAGATCTGCGACGGCGCAGATAATGATTGCGACGGCATAGTCGATTACGGTGAAGAAATTCCAGAGACGGATATTCTTTTTATCGTAGACTGGTCTGGTTCTATGGAAAATTACATAAATGCGGTAAGGATGGCGATGAATAGGTTCGCACAGGATTTCTCGGCCGAGGATAAACTCAAATGGGGATTGATCGTGGGACCAAAACATCGCACGACCCCTACAGGGAACATGGAGATACTCATACTGCAGTCCGACATAGCGGACTTCGAAGATTTCCTTGTGTCGTTCGCGAACGTGGGACAGTTTGATAATCAGACAGGACAAGAGATGCTTAGAGATGCGATATTGTTGTCTATCGCCAACATCTCAGGCAATGTTGGATACGATTTCACTCAGTCTCGATGGGCCAATCGAGTCGGGTCTCATCCTGAACTCAAGTTCTTCAAGGTTAACTGGAGGTCTAATGCTGACAGGATAATTGTACTCTTCAGCGACGAGTACTCTCAGTCTTTTCTCGTTCCTAGAATTCAGTCGGACACAGTTTGGGACGCCCTGGACGCAACTCCCAATCTGAAGTTTTACGCATTCGCCGAACGTCGCTCTCGCGTTTGGGACAACTTTGCTTCTCACGGTAATGGTCGCGTCTTCGAATTGTCCTCCAATCAACAGCAGATGTATGATGATCTAATGTCCATATTGGATGAGATATGCTTGGTCCAACCTGAAGAAGATGCAAGAAGTACTGACAATTCAGGATTCATGCCCGCTAGTAACAATAGGTATGATTTTGTTTTGAGAATTTGTAATTGATCCTTGATCAAGTAATAGTTGGTGGGTGTGTTTCTGCGCTGTTGAAATCCTACAGGGATGAAATACCGATAGTGATACCGAGGCATACTCAACCAACTATTGACCTAAAGTTTGAAAAACAGATAACTATTGAACATCTCGTAACAGACAGGCATGCCGAAGCATGGTCTATGTTAAAGTTTTTGTGTGCCATGCGAGGGTTAGTTATTAACCCCAACAACCTGGAGTATGTTAGGGTGGAGAATGACAAAATCCACATTCGAGAATCGCAGATTGAGTTCAAGAGATGTCACATGTTTCCGCACAGTGCAGTGAAGACTGATCTAGATATTACTCACACTGAGCACGAAGATCAATACAAAATTGTTGATTTTATGAGGTTGAAATTTTGTGATGCGTCTAATTTAGTTCCAATTTTCCCAAAGGAGGGGTTTATTTCAAGAATCGAGTCCATTGGCAAAAAAGACGTATTCTCTCTGTGCTACCTGAGCAAAGAACAGTTGACAAACTTCGATTACTCTGATACGATGGTTAGGTTCATGGTCGAAAAGTTGTTTCAAAATAACGAAGGTGTGTACAAACCTTTGGTATCGAAAGATCGCAGTTCCAGAAGAAAACCCAAACTTGAGGTACTGGATAGAAAGGTCTTGCCGATCGAAGAGATCATATACAAGAGCACCAAGAAAGTTAGGTTTTATGACAGAAAGAAACGAAGCGACATTATCAAAACACATAGCAGGGATTGTTCCAGTATCTAAAGTTGATTCTGATATAGATTTGGTCATACATCCAAGCGTCCTACCTATCGACAACAGTTTTTATGCAATCCAGAGAAGTATTGTCGAGTGCTCTTACATGGGTTGTAAGACGATTTGGGTTGTTTGTGATGAATCAACAGCGCCACTGCTGAAAAGAATTTGTGGGGATTTTGTCCTAAACCTCGCTCAACACGAGCGCGCCAAGTTTACTAACTTCCCAACAGATAATAGAACACACACGCCTATATTTTATGTGCCTCTTTCTTACAAGAACATGAATAAGAGGGGCATCGGTGTCTCTGTTATGGAAGGGGTTAGTGCTAGTTTTACCGTGAGTGATAAAATATCTAAGTGGATCACTCCTTACAGGTATTATGTATCTTCACCTTACGGTGTGTACAATCCAAGAATAACGGAGGCGAGATCCTTAGTTAAACAGAACGAGTCGTTCTTTTACACCTACAATGGGGACAGTGCACTGACTGGACATCATATGGGATTTAGCTTTAGTGTTAGGCAATTCAAGCACTGCTCATATTTATTTAAGAGAATTGATGTAAAGAGCAATTATACTCTTGACAAGGTTTTTGGTGATGGTATAATGAGTGAAAATAGTGATTCAATGGAATTAGAAAGTTACAAAGACATTTCCTCGTGGAATGGATATCAAGAGATGATGCAAGATCCTTTGAAGATCAGCAGCGACTGGAGATATTGTTTCTCGGCGGCGATGAAGAAATGAAAGGAACAGTATGAGAGAAGAACCTAAAATCCCATTTGTTGGATTGCATGCACATTCGGTTGCAGGATCGATATTTGATGCGCTAGGATATCCGCAACAGCATATGGACTTTGCCTACGGGAATGGCATGGATGCCTTGGCACTAACCGACCACGGCAACGCAAACGGTTTAGCATATCAGGTTATTCACGCTAAGAAGATGATGAGCGAGGGCAAGGAGTTCAAACCAATATTCGGTTGTGAAGCATATTTCGTGCCAAGTGTTGCAAACTGGAAAGAGGACTACAATAGAATAAAGGAAGAGGCGAAAAATAAGAAGCAACTTGAATCAACTCAGTCAGGCGCAACGATAGAAGATGAGGCGTCCAAGAGAAAAGTAAAGTCTATTTTGAACAGAAGGAGTCACCTTATACTGTTGGCGCAAAACCAAAAAGGACTTCAAAATATATTCAAGATGATCTCCAAGTCTTATGCGGGCGATAACTTCTATCGCTATCCAAGAATTGACTACGCCATGTTAAAGAAGCATGGCGAGGGAGTCATTGCCGCTTCGGCTTGTTTAGGTGGTGTCTATGCGACTGATTATCGAGCAAACATAGAATTTGGTGAAGACGCGGTACTCGATGCGTTTAGGAAGACTACACAAAAGATGCAGTCTATCTTTGGCGATAGATGGTATGGGGAGTTGCAATGGAATAATGTACCAGAGCAACACGCTTTGAATCAGTTCATCATACAGATGCATTATGAGTTTGGTATTGAATTGATTTCAACTGCAGATTCTCATTACTACTCTCCCGACGCATGGAAGGATAGGGAACTTTATAAGAGGTTAGGTTTCCTTGGACGAAAGGTGGAGTGGATGAGTGAAGACCTGCCTGTCGATACAGACGAGATTGGATACGAACTTTACCCCAAGAACGGAGATCAGATGTGGGAGAGTTATAAGAAGTATTCAAAAGAGTGCGGCGTAGAGTATGACGACAACCTAATAATGAACTCTATATCCAGAACATACAGCATTGCTCATGAGCGAATTGAAACTTTCATGCCAGACAATACAGTTCGACTTCCAGACTTTGTCGTTCCAGAGGGAGAGACTGCAGGTCAAGCATTAGCGATATTGTGCGTCGAGGGCGCGAGAGAGAAGGGTTTTGCTGATAAACCACACTATATTGAAAGATTAAGATACGAGGCAAACGTAATTGAGGATAGAGGGTTTAGTAAGTACTTTCTTACCATGAAGAAGATCGCCGAAGAAGCGACGAGAATGCAGTTAACAGGCGCAGGAAGAGGTTCTGCTGCGGGTTCTCTGGTTGCTTATGCCTTGGGTATCACACAGGTAGATCCGATCCGTTACGGACTGCAATTTGAGCGTTTTTTGACAAAAGGCGGATCTGGTTATCCTGATATCGATTACGATGTTTCTGACCCAATGGTTCTCAAAGAGCATCTTATTGAAGAGTGGGGCGATGATGTTGTTGTTCCGATTACAAACTGGAACACACTACAGTTAAGATCACTCGTTAAAGACATTTCAAAGTTTTATAAAATACCCTTTGCAGAGGTGAATGCTGTCACTAACAAGATGGTTTACGAGGCGACTCCTCTGGCGAAGAAGGCACATGGCATCACAGCGGGTGTATATAATCCAACATTTGAAGAGTTGATGGAGTACTCGGAAACACTTCAGGACTTCTTGGAGAAGTATCCAGACGTCAAGACTCACGTCAACACTCTTTATGGACAAACCAGGTCAGCATCAAGACACGCTGGCGGAGTCGTTGTCGGTGAGAATTTAAACGAGTGGATGCCTCTTATCAACTCAGGCGGCGTTCGGCAAACACCTTGGTCAGAAGGTCAGAATGTAAGGCACCTTGAACCGATGGGGTTTATTAAGTTCGACATCTTGGGATTGGCGTCTTTGCGCATGATGGAAGATGCAATCAGGCACGTACTAGTTAGGTATGAGGGTTTTGAGAATCCTACGTTTGAAGACATAAAGACGTTTTACGAGATGAACCTACACCCAGAGAAGATTAATCTCGATGACAAGGAGGTATGGGAAAATGTATTCCATGAAGGAAAGTGGGCAGGGATCTTCCAATTTACGGAAGGTGGAGCGCAGTCATTTTGTAAGAATGCTAGACCGAATAATATTACAGACCTTGCTGCCATTACTTCTATATACCGTCCTGGTCCACTATCTGCAGGCGTTGACAAGATGTACATCGGGGCTAAAGAGAATCCTGAAGATGTAGAGTACCTTAATGATTACGTTAGGGACATTACTGAAGAGACGTATGGTTTCCTCATCTTTCAAGAGCAGATTGCAATGCTTGCCCACAAACTTGGCAAGAACCTGTCGCTTGATGAGGGTAACAAGTTAAGAAAACTCCTAACCAAGAAGGGCACAGGATCTGCCCAAGTAGAGATGGACAAAATCTATGATAAGTTTAGACGAGGTTGTCTAGAGAAAGGAATGAAGCAACATGAAACTAAGGAGTTGTGGGGTAAGTTCGAGTACTTTTCTGGTTACGGTTTTAATAAATCTCACGCTGTCTCCTATTGCGTGCTTTCTTTTCAATGTGCTTATCTTTTACACTATTATCCAGAGTGTTGGTTAGCAGCGTTCCTCGACAAGGAACCTGATAAGCGCAAGGAGCGGGCCATCAATGTTGCTAAGTCTTATGGATACAGAATTGAACCTCTGAATGTTAACACTTCTGGGGTCAGGTGGGAGATTAGTGAAGATGGTAAGACTCTGATTCAACCACTGTCTTCCATCAAGGGACTGGGTACAACCGCTATCGAGCAGATAATGGATCACAGGCCGTTCAAGAAAATAGAAGACTTCCTGTTTAATGAAAACATAAAGTACTCCAAGTTGAACAAGAAAGCAGTCTCCGCCCTTTGTTTGAGTCAGGCACTTAACTGTCTTATGGACGAGAGGTTTACGGGACTCAAGCATTTTTGGTCTGCTGTGGCGGTTGAAAGACCTCGAAAAGAGAAGAATCTTCTAGAAAATATTGAGAAGTTCGAAAATGAAGGAGACTTGACAGAAGGGGAGAAACTACAGTACCTCGTTGACCTTGTTGGGATATTTCCAATGAGCACTGTGGTGACAGAACAGTTACAGCACAGGATTGACGAACTGATGATACCTGCAATCTCAGAATTTGATACAGAGTTGCAAGTTTGTTGGTTTATTCCGAGAGAAGTCTTGCAAAAGAAGACAAAAAATGGTAAATTGTTTTATGTAGTTAAGGTTATCGATTCAAACTCTGAGGAAAATACTATCAAGTGTTGGGGAGTCGATCCAGACAAGGACAAGATCTACGTTAACAGACCCTATATGGCAAGGTTGCAATGGGATGCACAATGGGGATTCAGTACGAGATCAGTAAGAAAATCTTTTAGAATATTAGCATAGGAGGAAACACAATGGCTAAATTAACAGGATTTGCTGCCAAGATGATGGCAGATCAATATAAACAGGCATTAATCAATAAGGGTTATGCATTTTTTGAGAACGGAGATCTCAACTTAAACATCATTGGAGTTCGTAACGACTCTGGTGACGCGTCAAAGTTCGACGACTCAATCAATGTCATCTACAAGGTAGATGGAGAGTGGGTTGCCGACATTTATCCCGTGACTACCGAACCAGGCGTCTCTATCTTGAAGCGACCCCTGAAAGCGGTACAACATAAGGGAACCGCAATCTTGGTGCCTGGACAGTACAGAAGCACCTACAAGATCGACTGGCATGGCAGCAGTGAAAAGGGGCACGTTGCACTCTGTCAGAGAGGCGGCAAGGTGAGTGTGTGGAGAGACAACAATAGGGATGCAACACCAGACTATCACGGACCAGAGGACGAAGGTTGGTATGGCATAAACATTCACAAACATCGTGGTTCGGACGCTAGAGTCAACACTGGCGGTTCCTCGGCAGGATGCCAGGTGTTCCAGAGCAGTATGGACTTCGCAGAGTTCATGGAGACATGCGAGGACGCCTCCGAAAGGTACGGAAACAAGTTCACTTACACTTTGTTGGATGAGCGCGACCTAAATGAGGGTATCTGTAAAGCATGACTGTAAAGAATAGAACTGTTTTTTGTGATATAGATGGAACCATATTCAAGTATCGTAAGTTTGAAACCCTGAAGACCTCTAAGGCAGAGTTCACGCCACATGCTCTAGGGCAACTCAAGAGATGGAAGAGGGACGGATGTATGATCGTGCTCACCACTGCGAGACCAGAGGAGTACAGAGACCACACCGTAAAGGAGTTGCTCTTGAATGGCGTACCTTGGGATAAATTGGTTATGGGTATAGAGAGGGGCCCAAGGTACCTGGTGAACGATATGGACCCAGCAAAACCCAAGCAGTTGCGAGCGATTGCATTTAGTATAAAACGAGACGAAGGACTGAAGAGAGTTATCGTCGGAGACACAGAGGAGATCATGAGATGAGACAAGTTAAAGTTTATAGAACGAGACCAGGTGCCAGCATACCTCTAAGGGCACACAAAACTGATGCAGGAATGGACTTCTTTTTTGCACCGTCTGAGGGAGTTGCTGCGAGGGTCAAACCATCACAGAGCGTATTGCTTGAGACGGGCGTTAAGGTTGAGGTGCCACCAGGGTGTATGCTTCAGATTATGAACAAGTCAGGCATCGCAACCAAGACACAGTTGATCACGGGTGCTTGTGTTGTGGACGAAGGGTATGATGGAGAGATCTTCGTAAACCTCCAGAACATAGGTGAGGAAATTCAGTATATCGAACCTGGTCAAAAAATCGCCCAGGGAGTTTTTGTGAGAATTGAAAAGCCCACCCTGCTGGAAATTGAAGAAGACAATGTCTATGGCAGTTCTACCTCTCGTGGTTCTGGCGGGTTTGGATCTACAGGCACATGAGTGCCACGAGAAAACTGAAGAGGGCGAGAAAGAAGCAGTCTGAAAAGGATATGCAGGTAAAGATTGGATTATTTGACAAACTGCCAGATCATTGCTTGACTTGCTTCGTGCCCTATGATAAGATGGATAAAGAACAAGTAAAAACATGGAATGTTGTGGTCAGAGAGAAAGAAGGTCGAGTAAACCTTTATTGTCCAGATTGCTGGAGCAAGGCAACAAATCTCGTTAAGGAAATAGGGAAGGAAATAAATGAAAAGGCAGACGTATAGTTTTGATGATGTGTTGTTAGTGCCACAATACAGCGATATAGAGTCGAGGTCCGAGATAGACCTATCTAGGGATCTCGGTTCCTGCAGTCTCGCCATGCCCATAATCTCTAGTCCAATGGATACCGTCACGGGTCTAGAGATGGCATCAACCTTTGGTGAGATGGGCGGACTTGCGGTGACACACAGGTACTGCGACATGGTGGAGCAATCAAAAATGACACCATTTTCTGCAGCGGCCGCTGTCGGAGTCACGGACGACTATATGCAGAGAATAGAATTTCTCAACAACGATGCAGGAGTGATCACCTTCTGTCTTGATGTTGCCCATGGGCACCATACATTGGTTGAAAGGGCACTTAAGTCAATAAGAGACAAGTGGGGCAGAGGACTCAATCTTATTGCTGGCAACGTTGCGACACCCAAGGGGTATCTTGCTTTGTCGGAGTGGGGTGCCGACGCAGTAAGGGTTGGAATCGGCGGCGGATCAATTTGCTCGACCAGAATACAAACTGGTCACGGAGTACCGACGTTTGAGTCCGTCTTGACGTGTAGTTATGAGGACGGCGCACTTATCATTGCTGACGGAGGAATAAAGACAGCGGGCGACATTGTTAAAGCGCTCGCCGCAGGTGCAGACTTTGTTATGCTCGGATCTATGTTGGCGGGCACAGACCAGAGTCCTGGAGAGGTGTTTCAGGGCAATGACGACAAGAAGTATAAGGTATACAGAGGAATGGCCTCAGTCGAAGCTCAGAAGGAGTGGCGAGGGGAGGCAAGATCTCTAGAGGGTATATCTACCACAGTTCCGTACAAGGGTTGTGTTATCAAAATCGTACAAGACCTTCTGCAAAATGTCAGATCGGGACTGTCCTACTCTGGAGCGAGAAACATAACACAACTACAGGCAAAGTCTGAGTTCATTGTTCAATCTTCAGCGTCCCAAATTGAGAGCAACACTCACATCTTAAGGAGGGGGTAATGTGGAGGAAGTAAATATGATCCAACACAATTGGGACACATTCTCGACGGCCGTCATGGCAGCAGTTATTTGGGCAGCAATAGTTGTGACTCTATACTGCTTCCAAGACTTCATCAAGTATATCAGGAGTCGATATTTTCGATGAGTTATTACAGGTACGGTAAGGAAGATAAGAAAATCACTTTTGCAGACACAGACAAACGTCACGCAGAATTGAGACTCAAACTTAGGAGAGATGGTCTGAGTCAAGTAGACTTTTTTAAGTCTATGGTCACTGGATACATCGACAATGACCCAAACATATTGATATACATTACTAAGATCAAACAGGAGAAAGGTAAAATTGGAAAAAAGAAAATCACTAAACAAAACGAACAAATCAAACAAGGAAATCAGACCCTTCAGGATCTTGGGATCACCGATCAGGATATTGACTTTGTCTTTGATCTGATTGAAAGAGGAGATGATGAAATATAATGAGTTGTTTACCAGAGTGTGCAAAAAAATGCAAGGAAAAGCGAGTGACTTGTCCCAACACGGATTGTAGGATGTGGATAGACTACAAGCAAGAGAATAATTGTTGCCTGATTTCAATTGAGGAAAAGGGTAAGGATGGTTCTGATAAGGGGCTAACTCTTCACGAGTGTGCGGAGAGATTGGACATAAATTATTTGAAGGTCCGACAGATTGAAATAAACGCGCTTAGAAAACTATCAAATAAAAAAGAAGTATCGGATTTGAAGGATGAATTTTAATTTACTTTTTGGTAATTTGAAATCTATTTATTACTGTTAACACAAATTTTGTTTTTCATAAGGAGAATGACATGTCAAATGATAAGAAGAAAGCACTCTTAAATGAGTCAACAACGAAGAGGTTCTGGAAACTTGCAGGACTTAGACCAATTCACGAGAAAGCGTTTATGTTCGAGGAAGATGAAGATCTCGACGAAGGTATGCGTGGTAAGAAAGAGGACGACAAGGAAGAAGTCGACGAAATGAAAGCGCCACAAGGCAGCGGAATCAAGGGCGTTTACGATATGAGCGACCACGATAAGGACAAGAAGAAACCTGGCGTACCAAAGAAAGTCGGCAAGGGCGACGGAAAAGGTAACTTCTCCACTGTTCAAGATGTAAACGAGGAAGACCTCGAAGAAGAGATGGATATGCCTCCATCCGAAGAAGATGAGATGGGTGCCGAGGAACCAATGCCAGAAGAACCAGGTCTAGAAGACGAGGGCCCAGAAGACGGACAGGACGTGGAGGTTGACGTACCAGAAGGTGATGTTGCTTCACTCAGAACTGCTCGTGATATTCTTGACCAGATCTTGAGCGCAGTTGACGGCGAGGAAGAACCAGAGATGGACGCTGAACCAGAGATGGACGCTGAACCAGAGATGGATGAAGAGGAACCTGCTCTTGAGGAAGGTGATGAAGAAGGTCTCAATGAAGTGGACCAAGAAGAACTTGAAGAGGTCGCCGAGCGAATTGCAAGCAGAGTTGCTAAGAGAATCGCAGAGTCACTCAAAAGAAAGTAATCACTTTTTACTTGACCCCACGGAAAGGACATAGTAGTATATAAACTATGGAAATAACCTACGCACTATTTTGGTTTGTAATGGGAGCAGTGCTCATGAGAGCACTCTCCACTTACTCCAATCAAAAAGAACAGAGAGACATGATCGTAAAGATCATGGCCTCTTTTCTGCTAATATCCAGTGAATTCCAAAGACACCTGAAAGAGTCTCTTGAGATATCTAGTGATCACCTTCGGGGTGTTGGAATGGATGAAGACGAGATAGAAAAACACCAATCCGCACAGAATGAGATAATTCAGAACTGGGGAGTTTTGTGTTCAACCATTATTTTGAAAGGGGCCCCAAAAAGTTACATCAGATATTTTCAAAAAACAGATTTTAAAGATTTTAAACCATAGGAGTTATGATGGATATAGTCGCATGGAGAGAAGCGCGCAACGATGACAAGACTGTTGTGTGCAGGATACAACTCAAGTACAAAGATGGGAGAAAAGTTAAGACACTCCTTAAGGAATTAAATGATTGGAGTGAATGCTCAGAAGGTTTCAGTCCAAGAGAGAAGAAGTCGATCTTGATCTTGCAGAGAAAATTTCAAGACGATAACAAGTGGAAGTCTTTCCTTAGAAGGTTTCCATTCAGGATCGTGGAGAAAACTCCTACAAACAAAGAGAGGGTCTACAATGCCAAAAAAGTTATCTAATCAAAATTTCGGAGAATTTGTAATACGAGAATACTCCAAAAAGAAAAAGAAGAAGAAAGAAGGCGAGACCCTTGAGGATTTGGCAAAAGATTTTGCAGACGAGATTGCCGAAACAGGTAAGCAACCGATCTACATCATAAACAACATCGACGGCAAGTCAGATAAGGATGACATTAGAGCGATCAATTGCTACGGTGACATCACTGAGAGAATGGCAGCCGAGGTTGTTCAGGCAATGTTGTACTTTGATCACACAAAGAGAGATGTAGTGGAGACAGAGGATGGCAACGTGATGGAAGTCAAGAAACCATTTAAGATGTATATTTCCACACACGGCGGTATTGTTTCCGACATGTTTTCCATTATCGACATCATGGGAACGATCAAGCAAGATTGTGATATTGAAACTATCGGCATTGGAAAGGTCATGTCAGCAGGTGTACTTATACTTGCAAGCGGTACAAAGGGCAGTAGGAAGATCGGACGTAACTGTAGAGTAATGCTTCACAGTGTGATTAGTGGACACCATGGATCATTCCCCAATATTGAGAATGAGATGAAAGAAACAAAAGCATTGCAGGATATGTATTTTGATTACCTATGTTCTTGCACGAAGTTGACCAGAAGCAAGATTAAAAAACTGCTTTCAAACAATGTTGACGCCTATTTATCTGCAGAGGAAGCGATCAAATACGGTATCGCAGACGATTATCTATGAATGATTTAGATCTTTTAGTTGAGTTGTTCGCCAAAGCAGGGAAACCAATTTCTGAACGCGTCGGTAATAGAGATTCGATTCCAGACGTGCTGTCGAAGGATACTGATAGTCAAGAAAGATTTGCAGTTGTCTTGCCTAAATTTAGAATATCTGAAAAGTGGGGCAAACCTGAATCTCAGGATAGAGCGGTGATCGAGATGTTTACCAAGAGAATTGCTGGTAATACGTTGCAAGAAAAGTTGAACAGTCTTTCTAACTTTGTGAACGAGTGTGATAAGGCGTGCGTAAATTCAAAAGACGTGGGAGAAACATTAGCGAATCTTGTCTTTCTTGAGTCGCTCGCCGCAGTCATGGATGACTACAATGACAAGACGGGTGGGTTCTTGTTTGAGTCTTTGATGGTTGCTCTTGCTGGAGGTGATGCTAAACAGATAGACACTAAAGGTGGCCCAAAACAGGACGTGACCGATATAATGGTAGGTAACACACCTATGTCACTTAAGTTCATGTTCGATGGTGAAAATAAGTACATCAAAGGTTCAGTTGCTAACTTAGCTAGGGACATCGTAAAAAACAAGGCACCTATGCAATACTTACTAGGATTGAAGTCAAGATCAGATGATGGATCTGTAATTTCTGTGAGTTTCCACCAGTTTAGCATTGGTATCAACGATAGGCGATCTGCTTTTTATCGTAATTTACTACAACAAGAGAAGATGGGAAAACTCGATTTCGATTTAAATTCTCTGAGAGGTGACTACGATGTAAAATCACTCAACAGTCCTGGGTTATCTTTAAAGTATGCAAAGAAGGCGCACGCACCTTTTGCTAATATAAACCTCGGATCAAGAAATGACTTACTAGAGGTTGCCCAGAGGCACGCGAGTAAACTCGGAGAAAATCTATCAGGCATTTATCAGACCATCGAAAGACTGTCCAACAACGTAAACTCATACTTTGTAGAAAACAACTCCGCAGCAGGATTAGCAGCATCCTCAGATTCGGAAGAGTTAAGACAAAGAACGAATAAACTTCTATAAAAACACTTGACATCTAGTGTACACTTGATTATAATATAACCATACAAAGTGAGGTGAAATGAAACAATATTCTGACGGCAAGGATCTCCACAAAGAGTTGCTTGCAGGCGTTAATAAACTTGCCGATAACGTGGCATCAACATACGGTCCAAAGGGTCGTAATGTTATTTTAAGGAAGAAAGATGGAAGACCAGTCATCACAAAAGATGGAGTTACTGTTGCGAGATTTGTCAATCTTGAGGATCCGTTCCAGGATGCAGCAGTTGAGATTGTCAAACAAGCATCAGAGAAAACGAACTCGGATGCAGGAGACGGCACAACCACGTCGACCATCCTAGCAAGGGCAGTGTTTTCAAAGTCGCTTGAACTAATAGAAAAGGGTCTTAGTCCCGTAGAGGTCAAGAGGGGTCTTGACAAGGTTTGTAATTTTGTGTGTGATAAGATCACACAATCTTCACGACCGATTTCTAGTGCAGATGACGTAGCGTTTGTCGCTAAGATTTCTGCCAACAATGACCAAGTTATTGGTGATTTGATTGCTACCGCTGTCGACAAGGTCGGAAAGGGCGGGTCAGTAACGATTGAGGACGGTAGGTCTACCGAAACAACTCTTGATTTAGTTGAGGGTTTTAGGTTTCAGTCAGGCTACTTATCTAACTATTTTGTAACGGATGAAAGAAGAAATGTTTGTAGATATGAGAACGCTTTACTTTTCTTGTGTGACGCACAGGTTGACCAAATTCAATCTATTTTACCAGTATTGGAAATTGCCGCAAGAGAACAAAAGCCCATAGTATTTATTTGTGATGATATCGAAGGTCAGGCACTGTCTGCACTAATCATGAATTCGGTCAGAGGGTCCATGAAGGTGGCAGCAGTAAAGTCTCCCCAGTACGGCGAAGAGCGCCGTCTGGTCATGGAGGACCTCGCAATAGCAACTGGTGCTAAGTACTTCAGGACAACGCTGGGTGATGAGGTTAAGGATGTTACAATTAATGACCTTGGAACCTGCAAGAGCGTGGAGGTCTCAAAGTATGGCACTATTGTTGTTGGCGGTGGCGGCAGTTATCTTGAATTGTTGTCTAGGGTTGAAGATCTCAAGCAGCAAGTTAAGGATGCAGAGACACTACCCGACGCAGAGATGATTCAAGAAAGAGCGACAAGACTTTCTAGTGGTGTTGCTGTCATTAGGGTGGGTGCTGCAACCGAGATAGAGATGGTTGAAAAGAAGCACCGTATCGAAGACGCACTAGAAGCAGTCAGATCTGCCCAGCAAGACGGCGTCGTGCCTGGCGGTGGGTTGACCCTCTATCGACTCTCTAAGACCATCGTGGAGGACTGCAAGGGTCTAGAATTAACTTCTGAACAACAGTACGCTGCTGAGATATTCTTGGACGTCCTGCAGTCACCCATAAAAACGATGGCAGAGAACGCTGGGTACTCTTATGAAGAGGTCGACGAGGTAATTTCAGGCAAGTCAAGTGATATAGGGTTTAACTTTTTGACTGGACAGTCTGTTGATATGTATGACAACGGCATCATCGACCCAGCAAAGGTGACAAAGAACGCACTGCGAAACGCCGTCTCGGCCGCTGGTACGTTATTAACTACTAATTTTGCAATTATAGAAGACGATGCATAGTGTGGAACTATTTACAGTAGTGACGTTGCGGAGGGTTTATAATGTCTAATGATCTTGATAGGGACTTAATACTTGAGTTAACTAGGAAACTAGATAAGTTGTGTTTGGCAGTTGAAGCAGTTAAGGACCGACAAGATGAGATGATGGAGAACGTAGGCAAGATCAAGGAAGCAGTCTACAATCCAGACGAAGGATTATATGCCCGCATAAGGGCCCTGGAGTCTTGGAAGGAATCTTCATCAAGGGTCATTTGGACGTTGTTCACTGCTGTGATAGGTCTTGCTAGTGCTGTAGTAATAAAGATTCTATGACGGGGGAAGGATGAAAGTAAAGATATCTTATACGATAGATACCGAACAAATACCAAACAAAATTAAACAAATCATAAGAGACAAAGAACACTCGCTAAAGAGACTGACGGAGTTGTCTTCAGGTCTACAGCAGGGAGATCATGGGATTAACTCTCTCAAACACCTTTCAGACATGAAGGAACTGGCGGTAGACTTAGCAGAAGTTTACTCAGATTGTGAATCTATTCTTTCGGGTTTCTTGAAGGCGATGACTACTGAGACTAAAGAGGAGGTGGAGAATGATGGTGAAACTTGAGGTCTTATCGAGAGACTCATCACTTAACAATGGAGCGATACGAGACAACTTCAGAACATCACCAATGTCGATTAATACCGATTCGATAATATCTGTTAGTCCGTCTGCACAGATAATAAGTGAAGTAAACGGACACTCAGCGAACAACATGAAATTTACGGAAATCGTGTATTCTATGGGATCATCTACGCAGACCGTCACAGTCTTGGGTGAGTACAGCAGTGTCCTAAGATCACTGAGGGATTCGAGGAGGTTGTTGCATGGCTAGGGAAAACAGTTATTTGGTTTACGGAAGATCTTCGTGCCCATATTGCGAAGAAGCAGTGCGACTGCTTGGATTCGCTGGCGTTCCGCATGACTTTTTTGATCTAGAAGATGATAGAGAGTTTCTGGAAGAGGCAAAGAAATTTTATAATCACCCAACTGTACCAATTGTCTTGAAAATAGACGGAGTATCTGGTATTGTTAAGTTGATTGGTGGTTGTGACGACTTGAAAGGCGAATTAAGTGATTAGTTGCGATTTGGTACAGATTTATGAACATGAAGGCATCAGCGAGTACTCCAAAGGGAAGACGAAGGCTGGCAGATACCATGGAAGTATGTTTTGGAACATCCCAGGTTTTGCCAGTAAGAAATGGGTGATCGCTGCACGAATAAGGGTTAGCGATGACATACCTGTTTCTATCGAGGATGAAGATCTTGTAAGTGGTTGTGTGGAGTTTTTAAACACTCCTCCACCCAGAAAGAAGTTTCAAAGAAGAATTAGGAAACCAAGGTATGGAAACCTCGAACTTCACAGTGCAAAGGTGATGAGGAAAGACAACGGAGTATTTATCAGCGCACTGTTGATAACTACGGAGAGAAACAGTAAGCACTTTTGGGGTAAGGGTTTTGTCGGAGGAAGATGAGAAGTTCAAGTTTAAGTTCCAACCTGATGCTATAAAAGACTGGAAGAAATATGCAAACCAGACTCTGGACTTTAGCAATGAATTAATCAAGCAACATTTGTGCGAAGGGTTGAAGACATCAGAGACGGTGTTTCACGAGATGCAGAAGTTGTCAGTTAATTCTTTAATATTTAGAGATTATTTAGACGAGTTGGATGAAGCTTATAAACCTACAGAAGAGGGATCTGTCGATCTTCTTGAGGAAGACATAGCGAATGTGTGGAAGTGCCTGTTGGCTATATCAGAGTCAAAGAAATTGTTGAAGGATGCGTCCCTTAGTTTGGAGATACATTAATGAAACTTTGGTTGGGTATCTTGCTCGTTTTCTTTGCTCAGGTCATTGGATTCTTCCAACTTAACGCACAGTATTTGTCAGACTGGTGGAAAGACAGACCAGTATCTGCTGCCTTTCTCATGGGCGTACCGTGTTCGCTGTTTTTTTGGTACTCGTGGAAGTTGATAGTGGATGAAACGGGATCTGCTTGGACAGGGCGATTCATTGGATCCTCGATGGGGTACATAATATTCCCTATTCTAACTTGGTATCTTTTGGGCGAAACCATGTTCACTCCCAAAACGATGATATGTTTTAGTTTGGCGCTTTTGATTATTTTTATTCAACTTTACTATTGACATCATTGTAGGATGTGTTTATACTATAGATGTGATCGAGTTGCTTCGGGACTTGATCATAAAATGTAACTTGCTTAATAAGGAGGAAAACAACATGAATGCAATTACTACATACCGACCTGGACTTTTAGGTCACCAAGTTATCAACGAGGTGTTTGATAATTTTTTCAACGATGGGGATCTGTTCTCTAATGTTCTCAAGCAATCCACAAAGGGTTATCCCGTTGCCGACATTTATCGAGACGACGATGGTTCTACAGTTTTGGAGTTTGCTTTGGCAGGGTTCAAGAAGAAGGAACTTGCCATAGACATTCAACCTGGAAAGAGAACAATCACCATCACTGGTCAGGTTGACGATAAGAATGAGAAAAGACAAAGGATTGCTCGTCGGAACTTTACGAGAACATACGTTAACTACGATGATAACCTAGACTTATCTCAGGCAAAAGCACAGTTTGAGAATGGTTTACTCACAGTTAGAGTCCCACAGCGCCCCGAGGCGCAACCTCTGTCTATCGAGATAAAATAGATAAACTGGGGGAGTTTTTGCTCCCCCTTTCTCTTTGCGAATAACTACTTACTATAAACGGTGGTGACATGAACGAAATACAAGATTACTTCAATTCCTTAATAACTGAAAAGCAGGAACGATCCAGACAAACAGGGGTCTATCAGTTTTATATGATGCTTGGGTACAATGCCGAGACCAAGGGCGAGAAGGGTTATCGTGGTCTTGAGGACATCGTCGCAGACATTCGCGCTATCCCCAGCGTAACGGTTGTTACCATTATGGTTAAAAATCAGAAGATTTCAGATACCGACTACATCGCTGGACTGAGAATAAAGTTCATACCTAGTTTGCCAGGTGTCCTGAGATCTCCCGAGGATGCCAAGTTGAAGATTCTCAGAATGGTCAAGCAGACTAGTGGGGTTCGCAAAATATTTAAAATCTCACAGGGTTTTGAAAAGACAACAGTATGAACAAAGATCTTATTTTTCAGTACTTTATCGAGTACCTCAAGGAGAAGGTGTCCTTGACGTTGGTGTCGCTCAACTTGATCGAGAGTCCCGAACAAACAAATGTTACGTTGAGCATAGGTGAGGGTCCCGACATCAAGGAGGTCTCTGGGACTGGAGTCGGACTTGTGGACGCTGGGTTTAACGCACTTCTCGACACTTATAAGAATGACTACAGATCTCTAAACACTATACAGTTGAGTGACTTATACTTTCAGGTAGATCACACGGACAGGAGACAAATCTCCCTGAAGTCAAAGACATTGTTGAAACTAGAATTTAGGAACGACTCAAAAGACAGAATGTGCTTCAGCGAAAGAACAACATCTATGAGTTTTACAAGTGTCAGTGTTTTGGTTAAGGCGTTTGAATTTTACATAAATTGTGAACTTTTATTTAAGAGGTTGAGGTTCCTGATACAGGACGCGGAAAGTAGAGGTCGCAGCGATGTTGCCTCTACATACAAGTATGCTCTATCGAAAGTGGTGGAGGTGACAAGATATCAAAATATCTCATAAATTCCTGGAAACGGCATCACTGATTCTTTGGTCACTAATACTGACCTTTGTTATACACGCAGTAAAGCAGCACACAGAATCAAAGAAACAAGAAGGAACGGTTTGCATTTGTGATGACTAGTTAATTATGTGGTAAGATCTAGCAAAAGGGAAGTTAGGGTTGGTGATCTTGTTCATCACTACATCTTTCCGCGCCATGAGTGGACTGCTATTATTTTAAAGATAGAATCAGCAGAAGACAGATATCATGACATGGCAAGAGTCAAGATGCTACCAGGCATAAAATACGAGCACTACTTTACCCAGTTGAAGCGATCAGAGAATGGATACGGATGGATTCTAAAAAAGTGGTTGTGGGTGTTCGAAGGGGGGAGAAGGGATGCTGAAATCATTGAAGCCTATTATAATAGAAAACAGTAAAGTTCCAGTTTGGTTATCTAAAATTTCACCGATAGATGTGTGGGCAAACTCATTTGCTATTTGGGTTTGGTGCAGAGGAGAATTGTCAGAGAAGACAAAGAGACATGAGACGATCCATTTTCAGCAGCAATTAGAACTCGGATTCTTGCTACATTGGGTATTATACGGATTATCGTGGTTAGCAGGATATGTCAGATATGGAAATGGTAGAGATGCGTACTACAATTGTGTATTCGAAAGAGAGGCATATGACTGTGACGACGAAGAAGACTACTTAGAAAAGAGGAAGAGATATGCATGGATTAAGTACATCGGGAGACCAGTGTTATGATATTAAACATGGACAAAATACAAACAAAACTATTGACTTTCCAGTCAATCTAAGTTATATTCTATAAACAATCAAACGAAAGGTCGCATTATGAATCTTGGATACGCATGCATCAACATGAACCTGTCCACACTTCCAAAGTCCAAGCGCGTTACGACAAACCGCTCTATGATCAAGAAGACATTTCAAGAGAAGGGCATTGCCTATGCTTCGAAGTTGGGACTTCAGAACTGCCAAGATCTGCTTACCATTCTACAGTGGAACGAAGCGAACGATATCAAGTTCTTTCGACTGTCTTCGGACTTGTTTCCCTGGTCCTCGGAATACAACCTCAAAGACTTGCCCGACTATGAAGACATTGCATGGTGGTTGGACCAGGCAGGATTGTATGCGTGGAAACACGGACACCGCATCACCACACACCCAGGTCCGTTCAATGTTCTTGGTTCTCCAAGACAAGATGTCGTTGAGAAGACCATCAAGGAATTAGAGACACACTCAGAGGTATTTGACCTGTTGGGGTTGCCTGACAGTCCTTACGCTAAGATCAACATACATGTCGGCGGCACATACGGCGGCGACTTCTCTAACACGGCAGATCGTTGGTGCCGCAACTTCCTAAGATTGTCTCCTAATTGCCAGAACAGAATCACGGTGGAGAATGATGACAAAGCATCGATGTGGTCCACTCGTCATTTGTACGACTATGTGCACAAGGTGATTCGTATCCCTATCGTGTTCGACTATCATCACCACAGATTTTGTACTGGTGGTCAAACCGAGGGCGAAGCATTGCAACTTGCAGCATCTACTTGGCAGGGGGTCACTCCAGTTGTTCACTTGTCAGAGTCAAGACGTGAAGAGCAGCGCGACAATAAAGTTAAAGAACAGGCACATTCGGACTATATTTACAGTCCTGTTAATAATTATGGTGTAAACTATGATATGATGTTGGAGTGCAAAAAGAAAGAACTAGCACTCTTGGAATACAGAAACATACTAAAAGAGATTGGAGAACAGAATGGTACAAAAGAAAAGGCATGCTGCTAAGGCGTTGACATGGAGACTGGTGGGGACGCTCGATACGTTCTTACTCGCCTGGTTGTTGACTGGCAGTATAGAGTTTGGAGCAACCTTCAGCGGCATCGAGATCCTCACAAAGACTGCACTTTACTACTTTCACGAAAGAGTTTGGTACAGGACCAAGTGGGGCGTTGATGGGCAGTGAGAGTTGGGGAACTTGTTGAATACACACACTGGCAGTTCGATCCACTGTTGACTCCAGAAATTAGATATGGTATAGTGTTGAAAGAACCAAACGAGGTAGGAAAGATGCTTGTCCTATTCGGAACTCAGAAGATATGGGTCTGGTCGGGCGACATAAATATGGTGAGAGATGAACGTCATGGAAGTAAGTGATTGGTATGGACAGGTCACGATAGAGAACAAATGGTGGTACATTGCAGCGGTAGTTGTGTTGTTTGTGCTACAGGCATATCTCTTTTGGAGAACTAGAGATTGATTGAAGAGAGATACAATGTTAAACCAGGAGACATGATCTTGACGGACATTGGAGCAGGTTTTCTAGTCAGAGAAACGAGGGCGTATTGGTTCTATTTGTTCAAAACCAGAATGAACCGAATCAAAAAAACACACTTGTGGCAAATGATAGACTGTGGTAACATTAACATAAAGTACGCAGAGGGAAAGAAATACAGAAGAATTCAGAAGAGGTTTAGGACGTTGGATCTTAGGAATACACCATTGTCCGACATCGAGTCGAGGTTTGACGAATTTATCAACTTTGTTAACCTGCCATGCAGTGTGGTCTTCGGAAGGGATTCACTGTCCAAGGTAAAGTTGGTTGTTGAGAAGATTGATGAATTATCTCTTGAATTTTATGAAGAAAAGTCTTATAATTCAAACACAGCACCAGTAATAAGGATAATACCATAATGGAAGCGACAATTTATTATTTTGACAATGGGGGGTTACAGAACAGAACTATGTGCTTTCCCTTCAGAACGGAGGCAACGCTAAAAAAACACTTGACTTCTATTTACGGAAGTGATAATATGGATAATGTATTCTGGGACATATGGGAACCAGAAGAAGAAGAGGGTCTTGAGGAGATCGAGACCGACCCAGACACAGAGGTTGGTAAATACCTCAAAAAAAAAGTAAGAAAGAAAAAAACTTAACCAAATAATAGGAGAAAAAAATGGGTAAGAAAGTAATCGCGAAAGAAGGCAGAGAAGTTCAGGTTCACTACAAGGGGTCTTTTGATGATGGGACCATCTTTGACAGTTCTTACGACAGAGGACACACGATTGGGTTTACTGTCGGTGCAGGCGAAATGATCGCAGGTTTCGATGCAGCAGTGGCTGGCATGAAGGTTGGTGAGACAAAACAGGTAACATTGGAACCCGAGGAGGCATACGGAAGTCACAATCCTGATGGCGTCCAGGCAGTCCCTAAGCAATCGTTTCCACAAGATTTCCAGTTTGAAGAGGGATTGGTTATTGAGGGGAGTGTCGAAGACCAACCTGTAAGAGGTATAATCAGTGAAATTCAGGATGAATTTGTTGTTGTGGACTTCAACCATCCAATGGCTGGAAAGAATTTGAACTTTGACATCGAGTTGGTAGAGGTCAACTAAGCAAACCTTTAAACCTCTGTCAATACTAATTACTTTGTATGGACAGGGAGTTTGACAGAGGTGACGAGGTTTTTATTAGAGACTTTCCTTGGGGTAGACCTCTCAATGTTATCGGAAAGATTGTTGGGTTTCTGCCAAATGACCAATACAATGTCATGTTGAGCAGTGGATTAAATGAAGGGAAGATTGTTACGTTTAAATCATGGAGTTTGGTAAGAAAGAAAGATGTCAGAGGAATTGAGGACGGGACCAGGGTACGCCTGGAAGAGTGAGAACTGTAGTGGATACGCAGTCGATAATTTAGACACAAAGCAGTTGTCTGACCTGGGTGAAAGATCAGACATTTTTGAGAGATTGTTCATCCTTACCAGGGAGGCTTTGGAGTCCTACAAACAACTTGATCGCGGATTCAAAGGAGACAGTCTCGATGTCTGCCACCACGTTAGTCGTTACATTTCGAAAAATCGAAAACACCTCCAATGAGTGACAGACTTAAACCAGAAGAAGTTCACCCAGGGATGCTCGTCGGCATTGACGCAAGGAGGTTTTCCAGTTTCCTTGGAGAAGATCTTTCGTCTCGAATTGGCATAGTGATCAAGTCCATCACGAAAAAACAATATCGTGTAGCTTGGACAACGGGCGAGCAGGAGGACGTATGGATCTGGCAACTCACAAAGCACTCAGGGCAATAGGTTTGATGCTGTTAGAAGACGGCCTTGGATTTAAATTATTTTTTGTATTGATATTGTTTTTTTGTTGTGCTATTGTTATTTATGATTACAGGGATTAAAGAATGACCGATATTAAACAAGGGGAAGCAGTTATTTTCATCGAAGATTATGATCTGTTTGATTACAACTGCAACGGTAGCGAGGGAATGTACTACAAGACAACATCTTATGGAAAGTATTTAGTTTATGTACCCTCTGTAAATGAGTGGGCAGAACCACAAATTTCAATGGTCAAGAGAAAGAGAGTCGGGCATGTTCCGAAAAAATATTCTGAACTTTGCAAGTACATAAGTGAGTTGAGGATCACACTTGAGACGGTGTGACAGAAGTTTGCTTTGCCTGGATACGTTGGTCTTAGCAGCGCCACTTATCGTCGGCACAGTGTTTTATGGCACTCTGCTCGCAGCAGAGATTGGCGCGAAATCCATGAGAACTTTGATATGGGGTAAGAAATGAAAACATTGTTTGTTATTTTGTCTTTATCTGTGTCTGGATGTCTGATATTTCTTGACGAGGATTGCGACACATACAGTAGAGATTATTCTCACACAGAATATGATTGCTACTACCGAGCAGAACGAGTAGAGGTTTGCAACAGGTATTACTGTTGGGATGAGACGAGAGATGTCCAGGTTTGCGACGAGTACCATGTTTGTTATGACCGAAGTGATAGAAACTGGC
>Ga0209232_1000014_pt1 | contig 127598 bp, 123 predicted proteins | sample ETNvirenome_2_60_FD_184066 | JGI IMG/M metagenome (GOLD analysis project Ga0209232, IMG submission 184066) | Marine viral communities from the Pacific Ocean - ETNP_2_60 (SPAdes) (version 2) | ecosystem: Environmental > Aquatic > Marine > Oceanic | place: Pacific Ocean | collected 2013-06-22 | reverse complement strand
CGATCCACCACGACATCGATGGAATGTTTCTTCTGCTTGTCCAGTTTTGGCAGTTCGTCGAGCTCATAGAGCCGCCCGTTGACGCGCGCGCGCACGAAACCCTGGGCGCGCAGCTCGTCAAACACGGCCTGATGCTCGCCCTTGCGTTCGCGGATGACCGGTGCCAGCAGCATCAGCTTGCGACCTTCCGGCAGTGCCAGTACCTGATCGACCATCTGACTGACCGTCTGCGCTTCCAGCGGCGCATCGTGATCCGGGCAGCGCGGCGTGCCGACTCGTGCATAGAGCAGGCGCAGGTAATCGTAGATCTCGGTGATGGTGCCGACGGTGGAGCGAGGGTTGTGCGACGTGGATTTCTGCTCGATGGAGATCGCCGGCGAGAGCCCTTCGATGGTGTCGACATCGGGCTTTTCCATCATCGAGAGGAACTGCCGAGCATAGGCCGAAAGCGATTCGACGTAACGGCGCTGGCCTTCGGCGTACAGCGTGTCGAAGGCAAGCGAGGACTTGCCGGAGCCGGAGAGGCCAGTGATGACGATCAGCTTGTCGCGCGGCAGGGTGAGGTCGATGTTCTTCAGGTTGTGGGTGCGGGCCCCACGAATCAGAATCTTGTCCAAAACAGCCTCGCGTGGCGGGCGGAAACCCGAAAGTATACGGCCGGGGTGATGGTCGCGGCAAAACCGCGCGCCTGTGCCGAACAGGGTTGGGCTGCTAGAATCGCCGCCGGTTCATACAAGCGAGACCCTCCATGCAGGACCCTTACAGCGAGCGCATGAGCGCCAGCGAAAAACGCGCAGCTTCCGGGCTGGCGCTGGTGTTCGCTTTTCGCATGCTCGGCATGTTCATGGTTTTGCCTGTGCTGGCAACCTACGGCATGGACCTGGAAGGCGCTACGCCGACCCTTATCGGTCTTGCGATAGGTGCCTATGGTTTGACCCAGGCGCTGCTGCAAATTCCCTTCGGCATCCTTTCCGATCGTATTGGTCGCCTACCCATCATCTATTTCGGTTTGCTGATCTTCGCCGCCGGCGCGGCGCTGGCGGCGATGTCGGACAGCATCTGGGGCGTAGTTGCCGGGCGCATCCTGCAGGGCGCCGGGGCGATTTCTGCGGCAGTCATGGCGCTGCTCTCGGACCTCACCCGCGAACAGCATCGGACCAAGGCGATGGCGCTGATCGGCGTTAGCATCGGTTTCTCGTTCGCCGTGGCGATGATCGTCGGGCCCTTGCTGACCCGCGCCTTCGGGCTGTCCGGGCTGTTCTGGGTAACCGCCGGCATGGCCGTGCTTGGTGGTGTGATCGTTGCCGTGCTGCCGAAGGCCGAGGCCCATGTGCGCCATCGTGAATCGGGCGTCGCCAAGCAGGCGCTCGGCCTGACGCTGCGCCATCCCGATCTGCTGCGCCTGGATTTCAGCATTCTGGCGCTGCACGCGATCCTGATGGCCAGCTTCGTTGCGCTGCCGCTGGCGCTGGTGGAGCAGGGCGCATTACCCAAGGAAGAGCACTGGTGGGTCTATCTCACGGCACTGCTGGTGGGCTTCTTCGGGATGATTCCCTTCATTATTTACGGCGAGAAGAAGCGGCAGATGCGTCGCGTGGTGTTGGGCGCGGTTACCGCGTTGCTGATTTGCGAGCTGTTCTTCTGGTGGTTCGGTAACGGGCTGTGGATGTTGGTCGTCGGCATGGTCGGCTTCTTCATCGCGTTCAATCTGCTGGAAGCATCACTGCCTTCATTGATCAGCAAGGTAGCCCCGGCCGGCGGCAAGGGCACCGCGATGGGCGTCTATTCCACCAGCCAGTTTCTCGGTGCCGGCCTTGGGGGCGTGCTGGGCGGCGTGCTCTATCAGCAGGGTGGGCTGGCGTTGGTCTTCGCCGGTTGCGCTGCGCTCTGCGCGCTGTGGTTTCTGGTGGCCTTCAGTATGCGCGAGCCTCCTTATGTGACTAGTCTGCGCTTGCCGCTCTCCAGCGGTGCGCTGGCCAACGCCGGGCTTGGTGACGACCTGTTGCAGGTGGCGGGGGTCAGCGATGTGCTGATCGTTATCGAAGAGGCAGCGGCGTACATCAAGGTCGATACTCAGCAGCTGGATCGTGAAGCGCTGGATCGTCTCGTCGCCTGAAACCTTGCGCTTGCCCGGGCAGGTGCGGAAGCCGGCGCAACTTGACGGTGCGTCGGTTGGTTGTCAGGGGTGGCTGAGGTAAGATTCGCGGTCATCGGGTTGCTGGTAGCAGGATCGCCATCGGCAAGCCCATTTAATTTCAATGTTCCAAGAGGAGTTACCCATGGCCAGAGGGGTGAATAAAGTCATCTTGATCGGCAATGTCGGCGGCGACCCGGAAACCCGCTACATGCCCAATGGCAATGCGGTGACCAACATCACGCTGGCAACCACCGACAGCTGGAAGGACAAGCAGACCGGCCAGCTCCAGGAGCGCACCGAGTGGCACCGTGTGGTGCTGTTCGGCAAGGTTGCGGAGATCGCCGGCGAGTACCTGCGCAAAGGTTCGCAGTGCTACATCGAAGGCCGTCTGCAGACCCGTGAGTGGGAGAAGGACGGCGTCAAGCGCTACACCACGGAAATCGTCGTCGACATGAACGGCAGCATGCAGCTGCTGGGCGGTCGTGGCGGCAGTTCCGATGATGCCCCGCGTCAAGCTCGTCCGCAGCAGCGCGAGCCACAGCAGGCGCCGCGTCAGCAGGCTCAGCCGCAGCAGCCCGCTGCACGGCAACAGCCGGCGCCGGACTACGACAGCTTCGACGACGACATCCCCTTCTAGAGTTCTCTGAATGCGAATGCGCCTGATGCTGTTGGGCGGCGGCAATGCCCTGGGCCAGGCGCTCATCCGCCTCGGCGCCGAGGAAGACATCGGCTTTCTCGCGCCGCGCCCGCCCGCCCAGGGTTGGGATGCCGCCAGTCTCACCCAGTTGCTCGATGACAACCGTCCGGATGTCGTGGTCAACCTTGCCTACTATTACGACTGGTTCCAGAGCGGGCAGCCCAACGAGCCGGCGCTCGCAGCGCAGGAGCGGGCAGTCGAGCGTCTCGCCGAGCTTTGTCAGCATCATGACTTCGTCCTGTTGCAGCCATCGAGCTACCGGGTATTCGACGGTGCCCGAACCACGGCCTATAGCGAAAAGGACGAGGTGGCGCCGCTGGATGCTCGAGGCAGGGCGCTTTGGCGCATCGAGCAGAGTGTGCGTTCGCTATGCCCGCGACATGTCCTGCTGCGTTTTGGCTGGTTGCTCGATGACAGTCGGGACGGTGTTCTAGGGCGCGTGCTGCAACGACTCGAGCAGAGCGAGGCGATACTGCTGGCGGATGACCGGCGCGGCAATCCGACACCTGTCGACGATGCCGCGCGTGTGATCCTTGCGGTATTGAAGCAGCTCGACTGCCAGGCTCCGCTGTGGGGTACCTATCACTACGGCGGACATGAGGCTTCCACCCCATTGCTGGTCGCGCAGGCGTTGCTCGGCGAGGCCGGCAAGTATCGCGACGTCACAACGGCGAATCTGACGGCCGTGGCGCATGCCGCCTGTTCGGATGCCGCAGCCGAACCGCAGCACGGCGTACTCGCCTGCAAGAAGATTTTCACCACTTTCGGCATCAAGCCTCGCGCCTGGCGCACCGGGTTGCCGAGCCTGTTGGAGCGTTACTACCGTCATGGCTGATGCCCCGATTCTGGTTACCGGCGGGGCCGGGTTCATCGGATCGAACCTGGTCGATGCGTTGCTGGCGCGCGGCTATGCCGTTCGTGTGCTGGACAATCTCTCGACCGGCAAGCGCGAAAACCTGCCGCAAGATGCACGCGTGGAGCTGATCGTCGGCGATGTCTCCGATGCCGATTGCGTGCGTCGTGCGGTGCAGGGATGTCGGGCGGTGGTGCATCTGGCCGCGGTGGCGTCGGTGCAGGCGTCGGTGGATGATCCATTCGGTACGCACCATAGCAACCTGATTGGCACGCTCAATCTGTGTGAGGCGATGCGCGAGTCGGGTGTGAAGCGTGTGCTGTTTGCCTCGAGCGCAGCGGTCTATGGCAACAACGGCGAAGGCCATGCTATCGATGAGGACACACCGAAGGCGCCCCTGACACCCTACGCCGCGGACAAGCTAGCCAGCGAGCACTACCTGGATTTCTATCGGCGCCAGCATGGCCTGGAGCCGGTGGTGTTCCGCTTCTTCAATATCTTCGGGCCGCGGCAGGATCCATCGTCACCGTATTCCGGTGTGATCAGCATCTTCACCGAGCGGGCGCAGAAGGGTTTGCCGATTGCGGTGTTCGGCGATGGAGAGCAGACGCGCGATTTTCTCTACGTTGCCGATCTGGTCGAGGTGTTGGTGCAGGCGCTGGAGTCGCCCGAGGCGGTGGAGGGCGCGGTGAATGTTGGGCTGAATCAGGCCACTTCGCTGAATCAGCTGCTGGCGGCCATCGGTGACGTGTTGGGCGGGCTTCCCGAGGTGAGCTATCAGGCCGCGCGGCCGGGGGATATTCGTCATTCGCGGGCGAATAATGCCCGGCTAGTGCAGCGCTATCGTCTGCCGGAACCGCCGACCGACATGCGGGAAGGGTTGGCCAAGCTGTTGGGTTTGTAGGTTGCAAACTCTGAAAACACAAAAGGCGCCCCAGGCGCCTTTTGTCTGTCTGCGATCCGGCTGGGGCGGTTACGTCAGAACTTGTAGCCGAGACCGACCATGTAGACGAAGGGGTCGACATCGATATCTACTTTCACTTTGGTGTCACCCAGGTGAGTGGTGCCGGTGGTATCAATGTCGATATAGCGAACTTGGGCGTTCAGCATGATGTTGTCAGTCAGCATGTAGTCCATGCCCACTTGAGCGGCTAAACCCCACGAGTCTTTAACGTCCAGGCCGTCAAAGATTTGATCCGCAGAGCTGCTCAGCTTCGTATCGAAGAACCATGTGTAGTTGATGCCAGCCCCTACATAAGGTTGGAAGGCGGAGTTCTTCTCAAGCGGGTAGTAGATCACGCTGAGCGTCGGTGGGAGGTGCTTCAGGCTTCCGAGCTTTCCATCAATACCAGCTGCTACGCCTTTGACGCCCACGTCGTGGCTAAATGGGGTGGCGGCAAGCAGTTCAATACCCACCTTGTCAGTGACCATGTAAGCGAAGTTTAGGCCGAGTTGGGTGTCGCTGTTCAGCGTCGCCTGGCTGCCAGTGAATGGTGTGCCGCCAGCTTTGACCTCCCCGCTATCTTCACGCGGATCAACGGTAATAGCACCAGCGCGAACGATGATGTCCCCGGCTTCGAAAGCCTGGGCGAAGGGTGCGGCCAGCGCCAGGGCCAGCGCGGAAGCGGTGAACAGGGTCTTGCGCATGATGATGCTCCGTTTGTTGGAATGCGATTGAGCGCCATGGTAGGGGCTGAGCGCTGGGGCTTTTTGATCCAGCTCAATGAAAAACGCCGCCTCGACTGCGACGAAACGCCCGGGTTGCTTTGCGTCAACTCACAGATGATAATGTTTCTCTTTTGAGTTAACGACCGTCTGCAAGGACCCTTCAATGCCTTCCTTCTTTCCCCGCCTGCTGGCGGTTGCCGTGCTGCCGTGCTGTCTTCAGCTTTATGCCGGGTCGCTGTCCGCGGCACCGCTGGACGCAGCGCTGGATGAGAGCGAGCGTTTGTCCGCCGAGGCGAAGGCCTCGCAGGCGCGGATCGACCAGCTCGACGACGCCACTCGCGAGATGCTCAACGAGTACCGCAGTGCTTTGCAGCAGACCGAAGCGCTGAAGGCCTACAACAAGCAGTTGCAGGAGCTGACCGCGGCGCAGAACAAGGAGCTGGTGGGCTTTCAGCGCCAGCTGGACAGCATCGAGCGCACCCAGGAAGCCGTTACGCCGCAGATGAGCCGTATGGTCGAGGTGCTGGGGGAATTCATCGCGGCCGATCTGCCGTTCCTCCCCGATGAGCGTGCCGACCGTCTGGCCGGCCTGCAGGACCTACTGCCACGCGCCGACGTCAGCCTGGCGGAAAAGTACCGGCGCATCCTCGAGGCCTATCAGATCGAAAGCGATTACGGCCGCACGCTGGAAGCCTGGCGTGGTGAGCTGCCGGGCGACGCGGAGTCACGCAGCGTCGAATTCCTGCGGCTCGGTCGAGTGATGCTCTATTACCAGACTCTCGATGCTCACGAGAGCGGCTGGTGGAATCCGCAGACGCGCGCCTGGGAAGTGCTCGACGGCAGCGCCCGCCGACCGCTTACGCAGGCCATCGCCATCGCCCGTCAGCAACAGGCTCCGGCCTACCTGCAATTGCCCGTGAAGACCCTGGCCGAGGAGGCCGCGCAATGAGCCGTCTGTTTTCCCTCCTTCTTGTCGCGCTGTTGCCCCTCACGGCTCATTCGGCAGAAACGCTCAGTCCCGACCAGCTGCTCGAGCGCATTCGCAGCGACCGTGCCGCCGAGGTCAGCGCCATGCAGGCCCGCGAGCAGGCCTTCGTTCGTGATCGGGGCGAGCAGCAGCAACTGCTTTCCCGTGCCCGTGCCGCACTGGCCGAGCAGAAGGCCGAGGCCGAGCGCCTGAAGGCCGACTTCGATCGCCAGGAGGCCGAGCTGGCCGAGCAGGAAAAACTCCTGGCGCAGCGTGTTGGCCATCTGGGTGAGCTGTTCGGCGTCGTGCGCCAGAGTGCAGGTGACATCGCTGGCCAGTGGCAGGACAGTCTGCTCAACGCCCAGTATCCCGAGCGCCTGACCCAGCTGCGCAGCCTGGCGGAAAGCCGCGCGCTGCCGTCGGCCGATGACCTCGATGCGTTCTGGATGACCCTGCTGGAAGACCTGGCGGCCAGCGGCCGCGTCGAGCGCGTACCGCTGCCGGTGGTGGGCACCGATGGCGCGCGCAGCGAGCAGCCGGTACTGCGGGTCGGCAGCTTCTCCGCATTCACCGACGAGGCCTTCCTGCGCTACGACGCCGATGCCGGCGAGCTGCTGGTACCGACACGCCAGCCGTCCGGTCAGGGTTTGATCGAAGACTATCTGAGCAGCTCCGATGCGCTGGCTACATTGCCGGTGGATCCGAGCCGCGGCACGCTGATCGCCCAGCTGCAACGCCAGCCGGACCTGTGGGATCGCGTCAAGCAAGGCGGTCTGGTCGGTGGCGTCATTCTGGTGCTTGGTGCCGTCGGCCTGCTGCTGGCGATCTGGCGCATGGTGTATCTGGGTGGCGTCGGTCGCAAGGTGGGCAGCCAGATGCGCGAGCTGAACCAGCCGCGCGACGACAATCCGCTCGGCCGCATCATCGGCGTGCTGGGGCCGAAGCCACAGTTGTCGGATCTGGAGACCCTCGAGCTCAAGCTGGACGAGGCGATCCTCCAGGAAACCCCGCCACTGGAGCGCGGTCAGCCGCTGCTCAAGCTGCTGGCAGCCGTTGCACCGCTGCTCGGCCTGCTGGGTACCGTGACCGGCATGATCATCACTTTCCAGGCCATCACCCAGAGCGGTGGCGGCGACTCGCGGCTGATGGCCGACGGTATCTCCCAGGCGCTGGTAACCACGGTGCTGGGCCTGGTGGTAGCGATTCCGCTGCTGTTCCTGCACAGCCTGCTGGCCAGCCGTAGCAAGGCGCTGATCCAGTTGCTGGAGCAGCAGAGCGCCGGCCTCATCGCGCTGCACCTGTCGGGGGCGCCACGCCGTGACTGATCTGCGCGCTCACTGGCTGGGTCTGATCGACAGCGGTCACGCGCTGCTCGATTTCATGGCTGCCGGCGGCGTGGTGATGTGGGCGCTGGCCGGCCTGTGCGTGCTGTATTGGACACTGGTCTTCGAGCGCCTCTGTTTCATGCGGCGGGTCTTCCCGCACTGGGTCGAGTCACGCCGCCAGGCCTGGGCGCAGATGGCCGATGAGCCTGGTAGCTGGCAGCGTGCGGTGCGTTCGGCCTGGCTGGCGCAGGCTCAGCAGCAGTTGTCCGGACCGCTACGGCTGAGCAAGACCCTGGTGGCGATGTATCCGCTGCTTGGCTTGCTCGGTACGGTCAGCGGCATGATCGCGGTTTTCGACGTGCTGGCGCTCAGTGGCTCCGGCAACCCACGCGGCATGGCCGCGGGTGTCTGGCAGGCGACCCTGCCGACCATGGCCGGCATGGTGCTGGCCATCACAGGATTGTTCAGTCTGGCGCGCCTAGAGCGAATCGCGCGCCAGTCTCTCGACCGGCTGGCTGACCAGCTGCGTCACGACTGAGGATTAGCGGGATGCGTATGCGCCGTCATCATTACCAGCAGGAAGAAGATACCGGCATCGATCTCACGCCGATGCTCGATGTGGTCTTCATCATGCTGATCTTCTTCATCGTCACCAGCTCCTTCATCAAGGAATCCGGTGTCGAAGTCCAGCGCCCGCAGGCGGACACCGCCAGCACCCAGGACAAGGGCAATATTCTCATCGCCGTCACGGCCGATGGCCAGGTCTGGATCGACAAGCAGGTGGTCGACGTACGCAGTGTGCGGGCGCATGTCGAGCGGCTGCGCGTGGATCAGCCGGAGGGCGCGGTGGTCGTCCAGGCTGACCAGGATGCGCGCACCGGCCTGGTGGTGCAGGTCATGGACCAGGCGCGTCAGGCCGGCGTGCAAGACGTTGCACTGGCCGCCAGCACGGGGTCGCGCTGATGCAACCGCGGCTGGTCCGTTTCAGTCTGGCCTTCATCGCCGCCTGTGTGGTGGCGTTGCTGCTGTTCGCCCTGATGCTGAGCATGGTCAATCCCCCGCGCAGCAAGATTGAGGAAGATCCATTGGCGATTGCCAATTTCGTGCGCATGGATGGGCGCAACGAGGACACCGCCACGCGCTCACGTCAGCAGGCGCCACAGCCGCCGCAGCCGAAGACGCCGCAACCGCCGACGCCACCGACGCCGAATATGGCGACGCCAGACGCCAATCTGCCCAAGCTCGACCTCGACCTGCCGAACATCGACGCAGGCGTATCGGTCGCCACCGCTCCGGCGCCCAGTCTGTCCGGCCTGACGGCGGCACAGAGTGCCCCGGCCGCGGCGCCAGCGCCGGCCAGTGCGGCAGTCGAAGCGGCGGGCAAGCCCGGCGGCCCGGAGCAGGAAGTGATGCCGCTCAATGATGTACGTCCGGAGTATCCCTACCGTGCGCGGCAACAGGGCATCGAAGGGCATATCAAACTGGCGTTCACCATCAACCCGCAGGGGCGGGTGGAGAACATCCGCGTGCTGGAAGCCTCGCCTCGTAACGTGTTCGATCGCGAGGCCCGGCGCGCGGCGGCCCGCTGGCGTTTCGCGCCGCGTACCGAAAACGGTGCACCGGTATCCCGTGAAGCCGTGAAAACCCTGCACTTCCGCCTGCAAGGAGAACGCTGAGATGCTTCGTTTGCTGCTCGTGCTGTCGCTTTTTCTCTCCGCTTTAGCTCAGGCCGCCCAGGCCATCGACCCCGCGGTGTTCATGGCGCTCGAGCGAGCGCAGACCGCGCAGAGCAAGGGCGACTATGCCACTGCGCGCAAGGCGCTGGAGGGCGTCAGCGCCAAGGCCGGTAGCGGTGAAGAGGCGTTGCTCTGGCGCAGTCGCGGCTATCTGGCCTGGGCCGAAGGCAATAATCGCCAGGCGCTGGAATGGCTGGACAAGGCAGTGGCCAGCGGCAAGCTGGACGAAGAGCTGCTGGCCGGCGAGCGGATGAACCTTGCGCGGCTGAACCTGGTCGAGGGTCGCTACGCCAAGGTGGTCAGCCTGCTGGGATCGGCCAATCAGGCCGACGAGCAAGTGCTGCAGATGCTGGTGCAGGCTTACCAGGGCCTCGGTCAGCATGCCAGGGCGCTGCCGCTGGCCGAGCGTTATGTGCAGGCGAACCCGAAGGCGGGTGATACCTGGCTGCAGTTCCTGGTTGCCGGCAACGCCGAGCTGAAGCGCTATCAGGCTGCAGAACGCTGGCAACAAAAGCTGCTGCTGCGCCACTCCGATCAGGTCAAGGCCTGGCGGCAGCTGGCCGGCCTGCAGCAGATGGCCGGCGCTGAAGATCGCGCGCTGGCGACGCTGCGCACTGCGCACGCGAAGGGCTTGCGCTTCAGTGAGGCGGAGCTGGACAACCTGGTCGCTCTCGCTAGTGCCGCTGGGCAGCCATGGCAAGGCGCCAAACTGCTCGAAGGGATGCTGGCGTCACGCTTGCTGCCGAGCAATGCCAGTCGCCAGGAGCGCATGGGCATGCTCTGGTGGCAGGCCCGCGAGCGCACCGAGGCCGCGAAGATCTATCGCCAGCTTGCGGCTCAAACTGGCAGCGCGAAGTTCTGGATGAATGTGGCGCAGCTCGAGCTGGAACAGGCTCGTTGGCAGGCCGGGCTTGACGCGCTGAAGCAGGCCGAGCGGGCCGGCGCCGAACGTCGTCGCGTGCGCGAATGGCGCGAGTGGGCGGAAGGCGAGCTCAGTTTCGAGCGTGAGAAGCAGATCGCCAGCGCGCACTGACCGCTGGCAGAAGCGTAATCGCCACCACGTTGCCGGATGGCGATTACTGCAATTCGTAGGGATAGATCTTCTGTGCCTGCATGCGATAACCGGCCTCCGCCAGCTCGCTGCTGGCGTGCTCCACCCTCAGCGGCCCCTCGATCCAGAACGGTTCATATAGCGCTTCCACCCGCACGCCCAGCTCGCTGGTGGCATGCACGATCTGGTTGGATGGCGGCGGGGGCACGTGAATGCAGGCGCCGAAGTAGGGCACCAGCAGGAATTCGATGACGCGCCCTTCCTCGGTCATGTCCAGCGGCACGATATACCCCGGCAACTTCACCATCTGCCCATCGAGCGCTTCGACCACTGGCGCGGCCGGCGACTGTTGTGCGGCAGCCGGCCCAGCCTCGGCAGCCAGCGCATCGGCCAGCTGCGACATGTCATGCATGGCCATTGGCGGCGGTGGTGGCGGCGCGCCCTCGGGAATCAGCTCCGACCACTGTAGATCGCGGACGTCATCGGCATGCGCAGAGACCGCACAGGCCAGTAGCAGAGCAAGCAGCAGGCGCGACATCGGGTTCCTCACAGTCGAATCGACAGGCCATCGGCCAGCGATTGGCGATAGGCCCGCCAGGCCGGCACGCTGCCCATCAGCAGTGCCGCCAGCAGGATAGCGCCGAGCAGTCCCCACTCATAGGCGCTCGGCCAGGCCAGCGGCAGATAAAGGCCGTAGAGGCTCTGCAGCGGCGACTGCGCGATTGCGATGCCGATATACAGCAGGGCCAGCCCTAGCAGCGTGCCCGCGAGGGCCAGGCCGAACGCCTCGATGATCAACAGCGCGGCGATATGCCAGGGGCGAGCACCCACCGAGCGCAGGATCGCCATCTCCCGGCGTCGCTCGTTGAGGCTCGTGAGGATCGCCGTGAGCATGCCGATCAGGCCGGTCAGGACGACGAACAGCGAGACCACGAACAGCGCTTTCTCGGCCGTGCCCATCAGGCTCCAGAGCTCCTGCAGGGCGACGCCGGGCAGGATCGCCAGCAGCGGCTCGCTGCGGTACTGGTTGATTTCCCGTTGCAGGGTGAAGGTGGCGACCTTGCTGTTCAAACCGAGCAGGACCGCAGTGATCTGCTGCGGCTGTAAATCGAGTGCCCGCGCTTGCTCGGCGTCGATACGCCCGGCACCGCGGGCCGGCATGCCGTTCTGCCAGTCGACATGCAGCGCTTCCATGCCGGCCAGGCTGATGTGCAGGGTACGGTCGACCGGCGTGCCGGTGCGCTGCAGCACGCCGACCACGCGGAACGGTTTGTCATCGTGCTGTACAAGGCTGACACGCGCTACGCCATGGGCGAGGACGATGCTGTCGTCGACTTTGTAGCCCAGGGCACTGGCCACTTCCGCGCCAAGCACGACCTCGAAAGGATCGCTTTCGAAGGCGCGGCCTTCGGCCAGTTGCAGCGGCTGTTTGCGACCGTAGCGGTAATGCTCGAAATAGGCCGTGTTGGTGCCCATTACGCGATAGCCACGATGGGAGTCGCCCAGGGAAATCGGAATCGCCCAAGCGACCCGCGGGTGTTCGGCGAAGCGCTGGTAGCTGTCCCAACGGATGTTGTTGGTCGCATTGCCGATGCGGAACACCGAGTACAGCAACAGATTGACCGAGCCGGAGCGCGCACCGACCACCAAATCGGTGCCGCTGATGGTGCTGGCGAAGCTGGCGCGGGTTTCGTTGCGCACCCGTTCGACGGCGAGCAGCAGGCACACCGAGAGGGCGATGGCGAACACGGTCAGCAGGGCGGTGAAGCGCCGATTGTTCAGGCTCGCCAGGGCCAGGCGCAGGAGATACATCGCTCAGCACTCCACTGCGCGCGTCGCGCGATTGAGCTCGGCCAGCGACAAGCTGCGGTCGAACAGTGGCGCCAGGCTCTGGTCATGGCTGACGAACAGCAGGCTCGCGCCGGCTGCGCGGCACTCGGAGAACAGCAGCTGCAGAAAGACTTCGCGGCTATCCGCATCCAGCGCCGAGGTCGGCTCGTCGGCGATGACCAGCTCCGGCTGGCCGATCAGTGCGCGGGCAGCAGCGACGCGTTGCTGCTGGCCGATGGAGAGCGCATCGGCACGACGCTCGAACAGCTCCGGGGGCAGTCCCAGATGCTCCAGCAGGCTCGCCGCCGCGGCATCCGTACTGCCGTGGCGCTTGCGCGCACGTTCGGCACGCAGCGGCGAAAAATGGCAGGGCAGGCCGACGTTCTCGCGTACCGAAAGAAAAGGCAGAAGGTTGAACTGCTGGAAGATGTAGCCGGTGTGATCGACGCGGAAGCGGTCACGGGCACCGGCCGACAGGCTCCCGAGGTCGCGGTCGAGCAGGCGGATACTGCCGCGGCCGGCCTTCTGCACGCCGCCGATCAGGCCGAGCAGGGTGGTCTTGCCGCTGCCCGACGGGCCCTTGAGGAACAGGCTTTCGCCGCGTTCGAGGCGAAACGTGGGAATGTCCAGCAGCTCGGCCTGGCGGGGCCAGGCGAAGCCGAGGTTGTCGATTGCGAGAAGTGGAGCGCTCATCGGGGTCCAGTGCTGGTTCAGAAGGGCAACTGCGCGCGGGCCGGAGTCAGTTCCGTGCCCTGCTGGCCGCTTGGGCCGATCAGTTGTACCTGAATCTTTTCCGTGCCGGGAAAGCTTTCGAACAGCCGTGTGAGATCCAGTGCGCGCAGCGCCTCTGGGTTGCTGCAGTCGAGTTGGTAGTGCGCTTCGATATCGCTGTGGCCACCGGCTTCGTGGTCGTCGTGGTCGTGCTTATCCTCCTGCTTGTGTTCGTGATCATCGCCGCGCTGATAGCCCGCATGGGCCGAGCCGAGCAGTTCGCCGGCAAACTGCTGCTCACTGACGCTGCAACCTGCCGCCGCCGGGAGGCCGAACAGGGCCAGAGGTTGTTCCAGTTGCGAGCGTACGCTGGCGATCTTCGCCTCATCTGCTGCGCTGGCAGCAGCGTGCTCGAAACCGAGCAGGTTCATCGCCGGGCTGATCAGCTCCAGCTCCAGCTGATTGCCATCCAGTGCCGCATTCAGGCGCGCCGCGCCATGCTCATGCGCACCCAGGCTGGTCGCGCCTTCGTGTTCATGGTGATGATCGTCTTCATGTGCTTGGCTGTAGCTCAGGGGCAGCAGAAGCATAGGCACGGCAAAGAGTAGGTGGCGCATGGTCGGCTCCATCGAAAGGAGTTCGTTACGTTATAACAACTTTGCCGTGCGGCTGGCCAGTCCGCTGCCTTCATGTGAGGATGAACGCATAGCTCTGGAGGGACAGCATGATTCGAATCCGCGGACGCATAGGAGATTGGCCGGTCGATCTGGAAATCGAGCTGGACGCCCAGGACTGGATGAACCTGACCCGTAGCGTCGGCACCGATGAGGCTGCGGCGGGCGGCGTCCCGGCGCCTGCGACGCCACCTGGCGATGCCCTGTGGCACAGCGCGCGGGAGCGACTGCGCTGCGCCGGCAAACTGGACGGCCCGGAATTGCTCGCCGAACTGGAAGCGCTTGCCGGCAATGCGCTGCTGGCCAAGCGGCTGCTGGTGCGCTTGCGTCACTGTGACGAGGTGAAGGTCGAGCACGGCGCCGACTCGGCTTGCTATCACTGGGTCGGCGCGCCTTCCTGATGGGCACGCCGGAGGTTTGCCCGCGATCAGTAGATCGCCTGGTAAAGCTTGCGGCGGTACAGCGTCACCAGCGGGTGGTCATTACCCAGCAGATCGAAAACCTGTAGCAGCGTCTTGTGCGGCTGCCCATCGGCGTACCCGCGGTTGCGCACGAACAGCTTGAGCAGGCCGTCGAGCGCCGCCTCGTATTGCTGGCGAGCCAGTTGCTGGATGGCCAGCTGATACGCCGCTTCATCGTCCTCGCCATTCTGCGCCAGGCGACTCTTCAGGTTGGCGACTTCCGGCAGGTCGTTGGCCTGGCGCAGAAACGTCAGCTGAGCACGGGCGCCGGCCAGAGCCTGCTTGTGCTCATCGCCTTTTACCGCGTTGAGCACCGTTTCCGCTTCGCCCAGTTCTCCGCGCTCGGCCAGGCAGCGGGCATAAAGAATCAGCCCGGCAGCGTTCTCGTTGTCTTCACTCAGCAGCTGCTGCAGCTGCGCCTCGGCCTCGGCGAAACGGCCTTCGGCGAAGGCGGCCTGCGCGCTTTCCAGCAGGTTGCCCTGCGGCGTCGCCGGAGCCTGCACGTGGGGCTCGAGCATCGCGCGAATCGCCGATTCGGGCTGCGCACCGGCGAAACCGTCCACTGGCTGACCATCCTTGAACAACACCACGGTCGGCAGGCTGCGGATGCCGAAACGGGCGACGACCTCCTGTTCGATGTCGCAGTTGACCTTGGCCAGCAGCAGCTCACCCTGATACTCCTCGGCGATCTTCGCCAGCAGCGGCATCAGGGCCTTGCACGGCGCGCACCATTCGGCCCAGAAGTCGACCAGTACCGGCTTGTGAAACGAGTTCTCGAGCACCAGCTGTTCGAAGCTGGCGGTGGTGACATCGAAGATATAGGGCGTCTGGCTCATCGGGATTCTCGTGGGCACGAATGACAGGAAAGGCGTGCATGGTATGTGGGGACGCCCGCCGCGGGAAGCAAGGGGCTCGCATGGTGGTTGCCGTTGGTCTATGGTTGCGCCCGCCAGGTGGCGCAGGCTCTTTGCCGGCGCATCGCGGCGCAACCCTTTTCCTAGACCGGTGCGGCGTTTGCAGTCGCGCGTCATATGGAGCTTCACATGTCTGTTCTCTCCGACTTCCGGGAGCGCTATCTCGTGCGCTTCTGGTCGCCTCTGCCCGCGCTTGTCGCGCTGGGCGTCGCCTCCGCTTACTACTTCGCCATCACCGGCACCTTCTGGGCCGTCACCGGTGAATTCACTCGCTGGGGTGGACACATCATTTCCTGGTTCGGCTATGCGCCCCAGGAGTGGAGTTACTTCAAGCTGATTGGCTTGTCCGGCACGCCGCTCGATCGCGTGGATGGCGTGATGATCATCGGCATGTTGCTTGGCGCAATGTGTGCGGCGTTGTGGGCAAACAACGTCAGCCTGCGCTGGCCGACCAGCAAGCGCCGCCTGTTGCAGGGGCTGATCGGTGGGGTAGTCGCCGGATTTGGCGCGCGCCTGGCAATGGGTTGCAACCTGGCGGCTTTCTTCACCGGCATTCCGATGTTCTCGCTGCACGCCTGGGCTTTCATGTTGGCTACCGTGGGTGGCGCCTGGATCGGCGTGAAGATCTGCTTGTTGCCCTGGTTGCGCACGCCGCTGAAGGTCGGCAGCCAGGCCAGCTCGCTGTTCGGCGACGCGGAAGGCACGCGGCGGCGGGCCACGGTGCAGGCCCGGATCGGCACGGCGGTCGCGGTGCTTGCGGTCGCCTTCGCTGCCTGGCGTTTCGATGTCTCGCTGGTGCTCGGCATGGCGGTGCTGTTCGGACTCCTGTTCGGCGGACTGATCGAGCGCGCACAGATCTGCTTTACCAGTGCCGCGCGCGATCTCTGGACCACCGGCCGAACCCGCGCTGCCTACGGCATCCTGCTGGGCATGGCTGTGGCTTGCGTCGGTACTTTCGGTGCCATCGCGCTAGGGGCAAGCCCGAAGATTTTCTGGATGGGGCCGAACGCACTCATCGGTGGCGTGCTGTTCGGCATCGGTATCGTCGTTGCCGGCGGCTGCGAAACCGGCTGGATGTATCGCGCCATGGAAGGGCAGGTGCATTTCTGGGTGGTCGGCGTCGGTAACGTTATCGGCGGTACTCTGGTGGCGGTCTACTGGGACGAACTCGGCACCTCGCTGGCACTGCCCTATCCGAAGATCAATCTGCTGGAGAGCTTCGGCCCGGCCAGTGGCTTGCTGCTGACCTTCGCCGGCCTGGCCGTCGCCATGTTGCTGGTGCACCTCAATGCACGTCGTTTCCAATCGAAAAGGAGCCCTGCCCGTGAGCCAGGCCAAACCGAATCTCTCGCTTGATCTGCGTGGCGAGCATTGCCCGTACAACGCCATCGCTACGCTGGAAACCCTGGAAACCATGCAGCCGGGGCAGCTGCTCGAGGTGGTAACCGATTGTTCGCAGTCGGTGCATGGCATCCCCGAGGACGCCAAGGCCAAGGGCTACAACTGCCTGGCAGTGGAACAGCACGGCCCGCTGTTTCGTTTTCTGATCGAAGTGCCGCGTTGAGAGACTGCGCCATGGCGGCCTTGAAGGGTTGTTATGGCAGAAGTGGCCAGCTGCCCAGCTCGTCGTAGCGCACTCCGTCCGCCGTATTGACTGAACGGTAGAGCACGAAGCGATCGACATGCCAGGTGAAGTCCGGCGCCGATTGCTGCGCTCGGCTCCGGGCCTGGCGGCTCAGCGTCAGGTGCGGTAGGAATGGCCGGCAGTCGAGCACGACGCCAAGCGCTGCCAGCCGTTCGCTCAGTGCTTCGGCCAGCTGCAGCAGCGCGGGCGGTGTGCTGGCGGGCTGCAGGCAGATGAAACCTTTGCCGATGGTGGTCAGGCGGTCGAGGGTCAGGCTGAAAGCTTCGGCGTGCACGGTTGCAGCCATCTGCAGCAGGGCGTCGAGGTGTTCTCTCGGTTGTGCGCCAAGAAAGGCCAGGGTCAGGTGCAGGTTGTCCCGCGATACGGCTCTGCCGTCGAGGGCCTGGTCGTCACGCCAAGCGCAGACGGCTGCCGCCTGCTCGGGCGGGCAGGGCAGGGCGAAGAACAGGCGCAGGGTGTCGTCGATCATGGCGGGTCCCTAGTCGCAGCGGCACAGATTGGTGGAAAACGCTTCGCGGTTTTTCACCCTGGCTCAGACTCTTCAGCTCCTCACAGCGTGATAGAGGCTCACGTGCCTGAACTCCGCAGGCTCTGCCAGATCCGGCCAGGTGCAGGCATCCAGCACGTCCAGGCGTCGATACAGCGGATGAGCGAAATCGCGCACCCGTGAGTCAGCCACCAGCGCTTCGCGTCCGCGGCTGAGGAAGTGATCCAGCAGCGGCAGGTTGGCTCGGTCATAGAGCACGTCAGCGACGATGATCAGATCAAAGCGATCCGCCTCGCCGAAGAAGTCCTGCGAATAGCGTAGCTCGACCTCGTTCAGCGCGGCGTTGGCCTGGCAGGCGGCGAGCGCCAGCGGATCGAGATCGCAGGCCACTACTTCGACCGCGCCGGCCTTGGCGGCCGCGATGGCGGCGACGCCCGAGCCCGCGCCGAAATCCAGCACGCGCTTGCCGCGCACCCATTCCGGCCGTTCGGCCAGCCAGCGCGCCAGCACCAGGCCGCTGGCCCAGCAAAAGCTCCAGTACGGCGGCTCTTCGAGTATCCGCCGGGTTTCCTCGGGGCTGAAGGCGCGATCCATGTTGGCAGCGTCGATCAGCCAGAGTCGCAGATCGGTGCCCGGCAGCGGCTCGGCAACCAGGCGTGCGTCGCCCAGCAGATCGTTCAATGCCGCCTGTAAGGGTGCCGGTGCCGTCACGGCGCCGGGACCAGCTGTAGCGGGCCGAGCGCCTGGCTGGCGGGGCTGGCAATGCTGCGCGATGGCAGGCGCATGATCAGCTGTCCCGCTCGCGTGACACGGCCGCGCAGCTCCACGCGCTGGCCCGGACGAAAAGTGTCCGGGTTGAACTGCAGGATGAATGGCAATTCGCTGCCGCGGCCCTTGAGCTGCACGTTGCTCAGCAGGCGGTCCGGCTGGTCGCGGCGATCGACTTCCAGCAAGGCGAGTTCGACGTCGCTGCCCGCCGGCGCGCCGATCAGGCTGCCGCTCAGTTCGTTGAGCAATTTGGAGTGCGGGGCGGTGCTCAGCTCGACCGGCGCGGTCGGCGGCTCGCTGGGTTGGCTGCTGCAGCCGGCGAGCAAGGCCAGGAAGGCAGGGAGAACGAAAAAACGTGGCGGCACGGACAGCCTCCTGAACGACGATTGCGGGTTGTATAGCAGCAAAGCCGTCGCCTTGTCTTGCGGGTCAGATGCGCTACCATGGCCGTCCCGACGTACGACCGATTTCAGCCCCATGCATTGTCCCTTCTGTGCCGCCAACGATACCAAGGTCATCGATTCCCGCCTGGTTGCCGAAGGCGATCAGGTGCGCCGCCGCCGCGAGTGTCTGGCCTGTGGCGAGCGTTTCACCACCTTCGAAACCGCCGAGCTGGTGATGCCGCGCCTGATCAAGTCCGATGGCAGCCGACAGCCGTTCGACGAGCAGAAACTGCGCGCCGGCATGCAGCGTGCGCTGGAAAAGCGTCCGGTCAGCGTCGAGCGTCTCGAAGCGGCCATCGCCCATATCAAGCATCAGCTGCGCGCCACCGGCGAGCGCGAAATCAAGTCGCGGGTGCTCGGCGAGCTGGTGATGGCCGAGCTGCAGAAGCTCGACGAGGTCGCCTATATCCGCTTTGCCTCGGTCTACCGCCGCTTCCAGGACCTCAACGAATTCCGCGAGGAGATCGAGCGGCTGTCCCGCGAGCCCGCGAAGCCCGAATGACTATCGATCACGCCTGGATGGCCCGCGCGCTGCAGTTGGCGCGCAAGGGGCTGTATTCGACCCATCCGAACCCTCGGGTCGGTTGCGTCATCGTCGCTGATGGCGAGCTGGTCGGTGAGGGCTGGCACGTACGTGCCGGCGAGCCGCATGCCGAAGTCCATGCGCTGCGCCAGGCGGGTGAGCGCGCCCGCGGTGCCACCGCGTACGTCACCCTCGAACCCTGCAGCCATTACGGGCGTACGCCGCCCTGTGCCGAAGCGCTGGTCAGGGCTGGCGTCGGACGCGTGGTGGCGGCCGTGCAGGACCCCAATCCGCAGGTCGCCGGGAACGGTCTGGAGCTGCTGCGTAGCGCCGGCATCGAGGTCGCCAGCGGCGTGCTGGAAGCGGAGGCTCGGGAGCTCAACTGCGGCTTTATCAAACGTATGGAGAGTGGCCTGCCGTTCGTTCGTGCCAAGCTGGCGATGAGCCTGGACGGGCGTACCGCGATGGCCCGCGGCGAGAGTCAGTGGATCACCGGGCCGGCCGCGCGCGCCGAGGTGCAGCGCCTGCGCGCCCGTTCCAGCGTGGTACTGACCGGCGCAGACACCGTGCTCGTGGATGCCGCGCGGCTGACAGTGCGTGGCGATGAGCTGGGGCTGGATGCGGAAACCACGGCACTGGCGCTGCAGCGTCCGCCTCTGCGGGTGCTGGTCGATGGGCAGCTGCGCGTGCCGCTGGATGCGCCGTTCTTTCAGGCAGGTCCGGCGCTGGTCGCCACCACTGTCGCTGGCCATGAGGGTGCGTTCGCTGCTGCGGGGCATGAGTTGCTGGTGTTGGGCCAGGAGCGGGTCGATCTAACTGCATTGTTGCGTGAGCTGGGCGCGCGTGGTGCCAACGAGGTGCTGGTCGAAGCCGGCCCGCGGCTGGTCGGTGCGTTCGCCAGCCTCCGCCTGATCGACGAATACCAGATATTCATGGCCGCCAAGTTTCTCGGCTCCTCGGCGCGGCCGTTGCTGGAGCTACCGCTTGAGCGCATGAGCGAGGCGCGCGAGCTGAAGATCGTCGACATCCGTGCGGTAGGCGACGACTGGAAGATCGTGGCGCGTCCGGCCAGCTGATCGGCAACCCGTGTCGGCTGTGTCCGCCGATAGCCTGTGTCTTGCATTTAGATAGCTGCTACCGGGCGATAACAGGCTGCCCCGCGTCGCTATTTGTGTTAAAAACGCTGCCGGGCCGCGACTGGCCCAACGTTCTCAGGGCGGGGTGCGATTCCCCACCGGCGGTAATGGCCACGGCCTAGCCCGCGAGCGCTTGCTTCGGCAAGGTCAGCAGACCCGGTGTGATTCCGGGGCCGACGGTATAGTCCGGATGAGAGAGAGCGGGATATCCCGATGGACGCCGTCCGTGCGCCCGTCATGCATCCCTATCGATCCGTAGCGCCCTGTTTTTCAAAAACAGGAGTTCGTCGTATGCAGCGTTTTACCCGCCTTCCTCGGGAGGCCACATGTTCACCGGAATAATCGAAGCCATCGGTACCATTCGTGCGCTCACGCCCAAGGGCGGCGACGTCCGCGTGCTGGTCGAAACCGGCAAGCTCGATCTGGGCGACGTCAAACTGGGCGACAGCATCGCGGTCAACGGCGTCTGCCTGACTGCGGTTGAGCTGCCGGGCAGCGGCTTCTGGGCCGACGTCAGCCGCGAAACCCTGGCGCGCACCGCCTTTATCGACCTCAAGGCCGGCAGTCGGGTCAATCTGGAAAAGGCCCTGACGCCTACCAGCCGCCTTGGTGGCCATCTGGTCAGCGGTCACGTCGACGGCGTCGGCGAGGTCGTGGCGCGTGAAGATAACGCCCGCGCCGTGCAGTTCCGCATCCGTGCGCCGCGCGAGCTGGCCAAGTACATCGCGCTCAAGGGCTCGATCACCGTGGACGGCACCAGCCTCACGGTCAATGCGGTCAACGGCGCGGAGTTCGAGCTGACCATCGTGCCGCACACCTTGGGCGAAACCATCATGGCCGACTACCGCCCCGGGCGGCAGGTGAATCTGGAAGTCGACCTGCTGGCGCGTTACCTGGAGCGCCTGATGATGGGCGACAAGGCCGCCGAACCCAAGGCCTCGGGGCTCACCGAAGGTTTTCTCGCCGAGCACGGCTACCTGAAGAATTGAGGAGACGCCCCATGGCGCTCAATACCGCTGAAGAACTGATCGAAGACATCCGCGCCGGCAAGATGGTCATCCTCATGGATGACGAGGACCGGGAGAACGAGGGCGACATCATCGTCGCCTCCGAATGCGTCACCGCCGAGCACATCAACTTCATGGCACGCTTCGCCCGCGGCCTGATCTGCATGCCGATGACCCGCGAGCGCTGTGAGCTGCTCAAACTGCCGCTGATGGCGCCGCGCAATGGTTCCGGTTTCGGCACCAAATTCACCGTTTCCATCGAGGCGGCTGAAGGCGTGACCACCGGCATTTCCGCGGCCGACCGCGCGCGGACCGTGCAGGCAGCTGTAGCGCGAGCAGCGAAAGCCGAGGACATCGTCAGCCCGGGTCACATCTTCCCGTTGATGGCGCAACCGGGCGGCGTACTGGCGCGTGCCGGTCACACCGAGGCGGCATGTGATCTGGCGCGCATGGCGGGCTTCGAACCATCCGGCGTGATCTGCGAGATCATGAACGACGACGGCACCATGGCGCGCCGCCCGGAGCTTGAGCTGTTCGCCGAGCAGCACGGGCTGAAGGTCGGCACCATCGCCGACCTGATCCACTACCGCATGATCCACGAGCGCACAGTCGAGCGGGTTTCCGAGCAGCCGCTGGAAACCGAGCTGGGTCAGTTCAACCTGGTCACCTACCGCGACGGCGTCGAGGACACCGTGCACATGGCACTGACCCGCGGTGAAATCTCCCCGGAAGAACCCACGCTGGTGCGCGTGCACAACATGGAGCCGCTGCGTGATCTACTGCTGGTCACCGTGCCGGGTCGCTGGAGCCTGCGCGCGGCAATGAGCGAAGTGGCCAAGGCCGGCAAGGGCGTTGTGCTGCTGCTCGGCAACCCGCTGACCGGCCCGCAGTTGCTGGCGCAGCTGACCCGTCAGCAGCCGCCGACCCCGGCGACCTACAGCACCGTCGGTGCCGGTTCGCAGATCCTGCGTGATCTTGGTGTACGCAAGATGCGCCTGATGAGCGCGCCGATGAAGTTCAACGCGATATCCGGCTTTGATCTGGAAGTTGTAGAATACCTCCCGGCCGAATAATCAGAGGCGCCGCGCAGTCCGCGGCGCCTTCGTTCTTTAAAGAGATGAGAAAGCACCCATGCCCCTGAAGACCATCGAAGGAACCTTCATCGCCCCGCAGGGCAAATACGCCCTGGTCGTAGGCCGCTTCAACAGCTTCGTCGTCGAGAGCCTGGTCAGCGGCGCGGTCGATGCGCTGGTTCGCCACGGCGTCAGCGAGAACGACATCACCATCATCCGTGCACCGGGTGCCTTCGAGATTCCGCTGGTTGCGCAGAAGGTCGCCCAGCAGGGTGAATACGACGCCATCGTCGCTCTCGGTGCGGTCATTCGTGGCGGCACGCCGCACTTCGAATACGTTGCCGGCGAATGCACCAAGGGTCTGGCTCAGGTTTCCATGGAATTCGGTGTGCCGGTCGCCTTCGGCGTACTGACCGTCGATTCCATCGAACAGGCCATCGAGCGCTCCGGCACCAAGGCCGGCAACAAGGGCGCCGAAGCCGCACTTTCCGCACTGGAAATGGTGAGCCTGCTGTCGCAGCTGGAGGCGAAGTGAGCCTGAATCACGACGATAGCCAGGACGCTCCCCAGCCCAAGGCCAAGGGCAAGATCGCCACGCGCCGGGTTGCCCGCAGCCTGGCGATGCAGGCGCTGTATCAGTGGCACATGGCCGGTCAGAGCCTCAACGAAATCGAGGCGCAGTTCCGCGTCGACAACGATTTCTCCGGGGTGGACGGCAGCTACTTCCACGAGCTGTTGACCGGTGTCGCACGTAGCAAGAGCGAAGTCGACGGTGCCATCGCGCCGAATCTCGACCGTCCGCTGGAGGAGCTCGATCCGGTGGAGCTGGCGATTCTGCGGCTGTCCACCTACGAGCTGATGCAGCGCATCGACGTGCCTTACCGCGTGGTCATCAACGAAGGCATCGAGCTGGCCAAGGTCTATGGCGCCACCGACGGGCACAAGTTCGTCAACGGCGTGCTGGACAAGCTGGCCCCCACGCTGCGCAGCGCCGAAGTGCGCAATCACAAGCGCTGAGGGCTGCTCGCCTTGCTGGGTGAGTTCGAGCTGATCCGTCACTACTTCGCCGCCGCCGCTTGTGCCAGGGCTGGCGGCGAAGTTGTTCTCGGCATCGGCGATGATTGTGCCCTGCTGCAGCTTCCGGTCGGCGAACAGCTGGCGGTTTCCACCGATACCCTGGTCGCCGGGGTACATTTCCCCGATCCCTGCGATCCCTTCCTGCTCGGCCAGCGCTCGTTGGCCGTGGCCGCCAGTGATCTCGCCGCCATGGGCGCCACGCCCATCGGCTTCACCCTTGCCCTGACCTTGCCTGCTGGCGATCCACTCTGGCTGGCGGAACTTGCCCGTGGCCTGGATTCGATGGCGCTTGATTGCAGCCTGCGTTTGATTGGTGGCGACACTACCCGCGGCCCGCTGAGCCTGACCGTCACCGTGTTCGGCCGGGTGCCGTCCGGGCTGGCGCTGGTTCGGTCTGGCGCGCAGGTCGGTGATCTGCTCTGTGTCGGCGGTGTGCTCGGTGAGGCGGCCGGTGCCCTGCCGCTGGTGCTGCGCCAGGCCGAAGCCGATGCGGACGTCGCCGAACACCTGCTGGCACGCTACTGGTCGCCGCAACCGCAGCTGGCCCTGGGTGAAGCGCTGCGAGGCAAGGCCACTGCAGCGCTGGATATCTCCGACGGTCTGCTGGCCGATTGTGGGCATATCGCCAAGGCTTCGGGCGTGGCCTTGCAGATCGTACGTGATCGCCTGCCGCTGTCCGAACCTTTGCGGCGCTTCGCCGGCGACGCCGAAGCGCTGCGTTGCGCGCTGGCCGGCGGCGACGACTACCTGCTGGCGTTCACCCTGCCGGCTGCTGAGCTCGTATCACTGCAGGCCGCCGGCTGGCCGGTACAGGTCATCGGCCGGGTGTTGGCAGGGGAGGGTGTGCAGCTGATCGATGCGGCGGGTAATGAAGTCGCTGTGTCCGAACGTGGTTACAACCATTTCAATGCGTAAGTGCTGCGATGCGATCGCTTACCTCCGATCCGAGAAAGGAACGCTGTTTTGACTGAATCCTCACCAGTCGCGGCCAAGCCGCAAACCCTGGTCTGGTCCGACCCCTGGCACAACCTGGCGTTCGGCTTCGGCTCCGGGCTGATGCCCAAGGCACCGGGAACCTGGGGTTCGCTGGTAGCACTGCCGTTCGTGCCGCTGTGGCAACTGCTGCCAGGCTGGGGTTATCTGCTGATGCTCGGCCTGACCATGCTGTTCGGCGTCTGGCTGTGCGGTAAGGTGGCGCGCGAACTCGGTGTGCATGACCACGAAGGCATCGTCTGGGATGAGTTCGTCGGCATCTGGATCACCTTCTGGCTGGTGCCGGAAGGCTGGTATTGGATGCTGCTCGGTTTTGTCATCTTCCGCGTAATGGACATCGCCAAGCCCTGGCCGATCAGTTGGGTCGATCGGCATATCCACGGCGGTTTCGGGATCATGCTCGATGACATCCTTGCAGGCGTCGCGGCCTGGGTCGTTATGCAGGGGCTGGTGGCGCTATTGGTTTGATTGTGCGTCCGGTCGCTGCAGGCGGCTGGCCATTGAAGGATGATCGGCGTCCTGCCCGGGCCTGGTTTCGAGGGAAATTGCCATGCGTAGCATCCACATTCTGTTCGCCAGCCTTTTGCTGTCGCCCGCTCTGGCGCAGGCCGCATCCATGGTGCAGGTGGTCGGGCTGTTTCCGGGAGCGGCGGTGGTCAATGTCGACGGCCAGCGCAAGCTGGTCAAGGTCGGGCAGACCGGCCCAGGTGGCGTTCAGGTAGTCAGTGCCGATGCCAGCGGCGCGGTGCTGCGGGTCGATGGCGTCGAACGTCACTACAACCTGAGCCGCGAATACAGCGGCGCCTACGCCACACCAAGCAAGACCCAACTGAGCGTAGCCAAGGGCACCGGCGGCCATTACTGGATCGCCGGCACTATCAATGGCCAGCCGATCCAGTTTCTCGTCGATACCGGCGCTACCTCGGTGGCGATCAACGAGCATCAGGCCCGCCGCTTGGGTATCGACTATCGGGTCAACGGACGGCCGATGGTGGTGAACACCGCCAGCGGCACGGCGAAGGCCTGGCGGGTGCACCTCAACAGCGTCAAAGTTGGGGCAATCGAGGTTATTGGGGTGGAGGCGGTTGTCGTCGAAGGTGGCTCGCCCACTGAGGCCCTGCTTGGCATGAGCTTCCTCGGTCGCGTCAGCTGGCGCGAGGAGCAGGGTATGCTCGTGCTGGAGTCGAAGACCTCCTAGCACCTGCGCATCCGCTCTCTGGCTGGCACGATTGGCGCTTTCGTCGGCAAACTCTCCGGCCTGACTCGCCTTTTGTTGGTGTTACAATGTTCGCTTTTCTGCCTCTGGGATTTCCGCCCGTGTCTGTCGTGTTCGTCGCCGCTTCCCAACTGCCGACGCCGTTCGGCGTGTTCACCATGCATGGTTTTCTCGACCAGGACACTGGCAAGGAACATGTCGCGCTGACGCTCGGCGATGTGGCCGATGGCAAGCCGGTACTGGGTCGTCTGCACTCCGAGTGCCTGACCGGCGATGCGTTATTCAGCCTGCGCTGTGACTGCGGTTTCCAGCTCGAAGCGGCGCTGCGCGCGATTGCCGAAGAGGGGCGTGGTGTGCTGCTCTATCTGCGCCAGGAAGGCCGTGGTATCGGCCTGCTGAACAAGATTCGCGCTTACGAGCTGCAGGATGCCGGCGCCGATACCGTTGAGGCCAACGAGCGTCTGGGCTTCGCCCCGGACATGCGCGACTACGGCATCTGCCTGCCGATTCTCGAGCACCTGGGCATCGCCGAGATCAAGCTGATGACCAACAACCCACGCAAGGTCAAGGCGCTGCAGGGCTTCGGCATTCGCGTCGCCGAACGCAAGCCATTGCAGATCGCGCATAACCCGTACAACCGCAACTACCTCGCCACCAAGGCCGGCAAGCTCGGCCACATGCTCGGCGAGATTCACCAAGGCGAAGCCGAGCAGTCGTGACGCGCGCCGCCGCCCTTCGCCAGCTCGCACATGACGGCTGGCTGCATACGCTGCTGATGGTGCTGCCGGTGCTGGTGCTTGGGCGCACATCGGTGGTGTTTGCCGACTGGGGTCTGCCACTCTTCGCTGCAGGCCTCGTCTCGCTGTTCTTCAGCCTGCGGGCCTTCACCCGCTTCAAACATGCACTGATCGCCACCGAACAGGCGCTGAACGGTCCGGTGGAGGACGACGCCTGGAACGATCTGCGTCGCGTTCGCCGTCGCGGTCTGCTGATCGCCTCATTACCGGCCTGGTTTGGCGCTGCGGGTGCGCTGTTCGGCATGGAGCCGGTTGCCCGCCTGCTGCTGGTGTTCGGTAGCCTGGTGTTGCTGGTGCTCTACCGCATTCCGCGGCAATTGCATTGATGCGGCGTCTGCTGCTTGCCGCGCTGATTTCCCTGGCGTCATCGCCTGCGTTGGCTGCCGAGCGGGTGGTGAGTCTGGCGCCATCGCTCAGCGAGATCATGCTCGAACTCGATGCTGCCGACCGGCTGGTTGGCGTCCTGGATGGTGGCGAGCGCCCAGCTGCGCTGCAGTCGGTGCCTTCGGTTGGACGCTATGGTCAGGTGGAGATGGAAACCCTGCTCAGCTTGCGCCCTGATCTCGTGCTGCTCTGGCCGGACAGTGTGCCGCGCAGTCAGCGTGAGCAGTTGCAGCAGTTCGGTATTCCCGTTCTGGTTGTCGAGCAGACACGTCTCGAAGGGCTGGCCGAGCAGTTCGTTGTGGTGGGTAATGCCGTCGGGCGCGCCGAACAAGGCGAACGACTGGCCGGGCGCTTTCGTGCAGGCCTCGCCGAATTACGCAGCAACTACACGCGCTCTGAGCCGCTGCGGGTGTTCTATCAGATCTGGAGTCGCCCGCTGTATACCCTAGGCGGCCAGCAGATCATCAGCGAAGCGATCGAGGTGTGTGGTGGGCAAAACGTTTTCGCCGATCTGACCCTGGCGGCGCCCCAGGTCAGCATCGAAGCCGTGCTCGCCCGCGATCCCGAAGTCATTCTTGCCGGTAGCGGTGCGCAGCTGGACGAATGGCAGGCCTGGCCGCAGCTCAGTGCCGTGCGCAGCGGTCGACTGCTTGAGGTGCCGGACAAGGGGCTAGAGCGGCCGAGCTTCCAGATGCTGGGCGCGATCGGAAAGCTCTGCGAAGTGATGGCGGCAGCGCCCTGAGCGGGCGCGCCGGTAGACGCTGCTACAGCGAGGGAGTCCAGGTGACCGCGAACAGCAGGGTTCGCGCCGCCGCGTGATAGCCGTAATTCTGCGACGGATCCCACCAGTTAGGTCCGTCTGGGCGATTGTAGGTCGCCACCGCGTAGTCGCGGTCGAGCAGGTTGTTGACCTTCGCCTCCCAGCGCAGCTCGGGATGGCTCTGCCACGCCGCTCTAAGGTCGAGCACGCCATAGCCGGACAGCTCTCGGGTGTTTGCGATCGTGTCGTGACGAGAACTGGAAACGTGCCAACCGGCGCCAGCCGAAAGCGTGCCGAACGTGCGATCAAGGTCGATGCTGAGCGTGCGCTTTGCCCGGCGCGCCAGAGTATGACCGCTGTCCCTATCGCGCGGGTCGATGATGCTGACGCCAATGTTCGCCTGCCAACCCAGCAGTTCACGTGTCGCACTGGCTTCGAAACCGTTGATCCTGGCCTGGCTGACGTTTCCCATCCGGTTGCCGCCCCAGGCGATCATGTCTTCGACATCGGTACGATAAAGCGCGGCTTCCAGCTGGGTCTCGTCGAATTCGGCGCGCCATTGCAACTCATAGGTCTTCGAGGTCTCCGGCTTGAGGTCCGGATTTGGTCCCCATGACGGCGGTCCGTAAAGATCGGAGAATGTCGGACCGCGGAAGCCTTCGCCATAGCTCAGAATCCAACGCTGCGACTGACCTACCGGCAGGCTGACCGCGGCATTCCAGCTGTTGTGGCTGCCGAACTGCTGGTTGTCATCGTGGCGTAGCCCCAGCTCGGTGCCGAAGCGCTCGCCTTGAAAGCTGTGCTGGGCAAAGAAAGCCGAGTTGTCGCGGCCGTCTTCCTCAAAAATCGTCGCGGAATCGAGTTGGTCTTCATACCAGTCGCCGCCGACGCTCAGTTGGTGGCGTTCGCTCAATTGCAGCCGATTTATCCAGGCTGCCGAATGACGCGTGGTTTCCAACAGGGTGTTGTTCCCAGCGCTGCCCGCGCCGACGGCGTGATTACGATCGAAGCTGCGCCCCAGTTCGAGACGGCTATTCCACATGTCGGTCAACTGACCGTCCAGGTAGCCGCTGTAACTGCTGACCCGAAACTCGTCCTGCGGCCTTCCGGGTTCGAAATCATTGGCATCGTCGTACTCGTTCTTGCCGCGCTGGTCGTTGAGACTCAAGCCGGCTTTCCAGTTCGAGTCGAACTGGTGATCCAGTTTTAAATGCAGAGCCTTGTTGCGCTGGCCATCGTTGTCCCGGTCAGCGCCGCGGTTGTCGCGGGTGATATCGAAGCCCTCGCGCTCGTCAAGGCTGGCGCCTAGATGGACACGGGTCTGCTCGGTCCCGGCGTCCAGGCTCAGGCTGCGCTGAAAGGTCTGCTCGCTGCCGGCCGCAATACGGACTTCCGGATTTATTCCAGGTTTACCGCCACGGGTAAAGATCTGGATGACGCCACCAACAGCATCCGCGCCATAGAGCGACGAGCGCGGGCCACGGATCACTTCGACGCGCTCGATGTTGTCGATGGCCAGATAGTCGAAACGGGCGAAGCCGCTGGTGGCCGCGGCAATACGTTGGCCGTCGACCAGCACCAATGTCTGCGCGGTTCCGGTGCCGCGCAGCGACAGCGACGGCAAACCACCAGCGCTGCCCACCTGCACGCCTGGCACCCGCCGCAACAGCTCGGGCACGCTGCGGGCTTGTAGCCGTTCGATATCGGCGCGAGTGAATACGGTATTGGCTGCCGTCGCCTGGGCGCGGGGTTCAGCCTGGCGGGCGGAGGTAATGAGCATGCTTGGCAGCTCCTGCTCAACAGCAAACACCTGCACGCCGGGCAGCAGCGCTACGGCCAGGGCAAGTCGGGACAGTTTCATTCTTGGAATTCCTCAAAAGATCGCAGACTTTTGAGGAGGGCAGGAACAAGCGCGGGGGATGACGGGCAGCAGCGCTTGACGGTGCTGCCCTCCGCAACACCAGTCGAATCCGTCAGGCCGGTCTCCGGGCTTTCGACACGCATCACGCTCACCTTCCCATGTCGGAACACAGTGGCTGTGGAGCGGACGGCGATCCCTGAGGATCGCGGTCGATTACCGTTGCGGGGGCAGCGCCGGCCTTGCTCATCGAGCGCACCGGCTTCCCGTTTAATGCGGACCTTGCGGTCGTGCACACCTGGGCGGATAAGAAAACGCGCGAACCTTACGGCCGGTGCTGGGGAAACACAAGCGGACGAATGGCCGCAAGGACAGTGGTTTCCAAGCAAAGCCGCGTCCCAGGGCCGCTCGAGCGTTGCTCGAAAAACATCCAGCCTCGATGGTGCGCAATGTTCAGCGATCGGCGCTGACTTGCGGGCGCCTACATTGGGCTCGAAGCCGCCGAGGTCGTGCCGACTGTCGCCAAGCGACGGCGGCATGTCCGCGCGACAGCGCCGAGCTTTATGAAAGCCCCCCGACAATCTGTAGATCACTCTGCCCATTGCCCTGCCGGCGCACCTGGATCTGCACTGGAATGCGCTCGTGCATTTCCGCCACATGGGAGATCACCGCCACCTTGCGGCCCTGGGCCTGCAGCGAATCCAGCGCGTCCATGGCGATCTGCAGCGACTCGGGGTCGAGGCTGCCGAAGCCTTCGTCGATAAAGAGCGACTCGATCCTGAGCTTGCTCGAGGCCATCGAGGCCAGGCCCAGCGCCAGGGCCAGCGAAACGAGGAAGGTCTCGCCGCCGGACAGCGAATGCACCGAGCGCAGCTCGTCGCCCATCTCGGTATCCATGACCAGTAGGCCCAGCGGGCTGCCGCCGCGCTTGAGCCGGTAGCGCCGGGCCAGTTGGCGCAGCTGCACATTGGCGTGCTGCACCAGCAGGTCGAGGTTGTAGGCCTGGGCGATCTTGCGGAAGGCGCCGCCGTCGCTGGAGCCGATCAAGGCGGCGATGCGCCCCCAGCGCTGATGCTCGGCCCGTGCGACGTCGATCTGTGCGAGCAACGCCTGGCTCTGGCTGCGGCGCTTGTCGTCGTCGATCAGCTGGGCGCGGGTTTCCGCGCAGCGCTGGTCGGCCTGCTCGCATTGGTGCAGTTGCTCGGCATGGCGCTGCTGCAGCTGCTCGGCATCCAGGGCTTCGCTCTGCTGCTGTTTGTGCAGGTTAAGGCGGTTGAGGCAGCCGTCGAGACGCTCGCGACAGCGGGTCAGGTTTTCGCTGTTCTCTCGCAAGCGCTGGCGCGCCTCGGCGATCAGCTGGTCATCCATGTGCAGCAGCTGGGCGAGGGTGGCGTCGTCCAGCTGCGGGTGGCTGGTGCGCCAGGTGGCCAATTCCGCATTCAGCGCGTCGCGTTCCTGTTCCAGTTCGGCTTGGCGCTGGCGGCAGTTCTGCTGCTCGCTGTGCAGGCGCGTCAGGCCGAGCTTGCTCTCGTTGAGCTGCTGATCAATCTCGGCCCGGGTTTGACGCGCCGCCTGGATGGTCGCGTCCAGCTGCTGTTGCCAGGTGCCGGCGCTGGTTTGTTCGCCAAGGCTGGTACGCAGCGCCTGCTGGCAGGCCAGCAGCAGTTTCTCGCGCTCGCTCAGTCGTGCGCTGCAGCTTGCCTGTTTCTCCTGGCGATGGTGTTGTTGCAACTGCTCGTCGCTGCGGCGCTGCTCGCACTGGCGCAGCTCCTCGGCCAGCTCGGTCTGCGCCTGCAGTTGCTGTAGGCGCGTGGCGATGCTGACGTCCAACTGCATAAAGGTCTGCGCCGGATTTTCACGCCAGCGCTGCAGTTGCTCGACGGGCAACAGTTCGGCGAAGGCCGCCAGCTCCTCGTCGAGCTGTTGTCTGTCGCGGGCCAGGGCATCGTGCTGGCGGGCGAATTGCTGGGTCGCCTCGACACAGGCCTCGCGCGCGGCCTGCCAGGCCTGCTGCAGGGTTTCGCTGCGCTGTTGCAGGGCGAGCAACTGCTGCTGACGCTCACTGGCGCTGGCGATCTGGTCTTTGAGATTGGTCAGCTGCGCTTCCAGCCATTGCGAACGCTCGGCTTCCGGTTGCTCAAGCAATCGCGTGTGGACGGGCAGGGCGAGCAGGCGCGGTGCCAGGGTCTGCAGCTGCACCTCGACTTCGCCCTGGCGTTGTTGCGTCTGGCGCAACTGCGTGCTGAGCGCGACATGGCGATCGCGCAGCTCCTGCAGACGCTGATCCTGTTCCTGTAGCGCCTGCTGCGCACGCTCGGCCTCGCTGTTGTCGTGGCGGTCGAGACTGGCGACCAGCGCGTCGGTGTGCTGCCAGGGATGCTTGTCGCTGCCGCAGACCGGGCAGGGCTCGCCCGGGACCAGCGCCGCGCGCAGCGCTTCGACATTCTCGCTGCGTGCCAGACGTTGGCGTTCAAGCAGGGCGAGGGTGACCTTGAGCGCCTGCTCGGCAGCATCACGGTCACTGCGAAGCTGTTTGCCCTGCGGCACCAGGCTGTCCAGCTCGGCCTGCTGGCGGATGTGGGCGTCGCTCAGTTCGCGCTGGCTGGCGGTGAACGTGAGCTGCTGCGCCCAGAGTTCGCGCAGGGCCTCGGTTTCGCGCTCGGCCTGGCGCCATTCGTCGAGCTGTCGATGCAGCTGGGCCAGCTGTTCGGCCAGGCCGACATCGCTGTCGCGCTCGCGTTGCAGATTGTCCAGCGCCTCGCGCGCCTGGCTTTGCCGGGTTTCGGCAGCCTTGGCCTGCGCTTCCAGTGCCGGGAGTTCGCCCTGACCTTGCTGCAGCCGTGCCGCCAGCTGGACGGCCTGTTGCAGACGCGGACGGTAACCGCCCCAGGCTGCACAAAGTGGTTGCAGCGCTGCGCTCGTCTCGAGTTGCTGCGTCAGCGTTGCTAGCTGTTCGGCGGCGCGCTGTTGCTGCTCGGCGAGCTGCTTGAGCGTTGCCTCGCCGGTGCTTGCCGCGGCATCGGCCTTGACGCTTTCTTCGCGGATCGAGGCGAGGTCAGCGTTCAGATGCTGTAGGCGTTCTTCTTCACGGCGCGCCTGGACGAGCCGCGGCTCGGCGTCCTGGCGCGCCTGTTCGGCCGCACGCAGGTCGTTGCCGGCCGCTTCGCACTGGCTCTGCAAGGTGTCGAGACGTTGCTGCAGGCTTTGTGCCTCGTGCTGCAGGCGAGCGAGGCTGTCGGCGGCCTTGCCCTGCAGCGGTTCGAGTTCCTGCTGGCGCAGAAATCGGTGGCGCTGCGGTGCGAGCCGTTCGAACAGGTCGAGAATACGGCGGGCCTCGGTCAGGCTCTCGCGCTCGCCTTCGGCGTCCTGCAGCTGCTGGCGTGCGGCTTCGCGCTCGTTTTCCAGGCGCTGCAGTTCGCTGAGCCATTGCCGCTGGGCTTCCAGCTCCTTGAGCTGCTGTTGCAGCTTTCTCAATTCTTCGAGCTGGGCCTGATGTTCGCGCTCCAGTACTTCACGCTGCTCGGGCTCCAGTGGTTGCAGGCCGCCGGCCTGCTGTTCCAGGCGAGTCAGGCTCTCCTTCGCCTGCTTGGCGGCCTCGAACGCGGCCTGGCCGAGGCGGCTGTAGAGGCCGGTATCGGTGAGCTTTTCCAGCAAGCTGCCGCGTTCGTCGTCCTTTGCCTTGAGGAAGGCAGAAAATTCGCTTTGCGCCAGCAGTACGGCGCGGGTGAATTGAGCCATATTCAGCCCAAGACGGGCTTCGAGCAGCGCTCGAAATTCGAGTTTCTTGCCGCTGGCCAGGAGCGTGCCACTGTCGAGATCCGTGAGGCTCTGGCTGCTGGCCTGCAGTTTGCCGTCGATCTTCTCTTTGGCACGCCTGACCTCCCAGCGCGCGCGGTAGCGGTGGCCGTCGACGCCGACGAAATCCACCTCCGCATAGCCGCTGCCGCAGCCACGGCGCAGCAGGTTGCGCTCGTCTCCGCCGCCGATCTCCGCTTCGACGTCGGGAACCTTGTTCAGCGGTGAGGCGCTGTCGAGCCGTGGCGTGCTGCCGAACAGCGCCAGGCACAGGGCGTCGAGAATGGTGCTCTTGCCGGCGCCGGTAGGCCCGGTGATGGCGAACAGGCCGGCGCTGGCCAGCGGCTCGGCGGTGAAATCGATGATCTGTTCGCCGGCCAGCGATGCCAGGTTCTTCAAGCGGATGGCGAGGATTTTCATTGGTCGCCCTCCGCATGGGCGAACTCGACCCGTTGCAGAAGCGTGGCGAAGTCGTCCAGCGCCTGATCGTCCGCCGGGTTGCTGTATTCGGCTTCCCAGGCGCGGGCGAACAGCTCCTGCGGGGTGATCTGATCCAGGCCGAGCAATACTTCCGATTCCGCCTCGCCGCGTTTGCCGGCGTATTCGCTGGCGATGCGCACCAGTCGGCAGGCCTTGCCGGTTATCGCGGTTTCGATGCGCTGGCGCAGGTCCGGCAATGGTTCGTCGAGTAGCACGCGTACCTCCAGCCAGGGCTGGTGGTCGTCGAACAGGCCGGTGGGCGGCAGCGCCTCCAGCGCGGCGATCACCTCGGCCAGCGACGCGCGGCCGATACGAATCATCTCCACCGCGCGCGGCACCGGCAGCTGTTCGACGTTTTTCAATTGGTCGCCGTCCAGTTCGACCAGCAGCACCTGATGCGGGTAATTGACCTCGGCGAAGGACAGCGGCAGCGGCGAGCCGCTGTAACGGATGCGCGCCTGCCCGGCGACCTGCTGCGGCTTGTGCAGATGGCCGAGGGCGACGTAGGCGACCGATTCGGGAAACAGGCTGGCCGGCAGCGCTTCGGCGTTGCCGATGACGATATTGCGCTCGGATTCCTCCGACACCGCACCGCCGGCCATGTGCGCGTGGCTCATGGCGACCAGCGCCTGGCCGGGCTGGCGTGCGGTTTCGGCAGCAGCGATCAGCCGCTCGTGGACCTGGCGAATGCCGGCCATGTAGTCATCGCCCAGTTCCATTCCCGTGACTTCGGCCGGACGCAGGAAGGGCAGGGTGAGACACCAGGCGGCGGTGTTGCCGGCGGAGTCATGTAGCGGCACCAGCAGCCGCTGGTGATCCAACTGGCCCTCGGCGACCCAGCTGATGCGACCGACGGCGTGTGCGTTGAGGCGCTTCATCAGCGGCGCCGGTAGTTCGATGCGACCGCCGGAATCGTGGTTGCCGGCGATCATCACGATGTCCAGCTGCGGGAGCTTTTCGTGGGCGCGGACGATGAAATCGTAGAGGCGTTCCTGGGCCTTGAGTGGCGGGTTGACCGTGTCGAACACGTCGCCGGCTATGAGCAGGGCGTCGGCGCGTTGGGCGACCAGCTGGTCGAGCAGCCAGGCGAGGAATTGCGCGTGTTCGTAGTCGCGGTCCTGGCCGTGGAGGGTCTGGCCGAGGTGCCAGTCGGAGGTGTGGATCAGGCGCATGGGCTCAGGCTCATTGTGGGCGGGTGCAGTGGCGAACCGCTGGCTTGGGTTGTGCGGCGGGTGGTTGCGTCAGATGTAAGGCTTGTGGAACTCGTGACTGTCGCGGGCTTCGGCGGACGGTTTGGGCGCCCCGCGCTTTCCTCGGCCCGGACTACAGGTTGCGCCTTGCACGGCGCGTCACTTTTTCTTGCTTGGCCAAGAAAAAGTAACCAAAAAGAAGGCCACCCCGACATCCGGGTTTTGCTTCGCAAAACTTCCCTCCCTCCGGCGCTGCTCCGGGGGCCGTCGCGAAGGGACGTCCCTGTCCCTTCGCTCCTCGCTCGGCGTCCATGCCTCGCGTCCCCCTGCGCAGCACCTACGCTCGGCCTCCTGAAGGGGAGTCGAGTCCGAGCCGCCTGAAAATTCGCAAACAGCGGAACAAGCACGCGTTGCTTGTTTGTTGACGAAGAAGCTATCAGTCCCCACCGAATGCCCCTTTCAGGATGTCGAACGGAATCCGCGCGGAGGGGAGCGAGCGGCATGGATGCCGCGAGAGAACTAGGCGTTCCCGCGATAAAGGGCCAGGGATGGCCCTTGTACGCCGGCCGCCGGAGCGCGGATGGAGTGAGGGAAGTCGAGCGCAGCGAGACCCGGATGCAGGGGCAAGCGTTTTTGCTTACTTTTTTTGGGGCCGGCCGTCCGGCGTTTGGAAAAAGTGAGTCGCCCAGCAGGGCGAAACCAATGCTTCCGCCAGACGGGCCAGTCGAGTGTGAGCGCGGAGCGAAAGCCAGCGAGGCGCCGTGCAAGGCGCAACCTGTAGTCCCGGCCGCGAAAAGCGCGGCGCTCACATACCGAAATCCGTGCCGACGCTCTTCGCGCACAAAACCACCCCCACAAGCCCTCACGAGTACAACCACCCCTTCAACGCCTGCAGATTCCCCACCTGCAGCTGCTGCGCCGCCGCATTCGCCTGCACGGTATTCGGGTCGATGCCGAAGCGCTGCAGCACGTACTGCACCAGCGCTCCGCGCGTCTCCACCGGCAGCTGGCCCTCGAGCATGCCGAAGTCCAACTCGATGATCGCCTTCTGCGCAGGGCTCAATCGCGCGTCCGGCTCGATCAGCACGGTCACCGGCGTGTTCCATGCCTCGTCCTGTTCGCGGGTGTGTTCGCTGGCGTCCATCAGGTCCGGCTCGCCGCGGAAGCGGCTGAGCACGAAGTCGCGGTATTCGCGGTTCTTCTCGCAGTAGGCGCGCACATGCCAGCGCATGCCGGTGAACACCAGCGTGTGCGGCGCCATCACGCGGATTTCCACCTCGGGATTGGCCAGCGAGACGTACTCGCTTTCCAGCCGCAGCCCCTCTCGACAGGCCAGCAGGATCGGCCGCAGCACCTCGGGTCGGATACTGCGGTCCGGCACCTGCAGCACCTCGGTATGCGCGTAGGCCAGCGCCAGGCCCTCGATATGCGGGGCGCGCACACGGTTCTGGTCGAGTAAATGCAGGTAGGCGCTGGCGCTGCCGTCGATGAACAGCGGCTGGAAGCCTTTGGTCGGCTTGTAGCCCTTCAGGTGGCGGTCATATGTCAGGTTTTTGGGCGCATGTTCGTTCAGGTAGGTGTTGATGTCCTTCGATGCCTGCTGGCGGCTGATGCCGAAACTCTGCATCAGGTGGCCCGTGGTCAGGCGGCCTTCCCACCAGGCGATGGTCTCGATCAGCCGGTAGCGCAGCGCCAGGTCCCAGCGAATCTGACTGATCGATTGCTTGCGTTTCATCGCCTCTGCACCTGTTCCAAAGATTTACATGCCTATGTCGAGCAGGTCGACGTGTCGCGCAACGCTACATATATTCGGGGTATGTTTCAACTCGATCCGGTGGATGAGGAGACCCTGACATGAGCCTGATGATCAACGCGATGGTGATGTCCTGCATGGCGTTCGTCGTGATGCTGTTTCTGGCCTGGCTGGCCTATGGCAGCGGCGATCGGAAGGGGTGATGAGCGTTACAGTTCTATGAAGATCAGTGGATTCCCGATGGACGGCATGAATCTCCGAGCGATGAACAGGGTCTTTGTCTCAGGCTCATTGCTAGAGATGCTTCATGAAGACTCTTTCCCGCTACCTGGCCGAAACCTTCACCTCGCAGTACCGCACGCGCGTCGAGCCGCAAGCGGACGGTCGCCTGCTGGTGCATGTCGGCTACCCGATCAATGGCACCCACGCCACGCGCATCATGGCCGGGCACCAGGTGCAGAACACCCTGCTGGTCGAAACCATACTCGAAGACATGCGTAACGAACTGGCTCGTCCGCAATGATGCTCAGCGCGTCGCCGGCAGTGCGATGCGCACCCGCAAACCGCCCAGCGGGCTTTCTTCAAGACTCCACTCGCCACCCCAGGCCGTCAGGATATCGCTGACGATTCCCAGCCCCAGACCGTGACCTTCCGCCGACTCGTCCAGCCGTACGCCACGGTTGATGACCTGCTCGCGCTGTGCCGCCGGAATCCCCGGTCCGTCGTCGTCCACCAGCAGGACGAAGCCATCGCCGCTGCGCTCGATGCTCAGGTCGACGCGGCTACGGGCCCACTTGCAGGCGTTATCCAGCAGATTGCCCAGCAGCTCGAGCATGTCCTCGCGATCACGCGGCAGGCGGCAGCCGGCGGGCGCCTGCCAGCGCAGGTCGAGGCCGCTGCGGTGGATCATCGCCAGCGTATCGAACAGTGCCGGCAGTTCCGCGTCGCAGTCGAAATGCGCACCGGGCAGCACGTCCACCGATAGCCGCGCGCGGCCCAGTTCGCGGCTGACCCGTTGCTGGATCTGCTCCAGCTGCTCCTGCAGGCTGGCCTGCAGTTCGGGGTGGGCGGCGAGTTCTTCGCGTTGCACCAGGCTGCCGAGCACTGCCAGTGGCGTCTTCAGCGCGTGACCGAGGTTGCCCAGGGCATGTCGCGAGCGCTGCAAGGTGTCCTCGGTGTGGCTGAGCAGGTGGTTGATCTGCTCGACCAGCGGTTGCAGCTCGACGGGCGCCTGCTGGTCCAGCTGCTGGCGCTGGCCCTGCTGCAGCTGGGCGATCTGCTGCCGCGCGCGCTCCAGTGGGCGCAGTGCCAGCCCCATGGCGTAGCGCTGCAACAGCAGCAGGGCGAGCAGGGCGAAACCGACCAGGCCCAGACCGCTCAGCCGCACGCGGGCAAAACTTTCGAGGACCGGCGTGTAGTCCTGCGCCACGCTGATGATGATCGGCTGGCCGTCGCGGCGGTACTCGGCGCGATAACCCAGCAGTCGCTGTTCCTGCGGGCCGTCGAGCAGCTCGTCCGCCAGGCCCGCGCGTTCCGGCCATTCTGGTGAGGCGTCCCACAGCGAGCGGGAGCGCCAGGTGCGCTCGGGCAGTTCGATCTTGAAATAGTGGCCGGAGAACGGCCGTTGATAGCGCGGGTTGAGGCGCTGCACGTCCAGCTGATCGCCGTTCGGCCCCTTCACCAGGGCAATCAGCAGGCCCTCGGTTTCCTCGCGCAGATCGGTTTCCAGACTGCGCCTGAGGCCTGACTCGAAGAGCCACAGGCTGGTCTGCACCAGCACCAGCGCGACCAGTAGCAGGGTGGCGATCAGTGCCAGGCTGAGGCTGCGCTGAATCGATTTCACGGCTGGCCGCCGAAGCGATAGCCCTGGCCGCGGCGCGTTTCGATCAGTTCGCGGCCGAGCTTGCCGCGCAGCCGGTTGATATGCACCTCGATGACGTTTGAATCGCGCTCGGTTTCACCGTCGTACAGGTGTTCGGTCAGCTGGGTTTTCGACAGCAGCTGCCCCGGATGCAGCATGAAATAGCGCAGCAGGCGAAATTCTCCGGCGGTGAGTTCGATGTCCTGACCATCCTTGCGACAGCACTGGCGCGACTCGTCCAGCTCCAGGCCGCCGGCCTGCAACATGGGCTGGTTGGCCAGGCCGTGGGCACGGCGCAGCAGCGCCTGGATACGCAGCAGCAGTTCTTCGGGATGAAAGGGCTTGGTCAGGTAGTCGTCGGCGCCGGCCTTGAGGCCGTCGATGCGCTCGGCCCAGGAGCCGCGCGCGGTAAGGATCAGCACCGGTGTGGTGAGGCCGCCGGCACGCCAGTCGCGCAGCACCTCCAGCCCCGGTTTGCCAGGCAATCCGAGGTCGAGAATGATCAGGTCATAGGGCTCGCTGGCGCCCTGGTATCCGGCGTCGCGGCCATCGGCCAGCCAGTCGATGGCATAACCGTTGCGGCTGAGGCTGGCGACCAGCTCATCGGCCAGTGGGACGTTGTCTTCGACCAGTAGCAGACGCATCAGTCTTCTTCATCCTTGAGCAGGCGCCCGTCGCGGGCATCCAGTTCGAGCTCGCGGGCAACGCCGTCGGTGGTGAGCAATTCGATCTCGTAAACGTAGATGCCATCTTCCTCTTCCAGCTCCGCTTCCAGCAGGCTGGCCCCCGGATAGCGCTCCATGGCGCGCTGGAGCAGGGCTTCCAGCGGCATGATGAGACCCTCGCGGCGCAGCCGCAGGGCCTCATCCTGGTCCAGGTCGCGGCTCGCCGCCGGAGTGGCAGCGAGCAGCAGGGTCAGTGGAACGGTTACGAAAAGGGGGGCACGCATGGATGGCCTCAGTCGTCCTGATGGTCCTTCAGCACTTCGCCAGTCTTGGCGTCGAGCTCGACGTCCCATTGCACACCTTTGTCGTCGCGCAGTTCAAGCTGATAGACGTAGCGGCCGTACTCTTCTTCCAGCTCGGTCTCCTCGACGGTAGCGCCGGGGTGCTTGGCCAGTGCCGCTTCGTTGAGCTTCTCGAACGACTGAATGGTGCCGGCATCGCGCAGCTTCAGTGCTTCGTCGGGACCGATGTCCTTGGCCATGGCCAGGTTGGCACCGAGGGCGAGGGTGGCGGCGGTGAACAGCGTAGTCAGTGTTTTCATGGTTCGTTTTCCTGTGTGGGTTTTGACGATTCACAGGTTACGGGGGCTTGCTTAAACGAAACTGAACGTCGCCAGGCGGCTGCGAATGCACCGTTCGGGCGAGGGCGAACCGCGCCATGGGGACTACGCTTGCTGCAGGTCAGCACGACCGATCGATCGGGGTGAGTCGTCATGAAAAACGTGTTTCTCGTACTGCTCGCGACCCTCGGGCTGAGTGGCCAGGCCTCTGCCGAGGATCTGCTGAAGCCCTCCACCACACCGCCACCGGTCGATGATGTGGCGGCTGGCAACAGCCTGGAGGCCGAGCCCGCTTACCAGGCCGAAGGCGTGATCCGCGCCATCGATGCCCGGCAGGGCAGCGTCACCATCGCCCACGGGCCGGTGCCGGAGTTGAAGTGGCCGGCGATGGTGATGCCGTTCAAGGCGGACGCCGCACAGCTCGGCGGGCTGGCCGTGGGCGATGCGGTGGAGTTCCGCTTCAGCAACGGCGAGATGGACCCGCAGATCGTCTTCATTCGACGGCAGTAGCCTCAGCGTCGCTGCTCATGGCAGCAGCCAGCGGGCTCGGAGCGGCCGGTCGGGGCAACGCGATCGTCGCTGTCGTAACGGTCATGCAGGCGTACCCAGTCGGTGAGGTTGTGTTGGGGCCCGATTTCGTTGCGCCCGTTGGGCGTCATGTCCAGTAGGACATAGGTGCCGAGCAGTTCTTCCGCGCCGCGACCATAGGCCGAGAAGGTGTGGAAGATGTCGCCCTGCGGGTCGCGATAGAAAACACTGAAGCCCGACAGCTCCTCGCAGACGAAGGGTTGCCAAGCGTAGTTGTAGAAGACCTTGCCCTCGACGACCTCCTCGGCATCGAAGGACACGTGGAAGTCGCGGTTGAACGTGCTGCCGGCCGACGACAGCCAGCGGAACTGCCAGCCCATGCGCTGGCGGAAAGCCTCCAGCCGGTCGAACGGCGCGCGGGAAATGGCGGCGAAGCTGACGTCATGCTGCAGCAGGTGCAGTAGCGCACCGCCGATATGATCGGCCTCGAACGAACAGCCGACGCACCCCTCGGTCCAGTCCGGGCCGAACATGAAGTGCTTGATCACCAGCTGGCTGCGACCCTCGAACAGCTCGCTCAGGCGTACCGCGCCGCTGGCATCGTGAAATCGATAGTCCTGCGCAAGGCGTCGTCAGGGCAGTTGCCGACGCTTTTCGCTGAGCGCATCGCGCTGGCGGGTGAGCTGTTTCTCTTCCTGCAGATGGGCGCTGTGGGCGGCCAGCCAGTCCTGATCGGATACGACCTTGTGCGTTGCCATGTAGACCTCCAGGGCGCGGATTGGGGAGCGAGCGCGGAGCCACTGCCGCGCGGCAATGGCCCTGTGACAGAGTCGATTGGCGCCGGGCGAAATCGACATCGGGCCAGTGAGCGTCCGGCGCCTGGCGGCGCTGCGGTTGAACTTAGCGGCCGCCGCTGCGCTCGTAATTCATGCAGGGGCCAACCGTATGGCCCGATCTGATCCCGTTCGCAGAAGGAATAAACGAGATGTACAACAAGACACTGACCGCCGCCCTCGCCGTTGCCATCCTCGGTTCTGGTGCTGCCTTCGCCGCCGACAAGCCCGGCGCCGACTGGATCAGCCTTGAGCAGGCCGTAGAGAAAGCCAAGGCCGCCGGCTACACCGAGCTGCATGGCATCGAGGCCGATGACAATGGCTGGGAAGGCGAGGGCATGAAGCAGGATGGCAAGAAGTACGAGTTCAGCATCGATGGCCGCACCGGCGAGGTGACCAAGGAAAAGGTTGATTGAGCCTACGCGCCCCTCTCGCCTGGCGTCTTCGCTGAGCGCATTGCCTGCCTTATGTCGGTGCTGCGCTCAGCAGCCACTTGCCACAGCGCTCCCGCAACGGGAGGCAGCTACCGACAGAGCGGGTATCATCCACCTCCCTCGTCGCTACCGTGTAGCTGCATTCATGTCCGCTTCCAGCTCCCGCCCCAGCACCCTGCATCTGCCGCCAGGTGATTGGCCTACCGTGCTCGACTGCCTGTGCGCGCACTTCCCGGCGATCAGTCGCGATACCTGGCTCGATCGCATCGCCCGCGGCCGCGTGCTGGATGCGCAGATGCAGCCGATCGATGCCGCGCAGGCCTATCGGGTAGGCATGCGCATTCATTACTTTCGCGAAGTGCCGAATGAGACCCCGGTGCCGTTCGAAGAACGCATCCTGCACGTCGACGAGCATCTGGTGGTGGCCGACAAGCCGCACTTTCTCTCGGTGATGCCGGCTGGCGAATACGTCAATGAGACCCTGCTGGCACGGCTCAGCAAACGGCTGGGTAACGCCGACCTGGTGCCGATTCATCGTATCGATCGGCTCACCGCCGGTCTGGTGCTGTTCTCGGCCAACCGGGAGAGTCGTGGTGCCTACCAGGCGCTGTTCCGTGAGCGGGAGATCAGCAAGCGCTACGAGGCAATCTGCCCGGCGCTGCCGCATCTCGAATTTCCCCTGCGCCGACGCCTGTGCATGGTGCCGGGCGACCCCTTCTTCCTGATGCGTGAGGGCGCCGGCGAACCGAACAGCGAAACGCTGATCGAGGTGCTCGAACGGCGCGGCGACCTCTGGCGCTACGGGCTTTCCCCCATCAGCGGCAAAAAGCACCAGCTGCGCCTGCACATGGCCACCCTCGGCGCCGGTATCTGCAACGACCCGTTCTATCCCGAGCTGCTCGAGCGCAGCGAGCGTGAGGCCGACGACTACGAGCGGCCACTGAAGCTGCTGGCGCGTGGATTGCGCTTTAGCGATCCGCTGAGCGGAGCGCTGCGCGAATTCGAGAGCACGCTGCAACTGGACTGGTAATGCCGGTAGTCATGGTCATGGTGGCTCGTCGCCGTCAGCGCGCGCTTGATTGAGCATGGCGGCGTTTTGAGGGGCTAGCACCGCCTGCGGGCAGGCTCAGAGATCCACCACGCCCACCGTCATGCCTCCACAAACGTAGAGCGTTTGGCCGGTTACGAAGCCGCTGCGTTCGTCGAGCAGGTAGGCGACGGCATGGGCGACGTCGTCGGCGGTTCCAACGCGCTTGACCGGCACCGAGTCAATGATCTGTTGCGTGCGCGGTGAGCCGGGGGGATTGGCCCGGTCGAACAGCTCCGTGCGGATCGGTCCGGGGCCGACTGCGTTGGCGGTGATGCCGTGTGCGCCCAGCTCCAGCGCCCAGACGCGGGTCATGCCGACCAGTGCTGCCTTGCTTGCTGCATAGGCGGTGCGCAGCTCCTTGCCCAGCGCAGCCCGGGAGCCCATGTTGACGATGCGACCGAAGCCGGCTGCCTTCATGCCGGGGAGCAGCGCCTGCATGCACTGCATGGCGCAGCGCAGATTGAGCGCCATTACCCGATCGAGTTCGGCGAGCGTCTGCGCTTCGGCGGTCGCCGGGCAGACCATGCCGACATTGTTCACCAGGCGGGTGATCGGGCCGCGCGCCAAGGCTACGTGTAGCGCCTCGGCCGTGGCCTCTGGATCGGACAGGTCGGCGCGAATGCCGCTGCCTTCACGGTCGATGATAATGGGATCGTAACCCTCTTCGCGGCAGCGCTCGGCGGTGGCGGCACCAATGCCGGCGGCACCACCGGTGATCAGGACTCTAGGTAGGCTCATAACGATCTCGCAGGGATTAGACAGTCGCCACAGGCGTCAGGGGTGAGCCAACGGCGCCCGGCAGCCGAAGCGGCGGGGCGGTGAGGAAGAAACGGTAGCGGGCCTGGCGACGCAGATATGCCGCCAGCGGGCCGAGGTGCCAGAGCTCACCCAGGTGAACGCCGAGCTTGAACAGGCAATGCTGGTGCAGCGGCAAGGCGGCGCAACAGGCGTCGCCGCCTGCGGCCGGATAGGCCTCGACCGCATAGTTGTCCGCCGCTATTGCCGCCAGTTCGCTGTCGGTTATCCACTGCAGCAGCTTTCCGTCACGTCCGTCGAGCACCGCACAGCGCTCGGCCAGGGTCTTTGCGTCGGGCTGGCGGCCCATGGCGAGGACCGCGTCGGCAAAGCCGGTATGGAGGCAGACGATATCGCCGCGTTCGATTTCGACCCGGTCGGCTTCAAGTACGCGCATCAAGGAGTCATAACCCACCAGTGTCCGTGCCGGCCCCAGGTGGGCATGCAGGTCGATCAGTGCGGCGCGGCCCTGCACGCCGGTTTCAGCCATCCGCTCGATGCCCAGCGCGCCAGCCTGCGACGTGCTTTCCGAGCGCATACGCTCCTGCACGCCGGCATCGTCCGGGTGCTGCGGGCCGCGGATATGCTCATCGGCGGCGTAGCCGTTGTAGTAGACGGGCCTGGGCGCGCCGTTGCCATCCACGTCGAATAGCGCGCCCACATGCGCCAGGCTGTCCCACTGGGTCGAGTACTGCAGATGCAGTATCGCCAGGTCGTCGCACACGACGTCTGGCCGCCCAGGCTGCAGGTTGCCCATGCGGAAATTGAAGTTGACGCCGCCTTGGCGCAACGTGGGTCGCAGCACAGGTGGATGGCGATTGGGATTGAGGGCACAGCCGCCCGGATGGTCCAGCGGCAGGCTGAGGCAGAAGGTCTTGCCGTCGCGCACTTCGGCGATGCCCTGAAGCACTTTCTCCGCGGTGATCAGGTTCAGCCTGCCGAGCTGATCGTCTTCGCCATAGTCGCCCCAGTTCGAACCCTCTGGACGATGCTTCCAGCGTCGGTTACGCATGCACTGCTCCCAGGCGGTCGTGAATCAGAGAAAGCACCGGCCCGCGAGATAGGCCTTGCGCCAGCGGGTGATGGTGACTCGCTCGAAGAGCTCGACGCGGCTGAACGGATCGTCTGCAATGAAGCGCTCGGCTTCGTCGCGTGTTTCGAGGTCGACCACATACAGGCCGCCGCCCAAGTCGCTGCCGTCATCAGCGAGCTTGGCGCCGCAGGCGAGCAGCAATGCCTTGTTCGCCTCGAGAAAGCGCAGGTGCTCATCGCGCGTATCGCGCCGTAGCTGTTGGTGGCCAGGCTTGTCGAAAGTTTCGATCAGGTAGGGCATGGACCACCTCAGTTCGGAGCTAGCGCAGACGGATGCTGGGCCAGCGGGGTGACCTCCAGCGTCATGTAGGGATACAGCGGCAAAGCGCTGAGCTTCTGGTGCAGCTCGTCGTTACTGGCCACATCGAACACGCTGTAGTTGGCGTATTGGCCAACTACGCGCCACAGATGACGCCACGTGCCGTTGCGTTGCAGCTCCTGCGAGTAGGCCTTTTCCTTGGCGATAAGCGCGGCGGCGTCGGCCGGATCGAGGTCATGGGGGATGTTCACTTGCATATGGACGAGGAAGAGCATTAGACGGCTCCGGCCGTTGATCGCCAGAAAGTGGCGGGTCTTAGACCGTACGAGGCGCATGGTCCGCAATGCAATCCTCCTCTATGCCGAGTTGTTCGGTAATCGAACGCTTTATCGCGGACAGGAGTTCTGGCTCCAACGCCGAACCGCGCTCCCTCGATGGAAAATTGAGCACCTTATTTAATGTTCGATAATCGAACATTAAATCGATTATCGAATTGCAGGCGCAGTGGCCGTCCGCCTACCGTTGGGCTTCAACTAGAACAACAATGGCGGGGATCACGATGAATGCGTTAGCCAATTTTTTCACGCGATTAGTGAATCGCTACATGCCTGACCCGTTGGTGATTGCCATCGGCCTGACCATGCTCACATTGCTTCTGGCCGTGCTGGTCGAGGGCGCAAGTCCGCTCGATGCGACTCGCTATTGGGGTGACGGCTTCTGGAACTTGCTGGCTTTCAGCATGCAAATGACGGTGATTCTGTTGGCGGGCTATATCCTGGCCCGTACCCCCTTCGTTGACGGCATGCTCGACCGCATCACAGCTACCGTACAGACGCCATTCGCCGCTATCGTGGTCGCTACGCTGATCGGCACCATCGGCAGTTGGCTGAACTGGGGGTTCGGCCTGGTGATCGGCAGTATCGTTGCGCAAAAGCTGGCGCTCAAGGTTCGGGGCCTGCACTACCCGCTGGTCATCGCAGCAGCGTTTTCCGGCTTCTCGGTTTACGGCATCGGATTGTCCGGCAGTGTGCCCTTGCTCATCGCTACGGAAGGGCATTTCCTTCAGGATCAGATGGGGCTGGTGCCTCTGTCGGAAACCATATTCAGCGCGCCACTGCTGATCGCCACCGCGCTGGTAGTGCTGACCCTGCCACTGTTCAACGCCTGGCTGCACCCGAAGAACGCGAAGGATATCGTCGAGATTGATCCGGCCACTGTTGCCGTGCCGTTCGAGCCGAGCCTGGATGGCAGGCAAGACATGACCCTGGCCGACCGAATGAATCACAGCAAGGTAGTCGGTGTCGTCATCGGCCTGCTCGGGTTGGTCTACATTGGTTTGCACTTTATCGAAGGCGGTTCGCTGGACCTGAACACGGTCAATTTTATTTTCCTGTTTCTTGGAATCCTGTTATTCGCGTCTCCTGCCCGCTACCTCGCCGCGCTGGGCGAGGGAGTCAAGATCGTTTCCGGAATCATCATCCAATATCCGTTTTACGCCGGCATCATGGGCATCCTCGTGGGGTCCGGGCTGGTCGTTTCGTTTGCGGAATTGTTCGTGCGTATATCCACAGCCGAGACCTTGCCAATCTGGTCGTTCGTCAGCGGTGGCCTGATCAATATTCTCGCGCCATCGGGCGGTGGGCAGTGGGCAGTGCAAGGGCCTGTAGTAATCGAGGCAGCGCGCGAACTGAACGCATCATTCGCGGCAACGGCACTGGGCGTTCAGGTGGGTGACCAATGGACGAACATGATCCAGCCGTTCTGGATTCTGCCGGTCCTGGCCATTTCCAAGCTGAAGCTGCGCGATGTGATGGGTTACATGGTGCTGATTCTGGGCTACCTAGGGGTCATCTTTGGCGGCACCATCTGGATATGGGGCTATCTGTCGGCCTGATCATGCGGGGGCCGGGCACCTTTGTGTTGGGCTCCAGTCCATACATGGACAGCCCAGCCCCTGGTGCAGCCATGCCCGAAGGTCCTTCCATCGTCATCCTGCGTGAAGAAGTCGCGGCATTCGCCGGGCGCACCATCGAACGTGCCGAGGGCAGCGCCAAGATCGACATGTCCCGGCTGGCCGGTCAGGTGGTGCGTGGCTTCCATAGCTGGGGCAAGCATTTCCTGATCGAGCTGGAGGACGTCTCCGTCCGCATCCAGCTGCTGCTGTTCGGCAGCTATCGCATCAATGAGCGCAAGGACGCCGTAGCACGGTTGAGCCTGGGCTTTGCCAACGGCGAGCTGAACTTCTATGCCTGCTCGGTTCAGTTGATCGAAGGGCCGCTGGATGCGACGTACGACTGGAGCATGGACCTGATGAGCGACGCCTGGAGCCCGCGCGCCACGCTCAAGCGGCTGCGCGAACGTCCGCGGCTAGTGGCCTGCGATGCGCTGCTCGACCAGACGCTTTTCGCCGGCTCCGGCAACATCATCAAGAACGAGGTGCTCTACCGCATTCGCGTGCATCCACTGTCGCTGATCGGCGAGCTGCCGGCGGCCAAGCTGCGCGAGCTGGTGCGTGAAGCGCGTACCTACAGCTTCGAATTTCTCCAGTGGAAGCGGGCCGGCGTGCTCAAGGCGCACTGGCTGGCCCACGGCAAGACGACCTGCGTGCGCTGCCATATTCCGCTGGTGAAGGTGAAAGAGCTGGGGCGCAGCCAGCGCCGGGCATTCTTCTGCGAGCGCTGCCAGAAGCGCTATGGCGACTCAGCGCAGATCGTGGCCGACGAGCCGAGCGCGGTGGATGAGGGGTGAGGTGGACAACGGCGCGGCCTTGTCCACGCGGCTGGTTCGCCGCCGCCGAGGTGGTCGCCGGGTTCCGGTGGAAAAGCTGCGCGTTTTCCACCCTACGGCAGCCTTGGTGTTGGGGCGCAGGTAGCCGGCCGGTGCAGGATGCTCGTAGGGTGGACAACGGCACCGCCTTGTCCACGCGATTGATTCGCCGCCGCCGAGGTGGTCGCCGGGTTCTGGTGGAAAAGCTGCGCGTTTTCCACCCTACGGCAGTCGTGGTGTTGGGGCGTAGATGGTTCGCCGGTGCAGGACCCTCGTAGGGTGGACAACGGCACCGCCTTGTCCACGCGGCTGGCTTGGAAGAACAGTGGAAAGCTGCCGCGTTTTTCACCCTATGTGCCGCTCGTTGAGTATCGCCTCAGCGAAGCAGCGGCCTGAGCGCCTCAGCCAATTGCGAGGCCATGCTCACCGCATTGCTTTCATGGGCGATGCAGTCGGTACTCCAGATCTGACCGACCCCGGCGGCGCGGATCACCGCCAGCGCATCATCGGCGAACAGCGCATGGGTCACTGCGACGTCCACCGAGGCGGCGCCAGCGGCCAGCAGTTTCTCCGCGGCGTTGGCAAGGGTGCGGCCGGAACTGGCGACGTCATCGAGCAGCACTACATGGCGCCCGGCAAACGCCAGCGCCGGCAGTGCGATGTCGACCTGGCGATCGCCGTGGCGCACCTTGTTGCACACGCCGTGTTCGAAACCATGTTCGACGGCAGCGGCTTCGATCCACTGCAGGCCTCGGCATCCGGGCCGATCAGCAGGGCATCGGGATGCCGCTCGGCTATCAGCCGTGCCAGCGCCGGTGCCGCGCACAGCATGACGGCATCTTCCAGCGGCACGGCTTCCTGCAGGGTGGCGACGCGGTGCAGGTGCGGGTCGACGGTGATCAGCCCGTCGAACTGGCTGGCCAGCAGCTGGCCAAGCACCCGCTGGCTGACCACTTCACCGGGATTGAAGGCGATGTCCTGGCGCATGTAGGCCAGATAAGGCGTGACCAGGATCAGTCGCCTGGCGCCCAGTCGGCGCGCCTCGCCGGCGATCAACAGCAGCTCGACCAGCTTCTCGTTGGGATGGTCGAGGCCGCGGTAGATCACCAGCTGCTCGGCGATGGCCTCGCCTTCGCCCAGTGGCAGACGCAGGCGCAGTTCGTCATCGGGAAAACGGTGGCGCTCGACTGCCGCGGCGGCCAGCCCAGAGGCTTCGGCCAGTCGCAGGGCGGCGGCGCGCTCGTCATCGAAATACAGCAGCTGGCTTTGCATCGGCACTCCCGAAACGGTTTTTGGCTGTCCGGCGCTGCCGACCTGAACCTCTGGCGATCTCGGCGCGGCAGTCCGCCTGAATGGGATACAGACAGCCTGCGATGCGCAGCCGTTCGCCGTGGGTGGCCAGTCGTCGTCAGCGCGCTGCCCAGCCGCCGTCCATGTTCCATGCCGCGCCGCGTACCTGATCACCGGCTTCGCTGCACAGGAACAGTGCCATGGCACCCAGTTGCGCGGGGGTGACGAAGTCCAGCGAGGGCTGCTTCTCGGCGAGCAGATCGTGGCGGGCGCGTTGTTCGTCACCACTTTCCCGCGCGCGCTCGTCGATCTGCTGCTGTACCAGTGGGGTCAGCACCCAGCCGGGGCAGATGGCGTTGCAGGTGATCGGCGTGGTGGCGGTTTCCAGCGCAACGACCTTGGTCAGCCCGACCAGCCCGTGCTTGGCGGCGACGTAGGCGGCCTTCTGCTCGGAGCCCACCAGCCCGTGCACCGAGGCGATATTGATGATCCGCCCCCAGCCGCGCTGGCGCATGCCGGGCAGGGCCAGGCGTGTGGTGTGAAACGCCGAGGACAGGTTGATGGCGATGATGGCGTCCCAGCGCTCCACCGGGAATTCCTCCACCGGCGCCACGTGCTGGATGCCGGCATTGTTGACCAGGATGTCGACGCCGCCGAAGTCGCGCTCGGCGTAGGCGAACAGCTCGGCGATCTGCGCTGGGTCGGACACGTCCGCACCGTGGTGGCCGACCTTGTGGCCATGGCGGCCGACTTCAGCCAGCGCCGCCGAGGCATCGCCGAAGCCGTTGAGAATCAGGTTGGCGCCGGCTTCGGCCAGCTTCAGCGCGATGCCAAGGCCGATGCCGCTGGTGGAGCCGGTGACCAGTGCGGTCTTGCCTGTGAGGTTCATGGTTTCTCCCGCTTGGCGGCGACCGCGCTGGGCGGCGCCTCGTTTTTCTTGTTGTCGGAAGGCAATCGCAGATGTCGTGATGCTCGCCGAAATCGGCGAAGCGCCGCGATCAGACGATGCCGGTAGCGTAGTACACACCGATCACGAAGAAGGCCGCGGCCGTGGCGATCAGGGTGATGGCAAAGATGTCCTTGTAGGATTCGCGGTGGGTCAGCCCGGTGACCGCCAGCAGGGTGATCACCGCGCCGTTGTGCGGCAGGGTGTCGAGCCCGCCGGAGGCCATCGAGGCGACCCGGTGCAGCACTTCCAGCGGAATCTGCGCGGCGTGGGCGGCGGCGACGAAGCTGTCGGCCATCGCGGCCAGGGCGATGCTCATGCCGCCAGAGGCCGAGCCGGTGATGCCGGCCAGCAGGTTGACGGTGATGGCCTCGTTGATCAGCGGATTGGGGATCGCCGAGAGCGCATCGGCGACCACGATGAAGCCCGGCAGTGAGGCGATTACCGCGCCGAAACCGAATTCCGAGGCGGTATTCATCGCCGCCAGCAGCGAGCCGCCAACCGCCGTGCGGCTGCCCTCGGCGAGCTTGCCGCGCAGGGTGCCGAAGCTGGTCGCCAGTACCAGGGCGATGCCCAGCAGCAGTGCGGCCTCCACCGCCCAGATCGCGGTGAGCTTGCCTACCTCGGTGACCAGCGGGGCGCTCATGCCGGGCAGCTGCAGGCTGTGGCTGGTGCCGTAGAACTCGGGAATCCAGCGGGTTAACAGCAGGTTGGCGACCAGCACCAGAATCAGCGGCGACAGCGCCAGCCAGGGGTTGGGCAGGGCGATATCGGCGGGCGTTTCCGGTTCATTGCGCAGGTTGGTGCCGTAGCCTTCGCCAGCGGCCATTGCTTTGCCGAGCTGCCACTTCAGATAGAGCATGCCCAGGCCGAATACGAAGAGGGTGCCGATCAGGCCGAGCCAGGGCGCCGCCCAGGTGGTGGTGTTGAAGAAGGTGGTGGGGATGATGTTCTGGATCTGCGGCGTGCCGGGAATGGCCGTCATTGTGAAGGTGAACGCGCCGAGGGCGATGGTCGCCGGGATCAGGCGCTTGGGCATGTTGCTCTGGCGGAACATCTCGGCAGCGAACGGGTACACGGCAAACACCACGACGAACAACGACACGCCGCCGTAAGTGAGTAGCGCGCAGACCAGCACGATCACCAGCATCGCCTGGCTGGTGCCGAGCAGGCGGATCGCCGCGGCGACGATGGAGCGCGAGAAGCCGGACATCTCGATCAGCTTGCCGAACACCGCACCGAGCAGGAACACCGGGAAATAGAGCTTGATGAAGCCGACCATCTTCCCCATGAAGATGCCGGTGAACGCCGGCGCCACCGCGGACGGGTCGGTGAGCAGCACCGCACCCATGGCGGCGATGGGAGCAAACAGAATGACGCTGTAGCCGCGGTAGGCGGCGAGCATCAGCAGAGCCAATGCAGCAAGGGCGATGACGACGCTCATCGGGGACGATCTCCTGGCCCCGTGCGGCACGACCGAACGCTGCCGAGGGCATTCGGGGACTCGCTGCTGCACGGCAGGCGCATTGTTTTTCTTGTTTCGGCTGCGGACAGGCCGCACGGTGATTTAGCGAGTTCCGTGCCAGATACGCAACTCGCTGATTTGCATGGTCTTTATCTTGAGTGTCCAGATCATTGGACGGCGCTTGTGTCTTGCATGCTGGACAGCGTGGTCCAGCATTCCGGACAGCGTCGCCGTCCGGAATGCTCCGGCCTCAGGTCAGGAAATAGAGCCCGCCAGCGATCACCACGCCGGAGAACACCAGGCAGAGCAGGCAGTAGCCCATGATGTCGTGGGCACCGAGCCCGGCGATGCCCAGTAGCGGCAGGGCCCAGAACGGCTGGATCATGTTGGTCCAGGCATCGCCCCAGGCAATGGCCATGGCCGTGACTTCCGGTGCCACGCCGAGCGCGGCGCCGGCCGGCAGCATGATCGGCCCCTGCACTGCCCACTGGCCGCCACCGGAGGGCACAAAGACGTTGACCAGCCCGGCACTGAGAAAGGCCAGCACCGGGAAGCTCTCGGTAGTCGACCAGGTTACGAAGGTAACGCCACCAGCGTCACGAGAATGATCGCCTGCCCCGGCGACTGCGGGATGCGGGCCATGCGGTCGAGCAGTCGGTTGATCGCCGGCGCCCGTGCCAGGGCATGACCGGTGACCAGGATCAGCGACATCTGCATGGTGAAGGCCAGCAGGTTCCAGAAGCCGTTGCCCCAGTGCTGGGCCATGGCCGTCAGGCCCTGACCGGTGCTGAGCATGGCGGCGATCAGCACGATCAGCGTGAGCAGGATGGCGAAGACGAAGGGCGAGGGGAGGAAGCGTTGCACCAGGTAGACGCTGGCGGCGGTTATTCTGTTGAGCACGGTGGGGTTCTCCCTTGTTGTCGTTATGTCGCCGCGCAGGTGCGGCGCTTCGCTTATGAGTGCGGCGGCGGCCGGCTGTTCCCGCTGCGCTAGAGGAGGTTGGTCGATGCCTGTTGCGCTTTTGCTGTCACTGCTGGTGCTTGCAGGCACCGTCCAGGCGGATGAGCCGCTGCGGCTGCGCCTGGATGGACATGAACTGCACGCCGAATACGCGCAAACCGTCGCCCAGCGCGAGCGCGGGCTGATGGGGCGCAGTGAACTCGCCGCCGACAGCGGCATGCTGTTTCGTTTCGACGAAGTGCGCCGGCACTGCCTGTGGATGAAGGACACACCGCTGCCCTTGTCGGCGGCGTTCTTCGATGAGGACGGGCTTCTGGTCGATGTGATCGATCTGGAGCCGTTCAATACCCAGATTCGTTGTTCGCAGCGCCCGGCACGTTTTGCCCTGGAGATGGATCAGGGCTGGTTCGCCGAGCGGGGAATTGGGCGGGGCACGCGGCTGGAAGGGATACCGGAGGAGTAGGAGTGCAAGCGGTGCGTCGGTGCGTAGGGTATAACGGCGAAGCCTTATCCACCGTAACCAGGCCCGACGCATGCGGATACCTGGGGCGGTGTCGGAGGCGATCTTGGTGGACCCGTGGAAAAGGCTCTAGCCGTTATCCACCCTACGCTTTCATTCCCTCGTGCGGCTGCTTCGCCCGTAGGGTGGATAACGGCTTCGCCTTGTCCACCGCCCGCCGCGAACCCGGTCTGAAGGCTCAATCCAGCGGCAACTCCGTGGTCCGCTTCACCTCGCTCATGGCGATATGCGAGTGCGCCTCCTGCACGTGGGGGCGTTGCAAAAGCTGGTCGCGCAGGAAGCGTTCGTAACTGTCGATGTCGCGCGCCACCACCTTGAGCAGGTAATCCGACTCGCCAGCCATGGTGTGGCACTCCAGCACTTCGGGGTAACCCACCACCGCCCGCTCGAACTCGTCGAGGTTGCTGCGTCCGTGGGCCGAGAGCTTGATGTTGACGAACACCGTCATGTTCAGCCCGAGCTTCTTCGGATTGAGCAGGGCGACCTTGCGCTCGATCAGCCCTTCCTCCTGCATGCGGTGGATGCGTCGCCAGCAGGGCGATTGCGACAGTTCGACCTTCTCGGCGATTTCCGCTGCGGAGAGGTCGGCGTTGTGTTGCAGAAGCAGGAGGATCTTGCGATCGATGCTGCTTAGGGGCGAAGTCTGCATGGTCGTGCCTGTTTTCTTGTTGTTAGCGAATGGGTCATGCACAGAAGCGCTGTTCTACCGCAAAAGTAGAAAGAAAATCTCTCTTCGTCACGGCCAGACTGTTAATCGACACGCGACGGTGGGGTGATCCCCTGCCGATTGCCGGCGTGGAGAAACAACCGTGCGGTTTCTCCATGACTGCGTCAGGCGGGTAGCGAACAACGCTGCCCTGACTCCGATAACAACAAATTAGGAGCGCCCCATGTCACTGGCCGAGATCCGTCTGGACGACAAATACCGCCTTGCAACCGGGCATCTGTACCTCACCGGTACCCAGGCACTGACCCGCCTGCCGATGTTGCAGCATCAGCGCGACCAGGCCCGCGGCCTGAATACCGGCGGCTTCATTTCCGGCTATCGCGGCTCGCCTCTGGGTGGGCTCGACAAGAGCCTCTGGGAAGCCCGCGACTACCTCAAGCAACACGCGATTCATTTCCAGCCGGGCCTGAACGAGGAACTGGCCGCCACCGCCGTGTGGGGCAGCCAGCAGACCAACCTGTTCCCCGGTGCCAAGTACGACGGCGTGTTCGCCATGTGGTACGGCAAGGGGCCGGGCGTCGACCGTTCCGGTGACGTGTTCAAGCACGGCAACGCGGCGGGCGTCTCACCCCACGGTGGCGTGCTGCTGCTGGCTGGCGATGACCACGGCTGCAAGTCTTCGACGCTGCCGCACCAAAGCGAGCACGCATTCATCGCCGCCTCGATCCCGGTGCTCAACCCGGCCAACGTTCAGGAAATTCTCGACTACGGGATCATCGGCTGGGAGCTGTCGCGTTATTCCGGCTGCTGGGTGGCGCTCAAGACCATCGCCGAGAACGTCGATTCCTCCGCCGTGGTGGAAGTCGATCCGCTGCGCATGCAGACGCGCATTCCCGAGGACTTCGAACTGCCCGAGGACGGCGTGCATATCCGCTGGCCAGACCCGCCGCTGGTGCAGGAAAAGCGCCTCAACCTCTACAAGATCTACGCCGCCCGGGCTTTCGCGCGGGCCAACAACCTCAACCGGGTGATGCTCGATTCGCCGAACCCGCGCCTCGGGATCATCACTACCGGTAAGTCCTACCTCGACGTGCGCCAGGCGCTGGACGACCTCGGCCTGGACGAAACGCTGTGCGCCGCGGTCGGCCTGCGGGTGCTCAAGGTGGGCATGAGCTGGCCGCTGGAACCGGTCTCGGTGCACGAGTTCGCCCAGGGGCTGGACGAGATTCTGGTGGTCGAGGAGAAGCGCAGCATCATCGAGGACCAGCTCACCGGACAGCTCTACAACTGGCCGGTGGACAAGCGCCCGCGGGTAGTCGGCGAGTTCGACGAGCAGGGCGTTTCGCTGCTGCCCAACCTCTCCGAACTGACCCCGGCGATGATCGCCCGGGTCATCGCCAAGCGCCTCGCGCCGATCTACACCAGCGACAGCATCCAGGCGCGCCTGGCGTTTCTGGCGGCCAAAGAGAAGGCGCTGGCGGCACGCAGCTACGACACCGTGCGCACCCCGCATTACTGTTCTGGCTGCCCGCACAACACCTCGACCAAGGTGCCCGAGGGCAGCCGTGCCTCGGCCGGCATCGGCTGTCACTACATGGTGCAGTGGATGGACCGACGCACCGAAACCTTCACCCAGATGGGTGGCGAGGGCGTCAACTGGATCGGCCAGGCCCCGTTCACCGACACGCCGCACATTTTCCAGAACCTCGGCGACGGCACCTACTTCCATTCCGGCAGCCTGGCGGTGCGTGCGGCAGTGGCGTCGGGAGTGAACATCACCTTCAAGATCCTATACAACGACGCCGTGGCCATGACCGGTGGGCAGCCCATCGACGGCGAGCTGCGGGTCGACCAGCTCAGTCGCCAGGTGGCCGATGAGGGCGTCAAGCGCATCGCCATCGTCAGCGACGAGCCGGAGAAGTACACCCGTCGCGACAGCTTCGCGCCCAACGCCAGCTTCCATCACCGTCGCGAGCTGGACGCCGTACAGCGCGAACTGCGCGAGTTCAAGGGCGTCTCGGTGATCATCTACGACCAGACCTGCGCCACCGAGAAGCGCCGTCGGCGCAAGCGCGGCAAGCTGGCGGACCCGGCCAAGCGCGTATTCATCAACCCTGCGGTTTGCGAGGGCTGCGGCGACTGCGGCGAGAAATCCAACTGCCTGTCGATACTGCCGCTGGAGACCGAGCTGGGGCGCAAGCGCGAGATCGACCAGAACGCCTGCAACAAGGACTACTCCTGCGTCGAAGGTTTCTGCCCGAGCTTCGTCACCGTGCACGGCGGCCAACTGCGCAAGCCGGAGGCGGTGGCCGGCGGTATCGAGGCGGCCGAGTTGCCCGAACCGCGGCATCCGTCACTGGAACGCCCGTGGAACGTATTGATTCCGGGCGTTGGTGGCAGTGGCGTGACCACGCTGGGCGCGCTGATGGGCATGGCCGCGCACCTGGAAGGCAAGGGCTGCACGGTGCTTGACCAGGCAGGACTGGCGCAGAAGTTCGGCCCGGTGACCACTCACGTGCGCATCGCCGCCAAGCAAAGCGATATCTACGCCGTGCGCATCGCCGCGGGCGAAGCCGATCTGCTGCTCGGTTGCGATCTGGTCGTGGCTGCCGGTGATGATTCGCTGACCCGCCTGAATGACCTGAACAGCAACGCCGTGGTGAACAGCTTCGAAGCGGCCACCGCGGAGTTCACCCGCAACCCGGATGCCCAGGTGCCCGGCCACGCCATGTGCCAGGCCATCAGCGATGCGGTGGGGGCGGAAAAGACCCACTTCGTCGACGCCACGCGGCTGGCTACCCGGCTTCTGGGCGATAGCATCGCTACCAACCTGTTCCTGCTCGGTTTTGCCTACCAGCAGGGGTTGCTGCCGCTATCGGCCGAAGCCATCGAGAAGGCCATCGAACTCAACGGCGTATCGGCCGAGCTGAACCTGCAGGCCTTCCGCTGGGGCCGTCGCGCGGTGCTCGAGCGCGACGCGGTCGAGCGTCTATCCCGGCCAGCAGAGGCGGTAGAGCCTAGCCTGGCCGGACCCATCTGCAAGACGCTGGAAGAGATCGTCGACTGGCGTGTGGATTTCCTGACCCAGTACCAGAACGCAGATCTCGCGCGCCGTTATCGCTACCTGGTGGAACGCGTGCGCGAGGCCGATACGGCCGACGACCTGGCGCTGTCCAAGGCTGTCGCCCGCTACTACTTCAAGCTCCTGGCCTACAAGGACGAGTACGAGGTGGCGCGGCTCTACAGCGAGCCGGAATTCCGCCAGCAGCTCCAGGCGCAGTTCGAGGGCGACTACCGGCTGCAGTTCCACCTCGCTCCGGCCTGGCTGGCCAAGCGTGATCCCGTCACCGGTGAGCCGCGCAAGCGCGAGCTGGGGCCGTGGGTGCTGAACGTGTTTGGCGTGCTGGCCAAGTTCCGCTTCCTGCGTGGCACACCGCTCGATCCGTTCGGCTATGGCCACGATCGCCGCGTCGAGCGCCAGCTGATCACCGAGTATGAGAAGACCGTGGACGAGCTGCTGGCCCAGCTCAAGCCGACCAACTACCGCACCGCCGTGGCCATCGCCGCGCTACCGGAACAGATCCGCGGCTACGGCCCGGTGAAGGAGCGCTCCATCGCCAAGGCCCGCCAGCAGGAGAAGTTGCTGCGCGAGCAGTTGGCCAAAGGCGACGAGGTGCAGAGCGTGCGGCTGTTCCAGCCGGCGGCGTGATGATGCGTCCGCTGCTGGTTTGGCCTCGGGCAGGCCTGCGGCCTGCAATCGCCGCGGGGGCGCGCCTCCCACAGACTTCGGTATGTGCCGGCCACTTTTGTGAGAGGCCTCCCTCGCAGTCGCCGCAAGGGAGGGCTTCCTACAGGGCTCGGTGTGCACCGGCCGCTTTTGTGGGAGGCCCGCCCTCGGGGCGATGCTTTTCAGCCAGAACCGTTTTCAGACGGGCCCGACAGCAGGGCCCGAATCCAATAACAATGAAAGAGGTAATCCTAATGTCCGTCTTCGCTAACCCCGACTTCGACCGCCACGAACAGGTGGTCTTCTGCCATGACCAGGCGTCGGGCCTGAAAGCCATTATCGCCATCCACGACACGCGCCTCGGTCCGGCGCTGGGTGGCTGCCGGATGTTTCCCTATGCCAATGACGACGACGCCCTGCGCGATGTGCTGCGGCTGTCGCGCGGGATGACCCTGAAATCTTCGCTGGCCGGGCTCAAGCTCGGCGGCGGCAAGGCGGTGATCATCGGCGACCCGCACACCGGCAAGAGCCAGGCGCTGCTGCATGCGATGGGCGACTTCGTCGACAGCCTCGGTGGGCGCTATATCACCGCTGCGGACTCGGGCACCGGCGATGCCGAGATGCAGGCCTTTGCCCAGCGCACCCGCCATGTGGTGGGCGCCACGCCGCGCACCACGCTGGATGGCAGCATCGCCAGCGGCGACCCCTCGCCATCCACCGCTTACGGGGTGTTCGTCGGCCTCAAGGAAGCCGTGCGTCAGCGCCTCGGTCGCGATGACCTGGCCGGGCTGAAGGTGGCGATCCAGGGCGTCGGCCATGTCGGTCTGGGCCTGGCGCGGCACCTCAAAGCTGCCGGCGCCGAGCTGTGGGTGGCAGACATCTTCGATGCCAACGTCAAGCAGGCGATGGAGGAAGTGGGCGCCAACGTGGTGCGCCCGCAGGACATCTACGGTCTCGATGTAGATGTCTTCGCGCCCTGCGCCATGGGCGGCATCCTCAACGAGCAGACCCTGGAAGTGCTGCGCGCCCCGGTGATCGCCGGCGCGGCGAACAACCAGCTGGCAACCGCCGAGATTGGCATCGAACTGCAGCGGCGCAACCAGCTCTACGCGCCGGACTACGCGATAAACGCCGGCGGCATCATCGACGTCTACTACCAGCGCACCGGCGGCAGCGCCGCGCAGATCGACGCTCATGTGAACGCCATCGGCGATACCCTGCGCGAGATATTCACCCGCTCCGCTGCCAGCGGTGAGCCGACCTCGGTAATCGCCGATCGCCTGGCGCTGGAGCGCCTGCACGCCGCCGGCGTACCGCAGGCCGAGGCACTCAAGCGCCAGGCTTCATGAGTCCTGACGGCCGGTCGCCTGGGCGTGCCGGCCTTCACTGAGCGGGGCGGCCGGTTCTGATCGCCAGCGCCGTGCCCGCTCCGTTCGTTCGCACCATCCCTGACAAAAACAACAAGCAGGAATCCGCAATGACCGATAAAACCAGCCTCGCGGCCGGCACCTTCGCCGGCGCGCGCGCACGCATACAAGACAACGCCAGCCGCGGCCTGTGGTCCTCCCGCTGGGTGTTCTTCCTCGCCGCCACCGGCTCGGCGGTGGGCCTGGGCAATATCTGGAAATTCCCCTACGTGACCGGGCAGAACGGCGGCGGCGCCTTCGTTCTGGTCTACCTCGCCTGCATCCTGCTGATCGGCATTCCGCTGCTGATGACCGAGGTGATGATCGGCCGCCGCGGTCGGGCGAATCCTGATGGCGCCGTCGCTCGGCTGGCCCGTGAAGCCGGAGCCAGTTCGCGCTGGCGCGTGGTCGGCTGGCTCGGCGGGCTGACCGGCTTTCTCATCCTGAGTTTCTATCTGGTGGTGGCTGGCTGGGCGCTGGCCTATGTGCCGGCGACCTTCAGCGGCGGCTTCGCTGGGGTCAGCGGCGAGGCCAGCGGCGAGCTGTTCGGCGCGCTGCTGGCGGACCCGCTGCGCCTGGTGGTCTGCGCCACGCTGGTGCTGGCGGCGACCATGCTGATCGTCGGCTTCGGCGTGCGCGGCGGGCTGGAGCGATCGCTGCGCTTTCTGATGCCCGGGCTGTTCGTGCTGATGCTGGTGCTGGTCGTCTACGCCGCCATCGAAGGCGAATTCGCCCAGGCGCTGCAGTTTCTTTTCGTGCCGGACTTTTCCGCGCTGACCGCGCAGAGCGTGCTGATCGCCCTCGGTCATGCCTTCTTCACCCTGAGCCTGGGCTGCGGCGCGATGATGGTCTACGGCTCCTACCTGCCGGAAGGCACCTCGATCGCCAAGACCTCGATTCTGGTGGCGCTGGCCGATACCGCGGTGGCGCTGCTGGCCGGCCTGGCGATCTTCCCGCTGGTGTTCGGCAACGGCCTGGAGCCGGGTGCCGGGCCGGGGCTGATCTTCGTCACGCTGCCGATCGCCTTTGGCCAGATGCCGTTGGGGCAGGTCGTCGGTGGGTTGTTCTTCATCATGCTGGTGATCGCCGCGCTGACGTCGGCCATCTCGCTCTCCGAGCCGAGCATCGCCTGGCTTACTGAACGCTTCCGTATCAGCCGGACCAAGGCCGTGCTGGGCAGCGGTCTGGTGCTCTGGCTACTGAGCCTGGGCAGCGTGTTCTCCTTTAACCACTGGGCCGACTACCAGCTGTTCGGCAAGACGTTCTTCGACACCCTCGATTACCTGACCACCAACTGGCTGATGCCCTTGGGCGGTCTGGGCACCGTGCTGTTCACCGGCTGGGTGCTGCAGAAACAGGTCGTCGCCGAAGCTATCGGCATTCGCAGCGCTGGGGTTTTTCGAGCCTGGTGGAGCCTGCTGCGCTACGGCACGCCGGTGGCCATCGTGCTGGTGTTCCTCAACCTCATGGGTTTGATCTAGCGCGATCACGGTCGTCCGTGCAGTACGCGCTGGTGGGCTGAAGCCCACCCTACAAGAATGCTGCGGGCTTCTCAGGAAGCTGTTTTGGTGGGCTCAGGTCCATCCCATAGGCCGGCCGACGCAGGCCTTCATGGGGTGGGCTTCAGCCCACCTTTTTTTATGCGCCAGGTTAAGCGGGAGATGACATGTGCGGCAGGTTGTCGCACCGCTCTGTCAGCTTTTCGTTACGCCTGGCAAGCCGCTGGACCAGGCTTTTCAGCGAAACAGGCGCTGTAAGGAAAACCTGACAGCAGCGATGGCGCCGGCTGCTTGCCGTGCCCGTAAACAGCATTGTTCGGCGCTCGGCCCTGGGGTGTGATGGGGCCAGCCAAGCCGTGCAGCGGCAGTCCTCACAACAATAATCAGGAGGCGATATGAACGCCGTGAACAAGATCGAACAGCACAATCCCATCGGTACCGACGGCTTCGAGTTCGTCGAATTCACCGCGCCGAATGCCGAAGGCATCGAGCAGCTGCGCACGCTGTTCACCCAGATGGGCTTTACCGAAACCGCCAAGCACCGCTCCAAGGAGGTCTGGCTGTTCCAGCAGCACGACATCAACATCGTGCTCAACGGCAGCCCCACCGGGCATGTGCGCGAGTTCGGCGAGAAGCATGGCCCGAGTGCCTGCGCCATGGCCTTCCGGGTGAAGAATGCCGCCCAGGCCGCTGCCTACGTCGAATCCCAGGGCGCCAAGCTGGTCGGCAGCCACGCCAACTTCGGCGAGCTGAACATCCCCTGCGTCGAAGGCATCGGCGGCTCGCTGCTGTATCTCGTCGACCGCTACGGTGACAAGAGCATCTACGACGTCGACTTCGAGTACATCGAAGGGCGCACGCCAAACGACAACGCCGTCGGCCTGATGTGCATCGACCACCTGACCCACAACGTCATGCGCGGGCAGATGGATGTCTGGTCCGGCTTCTACGAGCGCATCGCCAACTTCCGCGAGATTCGCTACTTCGACATCGAAGGCAAGCTGACCGGCCTGTTCTCCCGCGCCATGACCGCGCCGTGCGGCAAGATCCGCATCCCGATCAATGAGTCGGCCGACGACAAGTCGCAGATCGAGGAATTCATCCGCGAATACCACGGTGAGGGCATCCAGCACATCGCACTGTCCACCGACGACATCTACGAGACCGTGCGCCGCCTGCGGGCCAATGGCGTGGACTTCATGACCACCCCGGACACCTACTACGAGAAGGTCGATACCCGCGTCGCTGGCCATGGCGAGCCAACCGATGTGCTGCGCGAGCTGAACCTGCTGATCGACGGCGCGCCGGGGGACGACGGCATCCTCCTGCAGATCTTCACCAACACGGTGATCGGCCCGATCTTCTTCGAGATCATCCAGCGCAAGGGCAACCAGGGCTTCGGCGAAGGCAACTTCAAGGCGCTGTTCGAATCCATCGAGGAAGACCAGCTGCGCCGCGGCGTGATCAAGGCGGACGAGTAAGTCCAGCGCCGAGGTGGGGTTGCGTAGGGTGGATGTCGCGAAGCACATCCACGCGTTTCGGTCGGCCTGACACGGACGCGTGGAAGATGCTTCGCAGTCTTCCACCCTACGCACCGGCACCCACTGCGCCGCCATTGAGATCACGCGGTATCACGAGGAGAGGCACATGAGCCGCAAATGGATCAGTTTCCCCATCCGCGAGGGTGAGAGTTCGCGTCAGGCGCACTGCGATTTTCCGCAGGGCACCTACGAGCGCGAAATGGGCCGTGAAGGCTTCTTCGGCCCGGCTTCGCACCTGCATCACAAGCATCCGCCGACCGGCTGGATCGACTGGGAAGGGCCTCTGCGTCCGCACGCCTTCAACTTCAATCAGATCCCCAGCGAAGGCGACTGCCCGCTGCAGGCGCCGCTGGCGCTGCACAATGCCGACGTCAAGCTGCGCCTGTGGAAGACCAACGGCGCCATGCGTCATCTGGTGCGCAACGGCGACGGTGACGAGCTCTTGTTCATTCACGAGGGCGCCGGGCATCTGTACTGCGACTTCGGCCACCTGGAATTCCGCGACGGCGACTACCTGATGATCCCGCGCGGCACCGCCTGGCGCATCGAGGCGACGCAGCCGGTGTTCATGCTGTTGATCGAGAACACCGACGGCGCCTACCAGCTGCCGGAAAAAGGCCTGGTCGGCCCGCACGCCATCTTCGACGCCGCGGTGCTCGACCATCCGCGGCTGGACGACGCCTTCCGCGCGCAGCAGGACGAGAACCCCTGGCAGATCCGCATCAAGCGGCGAGAGCAGATCACCACCGTGACCTACCCGTACAACCCGCTGGACGTGGTCGGCTGGCACGGCGACAACACCGTGGTACGGCTCAACTGGCGCGACATCCGCCCGCTGATGAGCCATCGCTACCACCTGCCACCGTCGGCGCACACCACCTTCGTCGCCAACGGTTTCGTGGTCTGCACCTTCACGCCGCGGCCGGTGGAATCCGATCCGGGTGCGCTGAAGGTGCCGTTCTTCCATAACAACGATGACTATGACGAAGTGCTGTTCTACCACCGCGGCAACTTCTTCAGCCGCGACAACATCGAGCAGGGCATGGTGACCTTCCACCCCTGCGGCTTCCCCCACGGGCCGCACCCGAAGGCGCTGAAGAAGGCCAGCACCGACCCGGCGACCTTTGCCGACGAGGTGGCGGTGATGATCGACACCCGCCGCGCGCTGGAAGTCGGCGAGGCCGCCGCAGCCGTCGATGTCCCCGAATACGTCAACTCCTGGCGTGCGCCGGGCAAGGAATCCTGATGAAACTCGCAACCCTCAACCAGGGCCGCGACGGCGTGCTCGTCGTCGTTTCCCGTGATCTCGCCCAGGCGGTGAAAGTGCCGCAGATCGCCGCCACGCTGCAGGCCGCGCTGGATGACTGGAACTACTGCAAGCCGAAGCTGGAGGCGGTCTACCAGCGCCTCAACGACGGGCTGGAGGAGGGCGCATTCGCCTTCGATCAGGCCGCCTGCCACAGCCCGCTGCCGCGTGCCTATCACTGGGCCGACGGTAGCGCCTACGTCAATCACGTCGAGCTGGTGCGCAAGGCGCGCGGCGCCGAGATGCCGGAATCCTTCTGGCACGATCCGCTGATGTACCAGGGCGGCGCCGATGCCTTCATTCCGCCGCACAGCCCGATCCGCCTGGCCAACGAGGCCTGGGGCATCGATCTGGAAGGCGAGCTGGCGGTGATCACTGACGACGTGCCCATGGGTGCGACGCCGGCCGAGGCGGCGTCGCACATCCAGCTGCTGATGCTGGTCAACGACGTCTCGCTGCGCAACCTGATTCCCGGCGAGCTGGCCAAGGGCTTCGGCTTCTACCAGAGCAAGCCGTCGTCGAGCTTTTCGCCGGTGGCGGTGACGCCGGACGAGCTGGGCGAAACCTGGCGCGACGGCAAGGTGCATCGGCCTTTGGTTTCGCACATCAACGGTGAGCTGTTTGGCCAGCCGGATGCCGGCACCGACATGACCTTCAACTTCCCGACCCTGGTCGCCCACGCCGCGCGCACCCGCCCACTGGGCGCCGGCACCATCATCGGCTCGGGCACCGTGTCGAACTACGACCGCAGCGCCGGCTCGTCCTGCCTGGCCGAGAAGCGCATGCTCGAGGTGGTCGAGCACGGCGAGGCGAAGACGCCATTCCTCAAGTTCGGCGATCGGGTGCGCATCGAGATGTTCGACGCCGCCGGGCAGAGCATCTTTGGCGCCATCGATCAGCAGGTCGAGCGCTATGAGCACTGAGCTGACGCTCTACGGTTACTGGCGCTCCAGTGCCGCCTACCGGGTGCGCATCGCGCTGAACCTCAAGGGGCTGGCCTACCGGCAGGTGCCGGTGCATCTGGTCAAGGATGGCGGCCAGCAGCGTGCGGCCGATTACCGCGCCCTCAACCCGCAGCAGCTGGTGCCGTTGCTGGTTGACGAAGCCAACGGTGGGGCGCGCATCAATCAGTCGCTGGCGATTCTGGAATACCTCGAAGAAGTGTTCCCGGTGCCGGCGCTGCTGCCGGACGATCCGGTTCGCCGCGCCCAGGTGCGCGCCCTGGCCATGCACATCGCCTGCGAGATCCATCCGCTGAACAACCTGCGTGTGTTGCAGTACCTCTCCGCCGAACTGGGTGTCGACGACGAGGCCAAGAACGCGTGGTATCAGCACTGGGTCGGTCAGGGTCTCGCTGCCGTGGAAGAGGGCATGGAATGTTTCGATGGCAGGCTTTCCCTGAACGATCGGCCAGGTTATCTGGAGGCATGCCTGGTGCCGCAGGTATACAATGCGCGCCGTTTTGCCTGTGACCTCGCGGCGTATCCACGCATTCTCGAGATCGTTGCACGCTGCGAGACGCTTCCGGCCTTCCAGCAGGCCGCGCCGGAGGTGCAGCCCGACGCTCAATGAACGACTGAATTCGCCTTGCACGCCGTCGCGCCCTGCGCGACGGTCCCGATCCCGTCACAGATAACAACAAACAGGTGACGTATGACTCGTGAAAAACCGAAGAACCTCTGGCTGTCGCGCTGGGGCTTCATCCTCGCGGCAACCGGCTCGGCCGTGGGCCTGGGCAACATCTGGAAATTTCCCTACATCACCGGCGAGTTCGGCGGTGGTGCCTTCGTACTGATGTACCTGCTGTGCATCCTCGCCATCGGCGTACCTGTGATGATGTGCGAGATCGCCATCGGTCGCCGCGGCCGTGGTAGCCCGATCGACGCCATCGGCCGGGTAGTCCGCGAGAACAACGGCAACCCGCTGTGGAAGGCGGTGGGCGGCATGGCCATGACCGCGGGCTTCCTGATCCTCTGCTTCTATGTCGTGGTCGCCGGCTGGGCCTTCGCCTACACGGTGAAGATGCTCGACGGCTCGCTGGCCGCGACCAGCGTTGAGGCATTGGGTGGCGTGTTCGAGGCGCACAACGCCAACCCCTGGGAACTCGGAGGCTGGAGCCTGCTGGTTGCGCTGCTGACCCTGTGGATCGTCGCCAAGGGAGTGCAGAAGGGTATCGAGAATGCGGTGCGCTGGATGATGCCGGGCCTGGCCGTGCTGCTGCTGATCCTCGTGGGTTATGCGGTGACCAGCGGCGGCTTCGATCAGGGCTTCGCCTTCCTGTTCAGCTTCGATACCTCGAAGATCACCGGCGAGGCGCTGCTGGCCGCGCTCGGCCACGCGTTCTTCACCCTCAGCCTGGCGTCCGGCGCGATCCTCACCTACGGCTCGTATATTCCGGATGACCAGTCCATCGCCCGCACCACCTTCATGGTCGCCATCGCCGACACCTGCGTCGCGCTGCTGGCGGGCCTGGCGATCTTCCCGATCATCTTCGCCAACGGCATGGACCCGACTGCAGGCCCGGGTCTGATCTTCATGAGCCTGCCACTGGCCTTCCAGCAGATGCCGTTCGGCACCGCCTTCGGCGTGCTGTTCTTCGCCATGGTGTCGATCGCCGCGCTGACCTCGGCGATCTCCATGATCGAGGCAACCGTCGCCTACCTCAACGAGAAGCACGGCATCTCGCGGATCAAGGCGGCAATGGGTTCCGGCGTGGTGCTGCTGGTGATCAGCCTGCTGGCGATGCTCTCGTTCAACCTGATGTCGGGCTGGACGCCGATGGGCAAGAACTTCTTCGACTGGCTGGATTACCTGACCTCGCGCTGGATGATGCCGCTGGGCGGGATCTTCACCGTGCTGCTGGCCGGCTACGCGCTGCGCAGCGAGATCATGCGCGACGAGCTGAACCTGCCGCCGCTGGGCTACGCGCTGTGGCTGTTCATGGTTCGCTATGTCTGTCCAGTGCTGATCCTCATGGTCTTCCTGCATGCCCTTGGCTGGTTGGGCTTCGACCCGTTGCAGCGCTGGTACTGGATCGCCGGAGCGATCGGTGCGCTGGCGGTGCTTGGCGAGATGTTGCGTCCGCGGGTGATGCCGGCCCTGGCCGGTCGCTGACCACGGCGCGGCCCCTTCGCGTGAAGAACGCCAGCCAGCAGGCTGGCGTTTTTTATGGGGAAACATCCGCATTGCGACTAGTAGGTCAAGTTTCTTTGGGAGCGGCCGAAAAAGTGATTGAGATCAAAGGAATGCACAGTGCGCAGGATGCCAGCACCCCGTTCAGTCATTCGGATGCGCCTCAAATGTCTAGTCATCTCAAGTTCAGCCACAAGATTCTGCTGGCCGCCTCGTTAGTGGTGATCGCAACTTTTGCGCTGTTTACCCTCTATAACGATTATCTGCAGCGGAGCGCCATTCGCGCCAACCTCGAAAGCTACCTGGGGGAAATGGGCGAGGTTACCGCCCACAACATTCAGAACTGGCTGTCAGGCCGTATCCTGCTGGTGGAAAGCGCTGCGCAGACCATCGGCCGGGATGACTCGGCAGAGTCTGTTGGCAGTCTGCTCGAACAACGTGCACTGACCTCTACGTTCATGTTCACCTATCTCGGCGGAGCCGATGGCAGCTATATCCTCCGCCCTTACGAGGCCATGCCGGACGACTACGATGCGAGAACTCGCCCCTGGTACAAGGATGCGCTGTCTGCAGATGGCACGACGCTGACCGAACCTTACCTGGATGCCACGCTGAACGAGCTGGTTGTGACAGTCGCAACCCCGGTCAAAAGCGGCCAGGGCGCGACGGGTGTAGTTGGTGGCGACCTAGGCCTGAAAACTCTGGTGGATATGCTCAACGCGCTGGATTTTGATGGCATGGGGTACGCCTTTCTTGTCAGCGGCGACGGCAAGGTGTTGGTCCATCCCGATCAGCAGATGGTCATGAAGTCGCTCCAGGATATTTACCCGCAGAATACGCCGTCGCTCAGTAGTGGCTATGTCGAGGCGCAGCTTGAGGGTAATCCGCGCATCCTCGGCTTCAGCCCAGTCAAGGGCCTGCCTTCGGTGCAGTGGTACGTGGGTATTTCGCTGGATCGTGACAAGGCCTATGCCGCGCTGACCAGTTTCCGCACCACCGCGCTGGTCGCCACGGTTGCCGCCGTGGCGTTCATCCTGCTGCTGCTGGGCATGCTGATTCGTGTACTGATGCGTCCGCTCACCGACATGGGCCGCGCCATGGCCAACATCGCCGAGGGCGAGGGCGACCTGACCCGGCGCCTGGCGGTGCAGTCCAAGGATGAGTTCGGTCAGCTGGCGACCGCCTTCAACCGCTTCGTCGAGCGTATCCATGAATCGATCCGCGAGGTGTCATCGGCCACGCTGCAGGTCAACGAAGTGGCACAGCGCGTGCTCGGCGCTTCGAACGCATCGATGGCCAACTCCGACGAGCAGGCCAGTCGCACCAACAGCGTGGCGGCGGCGATCAACGAACTTGGCGCCGCCGCCCAGGAGATCGCCCGCAACGCGGCAGATGCCTCGCAGCACGCCAGTGGCGCGCGACATCAGGCCGAAGACGGTCGTCAGGTGGTGGAGCAGAACATCGCCGCGATGCGCGAGCTGTCGGCGAAGATCAGCGCGTCCTGCGGGCAGATCGAGGCGCTCAACGCCAAGACCGTGGACATCGGCCAGATTCTCGAGGTGATCAAGGGCATTTCCGAGCAGACCAACCTGCTCGCGCTGAACGCTGCCATCGAGGCGGCGCGGGCCGGCGAGGCGGGACGCGGCTTTGCCGTGGTCGCCGACGAGGTGCGCAACCTGGCGCATCGCACCCAGAGCTCGGCGCAGGAAATCCAGCAGATGATCGAGCAGCTGCAGGTCGGTGCCGGCGCTTCGGTGCAGACCATGACCGAAAGCCAGCGGCAGAGTGAGTCCAGCGTCTCCATCGCCGACCGCGCCGGCGAACGCCTCGGCGAGGTCACTCAGCGTATCGGCGAGATCGATGGCATGAACCAGTCAGTGGCCACCGCCACCGAGGAGCAGACCGCGGTGATCGAGTCGCTGAACATGGATATCACCGAGATCAACACGCTGAACCAGCAAGGCGTGGAGAACCTGCAGTCGACACTGCGCGCCTGTGGCGACCTGGACCAGCAGGCGCGCCGGCTGAAGCAGCTGGTGGATAGCTTCCGGATCTGACCGGAACGGTGGTTCTAGAGGGCGCTGCGGCGCCCTTTTTCATGGATGTGATTCGGCAGCGGAGCAATGTGCCCGTGACTACAGTCTCAACTGTTCACGTCGCGCTTCAACAAGGAGGCTCCATGAAAATTCTTATCGTGCTCACGTCCCACGACCAGCTGGGTGACACCGGCAAAAAGACCGGCTTCTGGCTGGAGGAATTCGCCGCGCCGTATTACGTCTTCCTGGATGCCGGGGCGCAGGTGGTGCTCGCGTCGCCCGAGGGTGGCGAACCGCCGCTGGACCCGAAGAGCGACGAGCCCGACGCCCAGACCGAGGCCACCGAGCGTTTCAACGGGGATGGCGAGGCGCAGACGCTGCTGGCCAACACCTATCGTCTGCATCAGGTGTCTGTCGAGGATTTCGACGCGGTGTTCTATCCGGGCGGCCACGGCCCGCTGTGGGACCTGGTGGACAACCCGACCTCCATTGCCCTGATCGAATCCTTCGTCAAGGCCGACAAGCCGGTGGCCGCGGTCTGCCACGCACCGGCGGCGCTGACCGAGGTGCGCGGCAAAGATGGCGAGTATCTGGTCAAGGGTAGGCGCGTCACCGGCTTCACCAATGGCGAGGAAGCGGGTGTGGAGCTGACCGATGTAGTGCCGTTCCTGCTCGAGGACCGCCTGCGCGAGCGTGGCGGCCAGTACAGCAAGGGCGCGGACTGGGCGCCTTACGTGCAGGTCGACGGGCTGCTGGTGACCGGGCAGAACCCGGCCTCATCGGAAGCGGCGGCAGAGGAACTGCTCAAGCTGCTGCGCGGCTGAACTCACTGTGGCCAGGCGAGCTGTTCCGCCTGGCCACAGGCCTCGAACAGCGGCCGGCTGAACAGATAGCCCTGCATCAGGTGAATGCCGAGGTCGAACAGAGCGCTGCATTCGTCGGCGGTTTCCACGCCTTCGCCGATCACCTTGATACCCAACTCCTCACACATCCCCACCGTCGCCCGGACGATGGCCTGACGCATGCGGCTCTGGTCGATGCCGCGGATCAGGTCCATGTCCAGCTTGATGATGTCCGGCTGGAAATCGGCCAGCAGATTGAGCCCGGCAAAGCCCGCACCGAAGTCATCGATGGCGGTAAGAAAGCCGATGCGCTGGTATTCGCGGAACACCTCGGTCAGCCACTTGCCGTCGTTGATGCGCTCGCCTTCGACGGTCTCGAAGATGATTTGCTCGATGGGAAAATCGTGGGCACGGGCGGCTTCCAGCGTTGAGCGGATGCACAGCTCGGGGCGGTAGATCGCGTTGGGCATGAAATTGATCGACAGCTTGCTCTGCATGCCCAGCCTGGAGGCGGTCTTGATCGCCTTGACCCGGCCGGCCTGATCGAAACGGAAGCGATTCTGCTCGGTGACTTGCGACAGCACAGTGGGTGCCGGCTCGCCGCCGATGCCGCGCACCAGCGCCTCGTGGGCGAAGATCTGCCGGCTGCGCAGATCGACGATCGGCTGAAAGGCGTAACTGAAGCTGAAGCCCAGGCGCTCGCCACTGGCGCAGCTGGGGCAGGCGCCGTGCTCGGCGGCGCCGTGGCACGGATAGGCATCTGGGGCAGGGATGCTGCTGGTGTTGCTCGAACTCATGGGCGCACTCGATTGGACCGACTGATAGCAAGTTAGCGGCTGTGCATTCGATCACTGAATGCCTTTGGTCTGCCAGTACTGTGTGCGGGATGGCCCTCGAATCCCTTGCGGTCGCGGGTCAGTGGCTTGGCCTCTGCCCCAGCTCGTCGATCAGGCTGCGCGCGGCGAAGTCCGCCGCATCGGTGAAGGGGTTCAGTACGCGGGCGACGCCGGCTGCATCCAGCGCCTTGCCATGCTGGTCGTCGCGCACCACGCCGGCAATCTTGCCCTGAAACCCTGCATGCTTGAGCGCATGCAGAAAGGCGCGATTGGCCTCCCACTGCGGAAAGCTGGTGACCACCCATTCGGCATGCTGCAGCGGCAGCGATTCGAGAAAGCTCGGGTCCTCGCCGTCGCCGAAACGTACCGGCAGCTTGCTGCGGCGCAGCGTGCCGCGGCCAGCTGCTGCAGCAGGCGCGAGCCATAACGGCCCAGGCCGAAGATGATGATGCGCGGATGGCCCTGCGGCCTGCCCTGGGCCTCGACTTCCAGCTCGCGGTAGGGTCGTTTGCGCTCGAACACGCCGAGCCAGGGCGCGAGGCGTTCGTAGAGCGGTTGCGAGAACAGGATCATGTAAGTCGACAGCATGATGGTCACCAGCCCGACCAGGGTGGTCAGCCCCAGCGCCTCTGGCCCGACATGGCCAAGGGTGATACCCATTGCAACGAAAACGATGGAGAACTCGCTGATCTGCGCCACGGTCAGCCCGGCGAGAAAGCCGGTGCGCTTGCGATAACCCATGTAGCCCATGATTGCCATGACGATCAGCGGATTGCCGATCAGTACGAACAGCGCCAGCACGATGGCCGGCAGGATCTCGTTGCCGAGCGTGGAGAAATCCAGCCTGCCGCCGAGGTCGATGAAGAAGAACAGCAGCATGAAGTCGCGGATGCCGGTCAGGCGCGCGTTCATCGCTTCACGATAGGCCGTCGAGGCCAGCGAAAAGCCGGCGACGAAGGCTCCGGCCTCCTTGCTGAAACCGACGTAGTCGCCCAGCGCGGCAAGCCCGGTGCCCCAGGCAATGGCGAAGATCAGCAGCAGCTCCTGCGAGCGCGCCATGCGGCTGACCAGGGGCGGCAGCACGTAGCGCATCAGCACGTACATCAGGATCGCAGCACCTGCCAGGCGCAGCAGCAGCGATCCCGAAACCTCGGCCCAGCCGGCATCGCCGGCGCCGCGCAGGGCGCTCATGGTCATCATCGCCAGCACCACGGCGAGGTCCTGGACGATCAGGAAGCCGACGGCGATGCGTCCGTGCAGCGAGTCCAGCTCGTGTTTGTCCGAGAGCAGCTTGACGATGATGATGGTGCTGGAAAAGGTCAGCGCCACGGCGATGTAGATCGCCTCCATGGTGCTCTTGCCCATCAGCAGCGTGAGCGCGAAGCCGAAGACGATGGTGAAGGTCAGCTGCCCGAGCCCCGTGGCCAGCGCCACCGGCCCGATATTGCGGATATGCGCGAGGTCCAGCTTGAGCCCGACCACGAACAGCAGCACGGCGACGCCGATCTCGGCCAGCAGATGGATCTGTTCGGCGGCGTTGACCGGGCCGAACACCGCCGGGCCAAGCAGTATGCCGACCACGATGTAGGAAATCAGCAGTGGCTGGCGCAGGCTCACGGCAATCGCCCCGACCACCGCGGAAACGATCAGCAGCAGGGCGAATTCGGCGAAGGGGCCGTGGGCGAGTAGCGCTTCCATCAGGGTCTCCGTGCGGTTGATGTGACGGCGCCGCGGCGCTCTGCCTATCCTGCGGCAGGCGTTGGCCAGCTACCAGCGCGGCAGCGTATGAAACTGTGACAACAAGGCATCGCCTGGCCCGCCTGCAATCGGCTGGTGAGCCGATGTGCCCGGCCTGCTGCTAGAATCCGCCCTTTTTCATCCCGCCGAAACGGCGCTGCGAGCCTGCCATGACCTTCGCCTCCCTGGGCCTGATCGATCCGCTGCTGCGGACCCTGGAAACCCTCGATTACCGCAAGCCGACGCCGGTGCAGATCGAAGCCATTCCCGCCGTGCTCAAGGGCCGCGACCTGATGGCGGCGGCGCAGACCGGCACCGGCAAGACCGCTGGCTTCGCCCTGCCGTTGCTGCAGCGCCTGACCATGGAAGGCGCCAAGGTGGCGAGCAATTCGGTACGCGCGCTGGTACTGGTGCCGACCCGCGAACTGGCCGAGCAGGTGCACGAGAGCTTTCGCGTCTACGGGCAGAACCTGCCGCTGCGCACCTACGCGGTGTATGGCGGTGTCAGCATCAACCCGCAGATGATGGCACTGCGCAAGGGCATCGATGTGCTGGTGGCGACGCCCGGTCGCCTGCTCGATCTCTACCGGCAGAACGCCGTGAGCTTCAATCAGCTGCAGGCGCTGGTGCTCGACGAGGCCGATCGCATGCTCGATCTGGGCTTCGCCGATGAGCTGGATCAGCTGTTCGCCGCTCTGCCGAAGAAGCGCCAGACGCTGCTGTTTTCCGCGACCTTTTCCGAGGCGATCCGGCAGATGGCCCGCGAGCTGCTGCGCGATCCGCTGTCGGTCGAGGTCAGCCCTCGCAACGCCGCGGCGAAGACGGTCAAGCAGTGGCTGGTGCCGGTGGACAAGAAACGCAAGAGCGAGCTGTTCCTGCATCTGCTGGCGGAGAAGCGCTGGGGCCAGGTGCTGGTGTTCGTCAAAACGCGCAAGGGCGTCGATCAGCTGGTGGACGAGCTGCAGGCTGCGGGCATTTGCAGCGATGCGATCCACGGCGACAAGCCTCAGGCCTCGCGCCTGCGCGCGCTGGAACGCTTCAAGGCGGGCGAGGTGCAGGTGCTGGTGGCGACCGACGTTGCCGCGCGTGGGCTGGATATCCACGACCTGCCGCAGGTGGTCAACTTCGACCTGCCGATCGTCGCCGAAGACTACGTGCATCGCATCGGCCGTACCGGCCGCGCCGGCGCCACGGGTGAGGCGGTTTCGCTGGTCAGTGCCGATGAGGTCGATCAGCTGGCGGCCATTGAAACCCTGATCAACCAAGTGCTGCCGCGCCACGACGAGCTGGGTTTCGTGCCGGACCATCGCGTGCCGACCACCACCCTCGGCGGGCAGATCATCAAGAAGCCGAAGAAACCGAAAAAGCCCAAGGACGGCGGCGGCAAGGGCAAGATTCATCTCGGCAACTGGTTCGACGAGAGCGAAAAGCCCAACGCCAGGCCGATTCGCAAGGTGCCGAGCCTGGGCGGCGGCAAGCCGGCGAAAAAGCGCTGATCGCAGCGCAGGGTGGAAAACGGCGAAGCCGTTTCCACCGGTAATGCAGGTCACAGACTCAGCAGTGCCGACACCACCAAGAGCAGCGCCATGGCGTAGTTGAACCGGCGCATATGCGCTGCCGAGTGCAGCAGCTTCGCCGCCCCGACACCAAGCAGTGCCCAGGCTGCCAGGCAGGGCAAGGCGATCAGAAAGAACAGCAGGGCGTGAATGGCGTAACGCCCCGCGTCGGCAGCGGCGCCGCTGAACACGCCAACCACCGCCAGCGCCATCATCCACACCTTCGGATTGACCAGTTGCAGGCCGGCGGCGCCCAGCGCGCCGAGCCGGCGCGGCGCAGCGGCGGCTTCGACCGGCTCGGCCGGGCTGCGGGCGATCTGCCAGGCCAGGTAGAGCAGCCAGGCCAGACCGAGCCAACTCATGAGCTGCTGCAACTGCGGATGATGCAGCAACCATTCGCCGGCACCCAGGCCCACCAGCAGTACGATCGATGCCGCAGCCGAGCAGGCGCCGAAAATGATCGGCATGGCTGCGCCCAGGCCGAAGCGCGAGCTGTTGCTCAGTACCAGAATGTTGGTTGGCCCCGGCGTGATCGAGGCGACGAAGGCGAACAGCACGAAAGGCAGCAGCTGGCTCATGACGGCTGCTCCATGATGAGCGTGGCGAATGGTCCGGGGGTGGCGGCGAGGCGAGGCATGCTGGTCGGCTCCGTGGGTGGCGGATGCCCGAATGCTCGCGCCTGTCGGCTCAGCGGTCTGGAAGATTCGAGCAGCGTCTGCGGTAGTGCGCCGGTGTCAGCCCGTAGGCGCGGCGGAACCAGCGGCCCATGTGGCTCTGGTCGGCGAAACCGAGGCTCATCGCCACCAGCGCCGGTGGCTGACCGGCTGCGAGCAGGCGACGGGCCTTCGCCAGGCGCAGCTGGACCAGATAGGCATGCGGCGCCAGGCCGAAGGCCGCCTTGAACGCCCGCGACAGCCTGAAGCGATCGACGCCGGTGGCCCGCGCCAGATCGTCCAGCCCCAGATCCTGGTCCATATGTGCATGCAGATAGTCCCGTGCCCGCAGCGCCACAGTCGGCAGGCGTGGGTCTGCAGTCAGCCGCGGTCGCCATGCCAGGTGCCGCGCCAGCTTGCCCAGCAGCGCGTCCAGCGCGGCCTGGCGAACGATGCGCAGGTCCTGGCTTTGCAAGGCCTGGAAGGCGTCGGCAATCACCGTCACCAGCGCCGGCTCGCTTTCCAGCGTCTTGGCGAACGCCGGCTGGCACTGGTTGGGCGCATCCTCGAACAGCGCGCGCAGTTCGCGCTCGATCCAGTGCGGGTCGAGGTAGAGCATCGAATAGGTGAAGCCACCGGGTGTCGGCGCGTGGCCGTCGTGCAGCTCGCCGGGTTCGAGCAGAAACACCTGCCCTGGCGTGCTGCTGTGCAGCGTCCGGCGGCAGTGAAACTGCTGAACGCCCTGTTCGGTGAAGCCGATCAGGTAGCTGTCATGGAAGTGCGGGTCGTAGGCATGACCTTCGAAATGCGCACGGATCGTCTCGATACCGGTCTCGGCATCCTTCTTCAGATCGATCCAGTCAGCTGTACCCATGACGGCTCCGTGAAACGCAAGGCGGTGATGCTGCGCGACGCAGTGTCGCCCCGCGAGCGTGGCCGGTCTGGAACATTCGTGCAACGCTGCGGGCTGGCGGCTGCACCGCGGGCGTCGGCGTCATCACGCGGCCACTGATTCGAGTCTAGGCTTGATCCGGTCTGCCTGTTGCAGGCCCGAACGTCCCTTCTCAAGGAGCCAACCGATGACCCAGACCATGAAAGCCGCAGTGGTACACGCCTTCGGCGAGCCGCTGCGCCTCGAGGAAGTCAAGGTGCCGATGCCCGGCCCCGGCCAGATCCTGGTGAAGATCGCCGCCTCCGGCGTCTGCCACACCGACCTGCATGCGGCCGAGGGCGATTGGCCGGTCAAGCCGGCCCTGCCGTTCATCCCAGGTCACGAAGGCGTCGGTCATGTGGCCGCGGTGGGCGCCGGTGTGAAACGGGTGAAGGAAGGCGACCGGGTCGGCGTGCCCTGGCTGTACACCGCCTGCGGTTGTTGCGAGCACTGCCTGACCGGCTGGGAAACCCTCTGCGAAGGCCAGCAGAACACCGGCTACTCGGTCAACGGTGCCTATGCCGAGTACGTGCTGGCGGACCCTAATTACGTGGGCATCCTGCCGAAGAACGTCGAATTCGACGAAATCGCGCCGATCCTCTGTGCCGGGGTCACCGTCTACAAGGGCCTCAAGGTCACTGAGGCGCGGCCCGGTCAGTGGGTGGCGATTTCCGGTATCGGCGGCCTGGGCCACGTCGCGGTGCAGTACGCCAAGGCGATGGGCCTGCACGTGGTGGCGGTGGACGTGGATGACGCCAAGCTGGAACTGGCCAAGCGCCTGGGCGCCGATCTGACCGTCAATGCGCGCAAGGAAAACCCCGTGGAAGTGGTGCAGCGCGACATAGGTGGCGCTCACGGCGTGCTGGTGACGGCGGTGTCCAACAGCGCCTTTGGCCAGGCCATCGGCATGGCCCGGCGGCGCGGTACCGTGGCCCTGGTCGGGCTGCCGCCGGGAGATTTCCCGACGCCGATCTTCGATGTGGTGCTCAAGGCGATCAGCATCACCGGCTCCATCGTCGGCACCCGCGCCGATCTGCAGGAGGCGCTGGACTTCGCCGGCGAGGGGCTGGTCAAGGCGACCATCCATACCGACAACCTCGACAACATCAACCAGATCCTCGACGACATGCGTGCCGGGCGCATCGAGGGCCGCATCGTGATGAAGATGTAGCGCGCTGGGTGCGGCCGGTGCATCCGGCCGCCGCTCACCCGTCGATCAAGCCTGCGCGGCTGTGGGCCGATCAGCCCGCAGCCAGCGCAGCATTCCCTCGGCCGCGACTCGGCCACTGGCAAAACAGGCGGTCAGCAGGTAACCGCCGGTCGGTGCCTCCCAGTCGAGCATTTCCCCGGCGCAGAACACCCCAGGCACCTGTTGCAGCATCAGGTCGGCATCCAGCGCTTCGAAGGGCACGCCGCCGGCGCTGCTGATCGCTTCGTCCAGCGGGCGCGGGCGGACCAGGCGGATGGGCAGCGCCTTGATCGCCGTGGCCAGGGTCTGCGGATCCTGAAAGGACGCGGCATCGGTCAGCTCGTGCAACAGTGCCGTTTTGACCCCGTCGAGCTTCAGCTGGCGGTGCAGATGCTTGGCCATGGACTGCGAGCCCCGCGGTCTGGCCAGGGCGCTGGCGACCTGCGCCAGGGTGCGATCCGGCAGCAGGTCGAGCAGCACGGTGGCGGCGCCGTCACGGTTGATGGCCTCGCGGATCGGTGCCGAAAGCGCATAGACCAGGCTGCCCTCGATACCGGTCGCGGTAAGTACGAACTCGCCCTTGCGCGGCGCGCTACCCGGCAGGGTGAGGCTGACCGTCTTCAGCGGCGCGCCGGCGAACTTGCCCCGCAGATGGGCGCTCCAGCCTTCCACCTCGAAGCCGCAGTTGGCCGGCTGCAGCGGTTCGATGGCAATACCGCGGGCTGCGAGCAGCGGTACCCAGGCGCCATCGGAGCCCAGTCGTGCCCAGCTGCCGCCGCCGAGGGCGAGCAGGGTGGCGTGTGCGTCGATCAGGCTTTCGCCTTGTGGCCCGGCGATGCGCAGCGCACCGTGCTCGTCCCAACCCAGCCAGCGCTGGCGGGTATGAATGTGTACGCCGTTTTCACGCAGGCGCTTGAGCCAGGCGCGCAGCAATGGCGCGGCTTTCATGTCGGTGGGAAATACCCGGCCGGAACTGCCGACGAAGGTGTCGATGCCCAGCCCGTGAATCCATTCGCGCAGCGCGGCGGGTGTAAAGGCGTCCAGCAGCGGGCGCAGCTCGCCGGCGCGTTCGCCGTAGCGGCTGACGAAGGCGGGGTAGTCCTCAGCGTGGGTGATGTTCATGCCGCCGACCCCGGCCAGGAGGAACTTGCGGCCGACCGAGGGCATGGCGTCGTACAGATCGACACTGACGCCCGCCTGGCCGAGCACTTCGGCGGCCATGAGGCCGGCCGGGCCACCACCAATGATGGCGACGCGAAAGGAAGAAGCGGGCTGGGGCATGGCGGCAACCGGGCAGGCGAGCAGGGCGGGCATTGTAGCCGCTGAGGGGTGCTCAGCCGAGTCCGTGGCGCTGCCAGGCTGAGTGGGCGCTGACATGCAGGGTCGCATGGCGACGCGCGAGCAGTGCGCGGTCCTTGTCGTAGCCACCGCCGATCAGGCCGACCACGGGAATGTCGCGGCCCAGGCAGTGATCGAGCACGGCGCTGTCGCGCGCGGCGAGCCCAGCGTCGGTCAGCGAGAGCAGGCCCAGGGCGTCGTCGCGGTGGACGTCGACGCCAGCGTCATAGAGCACCAGGTCCGGCTGATAGATCGGCAGCAGGTAGTTCAGGGTGTCATGAACCACCTTGAGGTAGGCCTCATCGCCCATGCCGGGTGGTAGCGGGATGTCCCAGTCGCTATGGGCCTTGCGCGTGGGGAAGTTCTTTTCGCAGTGCAGCGAGACGGTCACCGCGTCCGCCACGTTCTCCAGGATGCGCGCGGTGCCGTCGCCCTGATGCACGTCGCAATCGAAGATCAGCACGCGGCCGACGCGTCCGCTTTCCAGCAGGTAGAGCGCGATCACCGCCAGGTCGTTGAAGATGCAGAAGCCGGACGCATGGTCGTGATGGGCATGGTGGGTGCCGCCGGCCAGGTGGCAGGCCAGGCCATGCTGCAACGCCTGTTCGGCGGCCAGCAGCGAACCGCCTACCGCCCGCACGGTGCGCTGCGCCAGCTCCGGGCTCCAGGGCAGGCCGAGGCGGCGCAGCTCGTCGCGACCCATCGCGCCGCTGCAGTAGCGCTCGACGTAGTTGCGCTCGTGCGCCAACGCCAGAATGTCATGGCTGCACAGCTCGGGGCGCAATAGCGCTGCGTCTGTGGTCAAACCCAGGGCGACCAGGTGGTCGCGCAGCAGACGAAACTTCTCCATGGGAAACCGATGGCCCGGCGGCAATGGCGGGCTGTAATCGTCGTGAAATACCAGGGGAAGCGACATGAACCACGCGTGTTCGATGGATGTGCGCCACAGTATGCAGGCTGGCCGTCGGAGCGCTCAAGGAGCAGGGATGGTTGAACGACTCGCACTCGAAAGCACGCGCCTACGGCTGCGCAACTGGCATGACGAAGACCTCGATCCGTTGGTGCGGCTCTGTGCCGACCCGGAGGTGATGCGCTACAACCCGGCGCGGTGGTCCCGGGATGACTGCGCCGCGCTGATGGTGCGCAGCAGGCTGCATCTGCTGCGCAATGGTTTCGGCCTGTGGGCGCTGGAGCGCAAGGACAACGGCGCCTTCATCGGCTATTGCGGGCTGGTCTGGTCCGCCTTGCCGCTGCCGAACGCGGTCGCCGAGCTGCGCTGGGCGGTGGCTTGCGAGCACTGGGGGCAGGGTCTGGTTCGCGAGGCCGCGCAGACGGCGCTGAAATGCGCATTCGGCGCGCTGGGGCTGGACGAGGTCGTGGCCTGTGTCTCGCAGATCAACGAACCGGGCAGGCAACTGCTGGAAGGGCTCGGCATGCGCCCGGAACCGGCCACCACGTTCGGTCATCCGGACGTTTCGCCCGAGCACCCGCTGCACACCCAGGTGCTCTACCGGCTGCGGCGGGACGATTGGCGACAATGAGCACTGTTGCTGGAGCGTTGCCGGCGAAATCCGTAACATGGCGCGCCCGTACGAGCCCCTTATCAAGGAAGCCGAAATGACCCAGATACTCGACGCCCTGGTCAACCTGCTGACCCTGGAACGCATCGAGGAGAACCTGTTCCGTGGCGCGAGCCAGGACCTCGGCTTTCCCCAGCTGTTCGGCGGCCAGGTGCTCGGCCAGGTCATCTCCGCCGCGAGCCAGACGGTGACGCCGGAGCGCCATGTGCATTCGCTGCACGGCTATTTCCTGCGCCCCGGCGACTCGCACCAGCCCGTGGTCTATGACGTCGATCGCGTACGCGACGGCGGCAGCTTCACCACGCGGCGGGTCAGTGCGATCCAGAAGGGCCAGACCATCTTCACCGGCATCGCCTCGTTCCAGGCCGAGGAAACGGGCTACGAGCATCAGTTGCCGATGCCGGACGTGGTCGGGCCGGACGATCTGCCCAACGAGTGGGAGCTGCTGCACAAGCTGTCGCCGATGGTGCCCGAGCGGGTGATGGAAAAGCTGCGCCGTCCCAAGCCCATCGAGATCCGCCCGGTCACGCTGGTCGATCCTGCCAACCCGCAGCCCATCGAACCGGTCCGCCACCTGTGGTTCCGCGCCGACGGCGCGCTGCCCGACAGCCCGGCGCTGCACAAGTACCTGCTGGCCTACGCCTCGGACTTCAGCTTTATCGGCACCGCACTGCAGCCGCACGGCGTCAGCTCGTGGAGCAAGTTCATCCAGCTAGCCAGCCTCGACCATGCCATCTGGTTCCATCGTGAGGTGAAGCTGGACGACTGGCTGCTGTACTCCATCGACAGCCCCTGGGCCGGCAATGCGCGCGGCTTCGCCCGTGGCAGCATCTTCAATCGCCAGGGCCAGCTGGTCGCGTCCGTGGCGCAGGAAGGGCTGATCCGCATGCGCGAGGACTGGATGTGAAGATCGCCGAGGTCCGTCACTGGGTGTTCGACATGGACGGCACACTGACGATCGCCGTGCACGATTTCGCCGCGATCCGCCGCGCGCTGGCAATCCCCGAGGAGGACGACATCCTCCATCACCTGGCGGCGCTACCTGCCGAGGAGGCCGCCGCCAAGCACGCCTGGCTGCTGGCGCACGAGCGCGAGCTGGCCTGCGCGGCGCGCCCGGCAGAAGGCGCTCGCGAGCTGCTGCATGCTCTGCGCGAGCGCGGCTGCCGGCTTGGAGTGCTCACTCGCAATGCCCAGGAACTGGCCAGGGTGACTCTGGACGCGGTCGGCATGGGGGACTGTTTCCTGCCCGAGGACATCCTCGGTCGCGACGAAGCGCCGCCCAAGCCGCATCCGGGCGGGCTGCTGCATCTGGCGGAACGTTGGGGCGTGGCGCCGTCGGCGATGCTGATGGTCGGTGACTACCGCTTCGACCTGGAGTGCGCCCGGGCGGCCGGCGCGCGTGGCGTACTGGTCAACGTGCCGCACAACGAATGGCCGGAACTGGCCGATCTCTATGCCCCGGATTGCCGGGTGCTGCACGGGCTGCTGTCTTCGGGCGAGGTCTGAGCGCGGCGCGACGGGGAACGGGGCGCACACCGAAGTCACAGCCATTCGCGGGCGAGGCCGCTGCCGCATTCGGGCCGAGCACGAGTCAGGTCGTGCACAAGCCCGTCGCCAACCCTGTTCTCCCGCCGCCTGGAGCAGGTCGCGCGCAGCCGGTCCGAACCCCGCATGACCACGTAGAAGCGACCTTGCTGGCGAGGCTCCCGTGGCCGTCTATTACAGCCGCGTCGCCTTGAAGGTGTCGCAGCGCGCCGGATCGCCATGCTCGAAGCCATCACGGAACCAGCGCACCCGTTGCGCCGAGGTGCCGTGGGTGAAGGCATCGGGCACCACGCGGCCCTGGCTGCGCTTCTGCAGGTTGTCGTCGCCGATGGCATTGGCGGCGTTCAGCGCTTCTTCCAGGTCGCCTTCTTCCAGCCAGTCGTGGCGTTGCTGCGCGTGATAGGCCCAGACCCCGGCGAAGCAATCGGCCTGCAGCTCCTGGCGGACCAGCAGGCCGTTGTCGCCTTCCATCTTCGCGCCGCGCTGACGGGCGCTCTGCATCTGCTGGAAAACGCCGAGTAGGGTCTGCACGTGATGGCCGACCTCATGGGCGATCACATAGGCCTGGGCGAAGTCGCCGGCGGCGGAGAAGCGCCGGGCCATCTCGTCGAAGAACTGCAGATCGAGATAGACCTGCTGATCGCCGGGGCAGTAGAACGGGCCCACCGCCGAACTGGCGAAGCCGCAGGCCGAGTTCACGCCGCCGCGAAACAGCACCAGGGTAGGGTCGCGATACTGAGCGCCAGCTTGCTGGAACAACGCACGCCAGGTGTCTTCGGTGTCGCCGAGAATCGCCCGGACGAATTCGGTCTGCGGGTCATCGCCGGCCGGCGGCTGGCTCTGCTGGGAGACGGCAGGTCCGCTCTGGTTGGCCAGCTGGCCGAGGATCTGCAGCGGGTCCTGGCCGGAGAGCAGGCCGATGATCACCACGATGGCGATGCCGCCCAGGCCCAGTCCGCCGCCAAGGCGCATGCCGCTGCGGCCTCTGGCGTCCACTACGTTGTCGCTGCGTCGGGCTCGTTTCCAGCGCATGGGGGTGTCCTTCTGAACGGTTGACGGGTTGACGGCGCAGCACCGAAGCGGCGCCTGCCTCCCGTTAAGACCCGCACGGCGCGAAAAAGCTGCAGCGCGGACCGCACTGCATTCGCAGCGGCGCGACGGTTCAGTCGCCGGGGTATTCGGAGATCACGCGTTCCTCGCCCGCCTTGCTGACGCCGATCACCTTGAAGGCGTCCTTGCGATCGCCCATCTCCATGCCCGGCGAGCCGATCGGCATGCCGGGTACGGCTGCGCCAATCAGGTCCGGTTGCGCACGCAGCTTGAGGATGTCGGCGGCAGGAACGTGGCCTTCGACGAACTTGCCGTCGATCACCGCGGTGTGACAGGAACCGAGGCGGTGCGGGATGCCGTGTTCCATTTTTACCGAGGTCATGTCGTTGACCACGTGATCGCTCACGGAAAAACCGTTGTCCTCCAGGTGATCGATCCACGCTTCGCAACAGCCACAGTTGGGGTCGCGATAGACGTCGATAGCAATGGGCTCGACGGCCTGGGCGAACCCGGCGAGCAGGACGGGAAGCAGCAACAGAAGACGGCGCATGGGAACCTCCTACGAGCGAGAGGCCCAGAATACGCCGGGTTGCGCCCATACCCAAGGTGCGGCGAGCGGGCAATTATCACCTGCCGACGCCGCGCCGGAGAGATGGCCGAAGTGCCGGGCGCAGAACAAACCGGCCGCCTGACAGTCCCATGCCAATCGGAATAGCGAGTCGCACATCAGGAGAGTTTTCGATGCGTTTTGCCCGTTTCGTTCTGCTCGCGCAGGCGCTGGTGATGGCCAGCCTGAGCCTGGCCTACTGGTTTCGCCCCTACGAGATGGCCAATCTGAACGGCATGCTGCTGATGGAGGGCGCCTCGGTCAGCCACATGCGGGTCTACTACGGTGGCCTGCAACTGGGGTTGGCACTGTTTCTGATCTGGGCCGCGCGTGCCCCCGAGCGAGCGCGGCCGGCCTTGATGATGCTGATGATCACCATGACCGCGCTGGTGCTCGGGCGCCTGGTGTCGCTGTGGCTGGATGGCGGTGAGCTGGTCGGTTTCGATCTGGCATCGCTGTTCTATCGTGTGCTGGCCGCCGCCCTTGCCGCCGCTGCCTGGCATCTTGTCCGCGAGCGCCCGGAGCCTGAGCCGGAGCGCCTCGAGCCGGCCACGCGGAGACTGGTCAGCGAGCCGCCGAAACCCTTCAAGCTTGGCGATGGTCCGCCGCCGGTCGAGCCGGCACCGGTTGAAGTCGCCCCGCAGCCGTTCCGTCGTGGTGACCCCGACGCCCAAGGCTGATCAGGCGGCTGCTTCGAGGTAGGCCGAGAGGCTGCGCTGGTCGAGGATCTCGATGCGCCGCCGCTGCACGGCGATCAGCCCTGCGTCGGTCAGGCGATGCAGGATGCGCGACAGCGTTTCCGGTTGAATGCCCAGCTGCGAGGCGATCAGGCGTTTGGGCAGGTCGAGGTCGATCACACCGCTGCGCGCTGCCTGCAGTTCCTGAAACAGGTAACGCACCACGCGCTGGCAGACGTTGGACGAGGTCAGGCTGTCGATCTGATGCAGCCGCTGGTTGAGTCGGTCGCTGAGGCTGCTGAGCAGCTGCATGCACAACTGAGGCTGGGTCTCGAGCAAACGCAGGTAGTGGGCGTTCTGCACGTTGAGCACCAGGCTTTCCTTGAGGGTGGTGGCGCTCAGCGGATGTTCGGGCTGCTTGTTGAAGAGCATCGCCTCGGCAAAGGCCTCGCCCGGCCGGACTACCTCGATGACCTTCTCCTGACCATCGCAGGTGACCCGGTGCAGCTTGACCTGGCCGTTGATCAGCACGTGAAAGTGCTCGGCGGCGTCGCCTTGGTGGAACAGCGTGCAGCCGGCTGGCAGGCGCTTGACCGTGGTATGCGCCGCGAGGTTCAGCAGAGCCGTCTCGGCCAGCCCATTGAACAGATGATGACGGCGCATCGTATTGAGCACTGCAGAGCCGGTCAGCATGGCCATCCCCCTTCCTTTCGATGAACGGCATGCTAGGTCGCGCCGTGCGGGCAGGCCATACCTCTTTCTGGGCAGGGTAGGTAGTCGATCAGCGGCTGCTGCCGGCCAGTCGCTCGTAGTCCAGCGTCAGTTGTTCGATCTTGCGCAGCAGCGAATCGCTGGTGGTGACGATTACCGTCGGGACGAAACGGGCGTCGTCGGCGAGGCTGAAACCAGCGCGGGCGAAACGCCATTGTGCGCCGATCTGATCGAGCTGGCGGTTGATCTGCTCGGTGTTCTGCGGCGCCTTGTTCAGCTCGTCCAGGCCACGCTCGAACTCCGCGACCGCCGCATCGAAATCGCTGCGCAGGCGCTGTTCCGGCAGCTTCCAGGTCATCGCCAGATAGAGCATGGCGATGCGCTGGCTGAGCATGCGCTGGCGCCCGCTGCGGTTGACCAGGCGAGCCGCCTGACTGCCGCTGTGGCGCTCGATCTCCTGCACCAGCGCTTCGCTCTGGCCGAGGAAGCGCTCGGCCAGGCGCAGCAGCTCGGCAGACTGTTCGCGATCCGGTTGGGTCAGGGCCAGCTGGCGATACTGATGCCAAGTCTGCGTGGCGTCTTCCAGCGCCTTGCGGATGGCATCGTTGGCGGCATATTCGTCGAGCAGCTGGGCATTCTCCTCGACGCTGGCGATGCTGCTGTCGAGCTGGCTGGCGGCAAGATCGACGCGGGTATCGGTGCCGATCATCAGGTAACTCTTGGCGATGCGCTGGCCGAGCATGCGCTGCATGCCGGCGCGGTTGACCGCTTCGGCGTCGCTGATGGCGGCCTGGCAGGGCAGGCTGGCGGCCAGCAGGCCGAGCAGCAGGGAAGTGGGCAGCAGAATCTTGAACATGGGGCGCTCCTTACGTCCGGATGGGCGCGATGCTGACCACGCGGTCAGGTCGGTTGGGGACGAGAAGATAGAGCGCTTCGCGGTGATGGCATTGATGATCGTCAAGGGGGCGGCAGCCGCTTCGCGAGTTGAGCGATCACGCACAAAACTGCTGCCGGGCGACGGTGCCGGTCAGCCCTTCGCTTCGTTCTCCAGCACCCAGACGGCTGCCTCGACCCGCGAACGCAGGCCCAGCTTGTGCAGCAGGTTCTTCACGTGGACCTTCACGGTGCCTTCGGTGATGCCGAGCTTGCGCGCGATCATCTTGTTGCTCTGGCCCTTGGCGATCAGCCGCAGAACTTCCTTCTCGCGCTTGGTCAGGCTGGAAAACTGCACCTGGCCGGTGGGCTTGGGACGCACCCGGATGGCCTCGGCGAGCACCTGGGTCAGCTCGGGGCTGAGGGCCATGCGGCCGGTGGCGGAGATGCGGATCTGCTCGATCAGCTGTTCGGCGTCCATGTCCTTGAGCAGGTAGCCATCGGCGCCGTTGCGCAGGGCTTCGAGGACATGACTCTGCTCGTCGGAGACGGTGAACATGATGATCCGTGCATCGATGTCCGCGTCGCGCATGCGCCGGGTGGTCTCCAGGCCGTCAATGCCCGGCATGTTCAGGTCCATCAGGATCAGATCGGGCTCGATCTCCTGAGCCAGGCGAATGGCGTCTTCACCGTTGCCTGCCTCGCCGACCATCTCCAGGTCGTCTTCCAGTTCCAGCAGGTCACGCAGGCCCCGACGCATCATGGGATGGTCGTCGACCAGCAGGATTCGTGTGGTTGTCCCTTCGTTCATGCGTGACAGGCTCCTGTATTAGGGGAATGTGGCGATAGGCAGGCGGAAAGCGCAGGTGGACCAGGGTGCCGCCGCCGGGACGCAGGCCGATGCTGATGCTGCCGTTCAGGCTGCTGGCGCGCTCCTGCAGGATGATCAGGCCGTAATGGCCGGCGCGTTGCTCTTCGGGGCGGATGCCGATGCCGTCGTCCTCGATCCTGACGTGGATGGTGCCATTGCTGTCCTGGGTCAGGCTCAGCCAGCAGCGGTCGGCCTCGGCGTGCTTGACCACATTGCTCAGCGCCTCGCGGATGATCTGCAGGCAGTGCACTTCCTCGTTGGGCGTCAGCGGACAGTGGTCGAGGCGGTAGTCGCTCAGAATCTGCAGGCCGGAGTTGGCACCGAATTCCTCGATTGTCGCCTGCACCGCCGGTCGCAGCCCGGGTTCGTTGACCTTGATGCGGAAGGTCGTCAGCAGCTCGCGCAACTGGCGGTAGGCCGCGTTCAGGCCCTGGTCGATCTGCTGCACGCTGTCGTCCAGCTGCGCCTGGCTGCTTTCCTTCTGCATCAGGCGCTTGAGACGGGCCAGCTGCAGCTTCTGTGCGGACAACGCCTGGGCCAGCGAATCGTGCAGTTCGCGGGCTATCACCGCGCGCTCTTCCATCAGTGCCAGGCGTGCCTGCTTCTGGCCCAGCTGCGAGAGGCTCAGCGAGGCGGCGAAGAGGTCGGCGAGGGTAGTCAGCAGCAGAGTCTGCCAGGAGGCCAGCGTGTCGCCAGCCGGATAGGCGACGCGCAGCGAGCCGAGGTCGTCCTGGCCGGAGCGCAACTCGAAGGTCATCAGTTCCTCGCCGCTGGGTAGCCGCCCCGACTGGTTGACCGGACAGGTGCCGCACTGCGGCAGCTTGCAGTAGTCGGGCGGTTGCAGGTCGCGGGAGGTCATGGCGGTGTGGCTGCCGGCAGCCGCGGAGCGGTTCAGGCAGAGCGTGATGGGGCCGGTGCCGAGGATCTGCTGCACCTTGTTCAGCAGCGAGCCCATCATCTGACTGGGATCATCGGGTTGGCTGTAGAGCATCCGCGCGCTGTTGAACAGCAGTTGCAAGGTGGCGTTGCTGCGGGTCAACGCGGCGGTCTTGTCATCGACCTTCTGCTCCATTTCCGCGTAGAGGCTGGCCAGTTCCTGGCTCATCTGGTTGAGCGTGCGGGCCAGCAGGCTCAGCTCGGTGTCGCCGGGAATCTGCACCTGGCCGCTGAAGTCGCCCTTGCCGATGTCGCGGGCCATCTTGGTCAGGCTGCGCAGCGGGGTGGCCAGGTTGTTGTGCAGGCCGTAGATCAGCACGAAGGCGATCAACACGATGACGAACAGCGTCCCGGCCTGTAGCGCGCGGATCACGCCGAGCTTGCCTTCGGATGCCTCCTGCAAGGTCCGCACGAAGACATTCAACTCGCTGACGAACTCCGGGGCTTCCTGGCGATATTCCTCCAGCCGCGGCGGCTGCGCGTCCAGCAGTGGGCGCATGCGTTGCTGCCAATGGCGCAGCACGCCGGCATGCAGCGCGGGCAGCTCGGTTGCGCCGTGGCGGTGCAGGGCCGAGCGCAGGGAGGCGGAAAGCAGGGTGCGTTCGAGCATGACGATGCGTTCTTCGAGCAGGGCCTGCGAGCCTTGCTCGGCGGTGAACGCCAGGCGATAGGCCTGCATGCGCAGGCTGCCGGCCTGGTTGATTGCCTCGGCGTCACCTTCCAGGGCATCGGCCAGATACAGGCTCGCCAGCATGCTGATCAGCGAAAAACCGATGATGACCACGAACGCCACCAGGGTGTTGAACACGATCGAGTGGCGGGTGGAGAGCTGCTCGCTTTCGGTTGGGGGCATGGTCGGATCGTCGCTTTGGCGGTGGTTCATTCTGCGCTCTGTCATCGGCTCTGGCCATGGTGCGGGAAGTACTCCCAATGCATTTGGGCTCTTACGATGCACATGCCGGGAGATCGGCAAACTAAAATAACCAATTGATATTATTGAATTTATTTCAATGAATACGGAGTACTCCGTTAGAGGTAGGAAAGGCGTGTAAAGCAAATTGCCACTGGCCGTGTATTGACCTCGGTCAAATTCGGATCGATCCCCCCCGCTTAGCGTGCGAGCCATTCCTGAACCCGCTGCGCTTGCAGGCAGGGTCTTGGCGCCAAGAGGATCGACCATGAGCAATATCGAAAAGTGGGACGTGGAGGACCAGATCTTCTGGGACACCACTGGCAAGCGGGTCGCCAATCGCAATCTGTGGATATCCATCCCGAGTCTGCTGATGGGCTTCGCCATCTGGCTGATGTGGGGCATCGTCACGGTGCAGATGCTCAACCTGGGCTTTCCCTTCGCGCCCGCCGAGCTGTTCACCCTGACCGCCATCGCCGGCCTCACCGGCGCCACCCTGCGCATTCCGGCATCGTTCATGATTCGCATCGCCGGCGGACGCAACACCATCTTCCTGACCACCGCGCTGCTGATGATCCCGGCGGCCGGTGCCGGCCTCGCTCTGCAGAGCCAGGACACGCCGCTGTGGGTATTCCAGCTGCTGGCCTTCCTCTCCGGCATCGGCGGCGGCAACTTCGCCTGCTCGATGAGCAACATCAGCACCTTCTTCCCGAAGAACCAGCAAGGGCTGGCGCTGGGGCTGAATGCCGGCCTCGGCAACTTCGGCGTGACCACCATGCAGATCCTGATTCCGCTGGTGATGACCGCCGGTGTGTTCGGTGCAGCGGCTGGCGCGCCGATGGAGCTGATCAAGGACAGCGGCACGCTGATCGGCAAGATCGCTGCCGGCACCGATACCTGGATCCAGAACGCCGGCTGGGTCTGGCTGCTGTTCCTGGTGCCGCTGGCCTTCGCCGGCTGGTTCGGCATGAACAACCTGCTGGTGATCTCGCCAACTCCGGACTACCCGCTGAACGCCTTCGGCAAGATCCTCGGCCTCTATGCCGTGGCCTTCGTCGCCGCCGCCGTCGGTCTGTACCTCTACCTGCCCGCGCCGACCGGCCTCGGTGTGCTGAACATGTGGGGCGTGATGTTGCTGACCATCGGCGCGACGCTCGGCATGCTGCGCCTGCTGCCAGGCAGCATCGCCCCGAACATCAAGCGCCAGTTCGCGATCTTCCGCGACAAGCACACCTGGTCGATGAGCATCCTCTACATCCTGACCTTCGGCTCGTTCATCGGCTTCTCCATGGCGCTGCCGCTGTCGATCACGGTGATCTTCGGCTTCATGAACGAGGTCGGTGCCGACGGTGTGGTGACCCGCATCGCCAACCCCAATGCGCCGAGCGCGCTGACCTACGCCTGGATCGGCCCGTTCATCGGCGCCCTGATCCGTCCGCTGGGCGGCTGGATCTCCGACAAGGTCGGCGGCTCCATCGTTACCCAAGTCATCTCGGTGGTCATGGTCATCGCCTCGGTCGCGGCCGGCTACGTGATGCAGCAGGCCTACAGCTCGGCCCAGCCCGAAGAGTTCTTCTTCCTGTTCCTGGTGCTGTTCCTGGTGCTGTTCGCCGCCAGCGGCATCGGCAACGGATCGACCTTCCGCACCATCGGCGTCATCTACGACCGCGAGAAGGCCGGCCCTGTACTCGGCTGGACCTCCGCTGTCGCCGCCTACGGCTCCTTCGTTGCCCCGATCGTGATTGGCGAACAGGTCAAGGCCGGCACCCCGGAAGTGGCGATGTACGGCTTCGCGGTGTTCTACGCGCTGTGCCTGATCCTCAACTGGTGGTTCTACCTGCGCCCCAACGCCTACGTGAAGAACCCCTGAGTCCAGAGAGCTGCCATGAACATCATGATTGCCTACGACAACTCGCGTAACGCCAGGAAAGCCCTGGACGCCACCCTCGAGATGTTCGGTCCGCTGAAGCCGCTGATCATGCTGATCGGCGTGGTGGAAGAGACCCGCGACACCAGCGATTCGGCGGTCGAGCTGTACGAGCGCGAGCGTCACGAATTCCAGGCCTTCCTGCAGGAGGCGGCGGCCAAGGTCAGCGCCTTCGGCCTGGACGTCGATGTGATCCTCGCCGAAGGCGACGCCCGCAAGATGATTCTCAAGGCCGCCGAGCACAAGAAGCCCGACCTGCTGGTCATCGCGCGGCATTCCAACGAACCGGACGGCGGCTTCATCTCCCGCTCGCTGAATCTGCTGGTCGACGAGCTCGACTACATGACCTTCGGCAGCGTCAGCGCCTTCCTGGCCCGCCGGGCGCCTTGCCCGGTCCTGATTCAAGCCTGCCCCTGAGTGAGGAGCTCAACATGAGAGTTTCTACGCTGTTCGAATGGAAGCGCCCCGAGATCCGGGCCCTGCATCTGACCTGGATCGCCTTCTATATCTGCTTCTTCGTCTGGTTCGGCATGGCGCCGCTGGCCTCGAGCATGCTGAAAAGCGTGAACTGGCTGACGCCCGAGGACCTCAAGCTGTTCGCCATCGCCAACGTGGCGCTGACCATCCCGGCGCGCATCCTGGTCGGTATGGCGCTCGACCACTGGGGCCCGCGCCGGGTGTTTTCGGTGCTGCTGGTGGTGATGGCTGCGCCCGCGCTGTTCTTCGCCTTTGGTGACAGCCGCGTCCAGCTGCTGGTGTCGCGGCTGATCCTCAGCTCCATCGGCGCCAGCTTCGTGGTCGGCATCCATATGACCGCCATGTGGTTCAAACCCAAGGACATCGGTTTCGCCGAGGGCTTCTACGCTGGCTGGGGCAACTTCGGTTCCGCGGCTGCCGCCATGAGCCTGCCGGCCATCGCCATCCATGCCTTCGGTGGCCCGGAAGGCTGGCGCTGGGCGATCGCCAGCTCGGCGATCATCATGGCCATCTACGGCGTGTACTACTGGTTCGCGCTCACCGACGGTCCGGCCGGCACCATCCACCGCAAGCCGCACAAGGCCAGCGCGTTGGAAGTCAGCACCTGGGCCGACATGATCAAGCTGATCATCTGGACCATTCCCATGGTCGGCGTGCTCGGCATCCTGGTCTGGCGCATTGAGAAGCTGGGTTACCTCGGTTCCACCGGCGCGCTGATCAGCTATGCGGTGATCGCGCTGGTGGTGATCTTCCAGGTGGTGCAGATCCTGCGGGTCAACGTGCCGATCCTGAAGAAGGGCGTGCCGGAAGACGACAAGTATCCCTTCAACACCGTGGCCGCCCTGAACTCCACCTACTTCGCCAACTTCGGTGCGGAGCTGGCGGTGGTGTCGATGCTGCCGATGTTCTTCGAGCTGACCTGGGGCCTGACCCCGACCACGGCGGGCATCATCGCTGCCTCGTTCGCCTTCGTGAATCTGGTGGCACGGCCCATGGGCGGGCTGGTTTCCGACCGCTTCGGCAACCGCCGCTTCGTCATGCTCGCCTACATGCTCGGCATCGCCGTCGGCTTCTTCCTGATGGGGCTGATGAACGCGTCCTGGCCGCTGATCGTCGCCGTCGCCATCACCGTGGCCTGCTCGATGTTCGTCCAGGGTGCCGAGGGCGCGACCTTCGGAATCATCCCCTCGATCAAGCGCCGGGTTACCGGGCAGATCTCCGGCATGGCCGGGGCCTACGGCAACGTCGGCGCCGTCTGCTACCTGACCCTCTACACCTTCGTGACCCCCTCGCAGTTCTTCATGGTGATTGCCGCCGGTGCGTTCGTCAGCTTCGGGCTCTGCCTGCTCTGGCTGAAGGAGCCCGAGGGGGCGTTCTCCGACGAGTACTACGTATCCAGCGTCGACCGCGAGTTGGAGGCCCGCCAGAAGCTCGCGTCCTGACGTTGCACCGAACGAATGCGCCAGCCACCTCGGCTGGCGCAAGCCGAGATTGATAAGCCGACCGGTCGGGCCAGTGGTTCGCAACCGGAGTGAGGAGAGAAACCAATGAGCCACTTGCTCGATCAACTGCGCTTCTTCAACAGGAAGCAAGGCGAATTCGCCGATGGTCATGGCGAAACCCGCATCGAATCCCGCGACTGGGAGAACGTCTACCGCTCGCGCTGGCAGTACGACAAGATCGTGCGTTCCACCCACGGGGTGAACTGCACCGGTTCGTGCTCCTGGAAGATCTACGTGAAGAACGGCCTGATCACCTGGGAAACCCAGCAGACCGACTACCCGCGTACCCGCAACGACCTGCCCAACCACGAACCGCGCGGCTGCCCGCGTGGCGCCAGCTACAGCTGGTACATCTACAGCGCCAACCGCCTGAAGTACCCCAAGGTGCGCAAGCCGCTGCTGAAACTGTGGCGTGAAGCGCGGCGCAACATGAGCCCGGTGGACGCCTGGGCCAGCATCGTCGAGGACAAGGCCAAGGCCGAGTCCTACAAGAGCAAGCGCGGCATGGGCGGCTTCATCCGTTCCAGCTGGGAAGAAGTCAACGAGATCATCGCCGCCGCCAACGTCTACACCGTCAAGCAGTACGGTCCGGACCGCGTGGTCGGCTTCTCGCCGATCCCGGCCATGTCGATGGTTTCCTACGCGGCCGGTAGCCGCTACCTGTCGCTGATTGGCGGCGTGTGCCTGAGCTTCTACGACTGGTACTGCGACCTGCCGCCGGCCTCGCCACAGGTGTGGGGCGAGCAGACCGACGTGCCGGAATCGGCCGACTGGTACAACTCCAACTACATCATCGCCTGGGGTTCCAACGTCCCGCAGACCCGTACGCCGGACGCGCACTTCTTCACCGAAGTCCGCTACAAGGGCACCAAGACCGTCGCCATCACCCCGGACTACGCCGAAGTCGCCAAGCTCACCGACCTCTGGCTCAACCCCAAGCAGGGTACCGATGCCGCCCTGGCCCAGGCCTTCGCCCACGTCATCTTCAAGGAATTCCACCTCGAGAAGCCGAGCGCCTACTTCCGCGACTACGCCAAGCGCTACACCGACCTGCCGGTGCTGGTGCGCCTGAATGAAAAGGACGGCAGCTACATCGCCGACCGCTTCCTGCGTGCGTCCGATCTGGCCGACAACCTCGGCCAGGAAAACAACCCCGAGTGGAAGACCATCGCTGTCGACGGCAGCACCGGCGAGCTGGTTTCGCCGTTGGGTTCGATCGGTTACCGCTGGGGCGAGAAGGGCAAGTGGAACATCGAAGCCCGCGAAGGCAAGGACGGCCGTGACGTCGACCTGAGCCTGACCCAGATCGATGGCGGCGAGACTGCAGAAGTTGCCTTCCCGTACTTCGGCGGCATCCTCCACGAGCACTTCCAGCACGCCGAAGGCGAAAGCATCCAGCTGCGCCGCGTGCCGGTACGCAGCATCACCCTGGCCGATGGCAGCACCACCAAGGTCGCCACCGTGTTCGACCTGATGGCCGCCAACCTGGGTATCGACCGTGGTCTGGGTGGCGCCAACGTCGCTTCCAGCTACGACGACGCCAGCGTGCCCGGCACCCCGGCCTGGCAGGAAGTCATCACTGGCGTGTCCCGCGAGAAGGCGATCCAGATCGCCCGTGAATTCGCCGACAACGCCGACAAGACCCATGGCCGTTCCATGATCATCGTCGGTGCGGCGATGAACCACTGGTACCACATGGACATGAACTACCGCGGCCTGATCAACATGCTGATGTTGTGCGGTTGCGTGGGGCAGACCGGTGGCGGCTGGGCTCACTACGTCGGTCAGGAAAAACTGCGTCCGCAGTGTGGCTGGCTGCCACTGGCCTTCGGCCTCGACTGGCACCGTCCGCCGCGCCAGATGAACGGCACCAGCTTCTTCTACAACCACAGCTCGCAGTGGCGCCACGAGAAGATGAGCATTCACGAAGTGCTCTCGCCGCTGGCCGACAAGTCGCAGTTCCCCGAGCACATGCTCGACTACAACATCCGCGCCGAACGCGCCGGCTGGCTGCCGAGCGCGCCGCAGCTCAACCGCAACCCGCTGCAGATCTGCCGTGAAGCCGAAGCGGCCGGCATGTCGCCGGTGGACTACGTCACCCAGTCGCTGAAGGACGGTTCGCTGAAGTTTGCCTGCGAGCAGCCGGACAACCCGGATAACTTCCCGCGCAACATGTTCATCTGGCGCTCCAACCTGCTGGGCAGCTCGGGCAAGGGCCACGAGTACATGCTCAAGTACCTGCTGGGCACCAAGAACGGCGTGATGAACGAGGACCTCGGCAAGCGCGACGGCTTCAAGCCGCTCGAGGCCGAATGGCAGGAAGACGGCGCCATCGGCAAGCTCGACCTGGTCACCACCCTCGACTTCCGCATGTCCTCGACCTGCGTGTACTCCGACATCGTTCTGCCGACCGCGACCTGGTACGAAAAGGACGACATGAACACCTCGGACATGCACCCCTTCATTCACCCGTTGTCGGCAGCCATCGACCCGGCCTGGGAGGCGCGTTCGGACTGGGAAATCTACAAGGGCATCGCCAAGTCTTTCTCGAAGATGGCCGAAGGTCATCTGGGCGTGGAGAAGGATCTGGTCACCGTGCCGCTGCTGCACGACAGCCCCGGCGAACTGGCCCAGCCGTTCGGCGGCACCGACTGGAAAACCGCGGGCGTCGATCCGCAGCCGGGCAAGAACTGCCCGAACATGACCGTGGTCGAGCGCGACTATCCGGCGACCTACAAGAAGTTCAGCTCCCTCGGCCCGCTGCTCGACAAGCTCGGCAACGGCGGCAAGGGCATCAACTGGAACACTCAGGATGAAGTCGATTTCCTCGGCGAGCTGAACTACAAGGTCCGCGACGAGGGCGTCAGCCAAGGGCGTCCGCAGATCGAGTCGGCCATCGACGCGGCCGAGGTCATCCTCAGCCTGGCGCCGGAAACCAATGGTCACGTTGCCGTGAAGGCCTGGGCCGCGCTGTCGGAATTCACCGGCCGCGACCACAGCCACCTGGCGCTGCCGAAGGAGCACGAGGCGATTCGCTTCCGTGACATCCAGGCGCAGCCGCGCAAGATCATCTCCAGCCCGACCTGGTCAGGCCTGGAAGACGAGCATGTGTCGTACAACGCCGGCTACACCAACGTCCACGAGTTCATCCCGTGGCGCACCATCACCGGCCGCCAGCAGTTCTTCCAGGATCACCCCTGGATGCAGGCCTTCGGTGAGCAGCTGATGAGCTACCGGCCGCCGATCAACACCCGCACCATCGATTACGTGAAGGGCAAGAAGAGCAACGGCAATACCGAGATCGTCCTCAACTGGATCACCCCGCACCAGAAGTGGGGTATCCACAGCACCTACTCGGACAACCTGATCATGCTCACCCTGAGCCGTGGCGGCCCGATCGTGTGGATGTCCGAAGTCGATGCCAAGAAGGCCGGCATCGAGGACAACGACTGGATCGAGTGCTTCAACGCCAACGGCGCCCTGACCGCCCGTGCGGTGGTCAGCCAGCGCGTGATGGAAGGCATGGTGATGATGTACCACGCCCAGGAACGCATCGTGAACGTGCCCGGCAGCGAGACCACCAAGACCCGCGGCGGCCACCACAACTCGGTGACCCGCGTGGTGCTCAAGCCCACCCACATGATCGGCGGCTACGCCCAGCAGGCGTACGGCTTCAACTACTACGGCACCGTGGGTTGCAACCGCGACGAGTTCGTCGTGGTACGCAAGATGGCCAAGGTCGACTGGCTCGACGGCCCGAACGGCAATGACCTGCCGCAACCCCTGCCGCAAGACATCTGAGGAATAGGCCATGAAGATTCGTTCACAAGTTGGCATGGTCCTGAACCTGGACAAGTGCATCGGCTGCCACACCTGCTCGATCACCTGCAAGAACGTCTGGACCAGCCGCGAAGGCATGGAATACGCCTGGTTCAACAACGTCGAAACCAAGCCTGGCATCGGCTACCCGAAAGAGTGGGAGAACCAGGACAAGTGGAAGGGCGGCTGGGTGCGCAATGGCGACGGCACCATCAACCCGCGCATCGGTGGCAAGTTCCGCGTGCTGGCGAACATCTTCGCCAACCCGGACCTGCCAACCATCGATGACTACTACGAGCCGTTCGACTTCGACTACCAGAATCTGCACACCGCGCCGATCTCCGATCACCAGCCGGTTGCACGTCCGCGCTCGCTGATCTCCGGTCAGCGCATGGAGAAGATCGAGTGGGGCCCGAACTGGGAAGAAATTCTCGGTACCGAGTTCGCCAAGCGTCGCAAGGACAAGAACTTCGACAAGATCCAGGCGGACATCTACGGGCAGTACGAAAACACCTTCATGATGTACCTGCCGCGCCTGTGCGAGCACTGCCTGAACCCGACCTGCGCCGCCTCCTGCCCGAGCGGTGCGATCTACAAGCGCGAGGAGGACGGCATCGTCCTCATCGACCAGGAGAAGTGCCGCGGCTGGCGCATGTGCATCAGCGGCTGCCCGTACAAGAAGATCTACTTCAACTGGAAGAGCGGCAAATCCGAGAAGTGCATCTTCTGCTTCCCGCGCATCGAGGCCGGCATGCCGACCGTCTGCGCCGAGACCTGCGTCGGCCGCATCCGCTACCTCGGCGTGCTGCTGTACGACGCCGACCGCATCCATGAAGTGGCCAGCACCGTCAACGAGCAGGACCTGTACGCCAAGCAACTGGAGATCTTCCTCGATCCGTTCGATCCGAAGGTCATCGATCAGGCGCTCAACGACGGCGTACCGATGTCGGTGATCGAAGCCGCGCAGAAGTCGCCGGTGTACAAGATGGCGGTCGACTGGAAGCTGGCTCTGCCGCTGCACCCGGAATACCGCACGCTGCCGATGGTGTGGTACGTGCCGCCGCTGTCGCCGATCCAGAACGCCGCCAGCGCCGGTCACGTCAGCATGGACGGCGTACTGCCGGACGTCGACAGCCTGCGCATCCCGCTGCGTTACCTGGCCAACCTGCTCACCGCAGGCGACGAGGAGCCGGTCAAGCTGGCGCTCAAGCGCATGCTCGCCATGCGCGCCTACAAGCGCGCCGAGCAGGTCGATGGCGTGCAGGACCTCAAGGTGTTGGAGAGTGTCGGTCTGTCGGTGGCCCAGGTGGAGGACATGTACCGCTACCTGGCCATCGCCAACTACGAAGACCGCTACGTGATCCCGACCGCGCACCGCGAAGAGGCCATGAGCGACGCCTTCGCCGAGCGCTCCGGTTGCGGCTTCAGTTTCGGCAGCGGCTGCTCGGGTGCCTCGGACACCAACATGTTCGGTGCCAAGAAGGCCAACCGCCGCGACATCATCAAGACCGTCCAGCTGTGGGAGGACTGAGCCATGCGCATCCTTAAAGTGATTTCCCTGCTGCTGGACTATCCCGACCAGCACTTGCGCGACGGCCATGCCGAACTGGCCCAGGCCATCGGCTCGGCCCGCGAGATCAGCCCGGAGCAGCGCATCGCGCTGCGCCGCCTGCTCGACGAGCTGACCGAAGACGACCTGATGGACGTGCAGGAGCGCTACACCGACCTGTTCGACCGTGGCCGTTCACTCTCGCTGCTGCTGTTCGAACACGTGCATGGCGAGTCCCGTGATCGCGGCCAGGCCATGGTCGACCTGATGGCGCAGTACACCGAGGCCGGTTTCGACATCGGCGTACGCGAGCTGCCGGACTACATCCCGCTGTACCTCGAATACCTCGCCACCCGCGACGACCTCGAGGCCCGCGAGGGTCTGGCCGACGTGTCGCATCTGCTGGCGCTGCTGGCGGCGCGTCTGCAGGAACGCGAAAGCCCGCATGCCGCGTGCTTCCGTGCGCTGCTGCAGATCGCCGGCGAGCCGGTGCAGGAAACCCTGGCCGGCCTGCAGGAGCAGGTCGCCGCCGAGGAACGCGACGACTCGCTGGAAGCGCTGGACAAGATCTGGGAGGAGGAACAGGTCAACTTCCTCCAGGCCGAGCAGCAGGATCGCTGCCCATCCATGCCGAGCGGGCCGGGCAAGGCTCGCGAGGAAAGCCCGGTGCCGCTGCACTGGACCGATTTCAAGCATGACGGGCAGGCCGCCGCGCTCGCCCAGGAGGTGCGCAATGTCTAACTTCAATTTCCTGCTGTTCGGGGTCTACCCCTACATCGCCCTGGCCATCTGCCTGATCGGCAGCTGGGCGCGCTTCGACCTGTCGCAGTACAGCTGGAAGGCCGGCTCGAGCCAGATGCTGTCGAACAATCGCATGCGCCTGGCGAGCAACCTGTTCCACGTCGGCATCATCTTCATCCTGGCCGGTCACTTCGTCGGCCTGCTGATGCCCGAGGCGCTGTACCACTCGTTCATCACCAGCGGCCAGAAGCAGATCGTGGCGATGGTGTCCGGCGGCTTCTTCGGCATCCTCTGCCTGATCGGCCTGGTGATGCTGATCCATCGTCGTCTGACCGACGCTCGTGTGCGTGCCACCTCCAACACCAGCGACATCATGATCCTCTTCGTGCTGCTGGCGCAGCTGGTGCTGGGGCTGCTGACTATCGTCGCCTCCACTGGCCACCTGGACGGTTCGGTGATGGTCCTGCTGGGCACCTGGGCGCAGAGCCTGGTCACCCTGCAGCCGGTCAAGGCCGCAGGCGCCATCGAGTCGGTCAGCGTGATCTACAAGCTGCACGTGTTCCTCGGTATGACCCTGTTCGTGCTGTTCCCCTTCACCCGCCTGGTGCACATCGTCAGTGCGCCGGTGTGGTACCTGGGCCGGCGCTACCAGATCGTCCGCCAGAAGGGCGTCAAGCCAAGCGTGCCGCGTCCGCAGCGTCCGCGCACCTACGAAGCCCCGGCGCGCGAAACTGCCGTGCCGACCGCTGTGCCTGCCACGGCAAAGAGCAAGACCCCGGTATGACCCTCGCCGGCTGACGCCCCGAGCGTCAGCCGGCCTGGCCGATCGGATCGAAGGTTCAAGCGTCTTATCGAGGTAATCATCATGGGTTGTGGATGCGGTGGTAGCACAGGTGGAAGCGGCGGCTGCGGTGGCGGCGCGCGTCCGGAAATCGAAGTGCCGGCAGATGCCCCTCTGTTCGAGGAGCTGCCGCACGAGGAAGACAGCGAGCCGGCTGCCGAGCAGGCGTCCGGTGAACCGCTGCTGATCGCCAGCAGCGAACAGGAATGGCCACGGGTGCGGGTCAATGGGGTGGCGATTGCCTCCCAGGTCATCGCTCAGGAACTGCAGTATCACCCGGCCGAAAGCCGCGAGGAGGCCGTCTACCTGGCGACCCAGGCGCTGGTATTGCGCGAGCTGCTGCAGCAGCGCATTGGCGAGCTGGGCCTGGTGGTGCGCGCCGAGGCCGGCGAAAGCGAGGAAGAGGCGGCCACCCGCACGCTGATCGAGCAGGAAGTGCCGCTGCCGCTGGCCGACGAGGCTGCCTGCCAGCAGTACTACAGCGGCAATCAGCAGCGCTTCTTCAGCGCGCCGTTGCTGGCCGCGCGGCACATTCTGCTGGCCTGCCCGGCGGATGATGCCGAGGCGCGCAGCCTGGCTCGCGAACAGGCGCTGCAGTTGATCGGCCAACTGCAGGCCGCCCCGCAACGCTTCGCCGAGCTGGCGCTGCAGCATTCGGCCTGCCCGTCGAAAGCACAGGGCGGTGCGCTGGGCCAGATCAGCAAGGGCCAGACGGTGCCGGAGTTCGAGCGCCAGCTGTTCCGTCTGCCGGTAGGCCTGTGCCAGCAACCGCTGGAGAGCCGCTACGGCTACCACCTGGTGGTCGTCGACCAGCGCATCGAAGGCGAGCAACTGCCCTACGAGGTGGTCGCCGGTTCGATTCGTGCCGAGCTCAACCAGCGTGTCTGGCAGATTGGCGTCAGCCAGTACCTGCAGAACCTGGTGGGTGCGGCGAACATCGAAGGCATCCTCATGCAGGGCGCCGAAACGCCACTGATGCAATAACGGCGGCTTGGCTCTACGTCTCGTGGATGACGCTTCACCCATCCATCGAGCAGGGCCATGGTGGATGACAAACGTCATCCACCCTACGAGGCTTCAGAGGTGTTATCGATGACTCAATTACGCGATGCCCACAACCGCCAGATCGACTACCTGCGCATGTCGGTGACCGACCGTTGCGACTTCCGCTGCGTCTACTGCATGGCCGAGGACATGACCTTCCTGCCGCGCCAGCAGGTGCTCGGTTTGGAGGAGTTGGAGCGCATCGCGCGCATCTTCGTCGGCTTGGGGGTGAAGAAGATTCGCCTCACCGGTGGCGAGCCGCTGGTACGCCAGGGCATCGTCGGCCTCTGCGAGCGCATCGCGGCATTGCCCGGCCTGCGCGAACTGGTGATGACCACCAACGGCTCGCAGCTGGTCAAGCTTGCCGCGCCGCTGGCTCGGGCCGGGGTCAAGCGGCTGAACATCAGCCTGGATAGCCTGGACGCCGAGAAATTCCATGCCATCACCCGCACCGGTCAGCTGCAGCAGGTGCTCGATGGCATCGATGCGGCACGGGACGCCGGCTTCGAGCGGATCAAGCTCAATGCCGTGGTAATGAAGGGCCGCAACGCCGAGGAAGTCGCCGACCTGGTGGACTTCGCCATCGCCGGTGGGCTCGACCTGAGCTTCATCGAGGAAATGCCGCTGGGCGACGTCGGTCGTTCGCGCGGCGAGAGTTTTTGCTCCAGTGACGAGGTTAAGGCGCTGATCGCTGAGCGCCATGCGCTGATCGATTCGGCCGAGCAGAGCGGTGGACCAGCGCGTTACGTGCGCCTGCCGGAGCATCCGCAGACGCGCATTGGCTTCATTTCTCCGCATTCGCACAACTTTTGCGCCACCTGCAACCGCGTTCGGCTGACGGTGGAAGGGCGCCTGCTGCTGTGCCTGGGCCACGAGAATTCCATCGATCTGCGCGCACTGCTGCGCCGCCATCCGACCAGCGACCAGCCGGTGATCGACGCCATCCACGCCGCGCTGCAACGCAAACCGCTGCGCCATGAATTCTCCAGCAGCGGCGAGGTTCAGGTGTTGCGCTTCATGAATGCCAGTGGTGGTTGAGGCGGGCGCCGGCATGGGCTACGAGTCAACCGTCTAATTCGCTACCATCGACCGGCATCGCCGGTTTGACCCACGTGCCCAGCTGCCGCAGCCGGGCCTTGTCGCAGAGCCAGGTCGCACAATCGCCTGCAGCGTTGTCAGACTCATGGCACCCGTGCCGCGCGGACATACCTCCAATGGGGAATGGGTTCGCATACGGCGCCGGTGCAGCCTGCGCACACATCTTCAAGGGAGTTTCGAGCCATGGCTCACCTGTCCAACACCGAATTCCAGCCCCTGAGCATTGCGGTGCTCACGGTGAGCGACACCCGCAACATCGATTCCGATACCTCCGGCCAGGCGCTGATCGACGGCCTGCAGAGCGCCGGCCATACCCTGGCCGAACGGGCCATCGTGAAGGACGATATCTGGCAGATCCGCGCCCGCGTCTGCAGCTGGATTGCCAGCGAAAATGTGCAGGTGGTGCTGATCACCGGCGGCACCGGTTTCACCGCCCGCGACAACACTCCACAGGCGGTACAGCCGCTGCTGGACAAAGACGTCGACGGCTTCGGCGAGCTGTTCCGCTACGTTTCGCTGGGCGAGATCGGCACCTCCACCGTGCAGTCCCGCGCGCTGGCCGGCATGAGCAACGGCACCCTGGTCTGCTGCCTGCCCGGTTCGACTAACGCCTGCCGCACCGCCTGGAACAAGATCCTCGTTGAGCAGCTGGATAGCCGCACCAAGCCCTGCAACTTCGTCCCGCACCTAAAGGCCTCCGCCGTCGAATACTGCGGGCCCCGCTCATGAGCGCCTGTGGCTGCGACACCAGTGGCCTGAGACCCGTCGACGAGGCCATCGCCGAGCTGCTGGCGCGGGTGCCGGCGCTGCCGCCGGTGGAACACGTCGCGCTGTCCGATGCCCTGGGTCGGGTACTGGCCGAATCGCTCGACGCACCCTTCCCGGTGCCGGCCTGGGACAACAGCGCAATGGACGGCTACGCCCTGCGCGCTGCCGACCTGCCGGCCGAAGGTGGCTGGCTGCCACTCGCCGGGCGCATCGCCGCCGGTGATGCCGCCGACCAGCGATTGCCTGCCGGCCATGCCGTGCGCATCTTCACTGGCGCGCCACTGCCGCCGGGCGCCGATACCGTGGTGGCGCAGGAAGACTGCCAGGTCGAGGCGGACCGCGTGCATCTGCCTGGGGTCACCCCAGGCGCCCATGTGCGTCGGCAAGGCGAAGAGGTGAAGACCGGCGAGGCGGTGCTGCAGGCCGGCAAGCGCTTGCGACCGCAGGAAATCGGATTGCTGGCGAGCTTCGGCGTGGCCCGCGTCGCGGTCTATCGGCGCCTGCGCATCGGTCTGCTCTCCAGCGGCAACGAATTGCGCGAACCCGGCGAGCCGCTGGCGCCCGGGCAGATCTACAACTCCAATCGCTACTGTCTGCTCAGCGTGCTGCGCAGCCTCGGAATGGAGGTTCACGACTACGAAATCCTCGTCGACGAACTGGCGGCAAGCCGGGATGCCCTGGCGCTGGCTGCCTCCGAATGGGACATGCTGATCACCTCCGGCGGCGTCTCGGTCGGCGAGGAGGATCATCTCAAGCAGGCCATTCGCGAACTGGGCGAGCTGCACATGTGGCGTCTGGCGATCCAGCCGGGCAAGCCGCTGGCGTTTGGCGAGGTCAATGGCAAACCGTGGATCGGCCTGCCCGGCAATCCGGCTGCGGCGCTGATCACCTCGCTGGTGGTGGCGCGGCCGTTCCTGCTCAGTGCCCAGGGTTGCACCGAGGTGCTGCCCAAGCCGCTGCGCCTGACTGCGGGCTTCGCCTGGCGCAAGCCGAACAACCGCCGCCAGTACCTGCGCGCGCGGCTGGAGCAGGTCGATGGCGAGATGCGCGTGTGCCTGCACCCACGGCAGGGCTCGGCGATGCTGACCTCAGCGAGCTGGGCCGAAGGCCTGGCCATCGTCGAGCGCAACCGCACGCTGGAAGAGGGTGAGACGGTGGAGTATCTGCCGTTCAGCGAACTGCTCGGCTGACCCATGAAAACGCCCGGTCGATGATGAGTCGACCGGGCGTTGTCGTGTCTGCGTCTCAGGCCTGGTGGCGCTGCGGCAGCATGCGCAACAGGGTGCCGTCGCGGCGCACGTATTGGTGGAACAAGGCCGCCGCCGCGTGCAGGCCGATCAGCCAGTAGCCGGCCACCGCCAGTGTTTCATGCAGCTCCTTGAACTCGCCGGCCAGCTCCTTGTTGGCGCCGATCAGCGCCGGCAGCTCAAGGCCGAAGAAGGGAATCGGCTTGTCCGCCGCGCTCAGGGTCAGCCAGCCGAGCAGTGGCAGGCCAATCATCAGTCCGTACAGCGCCAGGTGCATCAGCTTGGCCAGCGCGCGTTCCCAGCCGGCCCCGGCGACCGCTTTGGGTGCGGGATGCAGCCAGCGCGCAACCAAGCGCAGCCAGACCAGTGCAAACACCGTCAGGCCGAGCATGAAATGCCAGTGTTTGAGCAGTTCGCGCGGTTCACTGCCCTTGGCGAAATTGCCCTTGAGTTCGATGGTGGCGTAGACGGCTGCGATCAACAGCAGCATCAGCCAGTGCAGGGCAATGCTCAGGCGACCGTAGCGTGCCAGAGGGTTCGATGCAGTCATTTCACACACTCCGAGTAGGGGAATGTCGGCAGTCTAGGGCGCCAGCCTTAAGCGAACCTTAGCGAATGCCCGTTGCGCCTGCGGCGGGCGGTCGCGGCAGCTCGCCGCGGGTCGGTCTGGGCTAGTGGTGTGGCTGGCGGGGCAGGTGCACGGCGACCTGCAGCCCGCCGAGCGGTGAGTCCGCCAGTTCGATGGTCGCGCCGTGCAGTTCGGCGATGCGTGCGACGATGGCCAGGCCGAGCCCCGCGCCCTGGCCGTCGCCCTGGCGGTAGAAGCGCTCGAACAGTTTGTCGCGCTGCGCTGCCGGCACGCCCGGACCGCTGTCATCCACGCGCAGGCTGACGCCGTTTTCCATGGTCTGGAGGCTGACCTGAATCTGCCCGCCATCGGGCGTGTACTGCAGGGCATTGCCGACCAGATTCTGCAGCAGCGTGGCGAGCGCGGCGGCATCGCCGGGAAGCCTGTGATCGGCCACGTCGTCAGCTTCCAGCGTCAGTTCCTGATCGCGCGCCAGGGCCAGGGGCGTCAGCTCGGCGAGGCATTCGCGGCACAGCGGCAGCAGGTCCAGCTGCTGTGGATGCCGCGGCTGTGCATTGGGTTCCAGGCGAGCGAGCGTGAGCAGCTGGGTGACCACGCGGGTGGTGCGATCGACGCCGGTCAGCAGTTGCTGCAGCGCGGCTTCACGGTCCTCCGGCTGCTGGGCCTGTTGCGCGTTCTGCGCATGGATGCGCAGTACGGCCAGGGGCGTGCGCAGCTCATGGGCGGCGTCGGCGATGAAGCGTTTTTCCCGCTCGACCAGCTGATTGACCTGCTGCAGCAGGCGATTCAGCGAGGCGGCCACCGGCTCCAACTCCTGCGGCAGCGGCGCCAGCAGCAGCGGCGCGAGGTTGTCCGGATCGCGACTCTTCAACAGCTGTGCCATGTGCGCCAGCGGGCGCAGACCCCAGCCCACCGCCAGCCAGATCAGCAGTGCCAGCAGCGGCAGGCCGATGATGTCGGGCAGCAGGCTGCGCCGGGCGATCTTGCCGACCAGCTCGCCGCGTACGTCGCCGCGCTCGCTGAGCAGAATCCACAGATCGTCCTCGCGGTCGTGCAGCAGGAACAGCCGCCAGGCATGGCCGTCGAGCTGCACGTCGTGATAGCCCCCGCTCAGATGGCTGAAGGGTGAGGCGGAGTCGGCGCCGGCCAACCGCTGCAAGGCGCCGTGCGGCGCGCCGGCTGACTGCAACAGGCTGCTGCCATCCGTTGCGTAGACCTGAAAGCCCAGCTTGGTTTCGTAGTCGTGCCCCGGCACGCCCTGATCGCGCCGCGCATTCACCGCGGCGTCCAGCGCCTGCTGCAGCGCATTGCGGGCCTGCGGATTCATGTCGCGCATCACCAGCCCCTGCACCAGTCGAGCACTGTGCGCCAGCTGGGCGTCGAACAGCTCCTCGATCTCGTGGCGGGCGTCGCGATAACTGCGCCAGGAAATCAGGCTCAGCGACAGCAGCAGGATGCCGAGCACCAGCACCAGGGTGCGGTTGCGGATAGAGCGCCTCAGCATTTGTCCACCAGATAGCCGACCCCACGCACGGTGCGGATCAGCTCGGGGAAGAATTTCTTGCGCAGGTGATGGATATGCACCTCCAGCGCGTTGCTCTCGACTTCCTCGTCCCAGCCGTAGAGCACCTGCTGCAGCCGATCGCGGGTCAGCACGCGACCGGGCTGGGCGATCAGCTCGTGCAGCAGGACGAACTCCTTGCGCGGCAGGTTGATCGGGGTGCCCTGGTAGCTGACCTGCTGATTGACCGGGTCGAGCAGGATGCCGCGGTACTCCAGTACCGGCTCAGGGCGATTGAAGCTGCGCCGGAGCAGAGCGCGCAGGCGGGCCTTGAGTTCGGCGACGTCGAACGGCTTGACCAAGTAGTCGTCGGCGCCGGCATCCAGCCCGGCGATGCGGTCGCTGGTGGCATCGCGCGCGGTGAGTACCAATACCGGGACCGGGTTGGCGCAGGCGCGCAGGCGCTTGAGCACTTCCAGACCGTCCATACGCGGCAGACCGAGATCGAGGATAGCCAGCTCGAAGCTCTCGTGGCTCAGCGCATGCAGCGCGCTGGCGCCGTCCTGCAGCCAGTCCACCGTGTAGCCCTCGGGCTTGAGTGCGGTGCGGATGCCCTCGCCGAGGGCGCGATCGTCTTCCACCAGCAGAATGCGCATGTCGTTCCTGTCGTCCTGAAGGGTTCGCGGCATTGCTGTGCATTCAACGCCGCCGCACCCGGTTATTCCAGCTTTTCCTTGACCTGCGCGAGCAGCGCGCGGGCTTCGTCGCGGCGACCGGCATCGGCGACTTCACGACCCGCGCGGTCGGGCGCGGCGAGTGCCTTTTCCAGCGCCGCGCGCGCTTCCCCGTAGCGTTTCTGACGCAGCAGGAAATCACCGTGGAAGTAGTTCGGGTCGATGCCGTTCGGGTTCAGCGCCAGCGCTTGCTTGAACAGCGCCTCGGCCTTGTCCTCGTCACCGAAACCGATCGGCCAGCCGGGCACCTGGTAGTAGAGGCTGGCGAGGCTGGTGTAGGCCGAGCCATCCAGCGCCTGTGGCTCAAGTTCGATGGCTTTTTCCAGTTCGGCTTTAGCTTGCTTGACCAGACCCAGCGCGCCGAGCCCGCCCTTGGCGCCGGCCCATGTGCTGAGCACGATGCCGTGCCAGATGTGCAGCTCGGCGGCCTGCGGTTCGCCGACCACCGCGCTTTCGGCCTCCGAAGCGAGCCGGGCGAAGGCCGCTTCACGCTGTGTGGCGGGCAGCTGGTAGTTGATCTCCGCCCAGCGCGTCTGGATCTGGCGCAGCGATGATTCGCCGGCCGGGCTGAGGGCGAAGGAGGGTTGGCTGGCCAGGGCCAGCATCAGGGCGCAGAGGCCGAGCAGACGCATCATGGGTGTTCTCCGGTTGAGTTGGGCTGGGGTATGGGCGGCTGCGGCTGTTCGGCGCCGGCGAAGTGCTTGATTACCGGCAACTGTTTGCGCAGGGCCTGGTCGACCAGCCGCGGCAGGAGCCCGTTTAGGCGCACGAAGAGTTTTTCCGGCCAGCCGAGGTAAAGCTCTTCGCGCTCGGTGGCGATGGCATGGACGATTTGTCGGGCGACTTCTTGCGGATCGTCCATCTCCACCTTCAGCGCGTCGTTCATCGCCACCACGTCGGCACTGTTCATCGCCGTGCGGGTGGCGCGTGGCGCGATGTAGAGCACCTTGACGTGACTGTCGGCCAGCTCGCGGCGCAGCGCCTCGGAAAAACCGCGCAGGGCGAACTTGCTGGCGCAGTAGGCGGCGAAACCCGGGTAGCCGATGGAGCCGAAGGTTGAACCGAGATTGACCAGCAGCGCCTGCGGTTGCTGGCGCAGCAGCGGCAGCAGCAGGTGGGTCAACTGCAGCGTGGCGGTGACGTTGACGCCGATCAGCCGGGCGATGGCATCCTCGTCCTGCTGTTCGAGCAGGCTGAACTGGTTGATTCCGGCGGCGTTGATCACGCAGTTGAGGCCGCCGAAACGCCGCGCCGCATCGAGCACCGTATGCCGGCCGCTGCGCTGGGCGAGGTCGGCGCAGACCAGGCTGACCTGCCCCGGATAGCGGCGCGTCAGCGCTTCCAGGGCAAGACTGTCGCGTCCCACCAGTAACAGCCGTGCGCCGTTCGCGCAGAGCCGCTCGACCAGCACCTGGCCGATGCCGCCGCTGGCGCCGGTGAGCAGGATGCGCGCGTCACGCAGTTGCATGGCTGTGCTCCGGCGTGGTCAAGCTGCGGAAGATGTCGCCGTAGAGGCGGTAGACCACGCGCGCGGTGTGCACCACGGCGGCCTTGTCGGCATCGTTTTCGAGGCGGTTCATCAGCTTCTTGAAGAACTCGATGTGCTCCAGGTCCAGGCTGCCATGCGAGGTCAGGTAGCTGAACGCCTTGGCCGGCAGCTGAAGTTTGTCCTGCAGCACGCCGGCGGCCTGGGTCGCCAGCGCGATGCTGGTGCCTTCCAGCACGTTGACCATGCCGAAGAAACTCGCCGGGTTGTGCCGCGCGATGCGGTCGTAGACGTAGGCGACCATCAGCTCAGTGGGCAGTGCCGGCTGGCCATGGCGCACCGCCTCGGCATCGCCGCCACAGGCGCGGATGTCGTTGAGGATCCATTCCTGATGGCCGATTTCTTCCTCGATGTACTCGGCGATCGCCTCGCGCAGCCACTCCAGGCGCTCCGGCAGGCGTGCGCCGCAAGCCATCAACAGCGGCACGGTGTGCTTGACGTGGTGATAGGCCTGGGTGAGGAAAGCGATGTACTGCGCGCGGGTCGCAGTGCCGGCTAGCGCGGCGTGGATAATCGGCGCGCCGAGCAGGTACTCGCGCTCGCTGTTGGTCTGGTGTTGTAGTTGGTCGAAAAATTCCATGCTGCGTACCTCGAAGTCAGGAAAAAGTAGGGCGTTAATGGCCGTTTGGTAGTGGCTGAACAGGGCGTCGCGGCGCAGGCGGCCATTGGCGGTGGCCAGGCCGTTGTCGGGGCGAAAGGCTTCGGCGGCGCGCAGCCAGTGGTGTACGCGGGCGTAGTCCGGCACGCCGGCATTGACCCGCTCGACCGCCGCCTGAAGCTCGGCATCGCTCAGCTCGGGGCGGCGAGGTACGAGCACGGCGACGTTCTGCGCCAGCGCCTCTCCATGCAGCCAGGCCTGGGCGATGGACGCCTGCTGTACCAGTTCGGCCTCCACCCACTCGGGATTGACGTTGCGTCCGTACGCGGTAACGAACTGATGCTTCTTGCGCCCGCGCAGGATCAGGAAGCCATCCTCGAAATGGCCTAGGTCGCCGGTGGCCAGCCACTCGCCGGTCAGCGGCGGTTCGCCGAGGTAACCGAGCATATGCGGGCCGCGCACCAGTACCTCGCCATCGTCGGCCAAGCGCAGCTCGACGTGTGGCAGCGGCCGGCCGACCGTGCCGATGCGCCGCGCCTCGGGTGTGTTCAGACAGACCACCGAGGCGCATTCTGACAAGCCGTAGCCCTCGAACAGCGGCAGCCCGAGGCGCTCGGCGCGCTCCAGCAGCTGCGGCGCCACGCGACCGCCACCCACCGCGATAAAGCGCAGCGAATCCGGCAGCGGTACGCCTTGTTCAGCGGCGCTGACCAGCGCCAGCAGCAGCTGAGGCAACAGGATCAGGCTGTGCGGCTGGCTGGCCTGCAGCGTGGCCAGCAAACGTTGCAGATCGAAGCCCGCCGCACCGCTGAAGCCGATCTCCGCCAGCGGGCGCAGCTCGACCCGTGCACCGGCCAGCAGCGGCGCATAGAGCCCGGCGATGTTTTCCAGCAGGGTCGCCAGCGGCAGCACGCAGAGATGCTGGCGCACATCACACGGCAGGCTGGCCCGCCGCAGGCTCTCCGCCACCGCCAGCTGCGCTTCGGCATCCAGGCAGACGCCCTTGGGCTGGCCGGTGGTGCCGGAGGTATAGGTGATCTTCAGGGTGCCGGCCGGTACCGGCGCTGCGGCATCCGGCTGGCGCTGCAGCAGGCCGGCTTCGCCTGGCTGGAAGCCGCAGCGCTCGCTAAGCGCGCTCGACCCGCCGATCAGGCAGTCGATGCCGGCGTGCTGCAGCACGTGCTCCTGCTGCGCTGGGGAAAAGAATCCCGGCAGCGGCACGCAGACCAGCCCGGCGCGCAGCAGGGCCAGGTCCCACAGTGCCCACTCCAGACCGTTATCCAGCGCGAGGGCGACGCGCTGCACGCCGAGCTGTTGCAGATGTCTGGCGCGTGCGGCCACCTCATGGCGCAATTCGGCGTAGCTCAGTTGGCGCGGCCCTTCGCTCAGCGCGATGCCGGCGTGCTGGTCGAGTGTCGTCCAGAAGCGTTCAGCTGCAGGCTGCATGGGGCGCCTCCGTGGTGTCGAACAGCGGCTGATAGCCGAGCCGCGCATAGAGGCCGAGCTGCAGCAGGCGCTGGTGGCCGGGCAGGATCTCGCCGGCCATCAGCTGCGGCCGGCAGGCGTAGTAGCTGCCCCAGTCGGCCAGCTCCTCGCCCATGCGCGCCGGATCGGCCAGACCCAGCGGCAGCGGATCGAGCGCCAGGCGCTGGAAGCTGTTGAGCAGTGCCGGCGTGCCGGTGAACACCACCCAGCGAAAGCCCTGGGCGACCAGCAGATCGGTCAGCGCGACGATCAGCAGGCGCGCCGAGGCATTGCCGAAGGCGGCGAGGTTGCCGACCTCGACGATCTCTTCGCGCTGCACCGTACGCCCATGGCGCTGGCTCACGGCCTGCTCGATGGGCTCGTCCAGATAGCGTTCGAGAAACAGCGGCCGGCGCCGGGCGCTGCGCAGGCCGACCGCGCCCTGCACCTCGCCATTGTCGCCATGCAGGCCGAGCAGGCAGGGCATGAAATGACGCACCCGCGCCTGATAGTGCTCGGCGAAACGCTGGCGGATGAAGTCTTCCAGCGCTGTGCGCCGCTCGCCTGCATCGGCCTGCGCCAGTTGCAGGCAGAGCGAAGGCTCGCGGCCAATGCGTGCCAGTACATCGGTGTGATCGACCCAGGGCAGTTCCATCGGGGAACCTCGGTTAGAAGCCTGGGCCGGATTGTTGGGGCGCAAACTTAAGGCAGTCTTAAGCCGCGCAGGGCTAAATGCGGGGCTGGCGAGGCGACGTTTTTTTCACATCGTCTCGGCTATGTTCTGCGCCGCGCGCAGGCGTAATAAGCAGCGTCTGCCGTTCCGAAACTTCTAGCGAGTACCCCAGCGATGCGCATCCTGGTCATCGAAGACAACCGTGACATTCTCGCCAACGTGCTGGACTACCTTGAGCTCAAGGGCTACGTGGTCGACTGCGCGCAGGACGGCCTCAGCGGCCTGCACCTGGCCGCCACTCAGGACTACGACCTGATCGTGCTGGACCTGATGCTGCCGGGCATCGACGGACTGCAGGTGTGCAAGCGCCTGCGTGACGATGCCGGGCGTGATACGCCGATCATCATGCTCACCGCCCGCGATGCCCTGCCTGACCGCATCAAGGGGCTGCAGGCCGGTGCCGACGACTATCTGATCAAGCCCTTCGCGCTGTCCGAGCTGGTTGCCCGTATCGAGGCGATCCTGCGTCGCTGCCAGGGATCGCGTCGCCGGCAGCTGCAGGTGGCCGATCTCTGCTACGACCTGGACACCCTAGAGGCCAGTCGTGGTGGCCAGCCGATTCGCCTCAACCCTATCGGCCACAAGCTGCTGGCGATCCTCATGCAGCGCAGCCCGGCGGTGGTGCGCCGCGAAGCGCTGGAAGATGCCGTCTGGGGTGATCACGTGCCGGACAGCGATGCGTTGCGCAGCCATATCCACCAGTTGCGCCAGGTGCTCGACAAGCCGTTCGCCAAGCCGTTGCTGCATACCGTGCACGGCCTTGGCTTCCGCCTGGCGGAGGACTGCGATGCTCGCTAAGCAGCCGCTGGCGCGGCGGATCGTCATCGCCTTCACGCTGATGACGCTGGTGGTGAGTGGGGCGTTCGCCCTCGGCATCGTCGGGGTGGTGCACTTCATCGAGGAGCAGCTGGTCACCGAGGAGCTGAGTCGCGACCTGGACATCGTGCTCAACGAGGACCTGCCAAACGGACGGACACCGCAGCTGGACACCAGCACCCACTTCTTCGCCGCGCATCTGCCCGAGCACCCGATGCCAAAGGCGTTTGCCGGGCTCGGCGAGGGGTTCACCGAGGACGATGCCTACTACGTCTATGTGCGCAAGGTCGGCGCTGAGCGCTACGTGCTGGTGCAGGAGCAGCACGAGTTCGAGGCCCGTGAGGATGCGCTGTTCAACGTCGTGCTGGCCGGCTTTCTGCTCAGCGTGTTGGGTGCCTGGGCGCTGGGGCGGCTGATGGCCAACCGGGTATTGGCACCGGTCAGCCGCCTGGCCAACCAGGTGCGCCACCGCGACCAGCTGCATCCGCTGGCGCCGCCGCTGGCACTGCAGTATCCCGATGACGAGGTCGGCCATCTGGCCGCGGCGTTCGACAGCACCCTCGGCCAGCTGCGCCAGACCCTGGAGCGCGAGCGGCTATTCACCGCCGATGTCAGCCATGAACTGCGCACCCCGTTGATGGTGGTGCTCGGCGCCTGCGAGCTGCTCGAGCAGCAGGCCGAGCTGTCGCCAGCTGCGCAGCGACCGCTGGCGCGCATCCAGCGCGCCGCGCGGGAAATGCACGAGCTGGTGGAAACCTTCCTGATGCTGGCGCGGGCGCGTCCGCAACAGACGTCCTTGGCCGGCGACGCCAGCTTGCGGAGCGTGGCGACCGAGCAGAGCGAGCGCTGGGCACCGTTGCTGGCGGAGAAGGGCCTGGCCTTCGAGCTGCTGGAGGAGGGCGAGGACCGCGGCGTCTACAACCACACCCTGCTCGGCACGGTGATGTCCAACCTGCTGCGCAACGCACTGCATTACACCGACCGCGGCACGGTGCGGCTGGTCCTCGACGAAGGTGGCTTTCGCGTCGAGGACAGCGGCGTGGGCATTCCCCTGGCGGAGCAGGAGCGTATGTTCCAGCCGTTCGTGCGGGGTGCCGAGGGGCGCGGCGAAGGGCTGGGGCTGGGGTTGTCGCTGGTCAAGCGGATCTGCGCGCACCAGGGCTGGCAGGTAGGTGTGGTGCCGCGGCAACCGCAGGGCAGCTGCTTTCAGGTGCGCTTTCATGACGGCGCTGTTTGACGTTTTTTTCACATCCCGTTGACGGGCCCTTGATGTCTGCCTGGTTAGTTTGGCGTTCCGTTTCCAACCGGAATGCCCGCCATGACCACATCGAGCCCTATCGAACTGGAGTTCTCGCGCAAGTACGACCGTCAGCACGCCTACGAATACCTGCACAAGCATCAGGATGGCCTGGCCCGGCGGCTGTCGCACTGGCGTGACGAGCAGATGGCGCGCCGCGCACTGAAGATCGCCGGCGATCCTGATCTGGTGCTGGACCTGCCGTGCGGCGCCGGGCGCTTCTGGCCGCTGCTGGCCGAGCACCCAAGCCGGATGATCTTTGCCGCCGACAACTCGGCCGACATGCTGGCGATCGCCGAAGCCTCGCAGTTGCGGGAAATCCTTTATCGGGTCGAGAGCTTCCAGACCTCCGCCTTCGCCATCGACATGGGTGACAACGCGGTAGACAACATCTTCTGCATGCGCCTACTGCACCACATCGCCGACCCGGAGCACCGGCTGGCGATGCTGCGTGAGTTCCACCGCGTCACCCGTGACACGCTGATCGTCTCGCTGTGGGTCGATGGCAACTACAAGGCCTGGAAGCGCAAGCGCCTGGAGCGTCGCCGGTCGGCAAAGGACAACCAGAACCGCTTCGTCGTCGCGCGCTCGGTGATCGAGACGGAATTCGCCGAGGCCGGCTTCGACATCCTCGACCGTAATGACTTTCTCCCGGGCTACGCCATGTGGCGGGTCTACGTGCTGCGCAAGCGGGGCTGAACATGAGCCGACCACTCGTACTGCCGGCCCGCGAAGCGCGTACCAGCACCTTCCAGCGCTGGTGGAACACCCAGGGTGAATGGGTCGAGGAACCCAACCAGCGCCGCGCCGGCGAAAGCGGTGTGCAACGGATACGGCTGCGCGATCCGCAGCAGCCGCAGCTGTACTGCAAACGGCAGATTGGCCACCTGTATCGCTCGCTGCTGCATCCGTTCGGCCGGCCCACGGTGCTGCGCGAACTGCAGGCGCTGCAGGCCTTCGCCCAGCTCGGCGTGCGGGTGCCGGAACTGGTCTACTGCGGCACGCGACAACAGGCCGGGCAGTGGCAGGCGCTGCTGGTGACGGCGGAGCTGGAAGGCTTCGTCAGCCTGGAGGACTGGTATCAACAGGAGCTGGACGAGCGCTTCGGTCCGACGATACAGGAGCGCATGCTGGCGGCGGTCGGGATCACCCTGGCGCGCATTCATCAGGCCCGCTGGCAGCATGGCTGTTGCTATCCCAAGCACATCTTCCTCAGGGTTCAGGGCGAAGGTGACGCGGCCCGGGTCGAGGTCGCCCTGCTCGATCTGGAGAAGAGCCGTCGCCGGCTACGTCGTAGCGCCGCGGCACGGCATGACCTGCGCCAGCTCAAGCGTCATCGCCAGAGCATGCCGGAGCACGACTGGCAACGTCTGCTAACTGCCCACGGCACGTTCAGCCAGATGCGCTGCGATGTCATCTAAGTCGGCCCGCGTGATGAGCGATGACGCGGCAAGCGTTGACGTACCGGTTGGTGGTGCGGTCATGAAAGGGCGCAGCGGGCTGGCGCGCATCTGGTATGCCGCCGGCTACTCCGCCGCCGGCCTCAAGGCCGCCTATCGGGGCGAGGCTGCGTTTCGCCAGTTGGTGCTGCTGAACCTGCTGCTGATTCCGCTGGCCTTCCTGCTCGACGTCAGCCGCGTCGAGCGCGCTGTGCTGGTTGCCGTGGTGTTTCTCGGCCTGATCGTCGAACTGCTCAACTCGGCCATCGAGGCGACGGTCGACCGCATCTCTTTCGAACTGCATCCGCTCGCCAAACAGGCCAAGGACATGGGCAGCGCCGCGCAATTGCTGGCGCTGTGCCTGATCGGTCTGGTCTGGGCGGTGATCCTCATCCCCTGAAGGACGTACCCATGCTTTCCTCTTTGCGACGCTCTGCTCGAGAGCGCCCGGCGTCCGGCTTCAATGGCCTGGCCGCGCACCTGCGCTTCACGTTCGCCAGTGCGCTGGCCCTGCTGGTGCTGTTTGCGCTGCTGCGGCTGGGCTTGCTGCTGTTCAACCGCGAGCTGATCGGCAGTACACCGCTGGCCAGCTTCGTCGAGGCGTTCGGCAACGGCCTGCGCTTCGACCTGCGGCTGACGGTGTACATCCTGCTGCCACTGCTGCTCGGCGTGCTGAGCATGCGAGTGATGGCCGCCCGGGGCCTGCTGCGGCTGTGGTTGAGTGTGTGTGCCAGCCTGACGATCCTGCTCGGGCTGATCGAGCTGAACTTCTATCGCGAGTTCCATCAGCGCCTCAACAGTCTGGTGTTCCAGTATCTGCAGGAAGATCCGGCCACCGTGCTGAGCATGCTCTGGCATGGTTTCCCGGTACTGCAGCTGCTGGCGAGCTGGGGCGTGGCGAGCGCGGCGATGTACGTCCTGTTCGGCTGGCTGCAGCGGCCGACCCGTGGCGCGCCGACTGTGTGCGAGACCGGCGCGAGCCGCCGCGGCTCGGCCTGGTATACCCGTGCGGCGGTATTCGGCGTGCTGATACTGGTCTGCGTGGTGGCTGCCCGCGGCACGCTGCGCCAGGGACCGCCGCTGCGTTGGGGTGATGCCTTTACCACCGAGTCGATGTTCGCCAATCACCTCGGCCTGAACGCGACACTGTCGCTGTATGACGCGGCGAAAAACCGCTTTTCCAGCCACCGCGACAACAGCTGGAAGGCGACGCTGCCGGCCGAGCAGGCGCAGGCGATCACCCGCGAGCTGCTGCTGACCGGCAACGATCAACTGGTGGATGCCGAACTGGCGCCGGTGCGCCGGAATTTCCAGCCGCCGGTGGACGGCCAGCTGCCGGTGCGCAACGTGGTGGTGATCCTGATGGAAAGCTTCGCCGGGCGCTTCGTCGGCGCGTTGGGCAGCGGGGAAGGCATCACGCCGAACTTTGACCGCCTGGCCGGCGAGGGGCTGCTGTTCGAGCGCTTCTTCGCCAACGGCACCCACACCCACCAGGGCATGTTCGCCAGCATGGCCTGCTTCCCCAACTTGCCGGGCTTCGAGTACCTGATGCAGACGCCGGAAGGCGGCAACCGCTTCTCCGGGTTGCCGCAGTTGCTCAGCGCACGGGCGTTCAACGACCTCTACGTCTACAACGGCGACTTCGCCTGGGACAACCAGTCTGGATTTTTCAGCAATCAGGGCATGACGCGCTTCATCGGCCGCGGCGACTACGTCGACCCGGTCGTCGCCGACCCGACCTGGGGCGTATCCGATCAGGACATGTTCACCCGCGCTGCCGAGGAGCTAGCGCAGCTGGACCGCAGCAAGCCGTTCTATGCGCTGTTGCAGACGCTGTCCAATCACACGCCCTATGCCCTGCCGGAGCGGTTGCCGATTGCCGTCGTCGAGGGGCATGGCGCGCTGGATCAGCACCTGACCGCGATGCGCTATTCGGACTGGGCGCTGGGCCAGTTCTTCGATCAGGTGCGTGACGAGCCCTGGTTCAAGCAGACGCTGTTCGTGGTAGTCGGTGATCACGGCTTCGGGGTGCCGGAGGAGGTGACCGAGATGGATCTGTTCCGCTTCAACGTACCGCTGCTGCTGATCGCACCGGGAATCAGCGAGCGCTTCGGCAGCCGCCGTGATGTGGTGGGCACCCAGGTCGACGTGGTGCCGACGATCATGGGGCGACTCGGCGGTGAGGTTCAACACCAGTGCTGGGGTCGCGATCTGCTCAGCCTGGCGACGGATGATCCGGGCTTCGGCATCATCAAACCGTCGGGCAGCGACCAGACGGTGGCGATGATTCGCGGTGACCGCGTGCTGATACAGCCCAAGGAGCAAGCGGCGCGCCTGTATCGCTATCGCCTGGGGGCCAACCCGCAGGGCGAACGCCTCGCGCCGGATGCCGAGGCGGCGCAGTTGCAGCGCCAGCTCGAAGCCTACCTACAGACCGCGACTGCTAGCCTGCTGGCCAACCGCAGCGGTGATCGCGAGCGCGAGGCCGCGCCGGGCGGCGTACCGCTGGCCAGCGTGGGCGTCCCCACAGAACCGCCCAAGACGCCGAACCAGGCGCGCAAGGCGCGCGAGGGCTGAGATTCAGCGGGTCGGCGGCGTTAGCCTGGATGACGGCTACCGAGCGTGCAGCGACGTCAGTTCGGCCGACGCGTTCTTGCTGGCGAGGAAGTTCACCAGCTTCTGCCGCCGGCGGGCGTCGAGCAGCTCGCGCTCCCTCAGCAACTGATCGATCTGCAGCTGTTGGCGGGCCTTGAGGGCGCCGCGCAGAGTGGAAGTCGTCACGAATTACCTCAGTGGGATCGGGTGGCTCAACGCGGGATCTTCACGCGATCGTCATCGAAGTCGCCGCGTTCGGCGTCGCGATGGCAGGCCACGCAGTTGAAGCGGCCGCCGACCGACTCGCGGGCGAACTTGGCTTCGCTGACCTCGTCGTGCTTGTGCTCGAACCAGCGCGTCTGGCTGATCCGTGGTTGCTCGCCGACGGTGGGCGACGGCTCCACCGGCAGGCGGTTGGCGGCCGAGGCGCGGACCAGGAAGTCGAGGATTTCCTTTTCCTGCACCGGGTCCAGCGACGCGTTGCTGCCGTAGTGCTCATCGAGCGTCTGCATCTGCTGGCGCCAGGCCTTGGCCGGCAGCAGGCCCGGCGGGTAGAGCATGTGGCAGGCGGCGCATTCTTCCTTCCACACCAGCGGTGCGTCGCTCGGCACAGCCAGGCGCTTGGGGCGCTTATAGCCCTGGCGATCATGGTCGTCGTCATCGGCAAGGCTGAAGCCGGTCAGCGCCAAGGCGGACGTCAGCCCGGCGACGGCAACGATGGATGCGATCTTCATGGCGCGCTCCTATTGGATGCTGTCGATCCAGCTGATGAAGTCGCCTTTTTCCTGCGCCGTGCATTCGCGGGCGAAGACGTCGTCGCAGTTGCGGCGGAACCACTTCTCGACCTTCTTCAGGTCGGTGAAGCGCTCGGGATTGGCGGCTGGCGCCAGCGGATCGACCTTGCGATGGGCGGGTGTCTTGCCGGGCTGGCGCGGGTCGCTGGTGTGACAAGTGGTGCAGCTCATGCTCTTGCCGTTGCGCTGCTCCTCGGTGAAGTACAGCGCCTTGCCGTGCTCGGCGGAAAAGCCGGTGAAGTTCGCGTCCTGCTGGCGGGCCTGAGCGGCGTATCCGGCCAGCAGCGGGTGTTCGGTTTCGGCCAGCGCCGGCAGGCTCAGGCAGCAGGCGAGGGCGATCCAGTAAGCGTTCATGGTGCGGTCTCCAGGTCGGATGAGCGCAGCCTAGGCGCGCAGCCTTACGCCAAGCTGAACGTGGCCGAATGATGTCATTCAGCTTGGCTTCAGCTGCGGGGCATACAAGGGAGGCATTCCCTGTATCGAGGATTGCCACCGTGGCTGCCTTCAACCGCTTTCGCTTGTTCCACTGGCTGCTGGCCGGTTTCTTCCTCGCGGTGTACCTGACTGGCGACGACGCCGAGTCGCTGCACATCTGGCTGGGTTACGGTCTTGTGGCGTTGCTGGTGTGGCGGCTGCTGATCGAGCCGCTGCGCCTGCGAGGGTTTCCACGGCTGCTGCCGCCGCAGGGACAGCGGCGCAAGCCGGGCCTGTCGGCAATCGGCAAGTGGCTGACGGTGGGTGCGCTGGGCAGTTTTGCCATCGCCAGCCTGGTCGGGCTGGGCATGGTCGATAACGGCGACGTGCTGGCCACGCTGCCGGGCGTCGGGCCGGACGTGTTCGGCGCCGCCAGCGACATCGACTTTATTGGCTGGATGGGCGACGCCGAAGAGGTGCACGAGTTCTTCGCCAACCTGGGGCTGTGGCTGATCGGCCTGCATATCGGCTACGTGCTGCTGTTCCGCCGCAAGGCGGCATGGCCGATGCTGCGCGGACTGCCCAAGTCGGGACCGGTTTCGTCTTCGGCTCTGGCACCGGCGTCGATAGCGACTTCCCACGCATCTTCACCGACCCCTGTCGCCGGTGAATTCACTCGCCTGCGTATCGCCTCGCGTCAGTCCGAAACCGCCGACAGCTGTTCGTTCACTCTGCAGGTGCCTGCGGCTCAGCGCGTACGCTTTGCCGCGCGGCCGGGGCAGTTCCTCACGCTGAAGGTTCCCTGTGGCGAGGCAGCGCTGCTGCGCTGCTATTCGCTGTCGCAACGGCCGGATGGTGATGGCGCGTTGCGCATCACCATCAAGCGCGTGTCTAGCGGGCGTGCATCGAACTGGCTGCTGGATAACCTGCAGGCGGGCGACTGCATCGAGGCGCTGCCACCGGCCGGCGTGTTCGTGCCGCGCAGCCTGGACAGTGATTTGCTGCTGCTCGCTGCTGGTAGCGGCATCACGCCGTTGATGGCGATCCTGCAGGCGGCGCTGGTCGAGGGCTGCGGGCGAGTGTGTCTGTTCTACGCCAGCCGCGATGCCGCTTCGCTGATCTTTGCCGAAGAACTGGCTGAATGGTCCGTGCGTTACCCCGAGCGCCTGCAGCTGCGCATCTGGCTGGATGCGGAGCAGGGCGTGCCGAGCGGACGGGCGATCGCCGAGAGGATTGCCGACTGGTCTGCTGCCGACGCCTTTGTCTGCGGTCCGCAACCGTTCACGGATGCCGCCAGCGCCGCGCTGGGCGAGCTGGGCGTGAAGGCTGCACGCATCCATCTGGAGCGCTTTGGTGCCGCAGCGCCGACGGCCGTACCGGGCGGTCGCCCCAGCCGCCTGCGGGTTGCCCTCGACGGTCGCCGCCATGAGCTGGACGTGCCGCGCGGCGAGGTGTTGCTGGAGGCTATGGAACACGCCGGTCTGCGGCCGCCGAGCGCCTGCCGCTCGGGCGTCTGCGCCGCGTGCAAGTGCCGGGTGTTGGAAGGCAGCGTAAGCATGCGCAGCAATCAGGTGTTGAGCGAGAGCGAAGTGCGTCAGGGCTGGGCATTGGCCTGTCAGGCCGAACCGCGCAGCGCCGAATTGCAGGTTGAGTACTGAGATGCAAAAGGCCCTGGTTTGCATGATTTGACGCAGTGTCCGCCGGATAGCGGCATAGCCTTTATCCGGCGGGCGGAAGCGCCCGGGCAGTCGAAAAGGCCGTCGGCCGTTTTCCACCCTTGGCGGGTTACCCCGCGGCGGGCTTAGCGCTCCGCCACCGGCAGATCGTGCTTCTGCCAGGCGATCCATGAGCCGGGCACGTTCACCACGTGGCGAAAGCCCTGGCGCTTGAGGATGCTGGCGGCAATCGAGGCGCGGTAGCCGCTGCCGCAATAGGTCGCCACGATCCTGTTCTTGTCCAGTTGCTCCAGTCCTTCGGGCAGATGGGCGACGAAGGCGTGGCGGGCGTCGGGTACGCGGCCTTGCTCGACCTCCTCGGGGGCGCGCACGTCGAGTACCTGGACCTCGGGATCGTCGCGGCGACGGTTCAGCTCGTGCACCGTCCACTGGCCGACACTGGCCAGGGGCAGGCCTGCGTTCTGCCAGTCGGTCATGCCGTTGCGCAGATAGCCTTCCACCCGATCGAGTCCGATCCGATACAGCTGCAGCGTGGCCTGGTGGATCTGCTCGCTGTCCTCGCCGATCAGGTAGATCGGTCGCTGATCGTCGAGCATCCAGCCGGCCCAGCTGACGAATTCGTTCTGCAGGGCGATATTCAGCGCGCCGGGCACATGGCCGCCGCCGAAGGCGAGGATCGAGCGTAGGTCGACCAGTTGCACGGCGCTGTGGTCGGCGCTGCGCTCGGCGAACTCTTCCGGCGACAGCGGCGCCGGCAGTGACGGGCCGTGCATGCGTGCAGCCGGGCGCACGTTGAGCTTTTTCAGCCGTGCGTAGTGGCGCGGCGGCTCGGGCATGCCGCTGAGCAGCCAGTCGATGAATTCGGCCTCATTGCGCCGCTGGTTGAGCGCGGGGTTGAACAACAGCTCGTTGCCAAGCGTGGAGCGCCGGCGATCACCGATGGACTTGCCGCACGCCGAGCCGGCACCGTGACAGGGGTAGATCTCGACGCGCTCACCGAGTGGCAGGTAGCGGGTGAACAGCGTGGCGTAGAGCTGGGCTGCCAGTTGCCTGGTGCTGTCCTCGCCGAGCAGGTCGGGGCGGCCGACGTCGAGGTTGAACAGGGTGTCGCCGGTGAACAGGGCGAAGGGCTCATCGCCCTGCTGGCCGTCGCGCAGCAGCAGCGAGATGTGCTCCGGCGTGTGGCCGGGCGAGTAGATGATTTCCAGGCTGACCTGGCCGAGTTCCAGCACCTCGCCATCGGCAGCCTGGCGCAGCTCGAAACCGTAGTCCTGCGAGCAACCACCGATGATCTCGGCGCCGCTGCGTTCGGCCAGCGCCTGGGCGCCGGAGACGAAGTCGGCATGGATGTGGGTTTCGATGACGTAGGCGATGCGCAGGCCTTTCTCGCGGGCCAGATCGAGGTAGATATCGACGTCGCGCCGCGGGTCGATCACTGCGGCGACCGCGGCCTTGCTGTCGCCCACCAGGTAGGAAATCTGCGCCAGACCGTCGGTATAGATCGGCTCGAAGACCAGCATGTTTGCACCTCCGTAACGGCTGATTGGTTACGGATGTGGAACGCCGACGGGTGGCTGGCGTTCACTCGGCGATCACTTGCGAACCAGCAGTACCCCGGACTCCATGTGGTGGGTGTAGGGGAACTGGTCGAACAGCGCGCAGCGCTCGATGCGATGGGTGTCGGCGAGCTGGGCGATGTTCTGCGCCAGGGTTTCCGGGTTGCAGGAGATGTAGAGGATGCGCTCGAAGCGGCGGGCCAGTTCGCAGGTGTCCGGGTCCATGCCGGCGCGCGGTGGGTCGACGAAGATGCTGCCGAAGTCGTAGCTCTTCAGGTCGATATGGGCCAGGCGGCGGAACGGGCGCACCTCGTTCAGGGCCTGCGTCAGCTCCTCGGCTGAGAGACGCACCAGCTCGATGTTGTCGATGCCGTTGTCGGCGATGTTGGCCAGCGCGGCGTTGACCGAGGTCTTGCTGATCTCGGTGGCCAGCACGCGGCGCACGCGGGTGGCCAGCGGCAGGGTGAAGTTGCCGTTGCCGCAGTACAGCTCGAGCAGGTCGTCGTCGCGCTCGCCGAGCACGTCGAAGGCCCAGTTCAGCATCTTCTGGCAGACCTCGCCGTTGGGCTGGGTAAAGGCGCCCTCGGGCTGGCGATAGCGGAAGGTTCGCCCGGCGACCACCAGCGCTTCTTCCACGTAATCGTGACCGATGACGATGCGCTTGCCCTTGGAGCGGCCGACCAGGCTGACGCCGAGGTTGGCGGCGAGCTGCTCGGCTTCGGCCTGCCAGGCCTCGTCCAGTGGGCGGTGGTAGGCGAGGGTGATCAGCGCATCGCCGGCCAGGGTGGTGAGGAATTCGACCTGGAACAACTTGAAGCTGAGCACTTCCGACGCCTGCCAGACCGCTTTCAGTTGCGGCATCAGCTCGTTGATGCGGCGACTGGCGATGGGGAAGTCGTCGATCAGGATCGCCTTGTGCTTGTCGCCCTGCTCGAACATCGCGTAGTGGCGCTGGCCTTCTTCGCGCCACAGGCGGAATTCAGTGCGCAGGCGGTAATGCTCGCGGGGCGAGTCGAAGACTTCCGCTGCCGGTGCATCGAACGGCGCCAGCAGTTCCGCCAGCCGGGCGGCTTTCTCGGCGAGTTGGGCATCGTATTGGGCGGGGTCGAGCTTGGGCAGCGGCATGGCGGGGGCTTCGTGCAGAGGTTTGAGGAGCTTTACGGCGCCGGCCGCTCCCACAGTAGTTCGCTCCGTGGGGCGGCCTTGCCGCGAATTAACACATGTTGCGGATCGCTATTCGTAGGCTGGATCGGGGCGCGCAGCTGACGCTTTTCTCATCCACCTTCTGGGCGATCTGGTGGATGGGAAAAGCGTCATCCACCCTACGCTGCGATCAGCCGGCGAACCAGCCCAGCTTGACCACGAAAAGTGCCGAGAGAATCCACATCGCCGGGCTCAGCTCGCGCCAGCGGCCGGCGAGCAGCTTGATCGCGGTCCAGGCGATGAAGCCGAAGGCGATGCCGTTGGCGATGGAGAAAGTCAGCGGCATGGCCAGCGCGGCAACCACGACCGGCGCGGCGACGGTGAGGTCGTCCCAGTCGATGTTGGCCAGGCTGCTCATCATCAGTACGGCGACGAACAGCAACGCCGGGGCGGTGGCGTAGGCCGGCACGGCACCGGCCAGCGGGGCGAAGAACAGGCTGAGCAGGAACAGCAGGGCGACCACGCAGGCGGTCAGGCCGGTGCGGCCACCGGCAGCGGTACCGGCGGCGGACTCGATGTAGCTGGTGGTGGTCGAGGTGCCCAGTGCGGCGCCGGCCATGGTTGCGGTGCTGTCAGCCAGCAGGGCGCGGCCCAGGCGCGGCATCTTGCCGTCCTTGTCCAGCAGGTCGGCCTTCTGCGCCACGCCGATCAGGGTGCCGGAAGTGTCGAACAGGTCGACGAAGAGGAAGGCGAAGATCACGCTGATCAGGCCGATATCCAGCGCGCCCATGATGTCCAGCTGCATAAGGGTCGGCGCCAGCGACGGCGGCATCGAGACCACGCCGTTGAGCTGCGACAGACCGAGCAGGATCGACAGCCCGGTGACCACCAGAATGCCGATCATCACCGCGCCGGTGACCTGGCGATACGCCAGCGCGGCGATCAGGAAAAAGCCCAGGCAGGCCAGCAGCGGGCCGCCGGCGCTGAGGTCACCGAGGCCGACCAGAGTGGCGGGGTTGTCGACGACGATGCCGGCGTTCTTCAGCGCGATGATCGCCAGGAACAGGCCGATGCCCGCGGCAATGCCGGCACGCAGGGCCAGCGGAATGCTGTGGATGATCCACTCGCGAATCTTGAAGATCGACAGGCCAAAGAAGATCACGCCCGAGAGGAACACCGCACCCAGCGCGGTCTGCCAGGTGTAGCCCATGGTCAGCACGACGGTGTAGGTGAAGAAGGCGTTCAGACCCATGCCCGGCGCCAGTGCGATCGGGTAGTTGGCAACCAGGCCCATGATCGCCGAACCGATGGCTGCGGCCAGGCAGGTGGCGACAAACACCGCGCCGTGATCCATGCCGGTTTCGGCGAGGATGCTCGGGTTGACGAAGAGGATGTAGGCCATCGTCAGGAACGTGGTGATACCGGCCAGGACCTCGGTGCGCAGCGTGGTGTTGTGCGCCTTGAGTTGAAATAGCTTTTCCAGCATGGTCGATCCCCTATGTGCCGGTCAGTGTGAGGGCTGTCGCCTCTGGCGGGCGATTCGCGTGTCATCGCAAAAGCCGCGCATCTTACACCGGGCGGCAGCGCGGTTGAATTTCCATTGAGCAGGTGAAGGCCATGAGCAAACGAGTCCTGATTCCGATCGCCGACGGTTCCGAAGACCTGGAGACCGTCACCCTGATCGACGTGCTGCGGCGTGCCGAGTTCGAGGTACTGGTGGCCAGTGCCGAAGAGCGGCGCATGCTGACCTGCGCGCGCGGTACCCGGATCACCGCCGACGCCATGCTGCTCGACGTGCTGGCGCAGGATTTTGACCTGATCGTGCTGCCCGGCGGCATGCCCGGCGCGAAAACACTTGGCGAGCTGGAGCCGCTGGCCGAGCGTGTTCGCCAGCAGGCTCGTGCCGGTCTCGATTTCGCCGCGATCTGCGCCGCGCCGGCAGTGGCGCTGCATCCCTACGGCGTGCTCAAGGGCCGCCAGGTGACCTGCTACCCAGGCATGAGCGACAACCTCACCGGCACGCATTTCCTTGACCAGCCAGTGGTGGTGGACGGCAACTGCATCACCAGCCAGGGCCCGGCGACCGCCCTGGAATTCGCCCTGACCCTGGTGGAGCGTCTGGCTGGCCGCGGCAAGCGCCGTGAAGTAGCCGACGCCATGCTGGTGCCGGCAACGACGAACTAATTTCGCCTCGGATCGGTCACTCCTTGCATTGCCGGGAGTCCTGGCAGCAATGGGCTTGAATCCGAGGAGATCAATGGACAGTGTCGATCTGGCGGTACTGCGACGGGCCCGCGACTGGTTGCGTGAGGGCTATCCCGTGGTGCTCTACACGGTGCTGGAAACCTGGGGCAGCGCGCCACGTCCGGTGGGTTCGCTGCTGGCACTGCGCGGCGATGGCCGCGTTGAAGGCTCGGTGTCCGGCGGCTGCGTCGAGGACGATCTGCTCGCGCGGGTCATGGCCGATGAGCCACCGCAGGCTTGCCAGCTGATCACCTACGGCGTGAGCAAGGAAGAGTCCGCGCGTTTCGGTCTGCCCTGTGGTGGCACCCTGCGCCTGCTGCAGGAGCCATTGCGCGATGCCGGATGGATCGACGAGCTGCTGCGGCGTTGCGTCGGGCATGAACGGCTGCTGCGCTGTGTGGATATCGCCAGTGGTGATGTAACGCTGCAAACCGCCGGCCGCGACGCCGCGCTGCAGTTCGATGGGCATACCCTGCGCGCACCATTCGGCCCGGCCTGGCGCCTGCTGATGATCGGCGCGGGGCAGCTGTCGCGTTATGTCGCCGACCTGGCACATGGCCTCGGCTTCGAAGTACTGATCTGTGACCCGCGCGAAGGTTATGCCCACGACTGGGATGCGGCGACGGTGCGCTTCGTCCCCGGCATGCCGGACGATGCCGTGCTGGCCATCGAACCGGATGCGCACACCGCCATCGTCGCGCTGACCCACGATCCACGACTGGACGACATGGCGCTGCTCACCGCGCTGCAGTCCGAAGCCTTCTACGTCGGCGCGCTGGGTTCGCGGGCCAACAGTGAAAAGCGCAAGGCGCGCCTGCTGTCGCTGGGCCTCGGCGAGCGCCAGGTGCAGCGGTTGCACGGACCCATCGGCTTGCCCATCCGCAGCCGCACGCCGGCGGAAATCGCGCTGTCCTTGATGGCCGAAGTGGTTGCGCTGAAAAACGGCGCTCTGGTCAGCCAGGCGTTGCCGGAACAACAGCACTGTGCCTGAAGCGGGCGTCTGCGCCATCGTTCTCGCCGCGGGGCAGGGCAGCCGTTATCGCGCGGCCGGTGGGGCGGACAAGTTGCTGGCGGCCAGCCTGGCTGCTGCGTCTTCGCCGCCGGTGCTGGCGGCCACGCTGGCGAACCTGCGCGGTGTCGCCGAACGGCTGCTGGTGGTGACCCGTGCAGACAATCTGTCTCTGCGCGACTGGCTGAGCGCCAACGCTGCCGACTGCGAGGTGCTTGCGCTGGAAACCCGCGGGCTCGGCCACAGCCTTGCGCAGGCCGTGGCCCACGCGCCGGCAGGGCGTGGCTGGCTGGTGGCGCTGGCCGATATGCCCTATGTGCAGCCGCAGACCCTGCGCGAGATCGCGGCGGCAATCCGCGAAGACAACCTGGTCGTGCCGACCTATGACGGCCGCCCCGGCCATCCGCGCGGCATCGGCAGCGCCCATCGCGATGCGCTGCTGCAGCTGGATGGTGATCGCGGTGCCCAGGTGCTTTTCGCGGCGCACCCGGTACTGGAGCTCGCCCTGAACGATCCCGGTGTACTGCAGGACATCGACCATCCCGATGATCGCCGGCAGGCCTGAAGACCATCGCCGTAGCGACTACCAAAACCTGCACGAATCAATTGGCCGGTCCGCGCAGCGCCACGCCGTTCGCGGCGAGATGACCCTCAGTCAGCCGCAGCCACTCGACCGGCAGGGCTGAACGATTTTCGCGGCACGCCAGTCGTACCCCAAGACGCACGGACAGCGCATACCAACGCCCAAACCGTGAGGCCGCCATGAGCGAAAATTCTTCAGCCGCAGGCCAGACCTGCACCATCAGCCTGGAGCTGAACGGCGAACGCCGTGAGCTCCAGGTGCAACCCTGGACCACCTTGCTCGACCTGCTGCGCGACCAGCTCGGCCTGACCGGCACCAAGAAAGGCTGCGATCACGGCCAGTGCGGTGCCTGCACGGTGCTGCTCGACGGCCGGCGTATCAACAGCTGCCTGACCCTGGCGGTGATGCACGACGGCGCGAGCCTGACCACCATCGAAGGCCTGGCCAGCGATGCGACGCTGCATCCGCTGCAGGCTGCGTTCGTCAAGCACGATGCCTTCCAGTGCGGCTACTGCACGCCGGGGCAGATCTGCTCGGCAGCCGGGCTAGCAGCGGAGAACCGTGCCAGCAGCCGCGACGAGATTCGCGAACACATGAGCGGCAACCTCTGCCGCTGCGGCGCCTATCCAAACATCCTCGCCGCCATCGAGGACGCACTGCCGACGCTGCGCGGCCAGGACGGTGCGCAATGACGCCGTTCAGCTATCAGCGCCCCGAACGCATCGACCAGGCCATCGCCCTGCACGGGCCGCAGAGCCGCTATATCGCCGGCGGCACCAACCTGCTCGACCTGATGAAAGAGAACGTGCTGCAACCCGGCCAGCTCATCGACATCAACGGCCTGCCGCTGCGCGAGATCGAGCAGACCGCCGAGGGCGGCCTGCGCATCGGTGCGCTGGTGAGCAACGCCGACCTGGCCTGGCACCCGCAGATCGAACAGCGCTATCCGCTGCTGAGCAAGGCGATTCTCGCCGGGGCATCGCCGCAGCTGCGCAACATGGCCAGCACCGGCGGCAACCTGCTGCAGCGCACCCGTTGCTACTACTTCTACGACACCGCCACGCCCTGCAACAAGCGCGAGCCGGGCTCCGGTTGCAGCGCGCGTGACGGGCGCAATCGCATCCACGCGATTCTCGGTGCCAGCGAACACTGCGTCGCCGTGCATCCGTCGGACATGTGCGTGGCGCTGGCGGCGCTGGATGCCCGGGTGCATGTGGAGGGGCCGCACGGCAAGCGACGCCTGGAACTGGTGGACTTCCACCGCCTGCCCGGCGACCAGCCGCAGCAGGACAACGTACTCGTCGAGGGCGAGCTGATCACCGCCATCGAGCTGCCGGTGGAAGGTTTTGCCAGTCACTGCGCCTACCTCAAGGTGCGTGACCGCGCCTCCTACGCTTTCGCCCTGGTGTCCGTCGCGGCGGCGTTGGAGATGGATGGCGACATCATCCGCCGCGGGCGTATCGCGCTCGGTGGCGTGGCGCACAAACCCTGGCGCCTGGAGGAGGCCGAAGAACTGCTCAGCGGCAAGCGTGCCGAACCCGAATGTTTCGCCGCGGCGGCCGATCGCCTGCTGCAAGGCGCGCAACCGCTCGCCGACAACGCTTTCAAGATCGACCTGGCCCGGCGCGCCATCGTGCGTGCACTGACCGAAGCCGCCGGAGGAACCGTCCGATGAACAGCGCCAACTCTCCACTGGGCAAGCCGCTGGACCGTGTCGACGGTCCGCTCAAGGTCACCGGTAAGGCCTGCTACGCTGCCGAAGCCGATGTGCCGGGGCTGCTGTATGGCGCCGTGGTGTCGAGCAGCATCGCCCGCGGCCGGATCATGCGTATCGATGCCGTCGCCGCCGAGGCACTGTCCGGCGTGCGACTGGTGCTGACCCACCAGAACCGCCCGCCGGTGGCCAGCTACGACGAGCCTTACGAGGACGACGATGCCGCCGACGGCTCGCCGTTCCGCCCGCTGTACAACGACCGCGTGCTCTACAGCGGCCAGCCACTGGCGTTGGTCGTCGCCGAGACCCAGGCGCTGGCGCGGCATGCGGCGAGCCTCGTGCGCGTCGAGTACGAGGTCGAAGCGCATCAGACCGATCTGCAAGCGGCGCGCGAGCAGGCCCATGAAGCACCTGCCGAGCTGCCGGAGCCGCGCGGCGATTTCGACTCGGCGTTCGCTGCGGCGGCAAAACGCGTCGATTGCGAATACGGCACCCCGGTCGAGCACCACAACCCGATGGAGCCGCATGCCTCCATCGTCCAGTACCAGCCAGGCGGCGAGCTGCTGATCCATGACAAGACCCAGGGCGTGCAGAACTGCCAGCGCTATCTGGAACAGGTGTTCGACATGAAGGGCAAGATTCGCGTGCTCGCGCCCTTCGTCGGCGGTGCCTTCGGCTCCGGCCTGCGCCCGCAGTACCAGCTGCCGCTGGCGGTGATGGCCGCACTCAAGCTGAAGGCCTCGGTGCGCGTCGAGCTGACCCGCCAGCAGATGTTCACCTTCGGCTATCGCCCGCGCACCTTTCAGCAGCTGAAGCTCGCGGCCGATGGCGAAGGGCGGCTGCGGGCCATCGAGCACAGGGCCATCGGCCAGACCTCGCGCTTCGAGGACTTCACCGAGCACGAGGTGGAGTGGTCCGGCATGCTCTACGCCTGCGACAACGTGCGCCTCGGCTACCGCCTGGCGCCGCTGGACGTCTATACTCCGCTGGACATGCGCGCCCCGGGCGCGACCATCGGTGTCTATGCGCTTGAGTGCGCGATGGACGAGCTGGCCCATGAAGTCGGTATCGATCCGTTGGAGCTGCGCCTGCGCAACTACACCGACATCAACGGTAACGAGGGCAAGCGCTATTCCAGCAAGGAGCTGCGTGCCTGCTACCAGCAGGGTGCGGAGCGCTTCGGCTGGTCGCGGCGTCCGGCGCAGCCGCGCAGCCTGCGCGACGGTCATCAGCTGGTCGGCATGGGCATGGCCACTGGCGTCTGGGAGGCGATGCAGATGCCGGCCAGTGCTCGCGCCTGCCTCGACGCCGACGGCCGGCTGCTGGTGACCAGCGCCACCGCCGATATCGGCACCGGCACCTACACCGCGATGACCCAGATCGCCGCCGATGCCATGGGCCTGTCGATGGACGAGGTGGAGTTCCGCCTCGGCGATTCCAGCCTGCCGCAGG